>Ga0209281_1000732_pt1 | contig 32110 bp, 23 predicted proteins | sample MedtruBG_FD_187514 | JGI IMG/M metagenome (GOLD analysis project Ga0209281, IMG submission 187514) | Root nodule microbial communities of legume samples collected from California, USA - Medicago truncatula BG (SPAdes) (version 2) | ecosystem: Host-associated > Plants > Roots > Nodule | place... | reverse complement strand
CAATCTGTCTACAAGGAATTGCAACCGGAAGGAGATATTAACAACATGCTTCGCGGCGATGCTTGCGGTCCGCTGCCGGAGGAGCCTGGGGCGTGAAGGGCGGCGAGGTGCCGTTGGATGCTAGATCGCTGCGGAAACATGCGAACAAACGGTTCGGGTCGGCTGCATAAAGACATTGAGCGGCAGCGGCGTACAGCGCGAGGCGACGATGATCGCTTCTTTAGCCTTGGCTAAATGCTTGCTAAGTAGCTGTTTCATACGGGAAAGTGGTTGGCTGGGGAACCTGGATTCTCACATGATTTCAATGACTTATAAGAAAATCCTTGAAATCCCCTCTGTTTTCCCATCGCGAGCGACCGTGGATGCCACCTTTGTGCCCTGGCTTTGGGCATCAGTCAACTGGACGGGCGAGCGGCAATAATTTCCGGTCCAGGAGCTCAAGTCTTGCGATGACGGCGTACAGCGGCGCTGCATCTTTGCGGCTTCAAATCGGTCATGGATGTCGTGGTGTCGATCGCGCAAAAGGAGACATCCGGTACATATGTTCCGTGGATTTATGTCCCGTTCCAATAAGCACATGCGATCTACGGCAGCTAATCGAGCGCCCCACGGGCCGATATCTTCTTCGCATCCGATGTCGCTCACCACGTGGGCGCGATCGGCAAGAATGGGAGCGCCAGATGAAAAGCATGATCGTGAATACGCCTAACGTCATTAGGGGCCTTCGACAGCTAGCCACGTCAGGGATTGCCGCGCTGATCGCGCTTGGAGCCGTTCTGGGTCCGGTGTCTCCTGCTGCCGCGCATCACGGGTGGCCTGGCTTCGAGACCGATCGCCTCATTTTTATCTCGGGAACGGTTTCCTCGGGCGGCGTGTGGGGGAACCCGCACTCCCAGTTTGACGTCACACTCGACAGCAGCATGCCTGCCGACACTCCTGATCTGAGGATACCGGAGGAGTTGCAAGATCCTGAGGATAGCAGCCGGGTCAATGCCGCTCGCTCATATGAAGGTCCCCATAAGGAGTTGGAAATCATCATTGCTCCTCCTGCCTGGTCGGGCAGGTGGGGCTTGGGCCGTGCGCTGAAGATCGGCGAGCGCTTCCAGGCCGTCGGCTACATCAATCGGACAGACGAAGGCCTGTTTCGTCCGGTCGTGTTCTGGTACGGCGATGACAATGTGCCGGTGAACCAGGTGCTGGGCAAGACACTTCCGGTACGAGCCCCCCTTCCGAAGTAGGCTTCGGCACTACAGCCAATGGCATGAGGCGATCCTTTTCGCCGTCATCTCAGCAGGCGTGGGGAGATCCTTCACCTGCGCCATCACCATCGGAATATACGTGAACGGATATGCTTGATCTGCTCAGCTCTCTGCTGATGATGTTGCAGAGTTCAGCCCTTGGCGAAGTGGTACGGAATGCCCGCTACGTCTATCCTGTGCTCGAGGCCGTCCACATCCTCGGGATCGCTCTTCTTGTTGGCCCCGCTTTCACCTTCGACTTCCGCCTCCTTGGTGTCGGACGCCGTGCCGTTTCCGTCACCACAGCGGCGTACTATCTGCTCCCGGTCTCTCACGCCGGACTGGCCATCGCCGCTACGACCGGCGTCGCACTGCTCAGTGCGCAGGCGACCGTGATCGCTAGCGCCGGAGCAGCACCGTGGAAGTTCGGTCTGCTGATCCTTGCCGGCCTCAATGTAGCTCTCTTCCACGGCGGCATCTACCGCAGCGTCGATGAGTGGACGGATGCCGCGGTAGCGCCGATTGCCGCCCGCATCGGGGCAGCAATATCATTAATGGCATGGACGGGCATCATCTTTGCCGGCAGGCTTCTAGCTTACACCTGATCTGCGCGACAGGACCAGCCGAAGCGCCAGATCAGGCTTCCGCCGTCGAAGGCTTAGACAACCAAGCTGCGGGTGCTCAGCTCCGATGTCTCAGAGCGTCGACGATCAGTGCCATCGCGGGGGACATCTGCCGTCGGCTGGGATAGTAAAGGTGGTATCCCGTGAACGGCTCGCTCCAGTCATCGAGGACAGCCTGCAACTCTCCGGACCTGATATGTCCTTCCACGAGATCCTCCGGTATGTAGGCAATCCCGTATCCTTTGACGGCGGCATCGATCTGGGAGATCGATGAATTGAAGCTGAGCTGCCCGTCGACCCTGACCCGCAACTCCCGCCCGTCCTTCTCGAATTCCCAGGCATAGAAGCCGCCCCATGTTGCCTGCCGCGTATTGATGCAGACATGGCTGACGAGATCCTGCGGCGTGTTGGGAATTCCGCGCCTGGCGAGGTATTCCGGGGAGGCGACGGCGCGCAGCCTCCAGTCGGGGCCGATGCGCACGGCGATCATGTCCTTGTCGACACTCTCGCCGAGCCGGACGCCGGCATCGAAACGTTCCTCGACGATGTTGCGCATCCCGTTGTCGCTGTAGAGCTCGACCTTGACGTCAGGATTATCGGACAGGACACGGCTCAGCTTAGGCCAGACCGTCGTCTGGAGAGCATGATCAGAGAGCGTCAGGCGCACTGTGCCCGACGGTTTCTCCCGGAAAGCCACCAGATCTGCAAGGTCTGCTTCGATCCCCTCAAATCTCGGAGCGAGCGATTGTAGCAGACGTTCGCCAGCCTCCGTTGTTGCCACGCTGCGGGTCGTCCGCGTCAGCAGGCGAACTCCCAGCCGCGCCTCCAACTGCTTGATCGTATGGCTGAGGGTCGATTGAGAAGTACCGAGGTTGGCCGCGGCCTTGGTGAAACTCTGCTCCCTCGCCACCTCGATGAACCACAAAAGATCCTTCACATCCTCCCGCAGCATGCTCGTCGAGGCTCCTATTGATGTTCTGTATCGATAACTTCATGCGGATTAGCACGGATTGTTCGCAAAGTCCCCCGGCAATATCTTTCTCTTGCAAGTCGCGAAACGCGAGCACGCAAGGATCCATGACATGAGCATAACCTTTGAAGATGGCGTCGAGAGCCAGAAAGCCGCTTGGGGAGCAGTATTCTCCATGACGCTTTGTGTCTTCGTTCTGATCGCCTCCGAGTTCATGCCGGTCAGTCTTTTGACGCCGATTGCGTCGGGCCTCAGCATCTCCGAGGGGCAGGCGGGGCAGGCGATCTCGATCTCCGGAGTCTTTGCGGTCATCACGAGCCTGTTCATCGCGACGGTCACGCGCCGGCTCGACCGGAGGATCGTCGTTCTTGGACTGACGTCTCTCCTGACCATCTCCGGCCTTATCGTGACATTTGCACCAACCTATTCGGTCCTCATGTTCGGCCGGGCACTTCTTGGCATCTCGATCGGAGGCTTCTGGTCGATATCGACGGCGATCGTCATGCGGCTTGTATCCGTAAGCCAGGTGCCCGCAGCGCTTGCCCTGCTCAACGCCGGGAATGCGATAGCCGCGACCATATCGGCTCCGGTCGGCAGCCTTTTGGGCGCTTATATCGGCTGGAGAGGGGCGTTCTTCCTCGTGGTTCCGATCAGCCTGCTTGCGATCCTCTGGCAATTTATCAGCCTTCCCTCGCTGCCTGTGCGGGACAGCCGGTCTACGCCGAACGTGTTCAGACTGCTCCGGCGTCCACCAGTCATTGCTGGGATGATGGCGATCCTGCTCCTTTTCATGGGCCAGTTCGCGCTCTTCACCTATCTCCGGCCGTTTCTGGAGCAAGTGACCCACCTCGACATCGAGACGCTTTCGCTCACCCTGCTCATCATGGGCCTTGCTGGGGCCGGCGGCACCTGGATGATCGGCAAACTGCTGAGGCAGCGTCTGTTCAGCATCCTTGTTGTCATACCCTTGGTGATGGCGGGCCTTGCCCTGTTCATGATCGCGTTCGGAGACCGGGAAATCGCGGTGTTGGCCGCACTCACCGGCTGGGGCTTCTTCGGTACGGCCGCTCCTGTAGGCTGGGGAACATGGCTCAGTCGATATCTCGCCGATGACGCCGAGGCGGGAGGAGGGCTGCAGGTGGCTGTCATCCAGCTCGCAATCACGGCGGGAGCATCGATCGGCGGCCTCCTCTTCGACGCCGTGGGCTGGTGGTCGGCCTTTCTCCTCAGCGCAGCCTTGCTTCTCGGTTCGTCTCTAGCGTCGGTCGCCGCCTGGCACACCGTCAGGAAAGCCTCATGAGCGATCCGCGACACCGCATGAAGCGCCGGATCCTTCTAGCAGGAGCTGCTGTTCTTGCACTGCCGGGACCAGGCGTGACTCAGACCGACCCCAACAATCAGGAGCCGACTGACGTGAAGATTAAGTTCACCTTTGACGACCACGCGATGACGGCGACGCTCTACGAGAATCCGTCAGCCCGTGACTTCGCTTCCATGCTGCCGCTCGATCTCGAGATTAAAGACTACGGATCGAACGAGAAGATCGCCTACCTGCCGCGGAAGCTGACGGTCGAAGGGAGCGGTCCCTTCTCGAACGAGCGGCCATACGACCTCTGCTACTACATGCCCTGGGGAAATCTCGCGATGTTCTACGCCGACTACAAGCATCCGGGCCTCGTCCGGCTTGGTCACTTCGACGACGGCTATGAAGCGCTTCACGTGCCTGGGGAATTCCCGCTGCGCATCGAGCGCATCCAATGACACTCAATCCATCCAGACAGGAGACTTCCAAATGAGCAAGCGCATTGAGACGCAGGACGGCTTCAATTCGGGCAGGCGCGGCCTGATGAAAGTAACTGGTGTCGCCGTCGCGGCCATGAGCCTAATCCCGGCGGCTGCCGTCACCCAGGCCCTGGCTCAGACCGCGGAATGGGACAAGACCTTTCCCAAGAGCGATAAGGTCGACCATCAGAAGGTCTCGTTCAAGAACCGCTACGGCATCACCTTGGTGGGAGATCTCTACCTTCCCAAGGAGCGGGGCAACGCGCTTGCCGCTATCGTCGTCAGTGGGCCGTTTGGGGCGGTGAAGGAGCAGTCGTCAGGGCTTTATGCGCAGACGATGGCAGAACGTGGATTCGCAACGCTGGCCTTCGACCCATCATATACCGGAGAGAGCGGGGGCGAACCTCGCAACATCGCTTCCCCGGACATCAACACTGAGGATTTCAGTGCTGCCGTGGACTTCATCGGCCTGCGGCCCGAAGTGAACCGTGAGCGCATTGGCGTGATCGGCGTCTGCGGCTGGGGCGGCATGGCTTTGAATGCCGTTGCCGTCGACAAGCGCATCAAGGCAGTCGTCGCCAGCACCATGTACGACATGACGCGCGTCATGTCCAAGGGGTACAACGACACAGTCACGCTGGAACAGCGTACCAAGACGTTGGAGCAGTTGAGCCGTCAGCGATGGATCGATGCCGAGAAGGGAACACCCGCCTATCAGCCGGCGTATAACGCCGAGGTTGGTCCAGATGCACCGCAGTTCATGGTCGATTACCACGACTACTATTCGACGCCGCGTGGTTATCATAAGCGCGCTGTCAACTCGGGCAATGCCTGGTCGCAGACCACGCCGATCTCGTTCATGAACATGCCCATCCTGACCTACATCGCGGAGATCTCGCCGCGTCCGGTGCTGCTCATCCACGGCGAGAAGGCTCACTCGCGCTACTTCAGTGAAACCGCGTTCGCAGCGGCCGCGGAGCCGAAGGAACTGATGATCATTCCAGACGCAAACCATACCGATCTCTACGACCGCGTCGACAAAATCCCGTTCGACCGGATGGCCGAGTTTTTCGGTCAGCACCTGGCATAAGCCGGGCCGCCGGTCGAAGTATCATAGGCGGCGAGGTGAGCTTCTGGTCACAACGCCGTCTGGCCTCTCATCAGGAGACACGAAATGACAGACAATATCGCTGGCAAGACTATCGTCATCACGGGCGCCTCGAGCGGCATGGGTGCTGCAGCCGCCCGCTATCTCGCATCGAAGGGCGCCAACGTAGTTCTTGGAGCGCGCCGCTCCGATCGGATCGACGCCCTGGCCGCCGAACTCAGTGAAGCCGGCCACAAGGCCACTGCCGTCGTCACCGACGTGACGAGGCAAGAGGACCTACGAAAGTTGATCGACACGGCCGTTGAGACCTATGGACGGGTCGATGTGCTCATCAACAATGCGGGCGTCATGCCGCTCTCGCCCATGGATCGATTGAAGGTGGACGAATGGGACCAGATGATCGACGTTAACGTCAAGGGCGTCCTTTACGGCATCGCCGCAGCGCTCCCCCATATGAAGGAGCAGAGGTCGGGTCACATCATCAACCTATCCTCCGTGGCCGGCCACAAGCTCTTCGGCGGCTCCGCCGTATATTCGGCGACCAAGTTCGCAGTGAGGGCATTGTCGGAGGGGCTGCGGCAGGAGATGGCGCCTTACAACATCCGCACTACGATCATCTCGCCCGGAGCCGTCAAGACGGAGCTGCTTGACCACATCAGCGAGAAGGACGTGCAGCAGGCGAACCAGGATTACGTAGGCCAGGTCGGCGTACCAGCCGACACGTTTGCGAGGATGGTCGCCTTCGCAATCAGTGAACCCGATGATGTCGCCGTGAACGAGATCCTATTCCGCCCGACGGCACAGGAACTGTAGTTAAGACTTCAAACTGCCCGGCGGCGGTTATCAGACCCAATCGAAGACGGCCGAAGGGACAGCCCTCGGTCGTCTTTCTGTTCCAACTCTCGCGCGACCTTTGTTGTCCATATCAGATAGACCCTATCAGAAACGGCTGTCTAATCCTGCGTTTGCTCGCTCCTATCTCAAGATGGCAAGTCCATCAAAGAAAGGATGACGACCGTGAAATTCCTGGCCGCCGCCACCCTCACTCTTGCGACCATCGCATCTTCACCCGCCTTCTCACAGCAGAGTTCGACCATGACCAGATCATCAAGCGTGTCTTCGGACGACATCTGGGGCGTTTCCCCCGCTCTCGGGCGATACGAGAAGGAAGACGTCGTGGAGGGCCTGTGGGCTCGCCCGCAGCTTTCCATCCGCGACCGCAGCGTCGTTACCGTCGCCATCCTCGTCGCCCGCAGCCAGGCTGCAGATCTTCCACATTACATCAACCTCGCGCTCGACAACGGCGTGACGCCCAAGGAACTTTCCGAGATCATTACTCATCTCGCATTCTATGCGGGTTGGACGAACGCGATGTCGGCGGTGGCTGTCGCCCATGACATCTTCGCCGAGCGCAACATAGGCGAGGATCAGTTGCCTGAAGCTTCTCCGGATCTCATGCCGCTCAACCAGGAGGGTGAGGCTGCGCGCCAAAAGGCGGTGCAGGGCCTGCTGGGCGATGCGTCACCTGGGCTGGCCGATTTCACGACGGATCCGCTGTTTATGGATGTCTGGCTGCGACCGGATCTCTCGCCTCGTGATCGCAGTCTCGTGACCATCACGTCTTTGATGGCCAATGGTCAGGTCGCTCAGCTCGCAGGTCACCTCAACAGGGCGCTCGACAACGGACTCACCCCGGAACAGGCGGGCGAGGTGGTCACGCAGGTCGCCTTCTACGCCGGCTGGCCGAATGCCTTCTCGGCAGGGCCTGTCGTCGCCGAAGTGCTCAAGAAGCGCCAGCAGTAAACCAACAAGCAAGAAGGACTGACTTTTATGAAGAACACTCTCATCGCCGCTACTCTTTCCACGATGGCCTTGGCTGACGCGCCTGCGGCTAGATCCGAAGGCATTACAATCAACCCCGTCGGCGCTGCAGCGTCAGTCATCGCTGATCCGAAGAACTTCACAGGCAATGTCGTCGTTGACATGCTGCTGCCTACTCCGATTTCGACGCCAGCGTCGTCTGGGCTTGTCACCTTCGCACCCGGTGCCCGAACCGCATGGCATACCCACCCTCTTGGTCAGATGCTGATCGTCACAGCAGGTAAGGGCTGGGTGCAGCAGGAAGGTCAGGCACGTCAGGAGATCCGGCAGGGCGAGACCGTCTGGATCCCGGCAGGCGTCAAGCACTGGCATGGCGGCACCGCGCAGAACGCGATGAGCCACTACGCCATCACCTACATCCAGGACGGCAAGAACGCCGAGTGGTTGGAGCTCGTTTCAGACGAGCAGTATCTCGACTAGGTAGCGTCGACCTACTCGCATCGAAGATCCGGAAGTTGAACGACCGATACCGCGAGATAAGGAGATGGCTTAGCGTTCGAGAAACTAGACTGCGGTCCCGCACCTGTCGGGGCCGTGCCTCGCTCTCTCGCCTGGTCTCCTATGCCGCGGAACGAGGTGATGATGATCTGCAATGGACGATGATCTGCAATGGAAGAGGCCCCGTCATGCAATCCAGAACCCACTTGGGCGTACTAGCCCAATACCTCGGGGCTCAGCGTCCGGTGCTTGAATGTTAGCATGTCCTCCTCCTTTGTCCGCCCAGACCGAAAAAGATTGTCTCTTGTCGGCCCATAGCCGTCGTCAGTCACAGACTGTTTGAAGTACTCGAACGGGGTCCCCAGCCATTTTTTGAGACTTCCAAGCATCTTTGGGATCTGAAGAGAATTCGGGCCAAGTAGCTGAAAAGACGCCACCTTTTCCGCAACTACTGAAAGAGGGAATAGGCCCGAAAAGCGGCTTGCCTGGGGACCGTGGATTCTCACATGATTTCAACGGCTTATAGAAATCGCCTTTGAATTCCCTATATTTTCCCGCCGCGAGCGACCGCGGATGCCACCTTTGTGCCCTGGCCTTGGGCATCAGTCAACTCGCATAATTCTCGCGGAAATAATTTCCGGCCGAGCCGCGTTGAAGTCTGGTTCGCTTGCGTTCGCGGGTCAAAGAATGTGTTCCCGTGTGGTCCCGCGGTTCGGAATTCTCCGCGAATGATGAAAATCCTCTCGTCTTGGTGGAGCATGCGCTAATATACTTAGCATCTCGCCGGCACGAGCACTGAGGGGGGGCTTAACGTGCGTGCAGCGCTGTCGTTCACGGGGAAGAAATCCGAAGGCGCAATCCCGATCGAGGAGGGGGGGCCGGGCTATAAATACAGGGCCTTCATTAGCTACTCCTCTTCGGACCGTTCGGTAGCAGAAAAACTCCAAAGGTCATTGGAGTCATACAAGATACCTAAGCCACTCCGCAGGTCCGGGATCCATCGGAACGAAAGAGTCTCGCCGATCTTCCGAGATCGATCTGATCTAAAGGCCTCCGCAGACCTCGGGCAAACAATCAGGGAGGCACTGGAGAGCTCCGAGTATCTGATAGTGCTATGCAGTCCTGCAGCGGCAAACTCGCAGTGGGTGGATAAGGAGATTTCTTTTTTCAAGGAGCTTGGCCGATCAGACAACATCATAGCGGTGGTTGTGCGCGGTGTCCCTGCCGTTAACGATCCCATCCGAGAACCGCAGGGAGCTTTCCCAAAGGCCTTGGTCGGCCTGCTCAGCGGCGATGGCTCGTTGACGGAACCTTTGGCCGCTGACATCCAGGAGCCGACCGCGGACGGACGAGGCGGTGACGGTTTTAACCTGGCGAAGCTCAAAATTGTCGCGACGCTGCTTGGTGTTTCCCTTGCCGAACTCACGCAGAGGCAGGCTGAGGTGGATCGACGTCAACGTCGCGTAGCTCAAGCCGTTGCGGCTGGGATGCTTGTCCTTGCCGTTGTCGCGGTTATAGGGGCATGGATAGCCTTGGAACAAAGCCGGGCGGCCGAGCGACGCCTTCAGAACGCTGTCGAAAGTGCAGCTAGGCAGATAGGGGCGACGGTCCGATACAGAGATCGATACGGCGTGCCGTCAGACGTAATCCAGGATCTGCTGAGATCTGCGGAGGTAGATTTCGGCAAGCTCATCTCGGACGATGACACTTCGCCGATGCTCGTGTTCCAGCGCGCGCGGCTCAATCTGGAATTTGCCGAACTGTTTAATCTTGTTGACGATGAGCAATCGCAACAGAAGGTCGCGCCCCTCATCGCGGAAACGATGACAGCCTTGGATCGGCTGGAGCAAAGGTCCCCATCGGCTTTGGAGTGGATCGGTCTGGCCTCGGCACCGGATCCAGCGGCGCTTGCGATGTTGCGATTGAAACTGCTCGACGTCGTAGGGCAGGAAAAAAACTATGCAGGGAGGTTCAATGAAGCAATCGCGTCGGCGGAATCGAGGATTGCCTTGTCGCAGGAATGGTTCATCAAGACAGGTGGCCTGTCATGGCTTCGGGAATTGGCACAAGGACATTGCCGCCTCGGGGGGTACAACTATCAATGGGGGAAGCTGGCGGCTTCCGCGGCTTCATACGAAAAATGCTTGGAGACAACCAGGTCGCTCATGCAAAAGAGGAACCAGCCACCAGATCGCGGAGATCTGATGGCTGCGCTTTCCTCTCTGGCGACGACACTCGTGGAGATGGACCGTCGTTCCGATGCACTGTCGCGACAGCAGGAAGCTGCGAACACTGCGAAGGCTTTAGTTTCCGCCGAACCTCAAAACACCGAGTACCAGCGAACTGAGCTGGTCACGTTGACGAGGCTCGGCGATATGGTTCTTTCGGTGGAAATGGATGTTGCGAGGTCCCTAAAGGCCTATGAGCAGGCTTTGCTCATCTCTAATAAGCTCACAAGATCCGATTCCTCGCGACTCGACTGGCAACGGGACCGCTCTCTCCTGCTGGAGCGACTGGCGAGCGCCCACCTCCGTTTAGCAGATAAAGCGGATATCACGAGATCCTTGGAGAACTTGCGCCAGGCGGAGCAATACGCTCGGGATGCTTTCGAGATCGCCGAGCGAATTCTGAATAACGATCCTCTTAACCAGGAATGGTTAAGAGATCGGAGCGTGCTCGAGGAAAGGCGAGGTCAAATAGCTTTCGCGACCTACAAGCGCGGTGGCGATACGAGAATATTGGAGGACTCTGCGCGGTGGTACGCCAAAGCGATCGCCGATCGCCGCGTTATTCTAAAAGCGGACGCGGAGCGCTCGTTCTACAAACTCGACTTGGCTGTTGTGTTGGTTCAATTCGGCGAGGTTGCGATGGAAAGGCGGGAGAGCGATAGCGCGGAACGCTCACTACGAGAAGCGTTATTGCTTTTGGAGGAGCTGACGAGCGGCAATGAAGCGCAGCCAATATGGTTGCGCGAGACTGCTAAGGTCCATTCTGCGCTTGCGAACCTCTTTCAACAAAGGGGAAACATCGCGGGCGCCCAGGCGGAAATTCAGCTTGCTATAACGCTGATACGAGATTTGCGTGGAAAATTCCCGGATATTGTTCAATATCGACAGGATGAAGAATACCTACTCGCCAAACGGGAGGAACTTACGAGTTTGCAAAAATGACAGCTCGAGGCGTAGCCTCTAGGCATGTTTCTAGAATGCAATTCGCAACCCCCCTTTGACACCATAATTCTCTACAAGATCGTGCCCTAGAATGGCTCGCCCGTCGATGTACCCGACCCCCCCATCAAAGATTTCGGCGACCATGCCGGTGCGTATCTCAAAGAAATCGCGGTCCGGCGGGTTTGATTTGAAAGTGAAGGAGAAGGGATCCGGACGCCGATCCTCGACAAAACTCGCTCTCAGGGTACGTTGATCATTCGCGAACTCATGGATGTAATCCAGTTGAATGAATGGGACGAAGGTTAGCGCGTTGACAACGAATGGCTTCGACACCGCCACGCCGATTCGTGTCTGGACGGAGGAAATGTCCTGCTCTTCATAACGAAGGCCGGCACCGGTGATCGGAATGTTTTGTCGACTACCGGCGGTCTCCGATTCAGCGTACGCGCCAATGCTCTTCCACCATGTATTCAGTGAAAACCGAGGGCCAATGGTGATGCCACTGAGATCCCAATCGTATCCCGTGTGAATGTCCGCGGAAAAGCCAATATAGTCAGGATCGCCACTTATGATGCCTGCGGCTGTATTTGCAGTGTGCAGATTGCTGGGGGGGTTTGAGGGATCAGCCGCGACATCGATTGTACAAAAGCTGTTGCGGTATTTTTGGCGACCCTTGCTGAGACCGATCTCCGCGGCGAAGAATCCATTGTCCAGGAGCTGTGTCTGGTAAAACGCTGACCCACCGAATTCATCAGTGTCCACAGCCCCCTCATTCGAGACGCCACATTCACTTTCATAGTTCACGGGCAACACGCCCAATTCATCGCCAAACCCCTTGATCAGCACGGTTTCTGGCCCTGAATACGCACCATTCCCCATCGAGTAAGTTCCTCTGAACCCTAGGATGCTGTTATTCGAGATGTTCCAAGTTGCGCCAAGGTCCGCGCTGAAGGTGTCAACGTCCCACGCAGGCTCATAGGGGGTGGTCGATTGGTGATAACTTTGATACTCGAGCTGACCGAAAATGCTGAATCCGTCGAACGGGATAAGTGCATTCGCGTTCAGCACCCCTCCTCCGTCGTCGAGTACGCTAGAAAAAACGCTGCCGGACACGCTTCCCTGATAAAAGTAGTTCGAAACGGTATCGGTTGCAGGGCTCTTGCAATCCGGATCGATGGACGGATCACATTCTTCGGATCTCCGGCGGCTCACATCAAATTGTGACACGGTTCGAGTGGACTGCAGGGAGGATAAGCTGCCACCAATAACCGAGCCGCCCGACAAGTTAGTCTCATCCGGTCTGCAATGGCGCGAAAGATTAGGTCCGATAAGTCCAGGAGGATCGATGACCTCTCCAGTAATCGGATCGAAACTCGTGAGATCAGGGTCATCAGGATCGTTCACAAATTTACAATCCTCAAACCCAGCCCCTAACAGAATGCGCAGAGCCTGATTGTACGTTTCAAAATTATGCCTGAGAGGCACAGTCTGCGCATTCGTCTCACCGCAAGCCAACAGACAAGCGCTCAGTACTGGAAGCACCGCTTTGATTCGCATCACGTCCCCCTCGACCGTTGATGCCAGCAGACGAGCCGAGCGACCTGTGTAGAGCGGCTACTCGCGGTCACTTCCCGCCGCATGGAGCTCGGCTTGAGGATCACAGTTTTTTCTCTGATGGCAATATGTCGGGATTGCATTCTCTGAGAAATTCAACAGGGGATGCATAAAAACAACAGATGCTAATACACGGATAATAATTGTGGCAACGACGTACGCCGGCATTTGCGCCAGCTCGATGGAGCCCATCGGGGACGATTTTGTCGAGATGAAGTGCATCCTCGGCGTCAATAGGTGCTTAAATAAAGGCACCGCCGCGACGCCGCGGCGGTTCTCAGTGTGGATGCTCTGGCAGTCTGATTTACATGTAGCTGATTTCGTAGTTCCATTCGTTGACCGCCACGCTCGTGGCGGCGCAGAGATCGACCTCCCACAGCGTTACTTCAGATCCATTGGCGTATTCGATCAGCACGTCGAAAAGGCAATCTCCCTCGTAATAATAGAGCGGTTCAACGATCATGTCCTCGCCGGCATCGATGTAATCCTCCAAGAGCAGGTTGTAGCCCCAGGAATAATCGCCGACGTCCGTGATGCGGATGTCGACGATTTCGTTCGAGCCGTAGTTCTGGACCTCGATCCAGCGCTCGTGCTCATCCGCATGGGCGGCAGTCGTGACGCCCAGCGTTACGGCAAGTGCCAGGGACGCAGCCTTAACAGCATTCGCAAAGTGGAAGGTGGCAAGCATTTCTGTTTTCTCCTCTGTTCGACCGATTGGCGTTGTGCCTCGGTTCGTGAGGAGAGGTTTGCCATGCATTCACAGCTCGTTTTTCGCAACCTTGCGCAAAATGCGTGCTGTCCGAACCTGCAGTCGCATAGCTGAAGTGAGGCTGTCAGCCACTTCCAAAACCATGGGTTCATCGCTCGGCGACCGCGATGCTACCCTACCATTAAATATGTACTTTTCTTTTTTCGAAAACACGCACACAATCCAACGTTGATCAACTCAGGAGGGGGAGATGACTAATGCTCGATTCACGTACGCTTTGCGTCAAGTTCAGCTTCTAAAATCTCTGTACCTGGCTACTTCCTGCACCGTGGCCCTCTGTGTCGCGGCGCCCGTGGGCGCAGCCGCCGAGCCCGAATACGCCAAGGCTGCTATCGACCGGGTCCAGCAAGCCTACAAGGCTCCTTATGACACCGTTCCGAGGACAAGGAAGGGAAAGGAGCCCGGCAGGATAATTGGCGGCACCCCGGCAAAAGAAGGTGCATGGCCGTATCAAGTCGCTCTGCTGGACAGTGCCCTGTTAGATGACAGCAACACGTCGCAATATGACGCACAATTTTGCGGCGGCTCGCTGATAGCCCTGAACTGGGTTCTTACGGCCGCCCATTGCGTGGTGGCAGAAGAAGGCGGCGTGCTTCCAATCGACAGCATTACGATACTCGTGGGAGCAACCAAGCTGACAGACGGAGCTAGGCATGAGGTCGCCGCTATCAAGATGCATCCTGCATACGACCCCGATACACTGAGCAACGATGCTGCGCTGATTCAGCTTGCCAGACCAGCCGAGACTATCGCGACCAAAGTTCGGTCGGCCGAAGGCAAGTCAAAGGCAACCGTCGTTGGCTGGGGGATGATGGAAGATGAATCATTCCCGCTAGAGCTCATGCAAGCTGAAATCAACATCGTCCCGAGCTCTACCTGCAATACCGGCATCAAAAATCTGCTGAAGCAGGAGGCTGAAAGAGAGGCCAGCCAAGCAGGTGCGCCTGTAATCATTGACGTAAACGACTTTGCGGATCCACTTGACGACACGATGGTCTGCGCCGGCGTAGCCAGCGGCAAGCGGGACAGTTGCCAGGGGGATAGCGGTGGTCCGTTGCTCGTCGGATCTGGCCGGGATGCGGTGCAGGTCGGAATCGTTAGTTGGGGCATGGGACCGTCCGATGCGAAGATGCCATGCGGGCACAAGGGACTTTACGGCGTGTATACGGACGTCGGAGATCTGACCGATTGGATAGCGGAGAACGTCAACTAGGAGCGGACCCGTTCTCGCGATGGTTTGCGGCGCATCAGTGAAAGACATGCTACCGAGCAGCCGTCATCTCTATGCCTGCTTGATGATTATCTTGATCCTGGTCCTCGCCTGGATGTCCGGCGTGGTCGGTATGTATCTTTGTTCGCCGGACCCTTTGCCGGGGGATAGTCTCTGGGCATGGAGAGAATACTTTGGTAACGCTTTTGGCACGGTCCTTTTACAAGCCGCGCCAACCTGCCTCCTCGGGAGCACGGCAGGTTCGTCTTTCTTACGGCTTGCGATCAACGGCCTGAACTTCGTTGCTGGTGTCCTAGCAATCTCATTGCTGTGGGAAATTGTTGTTCGTCCAATAAGACGCCTTTCCTTTGCGAGACGCGGGCCTGGTGGGCTTCTGATAGGTACATTGGAAGATGTACAATCCATCGTGCGCGGAGAAAATCTGGCGACATATGATCTCGCATTCGTTGCGCCGTCTAAGTCTTCGGCGTGGCAAATCGAGAATGCCTATCCGTTTGCCGAGGTAACGTGTGTGAACGGTTCAGGAGACGCGGGAAGCATTGCGGCTAAACTTGGTGCCAGTAAAGCGACGTTTGTCGGAGCGGTGTCCTGCCGAGACATGGACAACATTTCGGTGGCGGATCGCGCATTGGACGCTTCCCCCGCTGCGGACCGTCGACTGCTCCTGCGCATGGAGCAGCGGGTTGTACGTTCGTTGCGCACAGCCGACTTCCTGGAGCGAGCCGACGAGCGGAGCGTAAAGCTTGTGATAATTTCTCAGTCAGCCGTGAGGGTCCGACTTGGCGTCAATTGCGCAATGCCTGGGCGATACTTGGTAGAAGGGGCGAAGTCTTACCACGCTGCCATTTGCGGGTCCGGACCGCTTTTGACGCAGATTGCGTATCGCCTAGGGCGGCAGGGCTACAAGATCGATGTGGCGCCCGCAAAGCTGTCCATGCTGCGTACGAGAAGCGAGCCCTCAGCCGCGGCGATCACACGACTGAAGGCTGCGACGATCGCAGTTGCGATTAATGAGGCTGAAGTCGACGATGATGACGCAGAAGGCTTCGACCGCGCGGTAGCTGCGATCGCGGCGTCGACTCCCCCGCTGTTTTCGGTGCACTGCGCAGGTCCCATGCCTGGAGAGGCAATGGCGCTGGCGAGGAGATGGGAGAGCGTTCTCTTGAAGCTGCGATTGCCCATACCTCCGATCGTCGTTTACGACGAGTTCATCAGGGATGCTGGCGTGTCTGGGATGATCCGATGCGTGCCCTTGGCCGAACTTCATGACGTTGCGAAGCTGACGGCGACCATCGATCGGCGCGCGGTGGCGGCTCATGAAACCTATCTTAAGGAGACTAAGTCGGTGCGCTCAGGAGCTCGAGCAGCGAGTCCCTCGGAGGTCGAGTGGCGGTTGCTGCCAGAGCGGGTCAAAGACGACAACCGAAGCGCCGCCGATCACACTGAATATAAGTTAGCATCTCTCCGAATGCGCGTCACAGAAGGCACTTCACCGGCATACGAGGGATTTCCTTCTGAGGTCGTGAAAGAGTTATCGGTTCTGGAGCATTCTCGTTGGATGGCTTCCAAGAACATTGATGGATTTAAGTACGGACCAGCGCGGGACGATGCGGCGGGATTGCATCCTGATATGCTTCCTTTTGAGGAGCTCGGCTCAGACGCCAAGCAAAAGGACGTGGCGCAAATTCAAGCCCTGCCCAGCTTGTTGATGTCTGCCGGACAACACATTGAATATGAGGCGTCGTTGATTTGGCCACCGACAACTGCGGCCGAACGAACTGCCCCGCTGTTCGAGGTAGCGCAGTGCCAAATTTTTGATGAAAGCGGAATAGCCAGCGCAGAGCGAGCGATACAGGACGGCAGTGAACTCGAGTTGATTATTGACGCCACGGGGCGGGACATTCTCGCCTCCTCCGCTCCATCAGCAGGCAGGCTAGCGGGGCTGCTGCGTCGAGCTTATCGGATAACGCATGTAACCTAATCTACCCACGTGCTGCAGCATTAGCCGAGGTACACTGCATGCAACGGTTCGAAACATTACTCAGCTTCCTTTGTCTGCTCGCGGCATTCGCTTTTGTCGACCAGACATTCGGTTCGGATAACGTCGGCGCTCCCCTATCGGAAAAGTTGGAGGAACGACTCGGCCAGACGAACTCGTTCGCGCTTGTCATTGGCATCTCCGACTTCGACGGCACAGGCTGGAACGACCTGCCATGGGTAGAAGAGGAGGTCAGGCGTGCCACTTTGGCTCTTCAAGCGGCGGGGTTTCAGGTCGAACCAAGGCCGTTCGATGGGCGTATGACCAGGGGCGAGATGGTCGAAGCCATTCAGGCGTTCGTCGCAGCTCACGACAAACCAGAATACCGGCTTGTGCTGTATATCGCTACTCACGGCCACGCGTCTCGTGAGACCGATCCCAATGGCCTCGGGTTCCTGGTGACCACTGACACGACACCTCTCGGCCCCAGTTTCGAGCAAAGCGCATACTCGGTGGGCGAGTTGGCGAGGGCCTTGGGCAAGGTAGAAGCCCGACATGTGTTTGTGTTCGTGAACGCGTGTTTCTCGGGAGCCATGATACCGCTGGCAAATAGAAGCGGCTCGGTTTCCGAACTTCTTTCTAGCAAGCCCACGGGACTCACCTCCGAAACCGTAGCTTGGGTGGGCGCTCTCCTGGAGAAACGCGTCAGGCTCATTCTCACCGCGGGCAGCGATCAACAGGCGGTACCCGACAGCAACAATCCCTTTGGAAACGCATTTGCTTCAGGTCTCCTAGGAGCTGCGGATGGCGATGGCGATGGTATGATCATGGGTTTGGAGCTAGCTGCGCACATCCGTGCGCACGTGGCAAAGGAGAGTCGTCGCGTGGGCCGGCCAAACGATCCCGTTTTTGCGAACTTGCCATTCGAGGACAGCGATGAACCCAGAATGGAAAGTGATTTTGTGTTCCTGTCGCCCGTTGGACCGCGAGCGGAAGCTGCCGATGATACGAGTGGTTCGAATGCTTTCCTGGAGGCTCAGACTCATGCGCTTGTTTCCCGCTCCGCCAGAAGCTTTGTGGAATGCCCTGCCTGTCCCGTGATGGTCGAGTTTGAACATGCAGGCCGCCAAATGGCTCTGTCCCGCACGGAAATCACCGTTGATGAGTGGGATGCCTGTTATCGTGAGTTTGGGTGCTCTCGATACTTTGCAGATCAGAATGCAGGTCAAGGGAACATGCCTCTCCAAGGGGTGACTTGGGAGGATGCGCTCGATTTTCAGCAGTGGCTTGATTCAAAAAAGGCCGGCAAATGCGAGCGCTATTTTATTCCGACTGAGCCGCTCTGGCGGGCAGCAGCCCTAGTAGAGCCTCATTGGAAGTACTCTTGGGGGAACCAGTTCCTGGAAGACAAAGCCGCATGTTGGGGCTGTGGCGAAGGACAAGACGGCAGGCGTCCAATGTCGGTAGCGTCTTTTCCGGCCAATTCTAATGGTTATCACGACATGACGGGAAATGTCTGGGAATGGGTTCGGCGGCCTTCGGACAATTGCGATCGCGAGGCCTTTCGACTTCGCGAAGGAGAGTGCCCAATAGGGACCGTGATAGGCGGGTCGTTTGCGACCCGTTGGAACCAAATCGATACGAGCAAGATTGCGTCGATTCCCCGCACTCGCTCGCCACGCCCAGGAGATCCGTCCAGCAGGGCTTACAGCCTTAAGACCGTCGGGTTGCGCATGGCCTGTGCTCTAAAGCCAAAATGATGCGGAATAATTCAAGGATCGTCAGTTGGTGCGTGGCATCGGTTTGGAGAAAGGCATGACGTCGCTGTCCCAAAAGGCCTCCATCATCGCTTCTTGCCCTCTCTTTAGGGGAGTGTCAGAGGACGCGCAGAGAAAGCTGGCTTCGAGCGGACAGTTGCGTTCACTCACTGCCGAGATTGATCAGTGGCTGTTTCGCGTTGGCGACCCTTCCGAAAACCTATTCATACTTACCGAACGACGACCCGCCTCTCGACGCCCCTTGGTGCAAGTCCAATTCGGTAGTCTTTCCCAATCGTCGGTTGGGTTTCGTCTTTCTGCGGACGACGTTGTCGGGGATGTGGAATTTTTGTTAGGAGGCATGTCCAAGGATTTGCCACGACGTGTCACGACAGCGGTATTGTTGTCTGATGTCACCGTGTTGTCCATTCCTGTGCCGGAACTCGCAGCCGTCGCCGTTGGTTCTCAGCTCCTCAGCAGCCGCTTTACCCGCCATACATCTCGAAAGCTAGCAGAAATCATCTCGCGTCAAGCAGACAAAGTGTTTGTTCATCCGGAGGTTCGCTTTGCACGGAACATCCTTACGCAACTCGACGATCTAGGCCACGTTGCAGCAAATCGTGGCGTATTCGACGAACGCTTGCGGCAGGCCACTTTGGCGAGCAACCTTGGGATGTCACCCCGTTTGCTGTCAATGTGGCTGGCGGCGTGGGGCTCCCGCGGTTTAGTTAGTACGGTCCCTTTCGCGCTGCCTGACGTTGCACGCGTGGAGCTGATCGCGAGCATAACGCCACCAAACTTGGCCAAGAAGATCGAACAGGCGATCACTCTTATCGACCAATTGATTGCTTCGGGCCTCTTCCTAAGAGCCTGCCAGATTGCAGGCGACATGCTTGTTTTGCTTCCAGGCAATCCTGTCCTTTCACATCAATTGGCTCTCGTAAGCGCGCGGCTATCGTCGCTGCAGCAAGCAAGGTCCATACTTTCGGCGGCTGGGCTCGAATGGAGAGGATCACTTGCCGACTTGAAGGAGAGGGTGCGAGTCACCTGGGACAACTCTTATTCGGGCTTGAGCGCGAAAATTGGTGATGCCCTCGAAGAGGAAGAAAGGGCGGGGATGGACGCTGCTCTGATGGGACGCATCAGCGCACTGGTTACGGATATCGGGGCGCTTCACGCCCGCCTGTTAAAAGACGAAGTGACCAACAGGCGCATACCGATCCCTCCTCCAGATCTCATCTCTGTTGCGGAAGCGTATCGCCGTGTCCATGAGGTTGGCCCGAATTTCTATTGTGCCGTGAACGCTGCGACGTTCTTCGAACTAGCGGGTGAGCACGATCTGGCAGAGCACCTCGCGCACGATGCGTTGCGACAAGCCGCGCGGGTGAGAGATAGCTACTGGGCTAGGGCAAGCCAAGGCGAGGCATCAATCGTACTTGGTGACATTGAGCGGGCAGTCTCTTCATTCCATGGGGCAAGAAAATCGCCTGATGCGGACCTAGGCAAGATTGGCAGCACCCGTCGTCAGCTTTCGCTTATAGCCACCATCGGTCAGAAGGATATGGCGGCTCCGTTGGCCGCGATAGATCCGGGCGCGCCTCTGTTCTTCACGGGCCAGTTGTTTGCTGCTGCCGGGCGCTCGGTTTCTGAGCTTGCAGAAGCGGAGGAGCGACTCAGATCTGAGCTCACACGTTGGTTATCTGCGCAAAGCCTCACCGGCGTCTATTCCGCTCTGGCTTGTGGTTCGGACATTGTTTTCGCGGAGCTCGCGCTCAACGCCGGAATACCTTTGCACGTAACGCTGCCCTTCTCCATCGAGCTGTTCCAAGAACAGTCTGTGGCAATCGGAAACGTCGTAGGAGGACCCGATTGGATCGCTAGATACTTCCGTTGTCTCGATCAGGCGGCAGACGTGAGAGTGATTTGGGACAAAGCTGTCCCTTCGGCAGACAAGAACGCTCATTTTTTTAATTGCAACAAGGAAATGATAGGGCAGGTGGTGCATGCTGCTGTGCGCCTGTCGAAACGACCTGTCATGCTGGCGGTTGCGCCTGCTTCAGCCAACGATGCATCGGAGCTCACCGGGAAGACAATTGCTCATTTCAAGAATCTCGGCGGACGGGTGGACTCTGTGGCAGCGCCATTGCCCGCATCGGGTCCGGTTCGGAAAGGCGAAAAGGAGCACAATCCCTTTGCGTTTGTTGTCTTTGCATTCTCATGTTCAATTCAAGCGAATGAGAGTGTCGCCGAAGTACTCGCCCGCTTTTCATTCGCAACTCGACGCATGAAGGATCGACGGGTCAGCGGGCACCGTATCGTTCATGATGCCGAGAGTGCGATATCTTTGGCTCGCCAACTAGAACTCGCGTGTTCGGGTGGAAATGATTCAGTCCGTGCCGTATGCGATCATGGTCCTGTGCTTGCACGCGGACTGACTGTCAACGAGGATGCACTATTTCATCTCATGGGAGCGGGCGATATTGCGTTGGGTCTTCCGGCTGACCCCTATGCCACAACTTGCTTCGCGATGTCGGCGGTGGCAGCCGGTTACCCGCCCTCGCGATTTGCACCAATGACGGTCTCGTGGAAGTCGGGTCCGGTCTTAAGACCAGTGAGAGACCTATACGCGATAAAGAACTAATCAGTGGAAGCTCAAGGTGGCTGGTAAACACCGCCGCTAGCGGCGGCGGTGTTCGATTGGGATCGGCTCTCTGGTCCGATTACATATAGCTGATCTCGTAGTCCCACTCGTCGACGGCTACGCTCGTGGCAGTGCAGAGATCGACTTCCCAGAGCGCTACCTCAGAGCCATCGGCGTATTCGATGAGCACATCAAAGAAGCAGTACCCCTCATCGTCGAGCGGTTCAACGATCATGTCCTCTCCGGCTCCGATGTAAGCCCCGAAGAGCAGGTTGGGACTCAACACCGGATCATGGACACTAATCATGCGGATATCGACGATCTCGCTTGACCCGGAGTTGTAGACGAAAATCCAGCGCTCGTATTCATCCGCGTGGGCCACGCTCGTCACGCCCAGTCCAACGGCAAGTGCCAGGGACGCGGCCTTAACAGCATTCGCAAAATGGAAGGTAGTAAACATTTCTATTCTCTCCTCTGTTTGACCGATCGCCGTTTGTGCCTCGGTTCGTGAGGAGAGATTTGCCACGTGTCCATACTTGGTTTTTCGCAATATTGCGGAAAAGCTACCGAGGGTGTCCGCTGCTGCCGCTTCAAAAGATAGTTTATTAGAAGGGCCGATGGCCTGATGTGACACGCTTTCAGGGTCGGGGAATCAGATCGGTTTGCTCGGCTATATCTCGCGAGTAAGCGCTTCGCCTTGGACGGATCAGGTTCCGCTGGCCAAGGCATCTTGAGTAGCGTTAGCTCGCGTCACTACTCTCAACCGCGAATAAGCTCTGCGGCCACTTCCCTGGATGAGCTGAACAATGGTTGTCGATTAGCCCGCCACGGCCACACGGCGCGATTGCTTCGGTTCTGAATGGGTCCCCAGCCAGCATTTTATGCGATCGGAAATTGCGGCGTGGAGAACCGAGCTTCCGCGCAGGTGACCTACGAACCAGCGATCAAATACTTGTAAAAATGATCTTTTTGCCAAAAGCCGCCTGCTTTGTCAGAAGGGCTCTCTACAGGCGTAAATTGTGCTTGCCTGGGGACCTTGGATTCTCACATGATTTCAAAGGCGTATCGGAAAGACCTTGAAATTCCCTCTGTTTTCCCATCGCGAGCGACCATGGATGCCACCTTTGTGCCCTGGCTTTGGGCATCAGTCAACTGGATGGCCGATCGGCAATAATTTCCGCTGTCGGACCTCAAGCTTGTGGTGAAGCGGCCATAGCGCGGCAGCTTTGCGCCCCCATTTCGGTCGTTCAGATCACTCTATTGGCCAGTAGGGTTGGTTCACAGGCTACTTCGCGGTCGTCCAGACATAGTCATAGGCGAGGCCACTGATGCTGCCCTTGCGAACCTTAGCCATCAGCCCTTGGTCGGAAACCGACGCTGGGATTACCGCCACGTCATAGGCTTTCAGATAAGGCGAACCATGCGGCCGCCCATCGAACGTCTTTTGGCAAACCTTGACGGTCGCCATGAAACGCGTGCCGATAGGAAACAGCTCCCGCAAATGGCGAAGGAATTCGACTCGAACATCGGGCGAGAAGGAACCGGTCGGACGAACGCGTGGCCGCGAGACATCCGCATCGCGGCATGTCTCTAGTTCGATATGTCCGAAGAAGCGGCCGATCAGCATCTCCAGATCAGCAATCTTCCTCGCGTTTCCGATTGTCCCCTTCATCTTTTCCTCCCACAATCCAACCCCAGATCGAGCCAGTCTTGGTCCGCCTCCCACACGTCCCCAAGAGTTCGTTTTGGATATCTTAGCGGCGGACCGTCTGTCACCAAGCCCATTCCGTCCGCAACGCGCCCCCATATCGATCGTTCATCCTCGTCGGGCGGTGTGCCCGGAAGCTGCCATCCGATATGACCGGCCCATTCGAAGGAAGGGAAGCAGGAGTCCGCTGCGCCTTCTTCAAGCGTCTGCCCTGCGGACAGAACGATACGAGCGCACGCTATGCCGCGAAGCTCGGCATGGAACTGCGGCCATGCTCGAGAGCAAGTTGGGCGACGTCGACGCACCCCTTTTTAAACCCTCCGCCCTAGGTGCCTCTCACCGTATTTCTACAGGATGGTTGTGCATCAGCCAAAATGCTGCTTGTGCGTTAGCAACTGATTATCGAATACGGGCATAGGCTTATGAAAAAGCTGGTGGCATCGGAATGAGCAAGGTCAAGTTCGAAATCTTCCTCGACGACTCACTTTCTAAGGTGACGTCCGTTGCTCAGTTGAAGATCGCATTCAACAAGCGGCTCTTAAGTTTTGTCAACGACTTCGAAGACGGCAAGTGGTGCTATCAAGATTTTCAGAATTACATCTGGGACAATATCACCCAAACTGCGCTTTCGGAGCGTGAACGCCTATCGCTGACTGATCAAGGCTTTACAGCCCTATATGAGGCGGCAAAAAATCTTCGCCTCACCGACAAAGACAAAGTCGGCGAGGGAAGCGAAATAGCCGAGATTTTCCTATACGGGCTGATGCGCCAGCATTTCAAAGCGCTGCCCGTCGTCCCGAAGATTTTCTACAAGCAGAACAGCCAAGACAACGCGAAGGGAGCCGATAGCGTCCATATCGTTGTGGATGGGAGCGACTTCACGCTTTGGTTTGGCGAGGCCAAATTCTACAACTCCATCGCCGACGCGAGGCTCGATAAAATCGTTACCTCCGTCTACGAGGTCCTTTCAACCGAGAAGTTGAAGAAGGAAAACTCGATCATCACTAACGTGCGTGATCTTGATCATCTTCAGATAGACGCAGCGTTGAAAGAAAAGATCAAAGCGGCGCTGGAGCCCCATCACTCGATTGATAGGCTGAAGCCCAAAATCCACGTACCGATCCTTTTAATCCACGAATGCAAGATCACGGCCGCGGCGAAAGACCTGACACCCGAGTATCGCAAGGAGATTATCGATTTCCATCGCAACCGAGCTGAAACCTATTTCCTGAAGCAACTCGCCAAGTCAGGGGCCGTACACAAGTATAGCGACATCACGTTTCACGCGATACTGGTACCCGTCCCCAATAAAGCAGAAATCGTTACTGCTTTCACAAAGCAAGCCAAGCAGCTCAAGAGCGGTTAAAGATGGATGTTTTCGATATTTGCCAGGAAATCAACGACCACTTGAATCGCCGCGATGAAGTCGCCGCAAGAAACAGGCTTATAAAGCTGCTGCGGGACATGAAGGAGAGGGACGAGACCTATCCGGCAGTCCTGAATCACCTGATCCGAACTACTGGCCTCTATCCCTACATGGAAGTCGAAGCCGCTTCATGGGAGCAAAGGTATGTTCACGCCGCTTTTGAAGTCGATGTCGGCGACGGTCGCGCAACCCTGCATCGCGAGCAATCTCTGGTCCTTGGGAAGCTCACAAGGGGTACGAACCTTGCCGTCAGCGCTCCTACCAGCTTTGGCAAGAGCTTCATTATCGATGCGTTTATCGCTTTGAATTCGCCCGATACCGTCGTCATCATCGTTCCGACCATCGCACTGATGGATGAGACCCGCCGAAGAATTTTCAAGAAATTCTCCCGTCAATATAGCATCATTACCGCGCCGGACACTGAGCTTGGCGAGCGCAATATTTTTATCTTCCCGCAGGAAAGGGTATTTGGATATCTGACCAAGATTGAAAAGATCGATCTTCTTGTCGTCGATGAATTCTACAAAGCCAGCAAGGTCCACGACAAGGAGAGGGCGCCGTCGCTGATCAAAGCCATCATCAAGCTGTCAAAAAAGTCGGTCCAGCGGTACTATCTTGCGCCAAATATCAAAAAGCTCACGAGCAACGTCTTCACCGATGATATGGAGTTCCTTGAACTTCTTGATTTCAACACCGTTTTCCTTGAGAAGCATGAGCTTTATCGCGAAATCGATCGCGATGAGAACCGCAAGGCCGACAAGCTTATCGAGCTTATAAAGCCGAGAACCGCGAAGTCGTTGATCTACGCTGGAACGTATACCGACATCAACCGCGTGGCGAAAATCGTCAAACAAAACATGGATGTCGTGGACCGACCCCATACGAACCATTTTTCGAAGTGGCTGCGGGAAAATTATGTGCGCGACTGGACGCTGGCCGACCTCGTAGAGCGCGGCACGGGTGTACACAACGGCAGCATGCATCGTTGCCTCAGCCAGATCCAGATCAGACTATTTGAGCACGAGCACGGTCTCGATAATATTGTGTCGACATCTTCGATCATCGAAGGGGTCAATACTTCGGCTCAGAATGTCATCATCTGGCGAAGTAAAATCGGCAGCTCGAAGCTTAAAAATTTCTCCTACAAAAACATCATCGGTCGCGGTGGTCGGATGTTCAAACACTTCGTAGGAAACATATACCTGCTCGACGAGCCGCCGAAGGATGAAGATACCCAATTGGAGATCGAGTTTCCCGAGCAGATTCTTGGTGACTTGGATGAGGAGCAAGATGGTGACAAGCTGACGCCGGAGCAGTTGGACCACATTATCGAATACAGGCGCTCGATGTCGAATATTATCGGCGAGGATGAATTCGCACGATTGCGGCGTGACAACGTATTACACGACAGCGATTCAGACTTTCTGCTGCACCTGGCGACGGACATGTACAACCATCCCGAGGAATGGAATGGCTTCGCATTTCTGAATTCGGATAGCCCCCACCACTGGGAGCGGATGCTCTATAAGCTCTTGAACTTCAAGAGCACCGGCTGGGAAAGCCGCTACAGCCACATAGTTGCTGCGACAAAGGCGATGTCAGAAAACTGGCGCTGGCATCTTTCTCGAATTCTCGATCAGCTTGAAGACGACGGGATCGGGATCGACGACTTCTTCAAGCTTGAGCGTACAATTACCTACAAGCTTTCGGCTTTGATTAGCGACGCGAACGAACTGTATAAGATCATTATCAACCCAGAAGTGGATGTGGCCCGTTTCATTGGAAGTGTGAGCCGCGCTTTTCTGCCCGGTCCTGTTTATTCACTGGAGGAATATGGCCTCCCACGAATGATCTCGAAGAAGATTCAGCAAAGCAAGCTGATGGATTTTACGAGACCGGATTTCGGATTGAACGACGCGATCAAACAGTTTCAGGAAATCGGGCTCGACCGCGTGTTGAAGGTCGTTCCACTCACCGCGTTCGATAGATACGTGCTGAGGTTCTTTTACGATGGGATCACGCCTACTGAGCAACACTAAACCGCACTGGTTTATCGGGGCCCTTGCTTTGAGTTAAGCGCTGAGTTTACGGCATTGAGCCTCCGCGATAAATTGCAAAACCAGACACTTCGATCGGCCCGCGGGCAAGTTGCCCATGGCACGCTTCCGCTCCTAACACCTCGGCCGCTGGGCAGGCCGGCGTGAGCCACGGTTAGATGTCCGCAATTCAAACTCGGTGACAGGTAGCTGCCGGTCCGGATGCAGCACCGAAGCGGAATAATTTCCGTTCTCGATCACAACGTTTAAAACGTCGATCAGCCGGTGATAGCAACCTATGTTTGCCTGTCCTCGCGACCTATGGCATGTTCCGGCCGAGCGTCATGAGAAGCGTCTGGGTGGGGCATTGTCTGCAAATTTCGATCATCTGAAGGAACTCAGTCCTGAGCTCCATCGGCTCGGAGTGCTCGCCGAACGGTTCTTCGCCGAAGACGCAAACACCTCGCTGATCAAGAGCCGCCAGTTCGGCGAATACATGGTCAAGGAGATCGCCGCACTCTCCGGCGTCTATGACCCGGCCGCGCGCGAGACGACGCATGATCTGCTTCGGCGGCTTGCGACCCTGCAAGTGCTGCCGCGCGAGGTGGCCGACATCTTCCACGCGGTGCGCAAGAGCGGCAACGAGGCGACCCACGGCTTCGGCGGTTCATCTACGGAAGCATTGTCTGCCCTCAAGTTCTGCCGCGCTCTGGGTGTCTGGTATCGCCGCACCTACGGCCGCGATCCTGGCTTCAAGCCCGGCCCTTTCGCCCCTCCCAAGGCTTCCGCGGATATGGATCAGACGACCCAGGCGGAGCTGGCGGCGCTTCGCGCGCAAGTGCGGGAAGCCGAGGCGCAGCTCGCCGCCGCTCATGCCTCGGCCGCGGAGCTTGCCAGGGCGCGTGCCGCAGCCGAAGAGCTCGCACGGCATGCGGCGGCCGACAGCGCGGTGTGGGAGCAGACGGCTGTCGAGATGGAGGCCAACCAGGCGGAGCTTTCGCGCAAGCTGGCGGAGCTGCAGAAAGCGGCCGAGGCCCAGCCGCAGCAGATTCAGGTCGAGTTCAAGCAGGCTGGCCTGCAGGCTGCGAGCCGCTTGGAACTGGATGAACGGCAAACCCGCCGGCTCATCGATGTCCAACTCAACGACGCCGGCTGGGAGGCCGACAGCGATCGTCTGAGCTATCAGGTGGGGGCACGTCCGGAGGAAGGCCGCAACCTGGCGATCGCTGAGTGGCCCTCTGAGGGTGGCCGGGCGGACTACGCCCTATTTGTTGACCTCACCTGTGTTGGCCTCATCGAGGCGAAGCGCGAGAGTGTCGATGTGCCGTCCACTCTCCAGCAGGCCGAGCGCTACGCGCGCACCATCACGCTGCCGCCGGAGAGCTGTCATCCGGACGGCCCCTGGCAACACGGTCTGGATGAACCCTTCCAGGTGCCGTTCGTGTTTGCCACCAATGGTCGGCCTTATGTGCGGCAATGGCTGACAAAATCCGGCATCTGGTATCGCGATGTGCGGCGGGCGACGAACCATGCAGTCGCTATGACAAGCTGGTTCTCGCCGAAAGACCTTTTGGACAAGCTGACGACGAATGTGGATACGGCTGCGCAGGGTTTAGCCGAGGAAAGCTTCGGAAAGGGCCGGGTGCGGCCTTACCAGGAAGAGGCGATCGCAGCGATTGAAAATGCGATGGCCGGCGGCCAGCGCGACATCCTCGTCTCCATGGCGACCGGCACCGGCAAGACACGCACGGCGATTGCGCTCATGTATCGCCTGCTCAAGCATAAGCGCTTCCGCCGCATCCTCTTCCTCGTCGACCGCAAGGCGCTCGGCAAGCAGACGAGCGACGCCCTGGAAACCACCGAGATCGAGGGCATGCTGAACTTCGCCCAGATCTACAAGGTGGCCGGGCTGGAGCAGAAGCTCCCGGAGGACGAGGATCAGGTACAGGTCGCGACCGTCCAGTCGCTGATCGCCCGCATCCTCAACGAGCCCGACCCTGCCAAGCGCCCCACGCCCGGCACCTTCGACTGCATCATCGTCGACGAAGCCCATCGCGGCTACACGCTGGATGCGGAGCTGCGCGAAAGCGATATCGGCTTCCGCAACATTGACGACTACCAGTCGGCCTACCGCCAGATCCTGGACTACTTCGACGCCGTGAAGGTGGCGCTGACGGCCACACCCGCTTTGCACACCCGCGAGATCTTCGGCCACCCGGTCTTCCACTACGGCTATCGCCAGGCCGTCGTCGAAGGCTATCTCAACGATCACCTGCCGCCGAAGCGCATCACCACGGCGCTGTCTGAAGCCGGCATTCATTTCGAGGGTGGCGAGGAGGTCGAGATCATCGACCGCAAAACAGGCCAGATCGATCTCTTCGAACTGCCGGACGAAGTTTCGCTCGACTACGATCTCGCCGACTTCAACAGGCGCGTCTATTCGGAAGCCTTCAACCGCATCGTCTGCCGAGCGATCGCCACTGAGATCCCACCCTCCAAACCCGGCAAGACACTGATCTTCGCCGCCCGCGACGCCCATGCCGATGACATCGTCCGTCTGCTGGTCGAGGAACTGCAGGAGGAATACGGCAAGGAAAACGTGCCGCATGGCATGGTGACAAAGATCACCGGCACAGTCGACAAGGCCGATGACCTGATCCTGAAATTCAAGAACGACCCCTATCCGAAATACGTCGTCACCGTCGATCTGCTCACCACAGGCGTCGACGTGCCCTCCATCTGCAATCTTGTCTTCGTCCGCAGGGTCAAGAGCCGCATCCTCTATGACCAGATGATCGGCCGCGCCACGCGGCTCTGCCCCGATATCGGCAAAGAGTATTTCCGCATCTTCGACGCTGTCGATCTCTATGCAGAGCTGCAGGAGATGAGCGATATGCGCCCGGTCGTCGTCAAGCCGGATATCGCGCTCGGCCAGCTCGTCACGGATCTGCAAAATGCGGAGACGGACGAGGACAAGAGCTGGGTGGCAGCCCAGGTCATCGTGCGCATGCGCAGCCTTGTGAAGCGCATGGATGCCGAAACCCGCGAGAGCTTCGAGCGCCACACGGGCGAAAGCCCCGACATGGCCCTCCAGCGTCTCTCCACCCGCTCCGGTGCCGAGCTTACCGACTGGCTGGCCGCCCACCCACAAGCGGTGGAGCTTCTGGAACGCCGCCCGCTCTACACGGGCAAGAATGATGGCGTCGTCATCTCCACCCATGAGGACGAGCTGCTGCGCATCGAGGAGATCTTTGGCAAGAACACGACACCGGAGGATTACATCACCGGATTCGAACGCTTCGTGCGCGAGAACATGAACCAGGTCCCGGCGCTGATCGCCGTCACCCAGCGCCCGCGCGACCTCACCCGCAAGGAACTCTCGGAACTCGCAGGTCTGCTCGACGAGAAGAACTATTCCGAAGCCATGCTGCGCGCCGCTTACGGCCGCGCCCGCAATGCCGATATCGCCGCTCATATCATCGGCTTCGTCCGCCAGGCGGCGCTGGGCGATCCGCTGATCCCCTATGCCATCCGCGTCGACAATGCGATCCTGAAGATCGAGGCTTCGCGGCCCTGGACGCAGAAGCAGAAAGAGTGGCTACGCCGGATCGGTCGGGCGCTGAAGGACAAGCCGGTGGCCGACCCAACCCTGCTCGACCAGGGCGCCTTTGCCGACAAGGGTGGCTTCAAGCGCATCGCACAGGAGTTCGACGGCGAACTCGATGAGGTACTGCACGCCTTCAACGAGGCAATCTGGGCACCGCCTGCCGCCTGACCCCTCAAGCTGTCGTTGACCAGAGGCCGTCGCTCGCTACAACCGCAATCACGATCCCGGATCAGATGAGAATCACGCCATGAATGCCAATGCCATCGTCCAGAAACTCTGGCGCCTCTGCACGGTCCTGCGCAAGGACGGCATCACCTATCAGCAATACGTCACCGAGCTGACCTATCTGCTGTTTCTCAAGATGATGGCCGAGCGCAACCGCGAGACGGGCAGCCTGCCCAAGGGCATGCGCTGGGCCGATCTGATCGCGGCGAACGGCCTGGCGAAACTCGAACATTACCGCAAGGTTCTGGTCACCCTCGGCGCGGCCAGCTCACGGCTTGGCGAAGACGATGTTCTTCTGTCGCCACCCGGCGAAGGAGCCAGCCCGGAAGAGCGCAAGCGTTATGCCGACGCGCGTCCGCTGCCGGAAATGGTACAGAAGATCTTCGACAACGCCTCCACCTTCCTACGCGAGCCACAGAACCTGACGACATTGGTCACAGCCATCGACGAGCTCGACTGGTTCTCCGAAGAGCGCGACCAGTTCGGCGATCTCTATGAGGGCCTGCTGCAGAAGAACGCGGAAGAAACCAAGCGCGGCGCGGGCCAGTATTTCACCCCCCGCGTGCTGATCGAGCTTCTGGTCCGCCTCATGCAGCCAAAACCCGGCGAAGTCATCCAGGATCCGGCGGCTGGCACCGGCGGCTTCCTGATTGCCGCCGACCGCTACATGAAAGCCAGAACCGACGACTATCTGGCCCTTGGCGAAAAGGAACAGGACTTCCAGAAGCGCCGGGCCATCCACGGCATGGAAAACGTGCCGGGCACGCTCCGCCTGCTCCTGATGAACCTCTATCTGCACGATATTGACGGCGACCATGTCGATCTCGGCGATACGCTCTCCGACAAGGGCAAGGGGCTCGGCCGCGCCAACCTCATCCTCACTAACCCACCCTTCGGCCCGGCAGGCGGCGCGCCGACCCGAGATGACCTCTCGGTCACGGCAAATGTCTCCTCCTACCAGCTTCCCTTTGTCGAACACTGCATCCGCGCGCTGCAGCCCGGCGGCCGCGCGGCCATTGTCGTGCCAGACAATGTGCTGTTTGAAGATGGGCGTGGGCGCGAACTGCGCCAAATGATGATGAACTGGTGCGACCTGCACACCATCCTGCGCCTGCCCACCGGCATCTTCTACGCCCAGGGCGTCAAGACCAACGTCATATTCCTGACGCGCGGCAAGACCGAGAGTGCCAACACCAAATCCGTCTGGATCTATGACCTGCGCGCCCAGATGCCGAAATTCGGCAAGATGACGCCCCTGACGGAGGCCCACTTCGAAGGGTTTGAACAGGCCTTCGGCATGGACCCTTATGGCCAGGAGCGCGGCCCGGACGAAGGCGAAGCGGGCCGCTGGAGAGAGTTCACCCGCGACGATATCGCCAAGCGCGGTGACAATCTCGATATCGCCTGGCTACGCGAGGCAGAAGAAGAGGCCGAAGAAGGCCTGATCGAACCCGACGACATCGCCGCCGCCATCCTCGGCCATCTGCAGGCCGCGACGCTGGAGATTGAGGCGCTGATGGCGGAACTGGGCGATGAACTGCCGGAGGCGGCGGAATGAGCGAGCTGCCGAGGGGGTGGGTTGAGGCTAGGTTAGGTGACGTTCTTAAACCACGATCAGAAAAGGCGGATCCTTCAACGGTACCTGATCTTCCATTTCTTGGCCTAGAAGATGTTGAGGCCTATTCTGGTAGAGTGATCGGCTACGGCAGCACAGCAGATATGAAAAGCTCTGTTGCACTATTCTCGAAGGGCGATCTGCTGTTCGGGCGCTTGCGGCCATACCTTCAGAAGATACTGATCGCCGACTGCGATGGAGCTGCTTCGGCTGAATTCATTGTGATGAAGAGCAACCGGCACAGCCATCTTGGGTTTTTCTCGGCGCTTCTAAGAAGTGACCAGTTCCTAGAA
>Ga0209281_1000730_pt1 | contig 32171 bp, 17 predicted proteins | sample MedtruBG_FD_187514 | JGI IMG/M metagenome (GOLD analysis project Ga0209281, IMG submission 187514) | Root nodule microbial communities of legume samples collected from California, USA - Medicago truncatula BG (SPAdes) (version 2) | ecosystem: Host-associated > Plants > Roots > Nodule | place... | reverse complement strand
GTGTTCCCGAACCTGGACGCGGCCAATATCGGCTACAAGATCGCCCAGCGGATCGGCGGCGCGACGGCAATCGGCCCGATCCTCCAGGGACTTTCACGGCCCGCCAACGATCTTTCGCGCGGCTGCACTGCGGCCGACGTCTTCCATATGATTGCCGTGACCGTCGTTCAGGCCGCATGACCTCCGTTTCGCCGTGCCGCCTTACGGCTCACAAAACATCACAAATCGCAAATTATGCACCGAATCGCAGCCGTCCTGCACCGCGCGCTTCATGTCCGCGACGTGGCTTGCGGCGCGCCACAAATATTGCAACATTGTCCGCATGTCCAAATTGCCGAACACCCGGGCGCTCGCGCCCCGCCGCCACGAAGAAATATTGAGGCGCGTCGCTTCCGAAGGCTCGGTGAGCATTGCCGAGCTTGCCGCCTATTTCGACGTCTCGCGCGAAACGATCCGCCGGGACATGAAGTTGCTGGCGGATCGCGGCCAGCTCGATGTCGTGCATGGCGGCGCCACACTGTTCGAAGCAACCGAGCCGGCGCTGGTCCTGCGAAGCGGGGAAAACGCCGCTGCAAAGGCAGCGATCGGCCGCAAGGCGGCCGAACTGGTCAAGGACGGCATGGTGGTCTTCCTCGATTCCGGCACGACGACGCTGGCCGTCGCGCATGCATTGGGCGGTCTGCGTGACCTGACCGTCTGCACCACCGGCCTCGCCATAGCGCTGCACATGTGCCGCCAGCCGCAAGTCCGGGTGCATATGCTGGGCGGCGAGATCGACCCTGCCGAGGAGGCGGCAGTGGGCCTCGACGCGCTGGAGGCAATCGGCCGCTTCCGAGTGGACATCGCCTTTCTGGGCGGGGGAGGACTTTCTCCTGACGGCGAGGTTACCGACTTCACCCGCAACGGCGCCGAGCAGCGCTCGCGCATGATCGCCATGGCGGGCAAAGCCTACTTCGTCCTCGACAGTTCGAAATTCGGACGGCTGACTCCCCTTCGCATACCCGGGTTCCATCAGGCGGCCGGTGTGATCGTGGATACGCCGCCGCCCCCGACGATCTCGGAAGCACTCGGGCGAAAAGGCCCGCGCCTCGTCGTCGCCGCAGAGTGATGTTGCATTTTGTTGCGTTTGTTGTTGCATTCTGTGACTCCGTGACTATGCTGACACCAGTCCATTGGGAGGTCGGTTCATGGCGCAGGAATTTCCAACACAGGCGCGGGTCGTCATCATCGGCGGCGGCATCATAGGCTGCTCGGTCGCCTATCATCTCACGAAGCTCGGCTGGACCGACGTGGTCCTGCTGGAGCAGGGGCAACTCAGCGGCGGGACCACCTGGCATGCGGCCGGCCTTGTCGGGCAGTTGCGTAGCCATGCCAACATGACCGGCCTCATCCGATACTCGACGCAGCTCTACAGTGAGCTGGAGGCAGAGACGGGCCTTGCGACGGGCTGGAAGAATTGCGGCTCGCTCGCCGTTGCGCGCACGAGCGATCGCATGACCGTGCTGAAGCGGACCGCAGCCTCGGCGCGGGCGCAAGGGGTTGCCGTCGAGGTGATCTCACCGCGGGAAGCCGCCGATCTCTGGCCGGTGATGGCGATGGACGATCTCGTCGGAGCCGTCTGGCTTCCGGGAGACGGCAAGGCCAATCCGACGGACCTCACCCAGTCGCTGGCGAAGGGGGGGCGCAACCACGGCGCCCGCATTATCGAGCGCGTGCGCGTGACGGGCATCACGGTCAAGGACGGGACGGTGCGTGGCGTCGAGACCGACCGGGGGGATATCGCCGCCGAAATCGTCGTCAATTGCGCCGGCCAGTGGGCGCGCAAGGTCGGGCTGATGTGCGGCGTGACGGTCCCCCTGCACTCGGCCGAGCACATGTATATCGTTACCGGCAAGATCGAGGGGGTGCATCCGGACCTGCCGGTGCTGCGCGACCCGGACGGCTACATCTATTTCAAGGAGGAAGTCGGAGGTCTCGTCATGGGCGGCTTCGAGCCGGAAGCTAAGCCCTGGGGCATGAACGGCATTCCGGACGACTTCGAATTCGCCTTGCTGGCCGATGATTGGGGCCAGTTCGAGATTCTGATGCAGAACGCGCTCGTGCGCGTGCCGCAGCTCGAAACGACCGAAGTCAGGAAATTCTACAACGGCCCGGAGAGCTTCACGCCGGACAATAATTTCATTCTCGGCGAGGCGCCGGAACTGCGGAATTTCTATGTCGGCGCAGGCTTCAACTCCATGGGCATCGCCAGCGCGGGGGGCGCCGGGCGGGCTCTCGCCGAATGGATCGTCAACGGTGCGCCGACGATGGATCTCTGGCCGGTCGACATTCGCCGCTTCGCGAGCTTCAACAACAACCCGCGCTGGCTGCACGACCGGGTGAAGGAAACGCTCGGACTGCACTATGCGATGCCATGGCCGAACCGCGAGCTGCACACGGCGCGTCCATTCCGGCGCTCGCCGCTCTACGACCGGCTTGCCTCCAAGGGTGCATGCTTCGGTTCGAAGATGGGATGGGAGCGCGCGAACTGGTTTGCCGAAGCAGGCCAAAGATCGGAAACGGACTATGCCTTCGGTCGGCAGAACTGGCATGAGGCGGTAAAGCGGGAGATGAACGCGACGCGACAAGCTGCTGGGATATTTGATCAAACGTCATTTGCCAAACTGCTTGTGCAGGGGCGGGACGCAGCGAAGGCGCTCAACCGCATCTGCGCCGCGGACGTCGATGTCGGGATCGGCCGGTCGGTCTATACGGGCATGCTCAACGAACGGGGCGGCTATGAAAGCGACCTGACGGTGATGCGGCTCGCCGCCGACCGGTTCCTCATCGTCACCGGATCGGCGCAGGCGGTGCACGACGCCGATTGGATCCGCAGGAACACCTCACCGGACGCCCATGTCACCCTCACCGACGTGACCTCGGCTTACGCGGTGCTGGCGCTGATGGGACCGAATGCGCGCAACATACTCGGTCGGATCACCTCCGCCGACCTCTCGAATGCGGGCTTTCCCTTTGCGACCATCCGTGAGATCGACATCGGCTATGCGACGGCCTACGCCAACCGAATGACCTATGTCGGCGAACTCGGCTGGGAACTGATCGTGCCCAGTGAATTTGCCGTGGGCGTCTACGAGGCGCTGCACCAGGCGGGGCGCGATCTAGGGCTCGTCGATTGCGGCTATTACGCTCTCGAGGCGCTCCGCATCGAGAAAGGCTTTCGCGCCTGGAGCCGCGAATTGACGCCCGACATCAATCCTCACGAAGCGGGGCTCGCCTTCGCCGTATCGTTCGACAAGCCGGGCGGCTTCATCGGCCGCGAGGCTTTGATGCGGGCAAAGCACGCCGGCGCCCCTGTCAGACGCATCGTGCAGTTCACCCTGGATGATCCCGAGCCGATGCTTTGGGGCGGGGAACTCATCCTGCGTGACGGCAAACCTGTCGGCGAAGTCCGCTCAGCCGCCTATGGCCACACGCTTGGCCTCTCGGTCGCACTCGGTCTCATCGAGGATCGTGGAGGGGTCGATCGGGAGTTCATCGCAAGCGGAAGTTTCGAGATCGATCTTGCCGGTGAGCGCCACCCGGCAACCGCTCACCTGAAGTGCCCCTATGACCCGAAGTCGGAGCGCGTGCGGGCGGATGCCGGGGAGCCGCGAGCCGCCGCCTGAAGCGGGCTGCTCCAATCACCTCTCCGCCAGCGAGCGGGCAATCTCGAAGAAGGCGCGCACGAGCTTTCCGCCGCTGCGCTCCTTCAGGCAGATCAACGCCTCGTCCATCAGCATTTCGGCGCCCACGATCTCGATCGGCGCGAGACGTCCGTCCCGGCCGAATTCCGCGGCTGAGACGAAGCCTACCCCGGCACCGGCCGCGACGATCTCCCGCACGGCCTCCCGGCCTTCCGCTTCGATGGCGGGCTTCAGGGCGACGCCGGCGGCGGCTGCGAAATCCTCGAGCTTCTGCCGCGTCTTCGAACCGCGCTCGCGCATCACCAGCGGCTGGCCCGAGAGTTCCTCGAGACTGACGGTACTTCGCCGGGCGATCGGATGTTCGGTCGATGCGAAAGCGATGATCGGCGTCGAGTTCAGCTTGACGATGTCGAACTCCCGGCTTTCGGGAACCTCGCCGAGCACGCCGATGTCGGCCTCGTAGGAATAGAGGCTGGTGATGACCGTTTCCGTGTTGCCGGCCCTCAGGGAGATCTGAACCGACGGATATTTCTGACGAAAGGCCGCGAGGATGTGAAGCAGATGGTGGGCGGCGTCGGCAACGATGCGAAGCGTGCCGGCCCGCAATGCGCGCGATTCCGAAAGCAGATCGAGCGCCTGCTGCTCGGTGTCGAACATGCGGCGGGTGATCTCCAGCAGCTGGTGACCGGCCTGGGTCAGCGTCACCTGTTTCTTGTTCCGGTTGAAGAGGAGCACGTCATATTCCTCTTCCAGCTTGCGCACCTGATCCGACACGGCCGGCTGCGTGAGGAACAGCGCCTCTGCCGCACGGGAGAAGCCTCCACAAACCGCAACATTGTGGAACGCGCGAAGCTGGACGTAACGCATGGGCCCTCCCAATCATAAGCTGATCTAATCAAACGATAAAAACGAACGATTTGATTTATGTAAAGGGAAAAGTGACGGTCTTCGGATTGGTTTCCGGAGCGATTGAAAATGACTCTCGTTGCCCTCTCGCTGCATCTCGCCGGCGCGACCGTACTGCTGCTCTACGCGGTGCATCTCGTCCGCAGCGGCGTCGAGAACGCCTATGGCACGTCGTTGAAGCGTGTGCTTGCAAGGGGAGGGGAGCGACGCATTTACGCCGCCGCGAGCGGCACGGTCCTTGCAGTCCTGTTGCAAAGCTCGACCGCCGTGGCAATGCTCGCCTCCGGTCTTTCGGCGAGCGGCTATCTTACCCTGAACACCAGCCTTGCCGTCCTGCTGGGAGCGGATCTCGGCTCGGCGCTGGTGGTTCGTGTTCTTTCGTTCGACCTGGGCTGGCTGTCGCCGCTCCTGCTTGCGGCCGGCGGGCTGCTTTACCTGAAGGGCAGAAGCGACAAGCCCCGCGAACTCGGCCGCATGCTGCTCGGCATCGGCTTCGTCCTCATGTCGCTGAAGCTGATCGGCGAGGCGACCTTGCCGTTGAAGCAGAGCGACGTGTTGCCCGCCGTCGTCGGCTATCTCGCGGAGGACCAGGTGACGGCCTTCGCGGCGGCGATGCTCTTCACCTGGATCGTGCATTCGAGCGTCGCGGTCCTGATCCTCATCCTGGGTTTTGCCGCACAGGGACTTTTGCCGGTCGAGGCAGGTCTGCCGCTGATCCTCGGCGCCAATCTCGGCAGCGGGTTGATCGCCATGTGGCTGACGCGCGGGTTTTCAGCCGAGGCGCGGCGCGTCGCGGCCGGCAATCTCCTCTTCCGGGCTTTCGGCGCCGCGATCGCCTTGCTGGTGATCGGCCCCTTCTCGGCAGAACTTCAACATCTTGGCGCCACCGCGGCGGAGCAGCTCGTTCATTTTCATCTGGCCTTCAACGCCTGCCTCGTGATCTTTTGCCTGCCGCTCTCGCAGCTTGCCGCCAGCGCCGTTACGTCGCTCATCAAATCGGATCTCAAGAGCTCCGAAGACAGCGACACGCTTGCGCGACGAATCAGCGCGCTCGACCAGGCTCTGCTCGACAGCCCCGACGCGGCCCTCGCCGCCGCGACGCGCGAGGTGCTGTTCATGGGCGAGGTGGTCGAGCGGATGCTCTGTCCGGTGATGGAGCTTCTGGAGCATCCGAGCCCGGCGAAGATCGAGGAAATCCGCCGGCTCGACGGATATGTCAACCGCGCCCACCGCGACATCAAGCTCTATCTCGCAGCAATCCATCGCGGCGTGCTCGACGGCCGTCAGTCGCGGCGGGGTGTAGAACTCATCGACATCGCCATCAATCTCGAACATGCCGGCGACATCGTATCCAAGACCCTGGTCGAAATCGCCCGCGACAAGCTGGAGAACGGCAACAACTTCTCCGACGAGGGCTGGACCGAGCTCAAGGCGCTTCACGCCAGCGTGCGCGACAACATGCGTCTCGCATTCAACCTGCTGGTGTCGGATGACCCGGTAACGGCGCGAAAGCTCGTCCGGGAGAAGGAGCGGGTACGCGCGCTCGTGCGGGAAAGTCACGAACGGCATCTGGCGAGATTGCGGGCCGGGCGCGCGGAAAGCGTCGAGTCCAGCAACATGCACCTCGAAGTCGCGCGGGCACTCAAGGAGGTGAACTCCCTCCTGGCCACGCTCGCCTATCCGATCTTGAAGCAGCGAGGGGATCTGCTCGAGAGCCGGCTTGCGCTTGTCAAAGGGTGATAAGCTAAATCGATGTATCAATATGAAATATCGATTTTACAGATACATTCGAGATCGCCATCCTCGCCCTGTCCCGGCAGTTCTCAAAGGAGAGAAACCAGATGCCCGCAGATGCAAAGACGAATGACGTTCTCGAAGCGCCGAGATTGGGTGAGCCGTACCTGCTGACGCCTGGACCGCTGACCACCGCCTTTTCCGTAAAGGAGGCGATGCTGCGCGACTGGGGGTCATGGGACGGTGACTTCCGGGGCATGACGGCCGAGTTGCGTCGCGAACTGCTTGCGATTGCCGGAGACGAGAGCGGCCAATACGATTGCGTCCCCATGCAGGGCAGCGGCTCCTTCTCCGTGGAAGCCATGCTCGGCAGCTTCATTCCCCGCGACGGCAAGGTTCTGGTGCTGATGAACGGAGCCTACGGTCAGCGCATCGCCCAGACGCTCAAATATCTCGGCCGTGCTCACGTCTCGATCGACAAGGGCGACTATATGCCCCCGCGCGGCAGCGAGGTTGCGGCCGCTCTCGATGCAGATCCGGCAATCACCCATGTCGTGGTCGTCCATTGCGAGACGAGTTCGGGCATTCTCAATCCTCTCAAGGAGATTTCCGAGGCAGTCTACAGCCGCGGCCGCAAGCTGCTGGTCGACAGCATGAGCGCCTTCGGCGCGGTGCCCGCCGGTGTCGGTGATTTCCGTTATGAGGCGATCGTTTCCTCCGCCAACAAATGCATCGAAGGCGTTCCGGGTTTCGGCTTCGTCATCGCGCGCAAATCGGAACTGGAGGCTGCGAAGGACCGCAGCCACTCGTTGAGTCTCGACGTCCATGCGCAATGGGCCTACATGAACAAGACGGGTCAATGGCGCTTTACTCCGCCGACCCATGTCGTCGCCGCCTTTCTCGAGGCGCTGCGGCTGCATCGCAAGGAAGGCGGCGTTGCCGGACGCGGCGCGCGTTACGCGAACAACCGCGACGTCATGGTCGCCGGCATGCGCCAGCTCGGCTTCGAGACACTGCTTGGTGACGAATGGCTCTCGCCCATTATCGTGACCTTCTTCAGCCCCGCCCATCCGAACTTCAAGTTCGAGCGCTTCTACGAACTGATGAAGGCGAGGGGCTTCATCATCTATCCCGGCAAGCTCACCGTCGTCGACAGCTTCCGGATCGGCTGCATCGGCCAGATGGACTCGCATGTGATGCAAAAGGTGGTCGCCGCCGCCGCCGAGAGCCTCGCGAAGATGAGGGTCGACACCGCCACCCCGCCGGCGCTCGCGCTCGCCGAGCGCGCCCGCCTCGCCGCCTGACCGATCACCCCTCCAGGAGCACAACAGATGAACCAGATGTCCAAGATTTCGGTGACGGTGAATGGCCGCCGCTATCCGTGGCCCCGCGTACCGGCAATTGCGGTCTGCCTCGACGGATGCGAGCCGGCCTATCTCGATGCAGCGATCGACGCCGGGCTGATGCCCGCGCTGAAACGCATCAAGGAACGGGGCGCCGTGCGTCTGGCGCACAGCGTCATCCCGAGCTTTACCAATCCCAACAATCTCTCGATTGCAACCGGCAGTCCGCCGGCGGTGCACGGAATTTGCGGGAACTACCTCTACGAGCCGTCGACGGGCGAAGAGGTGATGATGAATGATCCGAAGTTCCTGCGCGCGCCCACCATTTTCCAGGCTTTCTATGATGCAGGCGCCCGGGTCGCGGTCGTCACGGCGAAGGACAAGCTGCGGGCGCTGCTCGGAAAAGGGCTCCGTTTCGACGAAGGTCGCGCCGTCTGCTTCTCGTCCGAAAAATCGGACAAGGCGACCCGCGCGGAGCACGGAATCGACAATGCTTCCGCCTGGCTCGGCCGGCCGGTTCCCGAGGTCTATTCGGCAGCGCTTTCGGAATTCGTCTTCGCTGCGGGCGTCAAGCTGCTCAGGGAGTTTCGTCCCGACATCATGTATCTGACGACGACCGACTATGTTCAGCACAAATATGCTCCCGGCGTCCCGGAAGCCAATTCCTTCTACGAAATGTTCGACCGGTATCTCGCCGAACTGGACGGGCTCGGAGCAGCCATCGTGGTCACCGCCGATCACGGCATGAAGCCGAAGCACAAGGCGGACGGCTCACCCGACGTCATCTATGTTCAGGACCTGCTCGACGAATGGCTGGGCAAGGATGCGGCCCGCGTTATCCTGCCGATCACCGACCCCTATGTCGTGCATCACGGCGCGCTCGGGTCCTTTGCCACCGCCTATCTTCCGGACGGATGCGACCGCAGCGAGATCATGGCAAGGCTGAAAGCGATCCAAGGCGTCGACGTCGTGCTCGGCCGCGAGGAGGCGTGCCGGCGCTTCGAGCTGCCGGAAGACCGCATCGGCGACATCGTCCTCGTCTCATCCGAAAACAAGACGCTCGGCACCAGCGAGCACCGGCACGACCTGGCCGCACTCGACGAACCGTTGCGCTCCCATGGCGGGCTGACCGAGCAGGAGGTTCCCTTCATCGTCAACCGCGTGCTGCCCGAACTCCCGAACGCTCCCCGGCTGCGCAACTTCGATGCGTTTTTCTACGCGGTCACGGCGGCGGCCGAGGCCGGTGCGGAGGGCGGGCTATGACGAAGGCGGAGGTCATAATCGCGGTGCGCCACGAACCGATGCGAATAGCCGGCCGCCTTGTCGACACGGACGACCGCGTAGAAGTCCGCTATCCCTGGAACGACACTGTCGTCGGCACCGTACCCGCCGGCCGCGCCGAACACGCAAGAGAGGCTTTTGCGATCGCGGCCGCCTATCAGCCGAAGCTCACGCGCTACGAGCGGCAGAAAATCCTGCTGGCGACCGCGGAGGCGCTGGCCGCCCGCAAGGAGGAGATTTCCGACGTCATCACGCTGGAACTCGGCATCTCGAAGGCGGACTCGCTCTATGAAGTCGGGCGCGCCTTCGACGTCTTTACGCTTGCCGGCCAGATGTGCATCCGCGACGACGGCGAGATCTTCTCCTGCGACCTCACGCCCCACGGAAAGGCGCGCAAGATTTTTACGATGCGCGAACCCCTGACCGCAATTTCGGCGATCACCCCGTTCAATCACCCGTTGAACATGGTGGCGCACAAGGTCGCGCCGGCGATTGCGACCAACAACTGCGTGGTGGTGAAGCCGACCGAGCTCACGCCGATGACGGCGCTGCTGCTCGCCGACATTCTTTACGAGGCCGGCCTGCCGCCGGAAATGCTTTCGGTCGTCACCGGCTGGCCTGCCGATATCGGCATGGAAATGATCACCAACCCGCATGTCGATCTCGTCACCTTCACGGGCAGCGTTCCTGTCGGGAAGCTGATCGCCGCCAATGCGCACTACAAACGCCAGGTACTCGAACTCGGCGGCAACGACCCGTTGATCATCCTCAACGACCTGTCCGACGACGACCTCGCCCGGGCCGCCGACCTTGCGGTCGCCGGGGCCACGAAAAATTCCGGCCAGCGCTGCACGGCAGTCAAACGCATTCTTTGCCAGGAGAGCGTCGCGGACCGTTTCGTGCCGTTGGTTCTCGAACGGGCGAAACGCTTGCGTTTCGGGGATCCGATGGACCGGTCTACCGATCTCGGGACCGTCATTCACGAAAAGGCGGCGGCACTTTTCGAAGAGAGGGTGATGCGTGCGGCGGAGGAGGGGGCCGACATTCTCTACCATCCCGGGAGAAGCGGCGCGCTCCTGCCACCGATCGTCGTCGATCGGGTGCCGCATCAGTCGGACCTCGTGCTGGAGGAGACCTTCGGTCCGATCATACCGATCGTGCGGGTTCCCGACGACGATGACGCAACGATCACCCTGTCGAACTCCACGGCCTTCGGTCTCTCCTCCGGCGTCTGCACCAATGATTACCGCAGGATGCAGAAATACATAGCCGGGCTGAAGGTCGGAACGGTCAACATCTGGGAAGTGCCCGGCTATCGCATTGAAATGTCGCCCTTCGGCGGAATCAAGGACTCCGGAAACGGCTACAAGGAAGGCGTGATCGAGGCGATGAAAAGCTTCACCAACGTCAAGACTTTTTCGCTCCCTTGGCCGTAAGGAAACTTGCCCCCGAGTAGTACTAGGGCATGTTCATATCTGCTCCTCTGGCGGGAGCCGTTGCCATGGGGAGAAACCGGCTTCCAGTTATGCGGTCTGCCGACGGCATCGCTTGGGAGAGGTGAAGGTCAAGCCGCTTGTCGTCTCCCCCTTGTGGGGGAGATGGCCGGCAGGCCAGAGGGGGTTGAACGCCAAACTCTGCATCCGCCGCAGACGAATTTGCCGCGAGCATACCCTGCAGCACTCCGAAGATGCAGTCATACGACTGCGTCACGTAGTCTTGATGGGCGAGCGGGAGAGCAGACCCCCTCTGGCCTGCCGGCCATCTCCCCCACAAGGGGGGAGAATACCTGCGGCGGGCCCTCGCTCCCGCTTCTGCGTTCTGCCCGTGGCATCGTTTTGGGCATGCGAAGGTCAAACCGTTTATCGTCTGCCCCAAGGCAATGGTCCCGCGGGAGGGTCAGATGTGTATATGCCCTAGTCCAGTAGTAGAGGAAGGGAGCGGCCCGATGGCCGCTCCTTTCGTCTCGAGACCCTGCGCGAAGCTATATAAGCTGGAACAATACTTATATAAAATAAATAGATTTTACTTATCGATTTATCCCCCGCAGATTTCCCAGGCAGGGCGGATTTCAGGGCGCGCAAGTCGCCGTTGCCGCCGCGAGAGCTTGCCAATTCGAATGCCAACAAAAAGGGGAATTAGCATGCCGTTTTCAAAGATCTTCCTGGGTGCGGGGACTGCCCTCATCCTCGCATCTTCCGCCGCCTATGCCGAAACCGAGCTCACGGTCTACACGTCCATCGAAGCGGTCGACCTCGACCGTTACAAGGAGACCTTCAAAAAGGCCCACCCCGACATCAAGATCAACTGGGTCCGCGACTCCACCGGCGTCATGACGGCCAAGCTTCTGGCGGAGAAAGACAATCCGCAGGCCGACGTGGTCTGGGGCGTGGCTGCGACATCGCTGCTGCTGCTGAAGTCAGAGGGCATGCTCGAACCTTATTCTCCGAAGAATGTAGAGGCGCTCGACCCGAGATTCGTGGACGGCGACAAGCCGCCGAGCTGGGTGGGCATGGACGCATATGTGGCGGCTCTCTGTTACAATACCGTGGAGGCCGGGAAGCTCGGCCTGACGCCGCCAACCAGCTGGAAGGATCTCACGAAGCCCGAATACAAGGGCCATGTCGTGATGCCCAACCCCAATTCCTCCGGCACAGGCTTCCTCGACGTCTCCGCCTGGCTTCAGACGTTCGGCGAAGAGGAAGCCTGGTCTTTCATGGACGCTCTGCACGAGAACATTGCCGCCTATACTCATTCGGGCTCCAAGCCTTGCAAGATGGCGGCATCAGGCGAAACCGTCATCGGCGTATCCTTCGAATTCCCGGGCGCCAAGGCCAAGACGTCGGGTGCGCCCATCGATATCATCTTTCCTTCCGAAGGATCGGGTTGGGAAGCCGAGGCCACGGCGATCATCGCCGGGACGGCCAATCTCGAGGCGGCGAAAACGCTGGTCGACTGGTCGATCAGCAAGGAAGCCAACGAGATGTACAATGTCGGCTATGCCGTCGTGGCTTATCCCGGGGTCGCAAAGCCGATCGAGAACCTTCCCGACGACGTCGCCGACAAGATGATCAAGAACGACTTCGAGTGGGCCGCAAACAACCGCGCCCGCATTCTGAAGGAATGGCAGAAGCGTTACGACGCGAAATCCGAGCCCAAGTCCTGATCCGCATGCATCTCCCGGGAACGTTCGGCGCTTGGCCACGAGCGTTCCCGTCAAGTCCCATCGAATGCATATTGCCCAGGAGCTTGCGGATGAAACATGCAACAGCCCCCGCGGAGCCGGCCATGCCCGCCTCCGCTACCCGTCAGATCGAAGGACGGCCATTCCTCGAAATCGACGGCCTCTGGAAGGCCTATGGCGATTTCGTCGCGCTGCGCGACATCGACCTTCAGGTGAAGGAGGGCGAATTCATCTGTTTCCTCGGACCTTCCGGCTGCGGAAAGACCACGCTACTGAGGGCCATCGCCGGCCTCGACATCCAGTCGCGGGGCACCATTTGCCAAGGCGGACAGGATATTTCGAGGTTGCCGCCGGCGCAGCGGGACTATGGCATCGTCTTTCAGTCCTATGCGCTCTTCCCGAATCTTACCATCGAGAAGAACATCGCCTTCGGGCTCGAGAATATCGGCCGCCCGCGGCGCGAAATCGCCTCACGCGTTTCTGAGCTTCTGGAGCTCGTCGGTTTGAGCAGCCAGGGCCGGAAATACCCGGCCCAGCTATCCGGCGGACAGCAGCAGCGCGTGGCTCTTGCCCGCGCCATGGCGATCTCGCCGGGCCTGCTGCTTCTCGACGAGCCCCTGTCGGCGCTCGACGCCAAGGTGCGCGTGCATCTGAGACACGAGATCAAGGAGCTGCAGCGCAAGCTCGGCGTCACCACGATCATGGTCACGCACGATCAGGAAGAGGCGCTCGCCATGGCCGACCGCATCGTCGTCATGAACCAAGGCGGCATCGAACAGGTAGGTACGCCGACCGAGATCTATCGCCACCCGAAGACACTCTTCGTCGCCGACTTCATCGGAGAGACCAATCAGTTCCCCGCAACGGTCGGGAAGGGGGCGCAGGTCGAGATCGGGCACACGCGATTTGCCTGTGCCGAGCACCGGCTGCCATCAGGTGCATCGGTCGTAGCCGCTGTCCGGCCGGCCGATATCATCCCGCACGGCGCCGCCGCCCATCGGGCGACCGGGCTCGATGCCGTAGGCAATGCGGACAATCTCATCGACGCGCATGTGGAGGATATGGAGTTTCTCGGCATGTTCTGGCGCACACGGCTCTCGGCCCCGCGCCTGAAAGAGAAGGCGCTCGTGGCGGACTTCTCGACGAACGCGGTTCGCCGCCTGAGCATCGAGATCGGCAGCGCCATCCAGGTCGAAATCCCGCAGGAACGCCTGCTCCTTTTTGCAAAGGCCTGACGCGAATGACGCTTGCTGTCGATTTCCTTCCGCCCGGCCGAGCCGTTCGGCAGCAGATTTCCGGCGATGACTGGCTCAAACGCGCAGTCATGCTCGTCGTCGGCATCTATCTGGTTGTTGCACTTGCGCTACCGCTCTTCGTGATGCTGTCGAAGTCGTTCTCCACCTACACGTTCGATCTCCACCAGTTCGAGTTCCAGGTGAGCGACCAAAGCGGGCAGGGGTGGAGCGATCCCGTTACCGCCGCGGCGCTCAATGCCGCCGTCGCCGCCTTCCCGGAAAGCGACCTCAAGGCCAGCGCCGACGGGCGGCTGCAGGCGGCGAAGCTTTTCCCGGATTTCAGCTTCCGCAGCCCCGTCAGATATCGCATCCGCGGCACGAGCGACGAGACGCACTTCCTTGCCGGTTCGCAGCTGGTGCGCGGTACCGAGTGGCAGGAATATGACAGCAACAATTTCCGCCGGGTGATGCTGCGGCCCTCGCGCTCGATCGGGCTCTCCAACTTCGCCGAGTATTTTTCAACGCCTTCTCTGGTCCGTTCGATCAAGAATTCGGTGACGATGGCGCTGATCAGCACCGCAGTCACGCTCGTCGTCGCTTTCGGGCTCGCCTATGCCCTGAACAGGAGCCGGATGCCGGGGAAGGGGCTGTTCAAGCTCATCGTCACGATCCCGATCCTCGTTCCGTCCCTCTTGCCGGGCATCGCGCTCGTGTACCTGTTCGGCAACCAGGGCGTCTTCAGGGATCTGCTGCTCGGCCATTCGATCTATGGCCCGCTCGGCATCGTCGTGGGCTCGGTATTCTTCACGCTGCCGCACGCCTTTCTGATCATATCGACGGCGCTCTGGGTCGCCGACGCCCGTCACTACGAGGCGGCGACGTCGCTTCGCGCAAGCAAGTGGCGGACCTTCTGGACGGTGACCGTGCCCGGCGCCCGATACGGTTTGATCTCCGCCGCCTTCGTCGTCTTCACCCTGGTCATAACCGATTTCGGCCTGCCCAAGGTCATCGGCGGGCAATATGGCATGCTTGCCGTCGACATCTACAAGCAGGTCATCGGCCAGCAAAATTTCGAAATGGGCGCCGTCGTCTCGGTCATTCTGCTCGTTCCGGCATTTCTGGCCTTCGCGGTGGATCGCCTGACACAGCGCCGGCAGGTGGCCCTGCTGTCTGCGCGCGCCGTACCCTATGAGCCGAAACCGCGGCGCGGCTTCGATGCGGCATGCTTTGCTTTCTGCACGCTGGTCGCAGTCTTCGTGCTCGGCATGATCGGCATGTGCCAGGTCGCGGCGCTCGTGAAGTTCTGGCCCTACGATCTCAGCCTGTCGCTGCGCAACTATGCCTTCGATCTCATGGATGGCGGCGGCTGGGACTCCTATTACAATTCGATCCGGCTCGCTCTCATGACGGCTGTCATCGGCTCACTGATCGTGTTCACCGGCGCCTACATGGTCGAAAAGACCAAGGGCTTCGGGCTCGGCCGGGCGACATTCCATATGCTCGCCATGCTTCCGATGGCCGTGCCGGGCATGGTGCTGGGTCTTGCCTATATCTTCTTCTTCAACAGTGCCGCAAACCCGCTTCACGGCATCTACGGCACGATGACGATCCTGGTGCTGTGCACGGTCACGCATTTCTACACCGTCGCCCATCTGACGGCGCTCACTGCGCTGAAGCAGCTGGACCCGGAGTTCGAGGCGGTGGCGGGTTCTCTGAAGATTCCTTTCTACAAGCTCTTCTTCCGGGTCACACTGCCGGTTTGCCTCCCTGCCGTGCTGGAGATCGCGATCTATCTCTTCGTCAACGCCATGACGACGGTCTCGGCGGTCGTGTTCCTCTATGCCACGGACACCAAGCTCGCCTCGGTTGCGATCCTGAACATGGACGATGCGGGCGACATAGCCCCGGCGGCCGCGATGGGCATGATGATCTTCTACACCAATGTCGCGGCAAAACTTCTTCACGCGTTTGTATCGCGGCTTCTTCTTGCCCGCACACAGGGCTGGCGGCGTGTATCGCAGAGTGCAGCGGCTACCGTTCCGCACTGACCGCCGAGCCGGCTAACGTGACGTCACCCCCGCCTTTGTGGGGGTGACAAGTCGAAGTTTCCAATCTCATTATTTCGGGTGGGGCTGACGGGCAGGCGCACGCCATGCGTGCGGGGTGGAAAATTGGCAGCTGCAGAACGGCACAGCCGTAAATGCGCACAATCGTCAGAGAGGGAAGCTTACGATGCCGAACCCTAGCCAGACCAGCGACAATTGGTGGATCAACGATCAGACGCCGGATAACCCTTACGGCAAGAGCGAGGACTATGAGTCTTTTCTCGACTACCTTGGGGCGTTGCCCCGCAGTCTGACGCCGGAAATGGCTGCGGGAACGCTGAGGATCAACGTTTACGAGCTCAACGATCACCCCGAGTACAAGGCCGCCGCGATAGGCGCCTTGCAGATGTGGGCATCCGTCACCCCACTGAAGTTCGAGATCGTCGACGACACACCGTTCGACAGCACGACGGACTGGATGGAGGTCGTCAGCCCCGAGCTCGGCGAGGAGGACGATGGCAGCGCCTATTCGAGCAACCGTTATGTCAGCATCGGTCAGCGTTTCCACGACACGGAACCCAATAAGACGGATATCGGCGGCTATGTCTTCGATTCCTTTATCCATGAGTTCGGCCATGAATTCGGGCTGAACCATCCCGGGCTCTACAATTACAGCGGTCCCGGCGGCGTGCAGATCAACTACCTGAACAATGCGACCTGGACCTATGATCGCCAGCAATACAGCGTCATGTCCTATTTCGATGGGATCGATGTCGGGGAAACCAGCCGCTGGTCTGCCTCGACCCCGCTCATGGCCGACATAGAGGCCGTCATCCGCCGCTTTTTCTCAACCGTCGACGAGAATGGAGTGCGTACCTATCAGCACATCGACCTCAACACAGGGGACAATGTCTACGGCTTCGGGAGCACGCAGTACGGCTACCAATTGACCTCGTCCGGCATGCAGCACGACATCGGTTTTGCCATTCATGACACCGGCGGGGTCGACACGATCGACTTCTCCGGCTCGACCGCGGGTACGATCCTCGACTTGCGCGCCGGACAGTTCTCAAGTGTCAACGGTCACAGCAATAATGTGTCGATCTTCGCCGGCCACAATGCGGATGCGGCGGACTATTACATCGAGACGGGGATCGGCAGCAGGTTTGACGACATCCTGATCGGCAATGACGGCGCCAACACCCTGGACGGCCGGAGCGGCGGCGACCGCATGGCTGGCAACGGCGGCGACGATACTTATTTCGTCGATTCGCTGGAGGACATCGTTCGTGAGGAGGCCAATGGCGGCAACGACACGGTCATCCTCCTGTCCAGGAACCTGAAAATCAGGAAAATCGCCAACGTCGAAAACATCATCTACGCCGACGAGTCGACAACCCAGCCGGGCGGCGGCGGCGCGTCTCCGCCCATCGCCGGGGACAACACGATGACCAGCATCATCTTCGGCGGCAACGGAAATGATACGCTCGACGGCGGCGCCGGCGACGACACGATTTTCGGCAAGGGAGGAGACGACCTGATCATCGGCGGCCGCGACTCGCTCGCCAGCCGCGATATCAACAACACGATCGATGTCGAAGATCTTGAAGACCAGACCGAAAGCGACGATGGCAACGATACGCTCTACGGCGGCGGCGGCAATGACACCATTCTTGGCGGCCAGGGCAACGATATTCTCGACGGGGGCGCCGGCGACGATGTGCTGAGCGGCCAGGACGGCGTGGACATATTCAGGGGCGGGGCAGGCGTCGATACTGTCGATTTCAGCAAGGAGAGCCCTTTCCAACTGCTCGTCAACCTTGCCACGAATGTCGCCAGCGGCGGCACCGCCTCAGGCGACACTTTCCACAGCATCGAAAACCTGATCGGTTCCGATGACCGCATTGACCGCTTCATCGGCACATCCGCCGCAAATCATTTCTGGGGCCAAGGCGGCGGGGATTATTTCAATGGCGGCGGCGGCAATGACATTCTGGATGGCGGCAACGATGGCGATATCCTGTATGGCGAAGCCGGCAACGACACGGTCATCGGTGGCGCCGGTCAGGACTATCTGGATGGTGGTTCCGGTATCGACACGGTCGTCTATGCGGGCAGCCCGGACGGCGTGACGATCGATCTTGCCAACGGCACGGCCAGCGGCGGCGACGGTGATGGTCCGGTGCAAATCGTCGGCCGAGGCGCAGTCATCCGGCACGATATTCTCGTCGGCTTCGAAAATGCCGCCGGTTCATCGTTCGATGACCATCTCATCGGCAATGCCCTGGCCAATGAGCTCTCCGGCGGTGCTGGCGACGATACGCTGACCGGCGGCGGCGGCGCCGACAGATTGAACGGCGGCGCCGGCAGCGACACGGCGGACTACGCTGACGCGACGAGCGGCGTGAGGCTCAGTCTCGCTGGAGGCAGGTCCGGCGGAGATACATATGTCTCCATCGAAAATCTTGCGGGGTCGGGATTCGGCGACCGGCTGACCGGCAACGGCGCAGCCAATGTGTTGACCGGCCAAGGCGGAAACGACACGATCGACGGCGGCCGCGGTGACGACACCCTGCTCGGCGATTTTGCCTATCAGGGGGACGCGCCGCCGCGTCCGGGCATGGGAAGCGGCTACGCCACGCTTGGACCGGACGCGGCGAACAACTCCATCGCAGCCGCGTTCGACATTTCCAACAACTTTTCCCTGACCAGCGACCCCGATATCTTCGATTCGACAACGATCCTTCATACGACCGTCAACGCCACCGGAAACGGCCGGGGCGGGTACTACAAGATCGATCTGGCGGCCGGTACGGTCATTACGATCGACATTGACGGAATTGCCGATCCGAATGTCCATGACAGCTGGGTCAGGCTGCTCGACAGCGCCGGCAACATCGTCGCTCAGAACGATGACGGCGGCGGCGACCCCGGCTCTACAAGCAACCGGGATTCCAGCCTGGTATTCGTAGCTCAGGAGACCGGCACCTATTACATACTGGAAGGCAGCTGGTCACCGACGGCGCCGGGCGATGGCTGGGCGGAAGCCGTGCCGGCAGGCTCGACATATGAGTTGAACGTATCGGTCGAGTTCCCCCCTCAGCCGGCCCAGCCGGGTGTTGCGGGATCCGACACGCTCATTGGCGGCGGAGGCAGCGATCTGCTGGACGGCGGTCTGGCGGCCGACACGCTCACCGGCGGCGCGGGAGAGGATACATTCCGCTTCTCGACGGCGCTTGGAAACGGCAATGTCGACTGGATCAAGGACTTCAATGTCATCGACGACACGATCCTGCTGGACAACCTCATCTTCGAGAGCGTGGGTGGCGAAGGCGCTCTCGCCCTGGGTGCATTTTACGGGAGTGCGGGGGGCGTCGCCCATGACGCCGACGACCGCATCATCTACGATGCCGATAGCGGCGTCTTGTCCTATGACGCCGATGGCGCCGGAGAAATCGCGGCGATTCAATATGCGCAGCTGAGCACAAATCTGAAGCTTTCGGCGGCCGACTTCATTATTATCTAACCTGATAGTGGATGGGGCGCTTTCAGGCGCCCCATCCACTGCGTCGTGCATCCTTTCGAATTACAAGCCGAGCGGTAGTGCCGCTACCGTAGGGGTTTCGCGGGGCGTCCATGGGAGAGTGTGTGATGAAGCGCCCGACCAACCGCCGCACAGTATTGATGACCGCCGGAGCTGCGGCCGTCGCCGCGGTCGCCGGGCCAGTCGCTGCGCAATCGCCGGATATTCGTGGCGCAGTCACATTCGAGGGCGGCGCGGTCCCGGAAGGTCATCTAGAAATTTACCTCGAGGATCCTGCCATTCAGGACGAAGCGCGACGTCGCGCCACGGAAACGCGCATCAAAAGCGACGGCACGTCAACGTCGATAGCATTTTCCTTGTCCCCGCCCGCCAGCGTGAATGCCTCGCCAACGCTGCGGATCGTTGCGCGCCTGGAGCGTGCGGATGGCTGGCTGGTCGCGCGCGGCAGCACACGGTTCGAGGCGGGTTCGCCTGTCTACGTCACGCTCAATCCAGTTATGTATTGAAGAGCCAAGACTACAGCGCCGCGCGTCTTATCAGACGCGCAAAGGTCGCTGTAGCACTTTGGCACACGTGATCAGTCGAGCGGGATCATCACCCGTCAGGGACAGTTCCGACCCGCTGGAATCCATCGAGCGCACGCCGCAAGCGAGTGGTGGCGACCCGACCGAGCATGATTGGCGTAAGGGACCGGCCGAGCGACAGGAGCGAGCGCCCCTTGTCTTGCGATCTCACGCGCACCACCCGATCCAGATTTATAATCAGAGAGCGGCTGACGCGGATGAATGGCGGCGTCGGAAGCTCTGCGTCGAACTGACCGAGCAACCGGCATACCAGATGGTCCCGTGCATCCGCCATCACGATGCGCGTAAAGTCCGCTTCGGCGGCCAGCATGGCGATCCCGTCGGTCGGCAGGACGAGTGTTTGGCCCGCCATCCTGATGTGCAAGCGTCGCCTGCCCGGCATGACCACCGGCAGCACGGTTGCCGTGTCATCGAGGACCTTGCCGCCGAGTTCGAGTGCGTGCCGATAACGCCGCAACCGCTCGAGGGTCAGCGCCAGGCGCTGCCGCTCGACCGGCTTCAGCAGGAAGTCGAGCGCTGCGACATCGAAGGCTTGAGGCGCGTAGGTGCCATGTCCGGTCACGAAGACGATCGCGGGCACCTGATCGAGCCGCTTGATGAGGCCGAAGCCGTCATCGTCGCCAAGGTCGATGTCGAGGAAGATCGCATCTGGCCGCAAGGCGTGCGTCAGTTGATGCGCCTGATCCAGTGAGCCGGCTTCGCCGACGACTTCGACATCCGGGTGCGCTTGCATGAGTCGCTTCAGCCCGCGCCGGGCCGGCGGCTCGTCGTCGACAACCATCACGCGAAGCATGCAGCCCCCCTCAGCATCAGTCGCGCGATCACCTTGTCGCCGGCCTGGATCAGTGTGAGTGCATGGCCGAGTGGATAGTGCAGTTCCAGCCGGCGGCGAATGTTGGCGAGACCGATCGGCGGACGGTCACGCTCGCCCGCCTCCAGCCGGCCGGGATTGCTGATCTCGATGAAGAGGTCGGCATCCCGACACTCTACGGTGATGCCGACCGCGAAGCGGCTGGCCGGCGAGCGCAGTCCGTGCTTCACGGCGTTCTCGACCAGCGGCTGTAGAATGAGGTGCGGCACGGCGACCGGCCGGGCGGCGGGGTCCACCTCGACCACGCAATCGAGGCGACCTTCGAACCGCAACTCCTGGATACGGATGTAGGCCATCATCGCTTCGATCTCGTCCGAGAGCGGACAGATGCGACGCGTTTGGTTCTCGAGCAAGTAGCGCAGATACGCCGTGATCCGATGGATCATCTCAAGCGCGGTGTCCGGCTCCTCCGGAATCTCCATCGCGACAGTGTTCAGCACGTTGAACAGGAAGTGTGAATCGAGTTGCAGGCGCAGCTGGTGAAGCTCGGCCCGCAGCGCCTCCTCACGAGCCCGGTGGCGCCGCATCCGTTGCTTTCGGGCGTCGGCATCCGCCTTGATCCAGAGATAGGCAAGAGACCATCCCAGAAAGATAAGGGTATAGTAGATGGCCGGGATTACCGAGCCATTGGCGCCATAGTCCGGATCGATGTTCGGCTGCAGGACGTCCTTCATTGCGTTGGCGATCAGCATCTGCAGCACGCCACCGGCAATCGAGAGCGCCAGGGCGACTGCAACGACCGTCAGCGTGACGCCGCCGATCCGGTGACGGAATATTCGGTAAGCAAGCGTAGTGAGCGCGAACCCAAGCGGCTCGAGAACGGCGGTCAATGCAAACGCGAACGCCACGTCCTCGAATGCGAGAATACGGCTGACGACGGCGAACAGCGCGCCGAAGAGCCAGCCGGCCGTCTGCGCCCGCCAGAACGAACCGAGCGCACCCACCAGAACGGTACCCGACCCGTTGAATTTTCGCTTCGTCCGGCTCCGCCTGTAGCTTGGATCCGCGATGTGACTTCCACTCAGATCGGGAAGCAGATCGGGCTCGGCAATAACAACCATCGAGCTGTAATTCCCTAATTGCCGTCATCCCGGGGCAGGATTGGTTTCTTCACCGAGTAGATCGACCGGTTCATCGAATAGGGCGTGTCTATGCGCGGAGGGCGCATCATTAATACCTATAAGGAGTCGCATATTCAGCGCGTCGCACACTCGCACGTTGAGCATGGTGGTGCAAGGTTTGCCGCCGTGTGTCGATGTATGAGCGCCATTTTTCGGGGGGATACATCGGATGAAGCACGCCACCAGAACCAGGAAAGCCCGGCCGAGGTCTTCGCTGGCAGCATTCGGACCCGGCGTCCAAGCTGCGTTTCCGTCCGAGCGGAACACGTCGCATTTTTTGATCGTGCTGGCCGTAGGGCTCGGCGGGGCGGCCCTGGCCGGCGAGGCGTATGCGGGTTGCAATGGAAATGCAACCCAGACGATCGGCCAGGTCGACTATGGATACACATGGTCGGCCTGTTGGGGCGACAGTGGTGTCGATGACAAGGATGAGAAGAACGGTGATCCCGGAGCGAGCATAACGATCAACACCCAGGCGTCGTACACGGCCGGCGCCAGTCTCCCTTACACCATGCCCTGGGATTCCGTCGGCGGTGTTATCATGACATACACAATGGGTGGCGCTGGCGTCGACGAGGGAACCGCCGGCGCCGGGGGCGCCGTGACGATCACCAATTACGGCCCCATAACCCTGACCACCTCGACGGATCCAGGCGCGATCGGCAGCTTGATTTCGGCAACGAGCTTCGGCGGCTCGGGGGACGGGGATAACGACAACTACAAGTCCAACGGTGGAGCTGGCGGGTCGGGAGGCTCGCTGACGATCACCAACTACGGCGCGCTGAGCGTAGAGTCGCTCAGCCCGAACACGGCCAGGGGCATGGCCGGCATCCATGCCGTGAGCAAGGGTGGCGCCGGCGGTAATCAGAACAGCGGCGCGGCGGGCGACCAGTTCGGGGGGGTCGGCGGCAGCGGCGGAAGCATCAGCATCACCAACACCGGGCAGGTGAATCTCGGCAGCGCGACCAACCCGCTGAACGGGCTGGACTATGTCTGGGGTCTCGCCGCCGAGTCCATCGGCCAGGCGGGGGGGCACGACAATGGCGCGGGTGGCGCGGGTGGCGCCATCCAAATTCACAACGGTTCATCCGGCGGAAATGCCTCGATCGGTGCGATCAACATCTACTCGAACAGCGCCGACAGCGCGCGCGGCATCTATGCATTCAGCCAAGGCTCTTATGGCACGGCCTCTCAGGATTCATCCGACGATGGCGGCGCCGGCGCGGACGGCGGCCAGTTCAGCATCGACACCTATTCCGATATAGCCGTGGTCACCACCGGCTCCGACCCCAACGAACTGTCCGGCGGCATCGTTGCCATCAGTCAGGGTGGTGATGGCGGCGCCGGCACCGCGTCAACGACCGGAGGCCGTGGTGGGAACGGCTCTGCCTTCGGCTCTACCCTGAGCGTCCAATCAGGTGTCACGGTTTCGACAAAGGGCGATTATGTCGCCGGCGTCGTCGGGTTGGCCCAGGGCGGGCGCGGCGGCGACGGCGCCAGCGGCGAGAAGGACAGCTCCGGCGGTAGAGGCGGCGACGTCGGCGCGATTCAGATCAACGTCTATGGCGGTTCTATCGAGACAGATGGCATCCAGGCCTACGGCCTGCTGGGCGGAAGCATCGGGGGCCAGGGCGGCAATGGTGGCGACGACACGGCCGTTGTCGGAACGAGCGGCGGCGGCGGCTTCGGTGGCAATGCCGGCGGCGTCGGCGCGTATGTCACCACCGGCTCCAAGATCACGACAACAGGGGATTTTTCCGCTGCGGTCACTCTGCACTCGATCGGCGGCGGCGGCGGGACGGGGGGCGACTTCACGGACGTGCTCGGCGGTGGCGCGGGCAATGGCGGCAATGGCGGTAACGGCAACACCGCTACCATCAACAATGCTGGCGGGACGATCAGCACCTCGGGCGGGCATTCCTACGGTATCCTGGTGCAGTCGATCGGCGGCAGCGGCGGCACAGGCGGAATCGCCGAAGGATTGACGCTCGAACTGGGCGGCGATGGAGGCGAGGGCGGTTCTGCCGGGGCGGCCAGTGTCCAGAATACAGGCGCAATCACCACCGACGGTTATTCGGCGCATGGCATCCTGGCGCAGTCGATCAGCGGCGGCGGCGGCGCTGCCGGCACCGCTGGCGGCATTCTGTCGGTCGGCGGCACCGGCGGCAACGCCAACTACGCGGGGAATGCCGAGGTCCAGAGTTCAGGCGCCATCAGCACCGGCGGCGACGCGGCGATCGGCATCCTGGCGCAATCGATCGGCGGTGGCGGCGGCTCTGGCGGCGGTGCCAAAGGCATCGCGACAGTCGGAGGCTCGGGTGGCGCCGGCGGTTACGGCACCTACGCCAGCGTATGGCTGAACGGCGGCTCGATTGCCACGCGGGGCGAGATGGCGCATGGGATCATGGCGCAATCGATCGGCGGTGGCGGCGGCAACGGCGGCAGTGTGATCGACATGTCGGTCGGGATTCCGGCGCTGGGCGTCGGTGGAAGCGCCACGGGCGGCGGTAGCGGCGGGTGGGTTTGCGTCACCAATGAAAATTCGGGCGGCGACTGTTCTACAGGCTCCGGAGCGCCGCAGGCCGTCGCGATCGCGACCGCGGGTGCCGGCGCGGTCGGCATACTCGCGCAGTCGATCGGCGGCGGCGGCGGCAATGGCGGTAACGCCACCGGCGGCGATGCCGGGTTCGGCAGCTTCCAGATTGGCGGTGGCGGTGGCGGTGGCGGCTACGCAAATACCGCAAACGTCGGTTTCCAGGGGCTGACCCTGACGACCCAGGGCTCGCACGCCGCGGGGATCGTGGCGCAGTCGGTGGGCGGCGGTGGCGGCACCGGCGGCACCGCCAGTTCCTATTCCGCCGATATCGGCTTCACGGCGTCCGTGGCGGTCGGCGGTACCGGTGGCAATGGCGGCGCCGGCGGCGAGGTCTCCGTAAGCCTGACCGACAGCGCCATCAGGACCGGCCAGGGCGGTGGAGACGTGACCGACGCCATCGGCGTGCTTGCGCAGTCGATCGGCGGCGGTGGCGGCAATGGCGGCTCATCGATTGCCGACGCGCTCACCGTGGCGGTGCCGACCGGCGAAGACGTCTCTCTGGCGATGAGCGTCGCCACGGCGGTCGGGGGCAGTGGTGGATCAGGCGGGACGGCTAAGGAGGTGTCGCTGACGCTGGACGGCAGCACCGCCGTCTTCACGAAAGGCGATTCTTCGCATGGCCTCCTGGCGCAATCGATCGGCGGCGGCGGCGGCAATGGCGGCAGTGCGTCGTCGATGTCTTCGACCGCCGGCACGGTGGACACGATCAGCGCCGACATCGGCGTCTCGGTCGGCGGCTCGGGCAGCGCCGGCGGCAATGGCGGCGCCGTCACGGCCGCTCTCAAGGACAGCGCCTCGGTGACGACGGCCGACGACTATGCCAATGCGATCGTGGTGCAGTCGATCGGCGGCGGCGGCGGCAATGGCGGCGTAGGCAGCGTCAACAGCAAGGAGATCGGCAGCGGCTTCAACCTGACGGCAAATGTCGGGGTCGGCGGCTCTGGCAGCGGCGGAGCCAGTGGTGGAAACGCGATCGTCGGCCTCGACAGCGGTACCCACCTGCAGACCAGCGGGTCCGGCGCGCGCGGCGTAATCGTCCAGTCGATCGGTGGCGGCGGCGGCACTTCGCAGGGCGCCAGCGTCGGGCTGTCGGCCAGCGCCAGCCTGCCCGGCGGTGGCGAGGAAGCCGCTGAAGCGGAAGAATCCGAAGAGGGCAGCGGCGCCTTCTCCGCATCCGTCGGCGTTTCCGTTGGCCGGACCGGCGGCAGCGGCGGCTCGTCCGGCACGGTCAACGTCACCACCGCGGGTACAATCTCTACCTTCGGCGCGGACGCCGACGGGGTGCTTGCACAGTCGATCGGCGGCGGCGGCGGGCTGGGCGGTTCGGTGGGGCAGGCGTCTTCCGCCGATTCCGAACCACTCGATGACGAAGGCGAAAGCGAGTGCGCCAGCGAAGGCGGCAATGGCGATGACGGACACGGCTACTGCTTCGGCGTCAGTGTAGGCGCCACCATCGACGACGGCGGCACTGGCGGCACGGCCGCCAATGGCAACGCGGTCACGCTGACCCATGCCGGCCGCATCGCCACGATGGGCGACTGGGCCGACGGCATCGTCGCCCAATCGATCGGCGGCGGCGGTGGTGCGGGCGGCACCTCCACGGCATCCGGCAGCCAGGCGACGGCCAACATCACCGTCGGTGTCGGCGGCAGCGGCGGCGCGGGCGGCAATGGCGGCACGGTCGACATCACCTTCGACGACAACCATGGCAACAGCATCAGCACCGCGGGATACAGCGCCTATGGCGTGCTGCTGCAGTCGATCGGCGGCGGCGGCGGGCAGGGCGGCGATGGTTCCGACCAGGCGGCAGGCAGGATCACCGTCGGCGGCGGCTTCGGCGGCAGCGGCGGTGCCGGCGGTAGCGGCGGCACCGTCACCGCCGAGGGGTGGATCAACCTTTCGACGAGCGGCGATGACGCGCACGGCATCGCCGCGCAGTCGATCGGCGGCGGCGGCGGCATCGGCGGCGCCGGAAGCAGCACGGCCGCCGAGAAAGAGCACAGCCACACGATCGATCTTGTTGTCGGCGGCAGCGGCGGTGTCGGCGGCAGCGGCGGCGAGGTCGATCTCAGCGTCGGCACGACCCTCAACACTTCCGGCGCAAGGGCATTCGGCCTCGTCGCCCAATCGATCGGCGGCGGCGGCGGCATCGGCGGCGCCGGCGAGGCCGACAGCATTGCCTCGCTGGTGGTGGGCGGCTCAGGCGGTGGAACAATAAACGGCGGCGCCGTCACGGTCGACCTGACGAGCCAGAGCTCGATCACCACGCACGGCATAGCCGCCCATGGCCTCGTCGCCCAGTCGATCGGCGGCGGCGGTGGCGTCGGGGGCGCCGCCTCGGGTGCGCCGCTCTCCTTCACCGGCAACAGCCCCGGCAGCTACGGTGACGGTGGCGACGTCGCCGTCACTGCCGACGGCAGCATCTTCACGCGCGGCGATTACGCCTTCGGCGTGCTGGCGCAGTCGATCGGCGGCGGCGGTGGTTTCGGCGGCAACGCGACGAGTGCCTTTATCGGCTCCAACGGAAACCTCTCGTCGGACGGCAAGAGCGGCAATGTGACGGTCAGCATCGATGCCGGCAGGACCATCCAGGCGTCCGGCAAGGACTCGATCGGCATATTCGCGCAGAGCGATGCAGGGACGGACAACAACGGCACGATCGATGTGACGATCAACGGTACCGTCACCGGCGGCTCCGGCGACAACGGCGCCGGTATCTGGGTTTCGGCCGGGAAAGACAACGTGGTGACCATCAATTCCGGAGGCAATGTCTCGGCCGCTTCGGGTGTCGCCGTGCAATATACCGCCGGCATGAACTCGCCCGAAAACAGCACCCTGGTGGTGAATAACGCCGGTACGATCAGCGGCAGCGTGAAGGGGGCCCTAACCGTCGCGGCCAAAATGCCGAGGCTTGCCCGCTCCGGCCGCGACACCGTAGTCTCCGTCGTCAACAAGACGGGCGGCGTGCTGACGGATGCGGAGATCTACGAGGCCGACGTGATGAATCATGGCCGGCTGACGATCGGCCAATCCGGCGGCATCGACGCCACCCGAATCACCGGTGACCTCACGCAGGATGCAGGTGGCATACTGGGGTTCACCGCCGACTTCGCCGACTTCCGGATGGATCGGCTGATCATCGACGGCGACGCGACGCTCGCCGGCAAGTTCACGGTGAACGCCATCAGCGTCCTGCCCGACATCAGTCTGCCGTTCCTCACCGTCGCAGGCACGCTGGCCCCTGCGCTGAGCGCCGAGTCGTCGATCTTCGAATATTCCATCAGCCGGGCGGGAAACGAGCTGTCGGTTTCAGCGGACTCGGCTCACTTCACCGATCCCGGCGCCATGCTCAACGAAGACCAGATCAATGTCGCCGGTCATCTGCAGGAGGTTTGGGACGCCGGGGGCGGTTCCTTCGGCACGCTTTTCGGAACGCTCGGATCTCTGGCCGACCGCAATTCCGGCGACTATGCGGCTGCTCTCTCCGACATGTCGCCCGGCATTTCGGGCGCGGCCGCGGCCGGCAGCATCGCCATGACGCAGCAGCGTCTCGACCTGCTGTTGAGCTGCCCGATGTTTGCCGATGGCACCTCGGCTCTGGTCGAGACCAGTTGCGTGTGGAGCCAGGCCGGCGCACAAACACTCGACCAGAAGGCCAGCGGCGGCATGTCGGGCTTCGATACGACGACCTACGCTCTTCGGGCGGGGGCCCAGGTGGAGGTGTCGCCGGACTGGTTCGTCGGCATCGCCGGCGGCTATGACCGCAGTTCCATTCGCGGCGACGACGGCCGGGTCGACGCCGACGGCGACATCATCTATGCCGGCGCCTCGTTGAAACATGAGATCGGGCCGTGGCTTCTTTCGGGCGCCGTCGCCGGCAGCTATGGTTGGTACGACAACACGCGCACGATCCGCATCCCGGGCTTCGCCGGCCAGGCCGAGGGCGATCCGGAGATCTACAACCTCAGCACCCGTGTACGCGCCGCCTATACCTTCGCGCAGGACCCCTATTATGTGCGGCCCCTGGTCGATCTCGATCTGATCTACTCGCATGCCAGCGGATATCGCGAGTCGGGAACCGGCGCGCTCGATCTCCTGGTCGACGATGCCGGCCAATGGAGCTTCCACGCAACCCCGGCGATCGAGGTCGGCACGCGGGTGGAGGTGAACGAAACGACGGTGATGCGGGCGTTTGCAGGCGCCGGAGTGAGCTTCAGCACTGTCGATAGCTGGGATACCTCGGCCCGGCTGGCCGGTGCACCGGCCGGGATCGGTATGTTCGACAGCGAGGTGCCGCTGGCAGATGTGGTCGGGCGGGTAACCGCGGGCCTCGATCTTGCAACGGATAGCGGCTTCGGTCTCCGCATGGAATATAACGGCTCATTCTCGGATACCTACAACAGTCATGCCGGTTCGCTGCGCTTGAGCCACAAGTTCTGAGGAGACGACTCGAGACAATGCAGCTGCACAGGAGCAGCGGACGCTCCGGGCGGGGCGTCCTCGACGCGGCTTCGCATCACTGTTCCGGCACGGAAAGATTTTCCAAACAGAAAGATTTTCCAAAGTCAGCGGATCTCCGGCCAAGCCATGTCCTGACTCGGCCCGGATCGCGGGGTAGACGAGGTTCGACAAACGAATTCGGGAGCCTCATGAAAATGCGCATCGCATCATTAGCATTCACGCTGTCCGTCCTTGCCTCGTCCGCGCTCGCTGCCGACATAAGCCCGCTCGTCGACGCCGAATGGGTCAAGGCGAATGCCGGCGACAAAGACGTCGTCATCCTCGACATCCGCGACAAGGTCGCCGAGACGGAACTTGGCGACAAACCCTATATCCAGGGCGCGGTTGTTGCACCCTATGCGAGCGCCGGCTGGCGCACCGAGGTGGGTGGCGTCCCCGGCATGCTGCCGCCGCTGGAGCAGATCACCAAGTTGATCGGCGATCTCGGCATCGACAATGACGATCACGTCGTCATCGTGCCCTGGGGTACCGATTCGACCGAGTTTGGTGGCGCGACCCGCGTCTATTGGACGTTCAAATATCTTGGCCATGAGGACGTTTCGATCCTCGACGGCGGGTGGCGGCAATACGACGCCGCCGGCGGGACACGCTCTGCCGAGGCTGTAAAGCCCGAACCGGCGACGTTCCACGCCGAGCCGCAAGAAAAGCTGCTGGCGACGACCGAGGAAGTCGCCGCCGCGCTCAAGGCCGGCGTCAAGCTCATCGATGGCCGGCCGGCCGAGCAGCACCAGGGCAAGTCGAAGAGCCCGGTCGTGCGCGCCAACGGCACGATTCCGCGGTCGATCAACATCGAGCACTCCAAGCTCTACAGCCAGGACCACGCGCTCTTCGCCCGCCCCGAGACTGTGAAGGCCCTGACCGAGGCCGCCGGTCTGGCTGCGGAGGAGGAAAACATCACCTTCTGCAACACGGGGCATTGGGCATCCGTAACGTGGTTCGCCCTGTCCGAGGTGCTAGGCAACAAGAACACCACCATGTATGACGGCTCGATGGCCGAATGGACGGCCGATCCGGCGCGCCCGGTCGAGAACAAGTCGGGCACCTGACGCCAGCGGACCGGGACCGATCCGCGCCAACGGAAGAACAGGCCAATGTCCGCAAGCTGCGGGCATGGCGATTTGACCAATGCCGCATCGGCGGCAGGATTTCGAAATGACCGACATTTCCTTTGATCGTTCGCGATATTTGCCGTCGGCGGTTGTCGACCGTGGGCCGGCGCTCGTAGCCGGCGGCGCACTGCTGATAGGCTTTCTCGTCATCGCGCAGTTGATCGATCTGCGGCAGGCGGCCCTCTTCGTCGTCGGCGGTCTGTTGGGGGTCGCCCTTTATCACGGCTCCTTCGGCTTCACAGGCGGGTGGCGCCGGATGGTGGTCGAGCGCCGCGGGCGCGGCATCCGCGCCCAGATGCTGATGATCGGCGTGGCGGCATTGGCCATGATCCCGCTGATCTCGGCGGGCAGCCTCGGTGGCCAGCCGCTCGTCGGCGCGCTGGCGCCGGTCGGGGTTTCGGTACTCGTCGGGGCTGCCATGTTCGGGTTGGGCATGCAGCTTGGCGGCGGCTGCGGTTCGGGCACACTGTTCACGGTCGGCGGCGGTTCGGCCCGCATGCTCGTAACGCTTACCTTCTTCATCGTCGGCGCGCTCATCGGCTCGGCACATCTTCCGTGGTGGCTGACGCTTCCATCCTTCGGCACGATCGATCTCGGCCGGCAGCTCGGGACCGGCACTGCGATCCTCGCGACGCTCGCAGGCCTCGGCCTCGTCGCCCTGGCGACGGCGCTGATCGAGCGGCGGGCGCATGGCAACATCGAAAGGGAGCCGGAACCGTCGCGTCCGGGTTGGACCTGGCTGCTTTACGGTCCATGGCCCCTGGTGGGCGCAGGGCTGCTCATGGCTCTGCTCAACGTCGCCACGCTGCTCCTTGCCGGCCATCCCTGGTCGGTCACGTTCGGCTTCGGCCTGTGGGGCGCCAAGGCGGCGCAAGCGGTCGGCGTTCCGGTCGCGACGTGGGAGTTCTGGAACTGGCCGGGGCCGCAAGCGGCGCTCAGTGCAAGCGTGCTCGCCGACGTCACATCGGTGATGAATTTCGGTATCGTTCTTGGCGCGGCAGCCGCCGCGAGTCTTGCCGGAAAATTCGCGCCGAAGGCGAAAATCCCGCTTGGCTCCATGCTCGCGGCCGTCGTCGGCGGTTTGTTGATGGGCTATGGCGCAAGGCTTTCCTTCGGCTGCAATATAGGCGCGCTGTTCTCCGGCATCGCTTCGGGCAGCCTGCATGGCTGGCTGTGGTTTGCAACTGCCTTTGTCGGCTCATTCGTCGGCATCTGGATGCGTCCGCTTTTCGGTCTCGACGGGTTCAAGAAGAAATGACGACAAGGAACACGCTTCTTTTCGGTGCAGCGCTGGCGGCGGCGACCGCCGCTGTGGCAGTCGATCACCACAATCATCCCGTTCCGCGCGCCCAGCCAGCAGCGACCTCCGGTTCGGCAGGAGGGGCAGCACCCTGTGCCGCAGGTGCCCCGTGCTCCGCTGCCGCGCCGTGCGCCGCCGGCGCTCCGCTCGCAGCACCACCTCCACCGCCCGCGCCAATGCCCTCTATGCCTTGTGCCGCCGGAGCGCCCTCAACGGCAGTGGCACCCAAGCTCGCGCCTCCGCCGCCGCCGGCTCCCCTGCCGACCGAGGGGAAGAAGCTTCCGCCGCCTCCGCCGCCCGCTCCCTTGCCGGTACAGGGAAATGGCTGAGGAAGCCGTAGAACTCGCGCGCCGCGAGATCGCCTACTGCGAAACCTTGCTCGCCAAGGGCGGCCTCAACGTGCTCAGCGAGACCTTTCGCGACACGGCTGAAATCAAGGCCTGGGACCACTACCCGACCGGCGATGTGTTCGACCCGACGAGCGGCGCGCAGTGGTTCTATCACTGCCACCCGGCTGAAGAGGGGGCGGAAGAACACGGCCATTTCCACTGCTTCTTGCGACCGCAAGGACCGCAAGGGCCGATCCACCATCTCGCGGCTGTGGGGGTCGACGCTCACGGGCGCCTTCTGCGGCTTTTCACGGTGAACCAGTGGGTGGTCGGCGATGATTGGCTCGGCGCGGAAGGCACGATCGCTCTTTTGCCGCGCTTCGACGTGCAGATGCCGCGGCCGTCTTATCTCGTGAACCGTTGGCTGACGGCAATTTTCACCGCCTACGAGCAACAAATAACCGAACTGATCCGCGAGCGTGACCGCACCTTGCTGGCACACCGTCAGCCCGAAAGCGTCGAAGCGCGCCAGGACCGCGCGCTGGAAGTCACTTCGGAGTTCAAGCTCTCAGGTCGCTAGACTAGTGCCCATCCATAAACAGCAAGTATTTGGAATTATTGCGTAAAACGCGCTTTTTGTGCGGGCAAGGCCCGGCGGTTTTAGGTACACTTTAGCATCAAGCCACTGATTCTAAAGACAAACCCGCAACCGCCGGAGCCGACAATGCGCCAAGAACGCACCGTCCAGGGCAGCATATTCGATCTTTTCGCCGAGCACGAGATCGGTC
>Ga0209281_1000729_pt1 | contig 32174 bp, 25 predicted proteins | sample MedtruBG_FD_187514 | JGI IMG/M metagenome (GOLD analysis project Ga0209281, IMG submission 187514) | Root nodule microbial communities of legume samples collected from California, USA - Medicago truncatula BG (SPAdes) (version 2) | ecosystem: Host-associated > Plants > Roots > Nodule | place... | reverse complement strand
TTTTTAAAACCTTGAAAGTGCTTTAAAACAACAGAATATCGTTTATACATTCGTACATTTTTAGTCTTTTTCATTGCTAATTCTAGTTCTAATATTGCATTTTGATTATCTTTTATAATAACCATTTTAATCACCTCACAAAATAAATCTAGATTTATTTTGTGCAAACTCATCGAATAATATAAAGCTATTTTGCCAAGCTATGAATTTTATTAATTAGAACTTATATAATAAAAAAATTTCAATAAAGAACACATAACATTAATTGGCTGCATGTTCATTTTGGTGAATATATCTGAGAATTTAAACAATAAAACAAAAAATACATATTTTTCAGCATAATATAACACCAGACTATTTTTTCTTGATTGAAAATTTTATTATTGGTATAATAAAATTAATTTTTTAAAAATAGAATAAATTTACAGCAACTCAATATATACCCAAAACCATATTATGAGCATATAAAAAGCATACCCAAAACAACAATTCCTGTATATTAAAATTTTTTTAACATTATGGAGGTAATAAAATGATATATATAACTATTCTTTTGGTTGTATTAAAATCTCGCCCAATGCTTAGTATTTTGGGATGTATTATTTTTGGTATTATTAGTCAAATTGTTTTCCCTCAAAAAGCTAAATTCCATTTATCAAAATTTTCTATAATCTTTTTTGTGATTATTATTGCTAATATTTTTGCAGGACATTTTTTAACAAATATGCTTATTGACAATTTTGGTGAAAAAGGAGAAGCTATGATTGTAGATAATTTACCAACATCAGACCAATACAATAATGAAATAGTTTATCGCTATAATGTTATGATTAAACCTGCGAATGATAGTAATGCTATTTCAACTTACTTTTTATCATCAGATTTTAATATTATTCATAATGATTCACTTAATAGATACTACTATCCCTCAACTGGAGTCAAGTTTAATGTGAAATATATAAAAGCTTATCCAAAAGCTTTTGTTATTATAGCCAACGATGATAGTGAATATAGTAAACAACTTCAGATTAATAAGTATTCATCAGAGAAATCTAAGATAGAGAATCAATTAAAAATGGACCCTAGAAACCCTGATCTTAAAGAAAAGCTTGAAGAATTGGATAATAAAATTCAGGCTATTATTAATAGCAATAGTGGTAATGCTAGTGAAAATGCAAAAAAACTTCAGCTTAATGATTATTTAGTAGAAAAATCTAATATGGAAGAGCAATTAAAACTGGATTCTGAAAACCCTGCTCTCAAAAAAAAGCTTGAAGAGTTAAACATAAAAATTCTTTCTATTAATAACAGTAATTTTGCTGGAGAATTAGTAACGATATTCGGCGGAAAAGGTACAGATTCTGGGAAATTAAATGATGCAAGATATATTACAGTAGATTCTGATAATAATGTTTGGATAGCTAATTATATTGATGGACGAATTCAGAAATTTAATAATTCTGGCGAATTCATTAAGATGATTCAAATAAATGCAGATGAACATGATTCTACACTAATTAAAGGACTAGCTGCAGATATGAATGGAAATTTATACGTCTCTTCTGGCAGTACAATCCAAAAATACGAAACAGCTGATGGTAGTTTACAAGCAACTTTTAAAGGAAATGACTATTATGGCTCCTTAGCAGTCGATAAGGATAATAATATATATTTACTAACTTCTTCTGCAATTGAAAATACTTTATTTAAACTAAACTCTAATGGAACTATACTTGCTCGTTTTAATAATATTATAAAAAAAGTTAATAACGATAATCCAGGTATGAATGCTAATTTGGCATTAGATAGTTCTTGTAATATTTATATTTTTAGTGAATATAACAAAAAGATATCCGTATATAATTCTAATGGAGAATTCATTAAATATTTAGATTTAAAGTTTAATAATAAAGATATGGATATTAAAACAATTTCTATAGACAATAACGATAATTTATATATAAAAAGTTTTAATGGTAATTATAAATTTGACCTTAATGGTAATTTACTTAATGTCTTACCAAATAAAAATTATTATAGCACTGCTATAGATTCAACCGGTAATATTTATATGTCAGAAGCTGACGATGTATTTGAATATAATATAAATAATCCTAAACAGAAATAGGGAATGAAATGGCTACATCACGCTTTAAATAATTCTGAATTATAAATAAGTACAAAATTTTCATTATATTCGAACATAATGAAAATTTTCACTTATCCGTAAATTTAAAGAATAAAAATACAAGGAAGAATTTAAAGATCACTAAATTTTTTCTTGTATTTTTTATGATTACTTCTATAAATGATAAATTATCTAACTCTATAAATAAAAATGAACGATCTACTAAGTGTAATAGACCATTCTGAATACTGATTAATATTTATTTATAATAGAAAACAAGAAGGATGTGTTTATTAAATGAGTAACCAAATAAGAATTTACATCAGAATATAAGGTTGTTGTTATTTTTATATGGCTAACATTCTCAGAACACTCCAGTTTTTCTTATTTTTCTTTTTTATATACTTTTTTCTGTAATATCTAGTCTCCCCATACTTCCTTTGCTAGTGCAAATGCTGCCCAAGCATTTGGCCAACCCACATAAAATGCTAGATGTGTTATAATTTCAGCAATTTCTTCTGAAGTCACTCCGTTATTTTTTGCATTTGTCATATGGTATTTAAAAGAGTTATCAAAAATTCCTTTTGTCATTAATGCTGTTACTGTAATTACACTACGATCCCTAATCGATAATTTATCCTCACGTGACCAAACCTCGCCAAATAAAACATCATCATTTAATTCAGCAAATTTTGGTGCAAATGTACCAAGAGCATCCCTTCCTGCTGTTTGCTTTTTCATAATTGTCTCCTTTCTATCAAATAGAATTTTCATCCTGCTAAACTATAAAATCTTATCTTAATTTCTCATATTCTTCATCTGTTACTGGTTCGCACCATTCATTTGAACCACCTTCTACTGGAATAGATAATGCTAAGTGTGCAAAAGCCTCATCTGCTACAGCACCATGCCAATGTTTAATTTCTGGTGCAATATATACTACATCTCCACTCTTTAAAAATTGTGGTTCTGCACCAACCTCTTGATACCAGCCATGACCACCTACACAAATTAATATCTGTCCACTTCCATGATGTATATGCCAATTGTTACGACATCCTGCTTCAAAGGTAACATTACAGATTGTCACTTCCTTGCTATTTAAAAGACTTAAATAGCTTTTTCCAATAAAATAAGGTGCATAAGTAATATTTTCTTCTCCAAGTAAAAAATCTGATACATTTTCTAATTCTTTTCTATCCATTTTTCAATCTCCATTTCTTATTCATAAATTGTAATAAATTTTTACACACTCTCCATACAATTAGAGGCATAAGGCACACACAAGTGATACCGTGGGCCTCCTTATATCTTTAAAGTAATTCTTCAATTATGACCAACTATTCCATGGGGTACATATGGTTCTTCCAAGTGCGCAATTTCTTCTGGTGTCAGCTTAACTAAAAGAGCTCCCACAGCATCTTCAAGATGGGATATTTTTGTGGCACCTATAATAGGAGCAGTTACCGGTGCTTTGTGTAGCAGCCAGGCAAGTGCTACGTGAATACGAGGAACTCCTCGTTTTTCTGCAATTTCCGCAACCCTATTCACAACCAATTTATCGGCATTAGCAGTAGTATCATATTTAGATCTTGCGATTTGATCTGTTTCTAAACGTTTAGTAGTTTCTGACCAATCACGTATTAGCCTTCCTGATGCCATTGGGCTATATGGAGTAACACCGATTTTTTCTTCTCTGCAAAGAGGCATCATCTCCCTCTCTTCTTCTCTGTATATGAGGTTATAGTGGTTCTGCATGCATACAAATCGTGTCCATCCATGTTTCTCAGCTACATGCAGTGCCTTCTGGAACTGCCATGCATACATAGCAGAAGCACCGATATATCTTGACTTGCCAGCTTTCACAACATCATGTAATGCTTCCATTGTTTCTTCAATTGGGGTATCATAATCCCAGCGATGAACAATATATAGGTCTACATAATCTGTACCAAGGCGTTTAAGGCTATTATCAATCTCGCTCATGATTGCCTTTCTTGAAAGTCCAGCTCCATTTGGTCCTTCATGCATTCTTCCATGTACCTTTGTAGCAATAACAATTTCATCACGATTTGCATAATCCTTAAGAGCCTTTCCTAGAATTTCTTCGCTTCTTCCTATTGAGTACACATTTGCAGTATCAAAGAAGTTGATACCAAGCTCAAGGGCTTTTTTAATAATAGGACGGCTGTTTTCTTCATCAAGCACCCATTTATGAATCCATTTTTCTCTATCGCCAAAGCTCATACAGCCAAGACAAAGTCTTGATACATCCATACCGGTATTTCCAAGTTTAACAAATTCCATATTCATATTCCTCACTTTCTAAACATTTTTATAAAGATTTTGTTGTCACTATAAGTTAAGCTCCTCATTTCTTAATTCTATAATAGAGGGTAAACTGCCAAGTCCGAAAGAGTCTATCCCTGCACTAGGTATTACTTGTTACGTTATTCATTGCTTTTTATGTCATCCTCTATTTAGATTAAATAACCCGAAATTCCTTCCATCTTCCACTCTTAAACCTAACGCTGTATATACAAGAACGAAGCATCCAATCAAATCCCATGGCTACCCAAATACCGATAACCCCCATATTAAATACAATGCCCAGAACATACCCAAGGGCTATACGCAAAATAAACATGGAGCCTATAGAAACAATCATAGTAAAGCGTACATCTCCTGCTGCCCGAAGTCCATTGGGGAGAGTAAATGAGAGCGGCCACAAAAAGATTGCAAAACAGTTATGAATAACTACGAGAATATAAGTTAGATGGCTTACTTCTGAAGATAGGGTATATAAATTTAATATTATAGGAAGCAGTAAAATCTGAGCTAAGCTAATAATCAATGTTCCTATATAGCTAATCTTTGTAAGTCTCTTATTGTAATAAGTTGCCTGTTCATAATCTCCTGCCCCAACACATTGCCCAACTACTGTTACTATGGCAAGATTCATAGCAGTTGCAAAGCTTATAGCTATGCCAACCAGACTGTTGGTAATTCCATTTGCTGCTATTTGAGCTGTACCGAACAGCGATATAATACTAACAAGAAGAACACGTCCTAATTGAACAATACCATTTTCTAATCCATTAGGAATAGCAATATTCAAAATTCTTTTTATCATACTGCCTTCCCAGGAGAAAACTTCAGAGAAACAGATAAAGATTTCATTGTTTCTATTCAAAGATAGATACATTATAATGACTGAAGCAATTCCCCTAGCAATAAGTGCAGAAAGTGCAATGCCTGTAACACCGGCATGAAACACAAAGATGCTGATGGCATTTAAAGCTAGATTTGTTACATTCATAACAATGGAAATAATCATAGGAATACGTGAATTACCTATTGAACGGAACAATGCTGCACAGGAATTATATAAAGCTAAAAAAGGATAAGATAACCCAGAAATGACAAAATAAATAATAGCTGCTGTCATAACATCTTTATCTACACTTCCAAAAATAATACGCAAAGCTAGCTTATTAAATAGAAGTACAAACAGCATGATTCCCGAAGAAATAACTGTAGTAATGGTCACTAACTGACTGGCAGCAAAGCAAGCTTGGTCTTTTTCTTTACGTCCAATATACTGTGAAACAACTACTGCTCCACCGGTAGCAAGAGCAGCCAATACATTAATTAGCAGCATATTTATCATGTCTACCAAAGATACTCCAGAAACTGCTGCTTCACTGACATAAGAAACCATCATTGTCCCAACTATACTAACAGTGATGATTAGTATCTGATCCAAGAATAGAGGAATAATTAATTTTTTAAGTGCCTTATTCGAAAACATATAATCCCTCAACTTTCATAGATATAAAAAAAATGTAGGTTTCATTTCTGATTACCTACATCTTAACTTAAACATTTAAATATTACTAATACCTATTTTCTATTTTAAATTATGCCTTAAAAGCATTTATAATTTTTTCAATAAATTTTGCTGTTGCTGTTGAAAACATCTGGTGCTTCTTCCATACTATAACTGTTCCTGTTTCTAGCCTAGGATAAAAAGGTTTGAAGCACAGATTTGTTTCATCCTTTATATTGACTAAATTTTCAAAGCATATAGCATAACCCAATCCCTCTTCTACCATTATGGCTGCATTATAAATAAGGTTATAGGTTGCAATAATATCGAGTTTTTCATAGTGAACACCAAACCAATTTTCAATTTCATTTTGAACTATAGGACGTTTGGTATTTATAATTGGCATATTAGCTAAATCCTCTGGTTTTATGTACTCTTTTTTAGCCAAAGTACTATCTTTAGTCATAAGCACTCCCCAGGTTTCTTTGTGAGAAAGTCTAATAAAATCATATTTTTCAATATTAACTGGCTCTGTCAACAGGCCGATATCTATCAGTCCTTTATCAATTCTTTCCTTTATATCATCTGCATTACCGCTATGTAAATTATATTTTACTTGTGGATACTCTTTATTAAATTTTTTAATTAAATTCGCCAGAACACGCATTGCATTAGTTTCTCCAGCACCAATAAATATTTCACCGCCAATTAGGTTATCCTGTTCACCGAACTCTCTTTCCGTTTTATCAACTAAATCCAAAATTTCTTCAGCTCTTCTTCTAAGGAGCATTCCATCATCAGTAAGGGTTATTTTGTTTTTCCCTCTTATGAATAATTGAACTCCTAATTCATCTTCCAGCTGCATTAATTGACGAGATAAAGTTGGCTGAGTAATATGAAGTATTTCTGCACCTTTAGTAATGCTTTCTTCTCGGGCAACTGTTAAAAAATATTTTAATACTCGTATCTCCATTTTCATTTCTCCATATATTCTTCTATTTTTATAAATCAAAAAATTACTTTTACCAATAATATTATAGCTTTTTTATAAATAATTCAAAAAATAATTTTTATCTATTAATGTAATTGCTGAGGTTTATACATATATCCTCTATGAAAACAAATTGAAGGAGGTAAAAAAGTATGGCTGTAACAAAATCAATCAAATGCTCTAATGAACACCATAATCGCAAAGAATGTTTTCAAAACTAATTCTGGCAATTTAATAAAGAAGTCAGGTGCTCAAGTTACTCAAAGACAAGTTACTAAATTTGATGTAGCTTAAAAATAAGGACTAAAATAAGATTGTATTTCTAATCTTATTTTAGTCCTTTAATTTTCTAATAATCTAACTCTTCCATTTTAGTAATAATGCTGAATGTAAAATAACTGCAACAGAGCCTACATTATGTACCAAAGCTCCTACAATTGGATTAAGGATACCTGTCATTGCTAATATAATTGCAATAAAATTTAAGGTCATTGATAATATAAGATTTATATTTATTGTTTTCATAGTTCTCTTTGAAAGTTCTAATAAATGTGGAATACATTTTATATCATCATTTACAAGCGCTATATCTGCCGCATCTACAGCTATATCACTTCCTATTCCCCCCATGGCAATTCCAACAAAAGATTTCTTTAACGCTGGTGCATCATTTACCCCATCACCAATCATGGAAACAAGTTGTCCATTTTTTTGAAATCCTTCAATTATGGCTAATTTATCTTCTGGCAGGCATTCTGAATATACTTTTTCAATACCAGATAAAGTTCCTATATTTTCTGCTGTTTTTTTATTATCTCCTGTGATCAGCGCAGACTCTATATTTAATTTTTTAATTTGTTCAATTATATTTTTAACATCTTCTCTTAATACATCTTCTAAAACTACAAAGCCTTTTATATCAGAATCCTGTGCAATAAACACAACCGTACATCCTTTTTCTATAAAATCCGCAGCTAAATTTTCTTGAGTATTACTTAAGCATAATTGATATTCTTCTAACAGTTTTTTGTTTCCCGCTATAATTTCATTATTATTTATTTTACCAGAAACCCCTTTACCAATTATCATCTTAAAGTCTGTAACTTTCTTAAATTCTTCTTTTGATACTGTTTTATAATATTCTACAATTGCTTTCCCAAGTGGATGTTCTGATGATCTCTCAACACTCGCCATTAAATTTAATAGTTCTTGTTCTGATATATTGGAGTCAAAAGTACATACTTTAGTGACCTTAGGCTTTCCATAAGTTAAGGTTCCAGTTTTATCAAAAGTAATTCTCTTAACCTTTGATAATCTTTCAAGGGCATCCCCTTCTCTAATTAAAATACCGTATTTTGTTGCATTTCCTATACCTGCCATAATCGCTGTTGGCGTTGCTAAAACTAATGCACAAGGGCAAAATACAACCAATATTGTAACAGCACGAAGAATTTCACCTGTAATAAACCATGTACCTGCTGCTGATATTAAAGCAATTACAACAATCCAAGTAGCCCATCTATCTGCCATTCCTACAATCTTTGCTTTTCCCGCATCTGCTGATTTTACAAGACGGATCATTCTTTGAAGTGAACTATCTTCACCAACTTTGCTTGCTTTCATATTGAAAGCACCAAATTGATTTACTGTACCACTAAATACTTCATCCCCAACACTCTTATCTACAGGCATTGATTCCCCTGTCATAACAGATTGATCTATTGATGTTTCACCTTCAATTAAAACACCATCTACTGGTACTGTTTCTCCTGGTAAAACTTTAATGATATCATCGACTAAAACATCTTTAGCCTTAATCATTTTTTCTTTTCCATCAACAATTATTCTTGCTATTGTTGGTGTTAAATTAACTAATTTTTCAATTCCAGATTTCGCTTTTGCAACAGTATGCTCTTCAAGCAATGCACCTAAGGTCATAATAAATGCAACTTCTCCTGCTGCAAATATTTCACCTATAATTACAGATGCAATTAAAGCCATAGATACTAATACGTCTGCTTTAATATCAAATTCAGTAACAAGTCCAATTACTGCTTCCTTAATAATTGGCAAACCACATAAAACTATTGCTATATAAGCCGCATCAAAAGGTAAATCTATTAAATCAAAAAAACTAATTATAAGTGATATTGCTGATATTATAAGCAATACTATAGTTCGTTTTTCTTCATCCTTTATGAATTCACTTATTTTTGACATTTCATACCATCTCCTTTCCTATACCCTTAGGGGTATAGGTATATAATAATAACATAAGAAGTTTTTGTCAAGAATGATTCTCATAATTATTTCTAAGTATTTGCAATAAAAGCAGCCAATTTTTTGACTGCTTTTATTAAAATATTATTATTATTATGTTTTTAAATCTTATTACGACATCCTTGAAAAATGCTCTACTGCTTTAGCAAACTCAGCAATTGTCTTATCAGCATCACCATGCTCTATACCCTCACGAACACAATGTTGAAGGTGCCCCTCTAATACTACTTGACCAACTTTATGTAACGCACTCTTAGCTGCATTAATTTGTATTAAAATTTCTTCACAAGGAACATCCTTATCTACCATTTCTGAAATGGCTCTAAGCTGTCCTTCAATTTTTTTAATCCTCGTTTGAATTTTAGGAATATCCATACATTGACGCATATTAAATCCTCCTCCATAATAAAATCAAATATATACATATAAGAATATATATTATTGCCTAAAGATATTATTGTCAATAATTTAGTTAAAAATCAAGCTACTTTTATAATAATTTATAATCAGCCTTTTTTATTTTAGACAAAAAAATACAGCCAGCTAGTGGCTGCTATATAATAAGGGGTATATAATGAAAAACTTTTTAACAAGTTTTATTATAAATTAGTTTCCTTAATGTTAGCTGAATAAAATAAGCAGAGCAACCAAGATTATTTTGATCGCTCCTTTGCTAATTATTTTAGTAATTCATAAAATAGAGCATTATACCTTAAACTACATTTGCTTATAATAAAAGACAGTTTCGTGCAAACTACCATTATCAGATCTTGCATACTTTGGTATTCGCCCAGCTTCAATATATCCAATAGACTTATATAAAAAGTTTGAAGGATCTCCGGCTCTTGTATCTAATGTAATAAGATTTCGCTGCTCAATTTTTGCTCTTTCTTCTGCACTCTCCATTAAATGCTTACCCAATCCTTGTCTTCGAGCATCAGAATGAACCATGAGTTTCGCAATTTCTGCACGATGTTTTCCATTTTGTTTTTGGCATAAATGCAATTGTACAGTTCCAAGTATTCTTCCTCTATTTTGTGCCACCCAAAGTATAACTCCTTTTGTTAATGCTTCTCTCCAATATTGTTTTGCATCTTCTATGCTTAATGGTGGTAAAAACCCAACTGATGCTCCACCTTCTACTACGTTTATCAAAAGTAGTGAAAGCTCATGAAAAATATCATCTGAAACTTGTATTATTTCCTTAACTTCATAATTTCTGGTCATTGATGATCTCCTCTTTAATTTATAATTGTAATTTATTTCTTTCTGCCTTGTTATTATCTCTTCTTATTGCTTATCTAACATTTTTATGGCTTTATATTATTGTTTAAAGAAATCTTTAATAGTTTTACATACAAAGTCAACTTCAGCTTCTGTTATTTGAGGATATATTGGAAGTGCAAGTATTCTTTCACTTATCCTTTCAGCGACCGGAAAATCTCCTTTTTTATAACCTAAATAACTAAAACACTTTTGAAGATGTAGTGGTATTGGATAATAAATACTAAATTGAATCTGATTTTTCTTTAAGTATTCTCCAAGTTCATCTCTCTTTTCCGTTAATATGTTAAATACATAATATACAGGATTTTGATTGCCTTTTAAAGTGGCAAATTTTAATTCCTGACAATCTTTTAATCTATCAAAATACCAATTTGCAACGATTTCTCTCTTTTTAATGCTTTCTTTTATGTATTTCATTTTTACTTGAAGAATAGCGGCTTGTATAGTATCCAATCTTGAATTATATCCAATATGTTCATAGTGATATTTTTTTGATGCTCCGTGAACTCTATACATTCTAGCTAATCTAGCAAGTTCATCATTATTGGTTACTATCATTCCTCCATCCCCAAAGCCGCCAAGAGTTTTAGTTGGAAAGAATGAGAAAATACCAAAATCTCCAATAGTACCTGAATGTTTATATCCGTCTCCATTACCTTTCCACATCATTCCAAATCCCTCAGCGGCATCTTCAAGTACTCTCAAATTATGTTTATCTGCTATGTCCATTATTTTATCCATATCAGCCATTTGTGAAAAAAGATGAATTGGAACTATACCAACAGTATTTTGAGTAACTTTCTCTTCTATTTTGTTTGCATCAATATTAAGAGTTTCTTCATCAATATCTACAAAAACTGGTTTTCCCCCTTTTCGTGTTATACAAGAAGTAGATGCAAGAAAAGTAAATGGGGATGTAATAACTTCTTTTCCATTTTCAAATCCTAAAATATCCGAAGTTAAAATTAGCGCATCAGTTCCAGATGCAACAGCAATTGCATGTTTAGCTCCAGTAAACTCCTCAATAGATTTTTCAAAATCAGTCACCTCTTTTCCAAGAGTTGAAATTCCTTCTTGCATAACACCAATTACAGCATTATCAAATTCTTGTTTATGTTCTCCATATTCTCTCTTAGATGTATAAAAATCAACTTTCAATTTATGTTCCTCCTCTTGACGAATTCATTATTTATTATTATCATTTAATTCGTAATAATCAACTTTTATGAATTAATTATATCATATAGTATATATCACATTATTCAATTTATGACATATCAATTACTAAATCATCCCCCCACTCTAACTTTAGTTATAAAAAAATAACATTTCCAAGTCCTAGTGAAGAAAAATCTACTGAAACTGATTGTCCAAAATCTTCAGTAGTTGCTATTGAATTATATTTTGTTCCCATCTTAAATGCATCTATAATATCTAACAGTACAGTTCCGTTATATACAAGATTGTCTGCACCCATCATTTCTTCTGGAAATGATTAACTAATTTTGTTGCTATATCTAAATGAATTTGCTCTGTTATTCCATTATCTAAATTATCTTTTTTCTATAATCCATCTCCTTATTGCATCCGTGTTTAGTATTGCGCATTAATACATGTATATTAATCGACAACAACGGTCATAATAGTAGTATAAATAATAAATTAAAGGAGTTGTTTTATATATGCTTACCTATAAACATAATGAATATGAATACATATATGATGAAAATAATAATGACAATCTAATAATGATAAGAAAAGATGACGTATTTGTTAATAATGTACAATCTCCAATATCCAATATAGCGGATGCAAAAGATCTTCAAAATACTGTAATGATGTTAGGAATTGAGCAATAGAGTATACATTCTTGTGTACTTCCATTGCGATTTTCATATTTACAACCGAAGTGTTAAATTTAACTTTCATCCTATCACCTCACTTTACCGCATACTTTCTACAATGTAAGCATCATCATATACATATTTTTATATTTACAGGATTTATCATCAATTTTCTTCTAGAAATAAAATAAGAAGGGTGGGAAAAAAGAGCAGACTTAAATTATTATTGTAAGGCCAGTAATACTGATAACATATAATGAATATTTTAAGTATATAAACGAGCAAGTAAAAATTAATTAAATTAATAAAAGCCCTCATTATGAGAGCTTTATCGTAACTAATACTTTACGTATAATAATTATAAAATTTATAGGATTTTTTGAATCGATATACATCTCACTAGAAAACCTCCTTAAAAATTGTTTCCTCCTAATCTCCAAATACTAACATCATATCCTTTTTCCGTTATAACATTCGTCCAAGATCTTAACGTAGTTTTATCAGCATACCATATCTCATGACTTATCTTTTCTTCGTCTTCATAAGTAAAAAACAGACATTGACTTTCACTGTCACGTTTTACTTCAATATTAGATTTCTTTAATAAACTAACTGCATCAGCTTCTGTAATAGAATTTACTTTTCCATTTGATCCCCAATCGAAGCCTCCTGTTGCAATAGCAAACTCCTTCTTCCCAGGGATTCTATTCGTATTTTCTATTAAACTTTTGATAAATTCTGAACTTGCTTTCCCTCCTGGCCCACTAAATGCTCCATGCAAATTATAACACATCATTACATATGTTGGGCCTTCAGGGAAATTCAACTTATCAAAAGGGATATCAGGCTCTAGTACAACTCTTAGCTTTAAGCCTTTATCCTCAGATTCTTTATATAGTTCATTTATAAACATTGTATAGTCATTCCAGAGTTGTAGATCTTTTTTTATTTTTTCATAATCAATTTCTATACCATTAAAACCATACTTAACTGCTAAATCTATGATTTTTTCAATATGATCTTTTCTTGAATCTGCATCACTTAATAAATCCTTTAATAAATTCACGTCCTTCTGTGAATATTTTCCGTCACTAATCTCCTTATCATTTACAATGGTTATATATTTATTATAATTATTATTCTTGGTTTTATTATGATAATTAACTAATTGATCTGGAATTACTAAATTGTTATTGGCATCAAAATTAACACCAAAATAAGAAACATTCTTCAAATTACTTAAAGATTTAATTTCATTATCTAAATTTAAATCCCAATATACAACCCAAGTCGATAAACTATTTATATTCATATCAAGTGGCTGATACTCTTTAATATTGGCACCAACTTCTTTTGAACTAATCTTTGTACGTAAAAATAATATTGACAAAACCGCTAATATTATTAGCCCAATTAAAATAAATCTTTTTTTTATAATCGTACTCATAATCACCTGTATAAGCTATAAATTCTTAATAAACCAATTCACAAGTTTATTAAAGGAGTTTTTAACATCGTAACTTATAGCTGCTACTCCTTTCAACGAAGAATCGTACAAAACTACGTTATTTTTATCCGTTACTTTAAAGCTTTTAAATATTCCATCATATACATCATCAGCAATATTCCTCTGGCTATATTCATACTTTCCCCAAGATGATTCTAGGAAGATATCACCTTTATTCTCATTGTTAATTTTCAAATCTTCTGCTATCTTCTTATCATCAATAGTTAAAGTCAACTTATTATCAATTAATGTTATATCAACTTTTTTACTTCCAGAATCTTTTATATCATATTCTTTATCCTTATCACCTAAATCTAAATAGTACAGATTAATTTGATTTCCATTTGAATTTTCTATTACATTAATAACATTGTTAACAAGTTGAACACATATACTATCACTTGTATCCTCATTAGATCTTAGGTATATTGATTGGGATCCCAAGATATTGCCATTAAGCATTGTTGATATTTTTACATCTTTAAGGGAAGCTCTATTTGCCAGCTTAATAAGACCTTTTTCCTTTGGCAATGAAGTTAATATAATTTTATCATCTACAAATTCAGCCTGTCCATGAATTTGCTCAAAATCTTTGGCTTTTTCTTTATCTCCTGTAACAAACTCAGTATCCTTCTTAGTATCATCCCAAATTCTCATTAATAAATGGTTTGTACTCCAGTAGGCCTGTGGCTGAATTCTAGTTAAATCGTAGATAGAGCTATTTTGTAAATTTAATGAATAGCCTTCTCTATTAAAGTTTATAGAAAATAATTCTTTAATCCATTTACCATTAATTTCACTAGTCTTATCATTCGTACCGAACTTTCCTGTATTTGAATGCATTAGAACATATAATTGTGGTACATATCCTATTTCATTATCATATATTTTTGTTAATGTTTCATAATCATAATCAATACGTCTATTCATCTCTTCACGTGTTTCTATTGGTATACCATTTTCATCCCTAATATAATCCATAAGATAATGATTATAATCCCTTCTAATTGTAGGCGCTGCCTTTGAAAATTCAACAGAACTTAGTCTTCCTAAAAAGTTGGTTTTTCTATCAAAAACATTTATATATTCTAATCTATATCCATTAGTCCCTAATTCCCAAAAAGAACTTTCCTTTAAATTTAACAGGTCTTTAGGCATTAAAAACTTTGGATCCTTTTTCTCAAACTTATCAGCATAAGTTAACATAGTAGCCTTATAGTTATATTGTTCTAATATTTTTTGTGAGAATATAGCAGTATCTCTTCTTCCATCTTCAAATAACAAAAATAAGGCTTTATCTGGTAGAGTTTTTCCACTTTTATAATAATCCAATATATCTTGCTGAGTTACTGTTACATATCCATTCTCTTTTAGTGCTTTTATTTGTTTTTCTAATGACTCAGTACCTATTAATGTTTCATCTCCAGTTCTATCAACACCAAAATATGATACTGCAATAAATCCATTCTTAACATCTTTTGATTCTTTTGAAACAGTACTTGAACTATATGGTTCATATACCGAAAATGTAAACAAAGCTTTCATAATGATTATAAGTACTGTAATTACAATTATTCCTTCAAATATGCTTCTCACTATCTTTATTCTATCTTTTTTTTCAGGAGAAAAATCTTTATTCTTCACTTGTTTCTCCTCCTTTTTTTCTAAACATATTAAACATTTTTCTTTGTTCTTTTTTTCTATTAGCTTCTATATCACTTGGAGTCATTCTTGTTCCCCAAGTTGATTTCCAAAATGTGACCCAGGCTATAGGCATTTGCCAGAGTAATACAACTTCATAGTAAATACAAAATAACATACCGAAAATCCAGGTAGTACTTCTCCTAAAAAACATCTGTGCAAAGCTCATTAATAAGGCCATCATTAATAATCCTACAAGAAAAGTGGTAGGAAATATCCTATGAACAATTGGTACATAGAATAAGTTATATACTACTATTACCGGTGCAGCAATAGGTACAAGTACCCCCATATAGAAGAAACCAGCCATAAAGGGTTCTTTTTTCCACATAAATCTTCCTGCAATAATTGATTCCCTTAGCCATGATCTCTTCCATCTCATTTGCTGCTTTAGGAATACCTTATACTCATTTGGAACGACAGTAGCACAAATTGCAGTATCTTGATAACTAGTCCTATGATTCTTTAATACAAAATTAGTCATAGCTCTATCATCACCAAAGGTTGCTTTCTGACCTAAAAATCTTTGATTAAGCCATTCATCCATATGATCAATAACTATCTGCTTTTTATAGCACGATAATGGGCCAGATAAACATGTAACTGCATCAAAATAAGCCTCCGCTGCCTTCATAATTCTAAAAGCAATATAGTACCTAACTGACTGCATTTTAGTTAAAGCATTTGTGTAAGTATTGGCAACATCTGTTCTTCCTGCTACTCCTCCCATTTTCGGATCTTTAAAAGGTTGAACTAAATTTCTTATTGCAAATGGATCCAAAAAACTATCTGAATCAACAAATACAACTAAATCATGCTTTGCTTCTAAAACACCTCTGCAAAGCGCATCTCTTTTACCCAAGTTTTTTTCTTGAACAAAGTACTTCACTCTATTTGGAGCATCAAATCGCTCTGCTTCTTTATTAAGTTTGTCTATAGTCTTTTTAATTTGCTCTACTGAATTATCATTTGAATAATCATCTACTACGATTACTTCAAGTTTATCAATAGGATAATCTTGGTTAATGCAACTTAAAATTGTATTCTCTATCCATTCCTCTTCATTAAAACATGGAATAATAACTGTTACACCAGGTGTATAGTTGACATCCATCGGGATAGGCCTATATAACACACCAAATAAATATCTACTTAATAAGAACACAGCTGCAATAATACTATATGTATATATGAATTTGTTAAATCTATAGTAAATAACACTTTCCGCACGCATTAAGATAACCACTATACTTATAAATAATAATAACAGACTCGAAGCTGCTAGAAGATATCTATCTTTTTTTCTATTAGAGTATTCTGCTAGACTGTTAATAAACTCTATCCCACAAGTTATTTCTCCATCAGCATCAATGGTTTCTCTAACTTTTTTACCACTGATTTTAACGTTCATCTCATACCCTTCTGGCATGGAACCTGGTAATACTCTAAACCTTAATTTAATGTTGTCAGCCTTACTTATTATATCTAATTGATCCTTGTCCTTTAATTTTAGTAGTATTCCTGTAGATGAGACATCTACAGATTCAACTATAAATTTCTTACTATCATTTTTGTTTGTGCATATTAGCTTAACGTCAGTTTGCATTTCATATCTTATTCCAGCCTGCTTGCTTTTTATAAATAAATTTGGATCACCATCGTATTCACCTAATACTCGTTTTCCTCTACGGTCAATAGTAGTTCTTATAGATTCCTTATCAGGAACATTGGCTAACAACCTTCTATCTTTACGAGGATTTAAAAGAACATCATCAACTTTATCTTTATTTTTTTTAGGTTCTCTTTGTTTTTCATTCATATCTCGCTCCCTAATATACATTTTATTTTTCTAAATAATCACTTAATTTAGCGACTTTATACTTTACTCCATACAAACCTTTTTCATTGTTAGTCAGAAAGATATCTACAGCCTCTGCTGTATAATAAGCCTGATCATTCATATGCATTACAACTATGTTTCCTGTATTTCTAACTAACCCTTTCTCAATATAACTAACAATTTCCTTTGCAGAAGTCTTTTCATAATCATGAGTTGTTATATTTCCACTAATAGAATATTTATAACCACTTTCAAACACGGACTCCAACCCTTCCTTATTTAAATATAGTGTTGGAGGTCTAAAATATGGTCTTAAGGAATTTAAGTCTCCAACTACACCTTCCATGACATTGTAAGACTTAATTAAAGATTCTTGAAGAACTTTTCTATCAACCCCTAAAAGTTCATGATTGTAATTATGACTTCCAATATCATTACCATTTATAGCAATAGTTCTAAGTAAGTTTGGATTTGCGTTTGATAAACCGCCATTAGGATCTACATATTTTCCTATTACAAAAAAGGTTGCCTGTACATTATGTTTATTTAATACATTAATTATCTCGTTTATTTCAGGGTCTCCTCCCCAGTCATCAAATGTAAAGAATATGACATTTTCGCCCTTTGTATCAATTGTTCCTTTTTTATCGAGATACTGTTTTTCCGCTACAGTAAAATTACTTAGGTCAACATCATTATTCCCTATATAATTTGTTTTCATTGTCTCTAATGCATCATCTTCATTTCTTTTTGTCATAGGAATTAGATTATTTGTAATTTTGTATCTCCCTAACTTTATCGATGTTTCAAAAGTATTTTGTAAATCACTTAATTTTACTACTGAATATCCTAATGGTTTTTGAGTTAAATCATAAGATTTAGTTTTAGGATTTATTTTATTAACATAACCGTTTTGAACGTAATTTTTAGTTAGTAACTCAATCATATTTGCAACCACATCATTATTATCAAAGAAATTAGAATCTAACCTGAAGTAAACTATCTCTCCCATTCTAAGTGATAAATATGATTCTGTATTAAAATACTTAGAAACAATCTCTTCGGCGTTTAGTCCTTTATACTTGCCAGTAATAGGTGCTTTTGTGTAAGTAAATAGTTCATAATCTTTCAAAGTAGGAATACTAGTTATTGATGATAAAGCTTCTCTAACATTAGAATTTATATATCCATAACCAGGCATATATGCTTTTGTAGTTATTCCTCTGTCTTTTAGCATTTTATCTACATCATATATTTCTTTACAGATATCTTGAGTGGACATATTAAGTATAGATGAACTATTTGTTATTCCTCCATTACCTATTTCATGTCCCCTACTTATGATTTTATTTATTCGTTCCGGATATTTAAAAATTTCTTCCTTTGTTACAAAGAACGTACCCTTTGCATTCATCTTATCTAGGATTTCTAATACTTTATCTAGACTTGCCTCATTACTTAAACCTCTAAAAGTATATGATAAAGCCTTTTGGGTTGTAAAAAATTGTGAAACAACCGGAGCTTGTTTACCATTATTTTTTTCTATTAAATCTTCGAAATTTATAGGATATGTATTGGACTCAACTTTATTCTTGTTCTGTTCGTTTTGTAATGTATTATTTTTATTTGATTTATTATTGGTTGTATATTTTGAAGTATAGCTGCTATTTACTTTACTTCCCGCACTACTTACTTCATTATTTAGGTAATATAATGGATCATTGTATCCCGCATCATTCTTAAGATCTGATACCTTAACAACAATCTTATTTTGTTCAGCTATTGATTTCAAAAGCCATTCTATAGTTTGTGTAATATTAACCTCTTCTTCATCTTTAACCTTTACTTCATTTATACCTGCTTGCTTATCTATCGCTGCTTTTTCCTCAACTCTCTTTTTCCCATACTCATTAATGTCAAGAACTCCTTCTAATTTTATGGATACTATAGTCCCATTCTTCAAATTCTTTAAATACTGATATGCTTGGTCATAATTCTTAAAACTTTGATAACTTATATAATGATCACTATTAACAACATATTTATTACCGGATGCATAAGCAGCGCTCAAAATATTGTCATCATATATGGTTGAATTACACTTTAATAAAATTGGAGTTTTTCCTGTTATTGATTTTAAAATATTATTAGTTCTACAAAAATCGGTTACTAAATCTTCTGATGATAAGTTTTGCATATCCTTTTTCCAATTTAGCGTTCCATTCCCTACATCATGTCCACTTTTTTGAATCATTTCCACTGTGTTGGAATCTTCTGCCGCTTTAATTCCTGGAATAAAAAACGTTGCTTTAACTCCATATTTATTTAACATTTCTGTTATTTTTTCCATGGTATCCCTGTCACTAAGTCCCTCAAAAGACAATGATACTATATTTGATAGTGAATTAACGTTTGTAATAAGCTCAGCCTTCTTACTGTTATCTAGTGAACTTAATGCCGCTCCTATATCTTCTGAAGCATCATATTTACTTTTTTTATCTGATACTGCTCCATTTGAGTTTATTTGAATATAATGAGTTTTGTATATATAACTTCCCGCTGATATGCCTGCAAGTAGAATTATAGCCGCGATAATCTTCCTCTTCATTTTCCACCTCAATTTCATAACTTTACTAATGTAGTATTTAAAATATAATAAGGTTAATTAAAGTTCATAAAATTCCTTCCTGTATAAAAATAGCCAGTATAAAAATAGCAACGAAATATCCATTTCTATTTTTATGCTGGCCGGTTGTACCAATAACTCAAAACTCTCTAGGTACCCAAATTCCGAGAATTTTTCACAGTTTCCAAGTCATATAATATCTTTTTAATTTATTAATCATCTAGTATTAATTTAAATATTATCATTTTTTTGAGAAAAAATCAATAATATTACAGAATATTTTCTTTTAATTAATAGGAGTTATTAACTAATTTAGGATAAAACATACTAACTACTATTATTCTAATTTTTTCATTAAATATTGGTTAAAATATATCAATGTAAACTATGTTGCTGATTTTTATTCAAAGGAACTAAAACAGACTCAAAAAGATGAAAGCTGGGGTATTTCAAGTTTAAAAACTTTATATAAAACTGATTTTAAAAATGTTTTGCTTGCAACTCTTGATAATACAGGTAATTTAAAAGTTTTTTTATATAAATAACTTAATAGATAATAGGTGCACTAAGTTTAATCTTAGTGCACCTATTATTATTTATTTTTATAATTTACTTTCATAATCTTCAATCATGTGTTTAACCATGTAGCCGCCAACACTTCCATTTTGTCTAGAAGAAAGGTTCCCCTTATCTACATGTTCATAATCACCTAATCCAATTTCTGATGCAACCTCAGTTTTTAATCTGCTTAAACCTTGTTTTGCTTCTGGTACTAAAGTTCTGTTTCTTCCGCTTTTGTTTGAAGCCATTTATATCTCCTCCTTTAGCAATTAATTTATTGGACATTATTATATTAACCATCATTATAAAAAATAATCTATTTAATTAATAACAAAAATAGTATTGAAAAGTTTTATTAGATAACTCTATACATTTTGTAATTAAAACTTCTTTCTTACATTCCGTAACACACTTACCGCATTTATACAACCTGGATGACTTAAAAAATTTCCTCTATACTCGTAGTTTATTCAATTTCATATTATCTGAATTTCTCATGTTTATCTTTGGATCTTTTTGATTAATTATAAAGCTTTCCTTTGAATTAGTTCCTCTTAAAGTCCAATATAGTTATCTTTTTAATAAAAATTAGGCACATACTAATTTTAAATTAATATGTGCCATAAGTAGTAAACTTATTAAATTCAAAAAGTGTGTAAAAGCTCTATTTTATTTTTTTAATAAAAATTATGCGGTAACATCTGCATATATCCTTACTATATTGCTATGTTCTCGTTCCACCTTTAATATTTTAATTAAATTATTGTCCCAAATATACTCAGCTGCCTCGTTAAATTCCTCTGCGCTTAAATTTGCTTCATTACTTGATAAGGTTATTATGGACTTCTTTCCTGATTTAATTGTTGGTAATGACTTTATTTTTTCTAATACTATATTTACACTATCACCCATACTCTCATTCCTTTCATATAACTATTATATAAAAATCAACTTATTTTATTCTTATAACCATAACAAAAGCTAATGAGGCATCTATATATATTTGTACTGGTCTACCAGCTTAATAATATAATTATAGTTTAATAATTGCTTAGAAGTAATTAATTTTTTGTTAATAATTATTCTACGTAAAATAATAGATGCACCGAGAATTAACTCAATGCATCCATTTAAATTTATTTTTTATAATCTTTTTTGTAATTTATATTTTATATTTACAACGAAGCCAGTTAGTATCTCCATTTTGTCACAAGAACAGCTTGTCTTTATTTGGGAGGCATTATGGTTGCTATACCTTTAAGCACCTCAACACCGTTTTGATTTGTACATATAGTACTTAATTTTATTCTATTCTTTTCATCAATCTTCTCTATTATTTCTACTTCAGCTTTAATTGTATCTCCTATTCTTACTGGAGCTAAAAATTTTAGTTCTTGTCCAAGATAGATAGAACCTGGTCCAGGCAATTGCATACCTAAGACTGCAGATACTAAACCAGCTGTTAACATGCCGTGAGCTATTCTGCCCTGAAACATTGTTGTCTCTGCTTCAACCTGATTTATATGCGCTGGATTCAAATCTCCTGTTATACCAGCATATAAGTACACATCTGTCTCTGTTATTGTCTTTTGAAAAGATGCTTTATCACCAATATTTAATTCTTTTATAGTTAAACCTTTCACTAGTAATTCCTCCTTTTTAAGCTATTACCTAATAATTCTTATATCTATTGCATCCTCTTATCTTTAAATTAAACAAAGTGTAATATACTTTGTAATGCTATTAATACAAATACTGTTCCTGTCTTAATACAGGTAATTGCAAAGATATCTTTATATGATTGTTTATGAGTTAATCCTGCAATTCCTAGTAAGGTAATAACTGCACCATTGTGAGGTAATGTATCCATTCCACCTGACGCCATTGCAGCTACACGGTGAAGTAATTGAGGATCTATTCCTACACTGTTTGCCCAAGTTAAATATTGCTTACCAAATGTATCAAGTGCTATACTCATTCCACCTGATGCAGAACCTGTAACCCCAGCAAGAGTATTTACTGTAACTGCTTCTGAAAGTAATGGACTTCCATTTGGATTAATGTTTGTTAAAGCATGAGCTATAGATTGGAATCCTGGTAAAGTCTTTATAACATTACCGAAACCTACTTCTGATGCTGTATTCATAACTGCTAATAAAGATCCAATTGCACCAGCATTAATAGCTGTAGCTAAGTTACCTTTCATACGCTTTGGATTAATAGCAACTGCAAGAACAATACCACATACAAGTGCAATCATAAGTGCCCAGTTATTCATAGAACCTACAACGCCTGCTTCTGGAATTTTATAAGGTTCCTTAGTTACCCAAGATACTATATCCCATTTTGGAAATACAACCTTTTGTAAGATTAAAGTTATTCCAAGTACAGATACTAGCGGTAATGCTGATATAAACGGATTTGGTAGGTTGCCATCTTCAACCATTACAGGTTCTTGTTTATGATTTTCTCCGTAACCTTCTCCATTTGCTTGAGCTTTACGTTTACGCCATTCTAAGTAAGATACTCCGCAAACTAAAACGATAATTGCGCCTAATGTTCCAAATACTGGAGCTGCATAAAGATCTGTATTAAAAAACTTCATTGGAATAGAGTTTTGAATTTGAGGTGTTCCTGGAAGTGCATCCATTGTGAATGTGAAAGCACCAACAGCAATAGTTGCAGGAACAAGTCTTTTTGGTATATCTGCTTCTTTAAATATTGAAGCTGCAAATGGATAAACAGCAAATGCTACAACGAAAAGGCTTACTCCACCATATGTTAATATAGCTGCTGCTAAGATTACCGATAACATAGCACGCTTTTTGCCTAACTTTTCTACTATAAATTTTGCAATAGATTTTGCTGCACCAGATTGTTCCATAACCTTACCAAATACAGCACCTAACAAGAAGAAGGGAAAGTAAACTTTTACATAGTTACCCAAGTTAGGTAGAAATATTTCTGTATAAGTTGGCATTACTGCCATTCCAGAAAATACAGCTGCTGCTATTGCAAATATTGGTGCAAAAACAATAACTGAGAACCCCCTATAGGCCATAAACATTAATAATGCTAAACTTAATAAAATACCTATAACTGCCATATATAAAACCTCCGTTATTTTATTATTTTTCTTTTCTACTTTTCTATCCGTGTTTTCTTTTTATCTTATTTTATCTATGATTTTAATCCCATAATTTTATCTTGAAAAATTCTTTCATTCATTACCTTTAAGTCTTTTGAAATTATAGGTTTAAAATCCATTTGATCAAGAACATCTTTCTGTAAGTCTATTCCTGGAGCTATTTCTTCTAGAACTACTCCGTCATCTATAAGTCTGAATACTGCTCTTTCAGTTATATACAATACTTGTTGCTTAACATCCCTAGCATAATCTCCGCTGAATGTTATTTGTTCAACTTTCTTAATAAATTTCTTTGACTTACCTTCACTTTGGATTATTAATTTGCCATCACTAACACTAATTTTAAGTCCTCCTGCAGTAAAGGTTCCACAGAATATAACTTTCTTTGCATTTTGAGTAATATTTATAAAACCTCCACAACCTGCTATCTTAGGCCCAAACTTACTTACATTTATGTTGCCACTTTCATCACATTGAGCTAGTCCTAAAAAAGCTACATCTAATCCACCACCATCATAAAAATCAAACTGAGATGATTGATCTATTATACTATCTGGATTTATAGCTGCTCCAAAGCTTAAACCTCCTGCTGGAATTCCACCAATAGGGCCAGATTCGATAGTTAATTTCATTGTATCTCCTATTCCTTCTTCGTTTGCAACCATGGAAATTCCCTCTGGCATACCTATTCCAAGATTTGTAACTGCATTTGGTATTAGCTCCATTGCACAGCGCCTTGCAATTATTTTTCTTTCATCCATTGGTAAACATTTTATAGAGTTTGCTGGCATTTTTATCTCTCCACAAAAAGCCGGATTAAACGCTTCAGAGAATGTCTGCATATGGTCTTCAGCATTTGCAACAACTATTGCATCCACAAGTATTCCGGGAATTTTTACGAGTTTTGGATCTAAATTTCCTTTGGATACTATCTTTTCTACTTGAAGTATAACTCTTCCCCCTGAGTTTTTTGCTGCTTGAGCCATTGCAAGCCCATCAAGGGTTGCAGCTTCCTTTTGAAGACTCGCATTCCCATCTTCGTCTGCATATGTAGCTCTTAGTATTGCTACATTTATTGGAAAAGCCTTGTAGTAGAGATATTCTTTATCCTCAATTTCAATTACTTTTACAATATCTTCAGTAGTACATTCATTTAATTTTCCACCTTCAACTCTTGGGTCTACAAAAGTTTTTAAGCCAACATGAGTAATTGTTCCTGGCTTCCCAGCTGCAATATCTCTATACAGACTAGATATCACACCTTGTGGGAGATTATAGGCTTTTATCTTATTTTCAAGTGCTAACTTTTGAACCTTAGGTGCTAATCCCCAATGTCCCCCTATTACCTTTGAAATAAGACCTTCTTGTCCTAAATGATTCAATCCCTTTTCTTTCCCATCTCCTTGCCCAGCTGCATAAACAAGAGTCAATTTGTTAGGGCTACCCTGCTCTAAATAAATTTCCTTAAGCTTCTTAGAAATTCCTTCAGGGTGTCCAACTCCTACAAAACCTCCAAATGCTACTGTGTCTCCACTTTTTATTAAGGAGATTGCTTGTTCAACTGACATTATCTTGCTCATATTTTGTCCTCCTTTTTATATACTCCATAAAGCAAGAGTTTAATATTTATGAATAAGTTCGTTTACACTTATTTATATAAGCAACATTCATGCCAACATTTTAGATATAAAATAAACGTAGAATAGAGGTTTTGTCCACCTTGAATGAAAAATAAAATATATAATATTCAAAAATTATGTACGCTTTTCCGTACATAATTTAGAGTAAACATTTACATAGTGTGCGCGTTTCCGTACAATTATTCTGTATAAAAAAAGTAGTTGTTCGTATTACCGAACAACTATGCTTGAATTTTATATTTTTCTATTTTTTCATACAAACTAGTGCGACCTATATCTAAAATTTTTGCGGCTTTTGTCTTATTCCCATTTGAAGCTCTAAGCGCAAGAATAATAGCATTTTTTTCGCTTTCTTCAAGAATATCTTGAAGCCTTTTAGGCACTATTGAAGTTTTTTTACCCGTAATTTCTTTCGGTAAATCATCTACATTGATTATTTCACTATCTCCCATAATATTAATAGCACGCTCTAAAATATTCTCTAATTCTCTTACATTACCTTTCCACTCATAGGTTTTAAGATATTGTTCAGCCTCCTTTGAGATTCCCTTAACGCTTTTATCTAAGTCAACCGAAAGCTTTTTAATAAGATGATTAGAAATCAATATAATGTCATCGCCCCGTTCTCTTAAAGGTGGAATCTCAATGGTTACAACATTTAGTCTATAATATAAATCCTCACGGAACTTCCCCTCCGAAACTAACTTTTCAAGATTTCTGTTGGTTGCAGCAATTATTCTTATATTAATTTTTTTAGTGGCAACGCCACCAACTTTTTCAACTTCTCTTTCTTGTATAACTCTTAAAAGCTTTACCTGCATATGAAGAGGCATATCTCCAATCTCATCTAGGAATATTGTTCCTTCATTTGCAATTTCAAATTTTCCTATCTTCCCTTCTTTTCTTGCTCCAGTAAAAGCTCCCGCTTCATATCCAAATAACTCTGATTCAAGTAAATCACTTGGAATAGCTGCACAATTAACTTTAACAAACGGCCCTTCATGGCGATTGCTTTCCGAATGTATAGCATGTGCAAAAATTTCCTTACCAGTACCACTTTCCCCTAAAATAAGTACATTAGAACTGGTATGAGCAGCTTTTTGAACTATAGACTTAGCTAGAAGAATTGGATCACTTTCTCCTATAATATTTTCAAGAGAATAACTGGCCGTATTGAATTCCTTAAGCCTTGATTTATAATTAGCTAATTCTTTTTCTATTACACTAATCTTTTTGTAAAGACTGTTTAATTCTTTTACATTTCTAAATAGAACCTTTCCCACCACACCAATAATTTCTCCATTCTTTATTATTGGTATTCTCGATGCTATCATATAATTTCCTTTAATCCTATGAAGCTGAGCTACTTCTTCTTTACCGGTTTCAAGTACTATTTGCATTCTTGTATTCTCTATAACTTCAGTTACATGTTTACCAACAGCATCTTCCCTTTTTATTCCTAAAAAATCTGTATATGCCTTGCTCATCATAGTTATTATTCCAGCTTTATCAATAATCACCATTCCATCATAGGCAGTCTCAATAACGGTATTTAATATTTCAGTACTATTTCTCTCCTCATCAAGTTTATGAAGAAGTTGATGATAATTTGTAACATTGCTAAAAATTATAATTGCTCCTTCTACATCTCTAGATTCACATAAAGGTATAATACTTAATATTAAATTCAATTCACCAACTACTATTGGCTTTTTGATTTCTTCTCTTTTTGTCCCTAAGAAATATGATATTTCTGAATTTGGTATTAACTTATTAATATCTTTACCCAAGCTGCTTTTACAATCTATATCAAAAAGCATGCTTGCCGCCTCATTAATGAAGAATATTTTGTTATCCTTGTTAACTGCTATTATTGCATTAAACATGTTATCCAATATTGCTTTAAACTTATCCAAATAGTTTGCTAATAATGGCTCATTACCCATATAGTATCCTCTCTCATAAGTTATATTTTTAACTTTAGTTTACTAAAAATCCTATATAAATTCAAAAAAAGTATTTTACGGCTCTAAGTTTTTTAAAATTTCAATATCTATATCTTCTTCATAATTTACTCCATCTATCTCAAAACCATTTAACTGCATAAATTCTTTTTTATATCCTTCATAATCAGATAGTGTTTTGAAATTATCTGGTGTAATCTTTTCCCATAAGTCATTTACTTCACTTTGCACATCTTCCCTAAGTTCCCAATCATCCATTCTAAGTCTTCCTGATTCATCAAATTCAGCTGGATTTATTGAGTATACTTTCTCACTAAACATTCTTTGTGTCTGCATGATACAATTTTCATGGAGGCCCTTTTTTTTCATTACTTTATACAATATTGCCGCATAAAGAGAAAAACTTGGTATATATGCACTTGCCTTTGTGACTAATGCCTTATTTACGGAGACAAAAGCTTTCCCACCAATGTTATTTTTCCATTCCTCATTTATTTCTAGAGCAGAATTTTCAAGATGACGTTTAGCCTCTCCTATAGTACCACCCTTATAGATTTTATATGTTTTTGGTGAACCAATATATGAGTAAGCAATTGTTATAGCCTTATCTGAAAGGCAGTTGTTTTCAAGAAGCAGCTTACACCAATCCTTCCAATCTTCTCCTCCCATAACCTTCTTTGTTGCTTCAATCTCTTCTTCTGTTGCTGAATTAACTTTTGTCGTAATTAACTCATCTTTTTCTATATCAATTGTTGGTCCTGAAAATGCGTCTGAAGTAGTTTTTAAGGTTGAATCATATACTTTCCCTGTCTTTGAATCTTTTCTTCTTGGTGCTGCTAAACTATAAATAAGTAAATCAATTTTTCCAAACTCTTTCTTTATATAGTCTACAACATTTGCTTTAACTTCATTAGAAAATGCATCTCCAATAAAATTCTTTGCAATTAGACCTTCTCTTTCTGCAAATTCCTTAAAAAATATGTTATTATACCATCCTGCAGTACCTGTTCTTCTATCTGTAAATCCAGTTTCAAAGGAAACTCCTATGGTATCTGTCTTTGCTCCACCAAAAGCTAATGAAATTCTTGTTGCAAGTCCAAATCCTGATGACGCTCCAATAATCAATGCTTTTTTAGGCCCATTAAACTGTTTAGCCTTTTTACAATATTCTATTTGATTTAGTACTTCTTTTCTACATCCATAGGGATGAGCTGTTTTAGCCATTCCTTTAATTAATTCAGGTTTAAATATCATGGTATACCCTCCAATAAACTTGGTTACTATTTCCTTTTATTATATCAATTTCACATATAAAATAAACAATTATTTATCTTATATATTCAATATGTTAATTTCACTTTTAGTGCAAAGTTTATTACAAGCACAATAAGTTCCGCTATCATATAATACCGTTATGAATAATGTTTTATGAGAAGGAATTAAATGAACAGATTAAATCCCGAAAAACTTTCAGTTGAATTTAGAAAAGGGGTTAATTCTACAGAACCTATTATACCAAGGCGCTACACATTAACTCACAATGATATGACTGCAGAACTTTTTTTAACAATTGGATTAAGATATGCTAATGATAAAATTACTGCTATGAGAGATGAAGTGGTTGGCGAATGGGTTAAACCGAAGGATAAGTACTTATATTACGTGTATCTATATATAGATGGACAATTTGGTACAGAAGTAACAGCTATGCGAGATTATATTTTTAGACGCGAACTTCCCTTAGCACTAGAATCTATAAGATATGGAGATAAGGACTTTTTTAATTCACATCCTGAATTAAAGGATGCTCAAATAATTGTTTACTTTTCATCCACAGATTCACAATACAATAAAATAGAGAATTGGGGGACTTTTCAAGACTATGATATTACTGCCTCTCAAGAATATTCTCAGTCAAACTCTTTCCGTGAAAGCTTATATTTACTAGACATGAAAATTGGGGATGTAACTGGTGATGGTATATCTGATAAGGTATTTCTATATGGAAATAAACCAAAAGGCTCCTCAGAAATTTTTGCTGATAATATTACAATCATAATTGAAGATGGACTTACAAAACAAACTGAAACTATTTCTCCTACACTTAATTCAGGATACAATGCAAACCTATTTCTTGGAGATTTTACAAAAGATAAAATAGAGGATATTAAATTAAGTATTGATTCTGGCGGAAGTGGCGGTTATGGATACTTCTATATTTATTCATTTAAAAATAATACTCTAAAAGAGATTTTTAACTCTGAAAGATATAATAATATATATAACTATAAAGTTGTTTATTCTAATGACTACAGAATCCATGTAGGAAATGTTATGCTAGATAAACTTTATATGTTAGATGTAAGCTATAAAGGATATGATTATGTTTCTCAATATTACTATGAAAATGGTAAACTAAAGAAACCAGTTCAAGGAGAAGTACTTGCCTTAAGTACATTAGTTCCAATTATAAACAATGAAAGAATTAATTCCTTTGATTTACTTGCTTTTCAACGTATTATTGGTACCACTAACAGCGATACTCTTGGTTACATTGAAAATTTGCTTACCTGGACTGGTGAAAGATTTGTTTCTTCAAGAATGTTTGCATCAATACCTGGTACAAATTTAATTTCTCTATATTAATGCTTTCTAAACATCCTCTAAAATATTATAAAATCAGGCCCTCAAATGTTATTTTTAACATTTGAGGGCCTGAAATTGGCTAGGATGACAGGATTCGAACCTGCGAATAATGGAGTCAGAATCCATTGCCTTACCGCTTGGCGACATCCCAATGTGGGGTGAACGATGGGACTCGAACCCACGACAACCAGTGCCACAAACTGGCGCTCTACCAACTGAACTACGTTCACCATAATAATATGCTTAAATATACAAACTTGTCTTACTAACTTTTATAGTAAATATTCTCAAAATATATGTTAATAATTTCATTTGCTTGTTCATTATAAAATACATATTTTTATTTGTCAATAATATACATACTTTCTTTTTATAGATAAATAACGTATAAGTTAAAATCATGTGATAACTTACCGAAATAATTAACATATTGTGTTTCGGTTTCTAGGAATTTTGATGGATGATTCTACATTTGAAATTATAATTATTGTTATTTACTCTAATTAAAACTCAAATTCCTAAATCGGATATATAAAATGGTATGATAAAGTCTATTTTACGCGCAAATTTAAATGTGAAATTTATCGAGTGTAAGGCTTTTGTTTATATACCTAAACAAAAATATAATTATTATTCTTGTATTTAGCTGTCTTATCTATTAGATCCCTCATAATTAAAAATTATCCTGTTAAAGATTTTCTTGGAATAAGCGAAATATATTATATAGTAATTATCGACAAATTAGTTTTTAAAATTACATATAGCATAATATATCTACATAAGGGAGGCACAATTTAAGTGAAAAATGCTTTTAAAACCGTTTTATCATATATAACTTATATTATTATTATTCTGGGGTGCTATTATTTAATAAAGGAAATCCCTTCATTTACACCTCCTGTTATACTTGTTATTAAGTATTCTTCATATATAATATTTACACTCAGTATCCTTTTAAGTATCCGTTTTAATAAGGGCAGAGTTTTTCTTATAATTTTGTCATTAATTCTATTTGAATTATTCTTAAATTATTACTCGAAACTTTCAATAGATGGAGCTAAATATTCTCAGGCCCTGTATCCAATAATATGTATTCTTATACCTCTTAATATAGGTATTATCTCACAATTAAAAGAAAGAGGCTTATTCTCATTATGGGGAAAAATACGTATAATTCTTATACTAATTGAGATGTTTATTATATATAAACTTACAGTATCAAATAGCTTATTAGTTCAAGAATTATTAACTTATAAATTTACAAACAGTAGTTCATTTAAAACCGTTATTCCGCAAGTTGCTTTAATAATCTTCTTATTATCTTTAATATTTTTTGTAATAAAGGCTTATATAAAAAGAAGTTTCTTTGAGGTGCGTTTAATTGGTGTTATTATTTCTGTTTTTGCAGCCCTTTATTTTATAGACGATAATTTGTCCTTTTCTATATTTTTAAGTGCTACTGGAATAATACTAGCAATCAGCATAATTGAGGATTCATATTCAATGGCTTACCTGGATGAACTTACAGGAATACCTTCTCGTCGTGCGCTAAGAGAAGATTTAATGAAACTTGGAAATAAATATGTTATTGCAATGCTAGATATTGATTTTTTCAAAAAGTTTAATGATACCTACGGACATGATGTTGGTGATGATGTTTTAAAATTAGTAGCTTCTAATTTAGTTCAAGTAACTGGTGGCGGAAAAGCTTATCGTTATGGAGGAGAAGAATTTACAATACTCTTCCCGGGAAAATCTATAAGTGATGCGATACCTCATTTAGAAAGCTTAAGAGAACAAGTATCTAAAGCAGGATACACAAGAAAACCTTCAAAATCTAAAGGATCAAAAGCAAAAAAGGCAAGCACTTCAAGCCAATTATTTGTTACCATAAGTATTGGTGCGTGTGAAAAAGGCACTAAATTCAAAGATGCTAACGATGTTATAAAAGGTGCTGATAAGGCCTTATATAGAGCTAAGAAAAAAGGACGTAATTGTGTGAGTAAATAAATCTTCTTGTAAACTACCAAAAGAAAAGGTATTCTATTGCTCGGTCAATGTCGTCAACTTAAGAATTAAACAATGAAAATATAATAAAAAAGCTTGACAATAGAAGAAAAATTTGTAGCCTCTCAATGAATATTACATTTATTGGGAGGCTGTTTTATGAATAATATTGAAC
>Ga0209281_1000726_pt1 | contig 32596 bp, 52 predicted proteins | sample MedtruBG_FD_187514 | JGI IMG/M metagenome (GOLD analysis project Ga0209281, IMG submission 187514) | Root nodule microbial communities of legume samples collected from California, USA - Medicago truncatula BG (SPAdes) (version 2) | ecosystem: Host-associated > Plants > Roots > Nodule | place... | reverse complement strand
TGTTGATTTCGACATTGCCCTGCAGCAGGCGAGCCGTGTTGGCGCCGCCGCCGTTCTCCTGGGCGGTCATGACGATCCCGTAGAAATACTTCGTCGTTCCCGTCGGCGCGGTCGTGGCGGTATGGGTTCCCGACTGCGTGCCGCTGGTGGCGATCGCTGCCCCGCCCGGAGTTGCCGCGACCTGAAAGTCGTTTGCCGACGGACTGACGACGTAATAGGTGGTGCCAGCCGTGAGGCCGGTCGGCAGAGCGCCAGTGGTCGAGAACTTAACCGGGGTGCCGGCGGCAAGGCCATGAGCGGCCCACGAGATAACGCCGGGAGACGCGATCGTCATCGTTACAGTCGACGTCTTCGCCGGCGGCGCGTCGTCGAAGGCGAGCTTGAAGGGATAGTTGTAATCGGTCTTCTCGGCGGCGATCAGAGCAATCTGCCCGACGTCATCCGGAAGAATGACAAAGTTGTTCTGCATCGAGCCGGCGTTGCGGGTTCCCTTCCCCTTCCAGTCGCGACCAGATGAGATGATGGATTCGGTGATCAGCGCGGCGGCGTCGCCGATCGCGCCCATCGTCTGCCAACCTTTGATTTCGGTGAAAGTGACGGACGAGAACAACGATTCGACGATGTCTGCATCATCGGGAACGGTGGTGACAGCCGGGCCCATATAGATTTTGGCGCCGGCGACCGGATAGAGCTGACCCATGGTCATTTCCTCTTGTCAGTGAGGCCCTTGCCGAAGGGGCGGGAAACGGCGGGCCACTCAGGCCGGAACTTGCGGGTAGCAGCGCCACCGGGTGGTGACGGGTATGTTGTGGTGGGTATCCCCTGTCACGAGGACGCCGATTTCCGGATCCTCGTCGATACGGACTTGAGTGTCGGTCCGGAACAGCTTTGTGCCGCGGCGGAAGTGCGCGCGAAGCTGGCCCGCGAGATTGTATCCGTCGACAATCGCGGAGCCTTTCGGCCACATGACGTTGGTGCGCACAAAGCCTTGCCGGATCGGGTCCATCACAAGCGACAGGTCGGTCTCGATCGAGCGATTGAAGTGCACCTCGACCGAAACGAACTTGCTCTGTGCTGTCGGCGCGAAAGGCACTCCGGGTAGGACGACGGTGACACCGGCCGGCGGGACAAACGCCTGAGATCGAAGCAGCAGCGCCTGATAGATTTTCATTTCAACCGTATCAGCCATCTGTTACCTCTAGGCCCATGGCCGAAAACAAAGCGCTCTCAGATACCGAGGTGCATGACCTCCTGCACGAGGCGCAATCGCTGCTGCTGAACAAGACAGTGCGAACCGAGAACGGCCGGCAGGTGCTTTTCGCCGCGATCCGCGATCTCGATGTCCTTCAAAAGGCTCTGATCATCATGTCCGAGGGGACGGACCCGCTTCAAAGCGACCGCGAACCTTCGCCTCAGCTTCCTTGACCGTCTGCGGCCAGGTCTGAGCTTCAGCATCGACAAATCCGAAACCCTGCTGATTGTAGACGCGGCCCAGACTGTCCTGCCCGACGAAGCCGTAATTCATGCGAGGGCCGTAAGCCGCCTGAAATCCGAGGTAGAGCGTCTCGCCGACATCGAGGTTGGAGATGATGAGCTCGATCTCTCCGCTCTGATCTGGATATTGCCTCTCGCCCTCATCAACGCGCGGCATTGTGGAAGTCGAAGCCATCAGCGAGTTCTTGAGGTTGCCGGTATCGACCGGGATTCGTCCACCCTCCGCAACCGATCTCCGGACGTTATTCGCGACCATCTGCGCCGCAGTGCGCAGGACGGCCGCCTCGCGCTCCTTCTCCGCCTGCACCCACTCCGAGACCTGTGCGGCGAAGCTCAGATTGTTCTCAGCCATTATCGGCCTCGCGATCTGGCGTATTCCTCGGCGAAGTCGAAGTTATATTCGACGTGGCAGCGGCAGCCGATGATCTCGGAAGCTCCGGCGCCGAGGCTGGTATCGCCTGGGAAGCGCATCATAGCGCCCGATGGCGACTGAAACGGCAGGTCCATGCCTGTCACCTCTTCGGCATTCAGGACCTGGTGCGTGTGGCGGACACGTCCGTCGCCGACCGAACGCCAACGGCGGGTGACAAGGCTTGCATCACGGCCGGCGCGGTCCAGTCCCTGCTGATAGGCTTCATGCTTCGCGGCGTGGACCGAGGATTGCGTTTCCGTCCGGGCAATGGTCTGGGCCCGGAGCTGGACATAGCGGTCCGCCAGGCGGCCGGTGATCTTCTGGACGTCGTCGGCCGGAAGCGGCTTGCCCTCGCGTATCGCCTTGGCGACCTGACGATCGAAGCGCTTATCCCGGCGCGTCAGCGTCAGGTAGTGCTTCATGCCCTCCACGTCGCCCGAGAGGAGCGCCGTGCGCGCGTTCTCGACGGTGCGGGCGAGCTGCGACGTCATTCCAAGCAAACCGCCCTCACGGCGACCGGTGACCCGGTTCACGCGGCCGGCGATATCGAGCGCAATGGTGTTCGGCCCCTGCCCCTTGGCATAGCCAGCTTCGATCCGCTCTCGGGCCATCTGCTTCGTGTCTTCGGTGACGTGCGTGATCATCGTCGACGAGGCTTCGCGGATGATCTGCTCGGCACGTTGGTTCTGAACGTCCCAGCGGAAGACGACACGTCCGCCCGCCGGGTCCGACAGGCGCGGCATGTTCTTGACGACCAGGAGGCCACCGGAATTGAAGGCAGTCCGGATCGCTTCGGAGAGCGGCCGGAAGGCTGCCGGGTCGATGTGAAGTGCCGCGATGGCACCTTCCACGTCTCGGCGTTCCAGCCGCTCGACGACCTCTTTCAAGACGATCTCGGATTTGATGTCCTCGATCGCCTCGCGGAAGGCCTTCTCCATTGCGGGGGAAAGCTCCTCGATGAGGGCGTCGAGCTGCTGGCGGAGAGAGGCCAAGGTTTATCGCCCCTTGCGATGGGCAAAGGTCCGCTGCTCGGAAAGCGCCTTCTGGACACCTTCCTGTACAAGCCGACGAACACGCGCGTCCCCGTCAGCACCCGTGACCATAACGCTGACCTGTTGGGCTTGACGGAGGGCAACGCCTGTTGCGGGCATGGCTGAAGGCTTCGGAAAGCCCTCTACGCGCTCACCGACGAGAATGGCTGCGGGAGCAGCTACGGCGCCGCCAACGGCAAAGCCAAGAAACGAGCGCCGGTTCACTGCTGCGCTTCCTTCTCGACCTTCTTGGCTGGCTTCTCTGCCGGCATTTCCTCGGCCAGGCCGATGCCGATCAGCGCCCGCGCCTCGGTATCCGGCAAGTCAGCCGTATCGCCGACGCCGCGGCCCTTGTAGTTCTTCACGAAGCGGATTTTCATGATGCAATCCTTCCTTGAACGATGAACACGACGTTGGTCAGGCCGTCGTATTTGTTGGGGTCCCCCGTCACGATGGCGTAGTCTTTCCCATTGGCGGTGACGACGTCGCCGACGGTCGGCTCGATCGAGAGACCAACCGCAGAGATGTAAATCTGCATGTCGCCGGTCTGGATGACCGTGCCGTCGATGTAGCGGGCCTCATAGGCCATCGGCACCAGCGTGGCCGGGTAAGGCGTCGGGACGGGATCGCCACCATAGACCGGATCTGGCGGCTCAAGTCGGGTGACGACACCCGCCTGCCCGAACTCCTCGATGAGCTCGTGCGCAGTAGCCTGCATATCGGCATAGTCGAACGTAGCCATCAGCAGCCAACCGAGAGAATACCGAGGCAGACAAGGCTGTCGTCGCGCAGGAAAGGCGCCAACATGCCGTCTACGACTGAAATGATGGGTGTCAGGTCGGCGCCGGTCTCGCTCTCGCTGGACGTGCTCTGATACTCGACCTCGAGCTGGCCTACCTTCTTCCGCTTCACGCGGGTAGCGCCGGAGCCGACAACCGAAAGGCTGCCGGGTTTCGTCGCTTCCTGGTAGGCAGCATAGAACGATGCGTGAATGACAGCGGTCGGGACGACGTCGGACGGGATCAGCTTGCCGTTGACGACGGCGCCCTCGCGCGGCCACTGCCGCTCCTGGACCGGATCAACGACACTGCCGACGAAGCGGGAGCCGTACACCGCATCGATGTACTGGCTCCCGCGATTTCGGAGCACGGCAGGCGACGGCGCGCCAGATGGCAGCGTGTAGCCGTTCTCTGTCAGCCACGCCTGAAACGCGGCCTCGTCACCGTAGCCGGCCATGGATTAGGCCTCTACCTTGTGCAGTTCGACGAAGGCGGCCTTGTCCTCGTCGGACATGTCGGCGAATCCTTCCAGGTCGTCCTTGCGGAGCGACTTGGTGATCGGCACGCCGTCCTTGCTGACGAAGAACCAGCCCACGCCCTTCTGGTTGACGGCATAGCCTTCACCGGTCACCGCTTCCTTGTCCTCGCCACCGGACGAAATCACCTCATACCGGCCGGCCCATGCCTTCGGCTCTTTCTTCAGGGTCAGTTCGGTACCGACCTCGACCTCGCCCTTGGCACCGAAGATGCCAGGCTTCGTGATCTTCACACGTACGCTCATCGGCGTATCTCCTTGGTTTCAGAAAGGGAAAGCCCCGCCAGAAGGCGAGGCCGGTCCTTAGTCGATGTCGGTGGAGTAGAAGACGCCGGACTTGCCGTTGTAGTCGGCCCGGATCTCGATGCCCATCGCGCCCATGACCAAGAACTGGTAGTTGTCGGTCGGGTTCTGGCGGGTCATCGCCGTCGTGTTGACGGCCATGCCGACGAGCGGACGGATGAACTCAGACGAGGGCACGAAGCCGAAGAACTGGTTACCCGTCAGCTCATAGGTCACGGCGATCTTGTTGATGCGCCGGTTCGTCAGCAGGTACTGCAACAGCGTGCCGCCCTTGAATCCAGAGGATCCGGAATAGGAGCGGTCGAAGTTGCGGCCGATCTCCGGCGAGACGTAGACGTTGACCTTGCCGGTGATGAGCTGGGCGTCGAGCATGGCGCCAAGCGTCTGGCTGAAGAAGGTATCGATCGCGTCCGAGGTCGTCGCCGGCGACGTCAGGTCGATGTTCGCACCGCCGGCCGCCGCGCCGAGGTTGATGGCCTTCGCGAGCGGAGAAGTGCGGATGCCGTAGGCCTGGTAGCCGCCGACCTTGATGTTCGCATCGCCATCGAGAGCATAGAGCGCCATGTCACGGCGGATCTTGGCGGTATGTGCCTCCTGATCGTCGGACAGTGCGTCGAAGTTCTCCGACTGCAGCGTATTCCATTCCCGCCATTCCCGGCCGTAAGCCGTGGAGAAGATCGGGACCGGAGCCCCGCGGTAGTCGTAGACGACTTTATCCATCGCAACCGGGACCTGGCCGGACATGGACCGGAAGACGGTGCCAGCATCCGAGGAGACGCGATTGAGGTGGACGAGCTTGCCGATGTTCACCGCCTTTGCGAGCGGCATCAGGTCGGCCATGTACACTTGGCCCTCGTCCGAGCGCATGACGCGGCGAGTGATGCCGTCGAGGTCGAGCCACGCGTCGCGCGGCAGGATGGCGGCCGCGTTCTGAACGGTCGCCAGCGCGGTTTCCGTCTGGTGGAACCATTCGCGGTTCGCCTGTACCTCGTCCCACCAACCCGCGTGGATTCGGGAGTTGGCGACGAGCTGGGAGGAGAAGTAGCGCATGTTCGGTCGCTCCTTAAGCGGCTGCCAGATGGCCCTTGGCCGCGCGCACGCGAACAAGCTGATCCGATCCGGAGGTGTTGTTGTAAGCCTCTTCCGCGATCGCGATGACGCGGTTGCCGGCGGCGACGGGGACGAACCGGCCGGTGGCGTTCGTCGTCAGGCGAGCGCCCTTGGCGATGTTGGTGCCGGTCGGAACGCGGACGTTGAAAAACTGCTCGTCCAGCATTTCCATGCCGATTGCCGTGTCGCCGGATGCCCAGGCTTCATCGACGCCCTTCATCTGCAGGTAGTTGTCCTGCGCGATGAAGACCTTCTCGACGGTCGAAGCGCCGGCGATGGCGAACTGACCGCTGCCATTGAAGACGATGGCGAGGCCCGGAAGAATGGCCGCTGCGGCAAGCGCTTCCTGCACCTGCGGCAGGCGTTCGGTCACCGGGCCGGCGAAGATCTTGTTATAGCGGGCCATGATTATTCACCCTCCGGCAGCTTGTAGGTCGGCTTGTCGCCGCTGTTGCCCTTGAAGGCAGGGTTGAGCGGGGCCGCCTTGCCCGGCTCGGCCGACTTGGCGAGAGCGCGCAGCGTGTTGAGCGGGGTTGCCTTGGCCGTCTCCTCGTCGAGGACGTTGGCCTTGACGATCTTGGTGACCAGGTCGGCGTGTTCCGCGTCGTCCTTGGCCTTCTGGTTGGCGACCATCTCGGCCTGCTGGTCGAGTACCGGCTTGAGGGCGGTCGTGACAGCGTTGGAGATCGTTTCGCCGATCTTGCTGAAGCCTTCCGAGAGGGTTTTGACCTCGTCGGAAAGCGACTTGAACTGCTCGTCAGAGACAGGCATTTCGTCTTCCTTTCGATTGGTTGAGGGTACCCGCCCGGAGCCAACGGCTTCCATGATCGCGGCCTTCACTTTGTCCCAGATGCCGATGTTCTCTCGGCGCCTGAGTGCTTCGACGAGACGGGTGCCCGCCCAGTCGATCTCTCGGTCGGCTTCCTCGGTAAGAGAGGAGTTGATGACCTCGATTTCTTCCTGCTCGCCCTTTGCGTTGACCAGCATGCCGACGCCCTGTTCAGGCGTGGCCGCGCCCGCCTCTCCCAGGAGGATAGCGTCGTGGTCGAACACGATGTTGCGAGCGATGTGTTTGTGATCGGAGGCGTTGGCGACGGCCTCTAAGTTGGCAAGGAGCCCAGTGGACGTGTGGACAGGCTCGCCCTTTTCGATGGCTGCCAGGACGTCCTTGCCGCCCTGCGAGCGGTTGGCGACCTCCACATCGATGACCTTGTCGAGGAAGACGCGGCCATCCTCGCGGCGTACGTTCTCATTCCATGCGCCGATGTAGCCGAGGTTGATGCCTTCCGGGTCGCTGGCCGAAACGAACTTGCCGTTGATCATCGGATGGCCGAGCGGAGCCGGCGTCCGGTTGAGGGTGGCAAAGCTCTTCCCGATCTCGTCGGCGGGATACATGATCCCGTTCATGATGATATTATCGGGGAGCGTAGCGCTCGGCACGATGACGACGTCACGACCGTTGCGCTTTTCCTTCCGGACAGCCTTCGTGTTCGCAACGCTGCGAACGTTGACGCGGACGTGCTTCATTGTTCGATGTCCTTTGGTTTCGTGCCGAGAGCGCCCTCCGTCTCTTCATCGGTGGGATCGTTCCGGTACTTCTCGGAATCCTTCAGCGGCTCGTAGCCGGCGGCGCCGCGGATCTCCTCAGGGGTGAAGCCCCACTCCCCGCTGTCCTTGAGCTTCTCATTGACGTCGGCCATCTTGTTGGCCCGATCGATCTTCTCGCCGATCGACGCCTCGGTGAGATCGGCCCAATCGAGATGCCAATCCCTCTCGGGAAGGATGCCGAACCGTTCCAGCCGACTGACGAGCGACATGATGTTCGGGACCGTCTGGTTCGCCCGGCGCGACATGTTCGTCTGCGCCCACTCGCTGGCGTCCTCCTGGCTGGCACGCTCACCGGTTTGCATCCCGACAAGGATCTTCACCGGCATGTTCATGGACGCGGCGAAATCCTGCAGCGCGATCGCATAGAAGTGCTCGGGCGACGGCAAGGTGACGTTGAGCTGCTTGGCCTGCATGCCCATGATCATCAGGAGCTGGTCGAAGCCGGCGTTATATTCAGCCACCTGCTCGTTCATCTTGTCGGCAAGGTCTTCAACCGACACGCCCATGGCCTTGGCCATCATGTCGAACTTGGCTTCCTTGTCGACCTCGAGCACCGGCGCGGACTTGGCGTTCTTCCAGAACCCCTCCCCGCCGGCGCCGCGAACCTTCTCCATGTCGATCAGGGAGTTGTATCCGGGCTCCAGAGCCGACGAGGCGTGAACAGTGCCGTTCTTCGACCAGATGATCACTCGATCGGGATGAATGACGAGGTTGCGAGGCTGCTTGACCGTCGTGTCGACGGCCGCTTCATTGAACTGGAACATCTTCGGCTGCCCGTAGGTCTCGGACGTCTCGTCCGTGTCCCACTGCGAAACCTCAAGCTGTCCTTCCCATGCCGGGATGACCTCAACGAGGCCGTCGAGGCCGCCACTGACGCGACCGACCGGCTGGTCGAACCGCTTACTGTCTGCGACCCGGAGGATAACGCCGGCATAGGCACCGACCATTGACATGCGGTCCGCTTCGGCAAGGCGGGCCCAGAGACGCAGATCGTCGAAGCGCTGGCGGATTTCCTTCTCCAGCGTGGTTTCGTCGTCCTCTCCTCCCTGCGAGCCGTCGCGCTCCTTTTCGAGGAGGAAAGGATTGTCCTGCCATGTCTTCCGAACCGTCTTGTCGACACCGGCGGCCGCGACACCGTTTCGGCAATACATCCGGTAGACCTGGGTGAACGACAGGCTCTCGGGGTAGCCGAAATCCTTGTAATGGTCGTGTTTCGTGTTCCCGTTGGCAAAGAAGGCCGGGAACATGCTGCTGAGGCGCCGATGGGCGTAATTCACCAGGCTGACTACGTTGCTCATCGGTGCCTCTTGGTCAGGAACATGGCAGCGGCGGGGCCGGTGGCGATGTTGACGTTGTCCGCTGCGATCACCGCGTCAGCGAGGTTGTGAGACTTGACGCCCAAGTCCTTCTTGAGCTTGGCCTTCGGAACGACCCGCTTCTTGCCTTCGCTCTCGACCCACCAGGGGACGCAAAGCTCGGTGAAGAGCGCGTCCAGCTTCTTGGCGCCCATGGCCGAAGAGAATGACAGGACGTCCTCTGGCTTGATCGGGTGCCCTCTGGTTACGGCGTTGAAGGTCAGCATCGCCCTGCGGGCCGTGTTGGCCCAGGCCTGCGCCTTGAGGTTCAGGTACTCGTCCTTGTTGAGCGGACTGTTGTCGTTCAGCGCGTCGCTCGGTTTGTCCGGGTCCATGACCGCGCCGCCAGCGTGGAAAGCGAAGTGTTCGACCTCGGAGCCGTCCGCCTGATTCTGCTCGTCGATGTAGCCGCCGACGAAAGCGCCGACGCCGATCGTGTCATACGAGACAGTAGCCCCAGCGTGCTTCGCCTTCGCCCATACCCGCTTGGCATTCTGGACCAACTCATCTTTCCCGGATGCCCAGTCCTCGGCGTCAACAAAGACGCCCGCGATCTTGTCAGCGGTCGCGCTGTTGTCCTCGCCGTCGTCGGCTGGGTCGAACCCGATGATGTTGCGGCCAGTGAGGCTGACCTTCAGGACCTTGTGCGCATCAACACACGCGTCGAGCCAGCGGCGCTTGAAGATCGAAAGCTCGCTGTCGCCGAGCGGCACGCCTCGATAGACGTGCTCGAACATCTCCGGGTCGCGTTCCTGCATCGCCGCAATATCGCGCAGCGCCTTGGCCGAGAGGAACGGGTTGGAGGTGTAGTTGATCTGCTTGACGATGCAGTGCGGTGGCGTGTTGACGACGAAGTTCTTCCAGACGTAGTCGGTCACCATCTTCGGGTTGAATAGCAGGATAGCCAGGCTGTCTTCCTTGCGGATGGTCGGCCCGATGACCGTCCATTGCTCCTCGGTCAGCTTTTCGGCTTCCTCCACCCATAGGATATCGACGTCGGACGTGCCCTTGATGTCCTCGAGGTTCCGCTCGATGCCGTAGAAGATGAACTCCGCGCCGGTCCGGCGATGAATGATCGTCGTCTTCTGGACGTCGAAGGCTTTGCTGAGCCCGAGATGACTGATCGCCCATTTCAGTTCGGTATAGACCGAATCCTGAATGCGGTTCTGGAAGCGGCGGATGCAGAGCACCCGCATCCTTACTCCGACATGGTCGACCAGGCGCACCAACTGGCACGCCGTGTCTCTTGTCTTTGAGCTTGAGCGTCCACCGTGGAGAACCGCGATGTCTGCCTGCCCGAGGAAGACCTCTTCCCAAAAGTCGTGAAGCGCAGGGTTGGTGAGATGGGTGGTGGCGTCTAGCTCTTTTCGCTGCGCAGCACTTCCCGCCATGTTCTTGTCTCTGTCTGTATCGGGGCGCCGTCAGGTCCAGAGTGCTCGTGTCGCTCGACGAACATGCCAAGGTGCTTCCCGATATCCACGAGCGCGCCCTTCTTGTCGTGGAACTTGACCTTGATGCCGCCGGTAGAATTCTGGCTGATCTCGGCAATTGCCGCGGCTGTGTCGTCGTCGATCTCGTCGCTGGAAATCAGCTGGACGTTGTTCGTGACGACATTCTTGATCACGAGGACATCACCGCCATCCGGGTTATCCTCTTCGGTCACCAGCGTGCCTTGCCATTTGATCGCCTTGCGGATGTCGGCGAACCCGATCTTGGCTAGCTCTGCCAGGACACGCTCTTTCGTGATGGCCAGCTTGTCTATGGCCTTCTCGGTGGCCTTTCGCTCTACCGTCTGCTCCCATTCGAGAAGCTCGGCGACGCGTTTTGAAATGCTTTGTTTCTGCTTTAGTGTCGCAGCATTTCCGCGGTTCGGTTTAAAGCCTGCGAGCTTGTATGCTTCGTCGGCAGTCTTGCCTTTAGCAAGCTCTTGGGCGAACGCTTCATGCCGGGCGTTTTTCAGGACGGGCATGGGAGAAACCTTCTGGGCATTATCATGTCGCGGTTTCTACCCTCGACGAGGGCACAAAGCGGGACATCGGGTGGTGCTCTGCGGTCTGAAATAACCCCGCAAACCTTTGTATTTTCAGGCTTGCGGGGCGGTGCTCTTATGGTCAGTCCGCTAGCATCTTCGTCGGAGTTCGATGAAGCGGACGGTACCGGATGTCAGGCTGCGAGCGGCCACGGTCATGTGGGCGGTGGAGAAGCTACTTCGAAGGGCGACCGGCGCCGGCGTGTCCCGCGCTTCGCAACTCAGCGCCATCTTGGCGATGTCGATGGCGACCGGCGCCTGATGGTCATGCAGGACCGAGAGCGGAGCGTTGATGCCAGGATCGATGGGGACCGAGGCGGCGGTCGGCGTGATGGCAAGGGCGCAGGCAATCAGAGCCAGGCCGGCGAAGATCATACTTCGGTAGCTGTGCATGCTGTTTCCTTTTTTCTGGCTGGGAATGGTTCAGGTCTGATCGGCGCGCTCGAAGACCAGCACCCACCGGTAGGTGGTCTTGTAGACGGCCTGGAATAGCTGGTAGCCCTTGGCGCGCCACTCGTTGGCGACACGATCGAGGTCGTCTTCTTCGCCTTCCACTTCCACAAAGCGGTAGTGCATGGGCGGTCTCCTCAAACGAAAACCCGCCCCTGCGAACAGAGACGGGCTGTGGCCGGTTAAAGCCGGCGCTCTGCTGCACGACATTCAGCAGCCGTATGTGTCAGGACGGTTCCGTTTCCGGGGCGTATTCGCTGCCGTCCTGATCTGCTCGGGAAGCCATGCCGTAGCATGGGCGGATAGATGTCACCTCTTCCCGAACTGTGACCGTCTGGCAGCCCGATATCGCCTGCTTGAGGCGGCCATCCGTTTTCACGGCGGCACGAAAGTGGTTGCGGCGACAGGATTCGAACCTGCGACCTCCAGCTTATGAGGCTGGCGAGCTACCGGGCTGCTCTACGCCGACGTGAAGCTATTTGGCCTTGGGCCATGAAAGGATGGTGCCGCGATATGGGTTGCTGGACTCGTATCCAGTGACCGCTTCCACCCGCTCGCAATACCGCTTCGCCAACCACTCGACGATGAAGTAAGGCAAGATCACGGTCCACTTCGCGAGCATGGTATGTTCCCGGCCATGTCTGAAGGCGACCACCCTACCGCATAGACGGCGGTCATCGGGTGGTCGCGCTTGCCCAGTCGGGGTCTATCTGCATTTTCCAGCAGCACTACCGGGCAATCTGAGTTGGAAAAGGGCGGTCTAAGCCGCCCTGAATTTTGGATGCATTTTCCCATTGGGCAGGAGTTGGAGAGCTCCCGGCTGGGCCGTCGAGTATTCCCGTTGCGGTTGGCAAGGTCCGACTGCACACCCAAATCACGCGACTGAATATAAAGCCCTCGAGCTTGCCCTGCAAGCCTCCATCTCGCTGTCCATAGCCTTCAATTCGTTGAGAATCTTGAAAACCTGTTGACGACTTGCCGGCGATAGATCTTCAATTGCGGCTTCTGCCATCATCCGCAGCGGTATTTTCTTTCGTCGGCCTTTCGGGAAGACCAAACCGAGCCGCTTGTTGAGCGTATTGCGGCGGTGGTTTTGAGACAGGACCAGCCTCTCTGTGCGCTCGCGTTCCCACTGCTGTCGTTTCTGGAAATCGGCGAACATGAGACTGCCGATGTCAGTGTCAGGGAAGACGATGGGCCCCCGATCAGCAGAGGGGCGAAGGAAGCACATGACGCCGTCGATGTTTCGGACGCGTTCGAAATCCCTCTGGCTGATGTTCACGAAGGCATAGCCGACCAACAGCGGGAAGCGGCGCTCCAGCATTTTGTTCGTGCGCTGATGCTGAGTGATCGCCCAGAATGACGGCATGTAAACGTCGATACCCCCATTGCGGAGATTGCGTTCGAGGATGCTTTCGCCCTTGCGCCGCTCGCGGGAAAGCTTCTCCTCCTCCGTTTCATCATTCGCAGGCTCGAGCATAGTCGCCATCCGCTGATAGCCAGGGACGGCTCTGACCGCATACCAGGCCGTCTGTCGGTTGCTGTTCGCTACCATCGTCATTCATTCACCCTCGATTTCTTCGGCAAGGACCTTGCATGGTGGTTTCGGCAGTAGCGGCCCGTCGTTTCCGCCGCACAGAACAGGTACGGGCCGCCAGTGTTCAGAGGCCAGCAGCATTCGCCGGCCGAAAGTTGGTGGAGTTGCTTCGCGGATTGGAGCCGCTCGGCGTCATAGGCGGTCGCCGGGATCTCCGGTTCCGGCGTTGGCTCCGGAGCCTGCTTGCGCGGACGTGGCGGCTCACGCCTTACCGGAGCAAGCGTTCGCTTCTGCCGTGCGGGGAACTGATCGCGGTTGCGGTAGGCTAGGCCGACGATGACGTTGCGGGAGACGCCGAATCTGCTCGCAATCTGCGAAGCGGACAGGCCTTCCTTCCAGAGCTTGGCCGATGCTTCGATGTCAACGGTGCGGTGCTGGATGGTCATGCTACCAAGCTCCGTTTTGGCTCTGCTTTGAGTTCCTGCCAGCCGCGACCGTCGCCAGGCTGCAGTAGATGCGTCGGGACAAGGCACCCGGTCTCTCCCGGCGCTGGGCCCCACTCGTCATGGCTCCAGCCTGAACGCTTTCTCGCGAAACGGAGACGGCGCGCCCAATCGTCGTCGCTCTGGCCGATCTTGGGCGGCGGTGGCAGCGCTCGGCCGGCGGCAATGCGTCGCTCGTAGGCTTCTCGGATCATCGGAACGAAGTACGCCCACGACTGCGCCGGCCGCATCATTTTCTCGGCTTTGGAACGGATCACCGGGAGAACGTCGAGTTCGAGGCTGACGCCCTTTGCCACGAGCTCGGCGATCGGCCCGACGACGAATGACCCGTGAGGCTGGATCTTGCCATCAACGGCATCCGCGAGTTTGCTTTGGAGATGGTCGAAATCGATCTGCGCAGCCGGCGGCGCGGCTACGCTGCTAAGCGTAGCTTCTGGCTTCTGGCTTCTGGCTTCTGGCTTGGTTGAACGCCCGTTGAACGACCGTTGAACGCCTGTTGCCTCCGCCTCTTGATTTTGCTTTCTTTTTTCGGCTGACATTTTTCCGGCGCGTCGGGCTACCTCTGACTTTTCCGAGAGGTAGACTTTCTCTTTTTCGACGCGATCGTTCCAAAGACCGCCGTCGACGCGCGTGACTTTCCCCTCTTCAATGAGAGTGTCGAGCGCCTTCTTGAAGGCAGAATTAGATGCACCGCACAGACGCGCCAAGCGCGCCTGGTCCTCCGGGATTGGTTCGCCGCGCTCGTACATGGTGGCGACGAGAGTGATGTAGACGCCGGTCTCGACAGCGCTCATGCCGCGCGTTCCGGCGAGCCAGTCAGACGGGAAGAATCTGACCCAAGGGAAATCGCTCATTGGCGCGCTCCATTCCGTACTGCTGAGTAGGCCATGTCAGCGAAGAGATGCACGGTACCGAGCGGTCCGTTACGCTGCTTGGCGATAATGAACTCGAGACTGTTCCGGCATTGATCCAGGCGGTCCTCACGGACCATCTGCTCCTCCTGAGCCCCGCCGGTCGCGCGCTCCAGGTAGTAGGCCTCGCGGAACAGGAAGGCGATCATGTCGGCGTCCTGCTCGATCGCACCGGAGTCGCGGAGATCCGAAAGCATCGGCCGCTTCTCTTCCCGGCTCTCAAGCGCGCGGTTCAACTGCGAGAGGAGCACAACGGCGATATCGAGCTCTCTGGCGAGCGACTTAAGACCGGACGTGACTTCGGCTATCTCGTTGACCCGGTTGCCGCTGTAGCGCGACGATGGCCGGATAAGACCGAGATGATCGATGAACAGGACGGACATCGGATTTCCGTCCGTTCGACTATCTTCAAGCATGCGCTCGGCGCGAGTGCGTATGTCGGTTACCGTCTGCCCCGATTGGTCATCGATGATGATCGGCAAGCGGTTGAATTTCTCCTGGGCGCTGACGATCAGGTCGAGTTGCTCATCGGTGACGTCGCCGCGGATGATGTCGCCGTAGGGAATTGCCCCTCGCCAGTCGTAGAGCACATTGGAGATGGCACGCGCGGCCAGCTTCTCGGCGTCCATTTCCAGAGAGACTATGCCGCAGCAGACACCTGCCTTCGCCGCGTCGATGGCGACAGAGAGCGCGACCGTCGTCTTCCCCATAGACGGACGCGCGCCGATCAGAGTGAGGTCCCGGCGCTGGATTCCGCCTGTCATACGATTCAGATCGGCAAGGCCCCAGGTGATACCGGTGAGGCCGGAACCGTTCTGCTTCGCTTCGGCTGCCGACGTGACGGCCTGCATCGCTGCACTGGCGATCGATACGCGCGACTTGCGCTTTCCGCCGGAACGAACTTCCGCCATGACATCATCGATCGTTCTGGCGGCGTCGTGAGCTATTACTCGGACATCGGCCATCGGATCATTGGCTGCGGCATAAATCCGTCCAGCCTCGTTAGCGAGGGCGAGCCGAGCCCATTGCTCGATGATCTTCCTCGCGTTCTCTACCGAACCGGCGGCGCCGACAGTTGCCGACGACATCAGGTGGGCGAGGTATTCTGGCAGCTTGCGGCCGATCACCTTCTCAAAATCCGCTGCCTGATCTTCCGGGATCAATTTCTTGACGAGGATCGGATTGCAGAGGTTGTAGCGGTCGCGCGCTGCTCGGATCGCCCGGTAGATGACCTGATGGTACTTCTGAACGAAATGATGCTCATGCAGGATCGCGAGCGTTTCGGCGCTGTCACCACCGAACATAAGAGACCCGAGCACGTTCTGCTCGATCTCGGCGACGTAGGCGTTTGCATCGAACATAGGCGCGTTCATGCAGACGCCCTCTTGCCGCCGATGAATGCCTTCTGTTCCTCATTCATGAAGAGGGCGAGCCAGCGGCGCCACGCGCGGCCGGCGGCGATGCCGTCCTCAAGTTTACCGGTCGTTGCGGCAAGCTGCTGGGCGGCGGTGTATGCCTCCCAGGCCTTCGCGACGTGGTCGTTCAGCACGATGACGTTGGTCAACGGATCACCTCCACCTCGATACCGTGGATTGCGCGCATCAGCTTGCGCTTGATAGAGAAGTCCTTGGTGACGACGCCCTTGATATCGACCACGCGATACCGGTCCTGGATGGCGTCGTGGAAAGCGAAGTCGGCGAAATAGGTGCAGACGGTCTCGCCGTTGACCTCGAGCGGGTAGCGCTTCTGCAGCTCGATCTGCGAGACCTGGCCCGCGCGCTCCAACTGCTTCAGCGAGGAATAGAACTGCGCCTCGCGCTTGCTGTCGAAGGTGATGCCGTCGACCGTCGTCTTCTTGTTGCGGTACTTCGATGGCGTCTGAGACTGATCTGCCTTCTGGATAGCGCGGAACTCGGCGGCGGACATACGATCAGAAATCATCTCGCCCACTCCGACACGAAAGGTTCCTTGCCGGCGTAGGCGATCTTCTTGATCCGGCGCGCGTGAAGGCGCTCTGCGTAGCCGCAGTTCAATCGCGCATTGATCAGACGGTCGGCCTCATGCTCCTTGACGGCCAAGGCCTCGGCGATCGCCATCGTGTCGGGGCCATACTTGGCGTAGGCTTCGAGGAAGGTCATGCTTCCCTCCCCGCATAAATCAGGACAGGCACCCGCGGCAGGCGCGGCGCCTCGGTCCAGATGTACCAAGCGTGATCTTCGGTCCCGCTCTCATTGTTCAAGAGGAGGCTGATGCGGTCGATAAGGACGATCTTCCCAGCGAAGCGCGGATTGTCCCGGAACAGGTGCGTGCGGGTGCTGCCGGAGTCGAACTTGGCGGTCAGCAACAGCGCAACGAGGCCGGAGCATCTCTCGATCGCCTTCTCAGCGAACTTTACCGCCGTCCGGTTCTGGACGCCGTAAGGCGGGTTGGTGATTATCCCGTCACCGCCGAAGGTGACCGGTAGATCGTCCAGAAAATCGAACCATTGATCCTGGGGCCGCTCGTACGTGGCGATGTCGCTCGTGTGGACCGTCGCACCGGCCTCCTTCAAAACGTCAGCGATCAGATGGTTGCCGGCTGCTGGCTCCCAGATCTTCATGCCGGCGACAGGGAAGTGACGGATAAGAGCCTGGGTCGCCCATGGTTCGGTCTGGTAAAGATCGTTCTCGATCCGTGCGTATTTGGAGGCGACTACACTCATTCCTGCCCTCCCCGCTCGCGCTTTGCGTCGGCATCAGCTGACTTCCGGTAATCCTCGCGGATGTCGCGGAGCATCTGAAGCTTGGCGCGCTGCACGGAATTGCCGCGATCGCCGATGCGGCCACGTAGGCCGCTGATCTCGGCGTCGAGAAATGCAATCTTCTCCGGCGTCATTGCAGGCATATCGTCACCCACTCTTCTTCGCCGGCAGGACGTGCTCCGCGGCCTCGAATAGGCGGCAAGCTTTCGCGGTATGCGGGATCAGGCGATTGGCCTTGTTCAGGATCGGCCGATTGCAGCGGGCTTTCTTCAGCTCGCACGGCGTCTTGGCATGGCGCGCGCCGAAATAGCCAGGATCGGCGGGCACCTTTTCGATACCCCCTGCCAGCTTCTTCGACTTCCAGACGTGCCAGAATATGCACTCGCGGCACGTTTTGCCTTCTGGGCCGGTACCGGCGATATGTGCCTGGCCGAGATAGGTCTCGGCGATCGGCCTATGAACTTCCTTTGCGGTTAGATGCTCACTGAAAAGGAGATGCTCTGCCATCGCTATGCCTCCGTTCGATATAGGGTGATGGTCATGCTGCCTCCCTCGCCGTCCTCTCCCTGAGTAGATCGGCATAGCGCTGGTGAATGCTGTCGACGGTCAGGCAGTTGGAATCGAAGCCGTAGAGCTCTGTGACCTTGTTGCGGACCGTGGCCAGGATCTCAGCCTCGTCGTTCGTCAGCATGCGCGTTGGCCAGCCCTTGACGTAGAGCATCGGCTTGGTGACCCGGCCCTCGATCTCCCTGCGCAAGACGGCGCGATTCTGCGCCACCTCCATCGCTTCCTTGAGATCGCTGGACAGCAGGTGGGGTGCGACGTCGCCGAGCCAGCGAGACCCCTGGAATGCGAAGCTGCTGTCCGCCTCGAGCTTCACCATCCGGCGATAGATGTCGTGACTTTCCTCAACGGCGCTCGCCGCTGTGAGGTCCGCGATGCTCGACATGATGCAGAACCGGCAAGACACACGGGTCATTCCATGGACGCGGTAGGCAGGATGTGGCCGCAAGCCGGAGCTATCGATCATGCCGAAGACTTCGTCCGTGGTCCGTTCGATGATCGGACGCCATGTCCACACCTGCGCGGCAGAGTCCGGATCAGCAATCGACATGCGGGCTCTAGCTGCGCTCTCATCGCGGCGGACCCCAATCACGTTCAGGATCTTCTGCCCTTTGAAGCGCCTCTTCAGTTCCGCCATGATGACATGCGTCTTAAGCTCGGACGTGCAGAAGCGCATGGAGGGAGTAGACCAGCACGGAATGAGCGTGACAGAGCTGAGGGTTTCGTACCGGCTCTTGCTCAAGACCCATCGGCGTTCCCACCGGTCCATCAAGTCGCCTGCCTTACGACGCACAACGACGAGGTCACAATTGAGGTGGTCAGATAGCTCCTCGCAAATGCGCAGGCTGTCGTCCCATTCAACTGCGCCAAGATCTGCGTGGATGAGGATGCGCGGCCCAGTGTGGCCGACGGTGTCGAGGTGGTGGAAGGTCGCGAGGGCCGCGGCCTGGCTGTCCTTACCACCGGAGACGCCGACAGCGACCGGCGCGTTCGCGGAGATCAACCTTTCGATGTCCTCGGTCACGGCTATCGGCATTCGTAGGCTACAGATGTTTATGGCTTCAAACCGATCTGGCTGATGGATGCTCATTGTCCGCCCTCGTCTTTCAGCTCCGGAGCAATGAACTCGACCCAATCAGCGCGCTCTTTTGCGATGCGCTGCCACCGTCGCGCGAGCATCAGCCGCATCGACAGAGGCAAGTTTCGCATCCAGCGCAGCCAGACGGGCACGGAGTTCTGATTGTTCACGCTTGCTCTCCTCGATTACTGCCAGTCGCAGTGCGTCCAATTCTTCGCCATCGATGCGGCGGGCCTTGCCTTCCTTGATCGAGCGGATTCGCCGGAAGGTCAGTTCTTTCGTCACATGCTTGGAAATGAACTTGTGGGCTTGCCGATAAAGTTCCTTGACGCTCCCGTAGCGGATCTCGGGATACGCCTCCAAAAACAGTTGCTGGGCGCGTAATGTGTCGTTCATTACCTTGTCCTTACTCGACAACTTCTTGTCACGCTTCGACAACACCTTGTCTGCCTCCTGTGCGAATGTCTCTTTGCTTAGGAGACACTGTCATGCACAGGAACTTCACTTCTGAAGGAGAGGACGGCGCCGCGCCAACGGCTGCCGGTCCCTCCCGGGTCTTTCCGTTTCGCAGGACCACCGCCGCAACGTCCGCTCCTGCCGCCGGTCACGCGCCCTCGTCGTCACCGGCAATTTCATTGGGAGACGCTGTTCAAGCCGTGGTCATGAGACTGGCGAACAAGCGGATCCGATTGAGAGTTGCTGGTCCCGGCCGGGAGGAGGATGACCGGGACCAGCGTTGAGCGCCTTGGGAGGAGGTGAAAGCGCTCAATCCTTTGCGCGGTAGCCGTTCCTCCGGAACTCACGTTCAACGAAGCCGGGGATGATCAGGGTCAGTGCTGCCATCCAGAGAACGGCGCCAGCGGATGCAATGAGGATGGACCAGGTCATGCAGCCCTCTTCTGATCTGAACTTGGATTGGACGGAGCGGCGCGGCTCACTTGGGCGCGATGGAAATCCACCCTGCCCTCAATGCTTCTTTGAGCTGCCGCGTCTTCTGATTTGGATGGTCGGAGGTACTCGCTCATGCGACTTCCTCCGCTTGCTCGCGTTTGCGCATGGCAACGGTGCAGGCATGACAATGCTTGTCGCTATAGCCTCCGCAGGCCTCCCCCGGATTGAGGCAGTGAGGCCGGAGGACGTATTTCGGCTTGTTGATGGAATTGGTTGCCGTCTCTCCGGCTGTCACGCTCTTCGCGGCGTTGGCGACGTTGTTTGCGACGGACGCGCGCTCCGCGCTGCTTTCTACATATCCTCCTCCTGCGTTGGCGCCGGCGACTTCCGCCTCAGCGCTGGGGGATTCGGTCTCGCCCTGAGAGGCAGAGGCGATCTCGGAATTGGAAACAGCGCTTTCTTCGGCCTCGCGCGCTGCCAGCGAGGTTGCAACGGCTGGAGTCAGGCCGGCCGAAGCTTCAATGTCGTCGAGGATTTCGCCGGTCTCGGGATCGATCACGCCGGCTCCGAGCTTCCTGGCAACAGCATCGGAGAGCGCGATGTTCTCGGCGTGCGCCCCTTCCGAGATCAGGCCAGCAGCAACCAACTCGGCAGAGAATGCCTTGTTGTCGTCCATAGCTTCGGACGTGCGGAGCTTGGCGCGGGCCTCGCGGTCAAATTTCCCAATGTTTTCTACGTGTGCGCGCGGCGCACGAGCGACGGTCGTGATTTCATCGAAGATCTCATCGATAAGTTCGCTCTTTTCGATCTCGGCAGCTTCGTCCTTGCGGACGGCGCGGCGCCGGCGGATGGCCGCCTTAACGGCCTCGATCTCGATTTTGACGTTCGGCTTTGCGACGCCAGCAGCGATCAGCTGATCGCGGTATGCGTCGAAGGCTTCGCGCTTGCTCTCGTTGTAGGCTTTTATCGCCTCGTCGATCTGGTCAATTTCATCGGCCAGTCCCTTGCGCGTGATCATTGGAAGCTCTCCATCGGGATGTGCTGCCACGACTTTCCGCGAGCTATGCTGATGACCGTTGCGCGGTGCAGCCCGTATCTTTCCTCAAGTTCGGATACCTTTCGCGCGCCGCGACTGTTCTTGATGGCGCGGTACTCGCGCCGGATCGCAACGACATCGCTCTCGGTTATCTTCGCCTTTGGGTTCCTCTCCCCGACTGAGGGAGCGGTGCCATGAACGAGCATGTCAGCGTGGTTCTCGGCCCGGGTCGCCCAACGAAGTTCGCTGTAATGGGCGCAAGCTCTGGAACCGTTGCGATGTGCGACCTCGTGAGCGTCGGTAGGCGCTGGGCCGATGAAGGCCTCAGCGACCAGGCGATAAGCCGTGGCGTTTGTTTTGTGCCCATCTGGGGTGATGAGCGAATAGCGCAGATATCCGTCAGCATCGATGTAACCGCGCGGGCGATCGCCAACGCTGCGGTGCGGAGCTTCGACCCGACGCCTGAGATCACCCCATTCGGAAATCTCAAAATCAGGGAACCGTTCGCAAACCCGCCATTCCATGGCGTAGGTAGCTTCGGAGGTCATCTTGCGCCCTCCGCCATACGGTTGAACTCGACGATCGCAGCCCGACGGGCGCGCCAATCAACTCTCCCAGCCACGTAGGAGGCCGCATGCCCAGCGTCGGAAAGCTCGGAACCCCTGAGGAGCCCGTCTTCATCTTCGACGAGGGCGCGCCGGCCCTCTACGTCGACCTGATCACGGAGCTGGAAGTCGACGAGAACGACATCGTGCGCATCTCTTTCGGCGCCATGTCCCGAAACGGCGACGGGCAGATCAAGGCGATGATCGCGGTTCGGATCAGGATGCCGAAGAATATGGCTTGGCAGTTCTGCCGAGACCTGCGCGAACTGGAAGGTTGAGCCGGTCATGCCGCGCTCGCCTCCGCAGCGTTCATCGCTTCAAGGATGCGCTGCCGCGTCTGCATTCGTGGCTCGCGGCCTTCCCTCAACTGGAAAACGAAAAGCGGATCTCCGGCGAACTGCTTGCCGAAGTTCGTCGGCGTCATGTTCCGCTCTGCCATGAAGGTTTCCACACTGGCCTTGAAGGCGTCGATCTCGGACACGTTCACCATTCCTAATAGGACTATCACTATCAGTGATAGGTACATTCCTATTCGCTTCCTGTCAATTCCTATGCCAGTGATTTTTTCATGGACCAGGTGAGAAAAACGATTCTGAAGCGAATGCAGGAGCGGGGCCTCAATTACAAAGAGGTCTCCTTGGAGCTCGGGAAGAATGCGGCCTACCTCCAGCAGTTCATGGAGAGGAACGTGCCGGCCAAGCTGAAAGAGGATGTCCGGTCTCGCTTGGCGGAGATCCTCGACTTACCCGAGGAGGATTTGGGCGCACCGGCAAGGGTGCCTCCCAGCCAAAGCAAAAGCGACGAAATCCCCGAGATCGATCTCGTCGCGGGTCTCGGCGCCGGCGGCTTCGTTGCGCTGGAGCACACGACCAAGAACGGCATAACCTTCTCCAAGGAAGTCGTTCGCGATCACTGGCGCCTTCCCGAGTGGATGCTTGCGAGAATGGGCGTAAAGGCGCCTCACGTTGCGGCCTTCCCTGCCCAGGGCGACTCCATGGCGCCGACGATCGGTGACGGTGACGTGGTATTCGTCGACACGCGCCATCGCGTGCCCTCGCCCGATGGGGTCTATGCCCTGGCCGATGAGTTCGGTGGTGTCGTCGTGAAGAGGCTCGAGGTGACGTCGAGGCCGGGCGCCGAGATGGTGACCGTCAAAATAATCTCCGACAACCCGCGCCACTCAGAGCGCGAGTTGACGCTCGACGAAATCAACATTGTTGGCCGTTACATAGGCCGGTTCACGGTTTAGCCAGGAAGCGCTCGCTGCGCACCTTGATGTCGGCCACAACAATCCCGACCACCCGATCATTGAACTCTTCCCGTCCGATCGTCCGCGCACCATAACGCGGGTTCTCTCTGGATAGGCAAAGGGCGCCGCCCTTCTCCAGCGTGCTGCTCACCCGATAGAGGTCGAGCGATAGGCCGTCGTCGACGAGATAAATCCCCTCGCCCTGGTATGCGGTTACAGGCGCCAGAAGCGCATAGTCGCGGCCGCCGCGGAGCGCGGGCTCCATGGTGTCGGACTTGACCGCATGAACGCGAAAGCGTCCGGACATGAGGTTCTCAGGCGGAATTCTCGGATTGAAAAGATCATGCATTTTGCCCCTCGTGCAAACTTGAAAACACACCCCTCAGCATTGGAGCGCCCGCGCACGTTAGCGCAGCGACTTGAGCACGCGACACCATAGATCTCGGCACGGGAAAGCCTGTGGATTGTCACACTCAGCCGCTCCTTTCATTGGCGAGGCGCTGGCGCCGGCACTGCCGCCCCGCTTTGTGACAGCGGCGTGACAATCCACAGAAGAGAACCCATAGGCATTTAGGGCAGCGCTCCTATTTCGCCGGCGATGTTGCTGAAAACGCACGCCGGATCGAAGCGATCACATTTCGCGTAGCGCGGTCACGCTTCGTTATTCAGCGCACCCCCTCCTCTCCGCAAAAACAAAGTTCCTATCCTGATAGGCTATTTCCTATTTTCCCTATTGACAGTAGAATAGGCAAATTCCTATAGTCCTATCAAGACATGAACACGGTTACTTCCGGAGATGAAGCGATGAGCATCCACGGCACCTGCCAAAACATCAAAGACAACGCAGCCCGTCTGTCGCACGCCATGCGTTGCGACCCGTCGGACGCTGCGGCACAGGCCGCGCTAAAGGAGTTCATCCAGCGCACCTATTCCGATCTGGCTTCGCTTGCTTGGCATCTCGGCGCCGACGGAGACGTCTTCCAGCGCGAGGCCGTGCCGGCATCCGAGCTCGTCGATGACGTCTATTTCGCGATCAACCGCGAGAAGGAATTCGAAGCGCCAGTACGCGGGCAGGTCTATTCGACGCTCAATCACCCCCAGCAGTTCGGGAGCGGGTTTTAATGACCCGCACCACCTGCCCCGCCTCCGAGTTCGGCTGCACCTGCAACCGCTGCGCTGTCGATCGCGACGACGATCTTGAAGCGCTCAAGCAGTTCAACAGGGCCACCACCACAACGGCAACCTCCCTCATCCTCCTCGCCGCCCTCCTCGGTCTCATGGCCGTGGGGCTCCTCAGAACCGAAAGCGCAATGCAGCGCGCAGCCATCATCAACCAGGAGTCAATCGGATGGAAATGACAGATACCAATCCTTGGGCGTGGTGGCAGAACGCCTTGGCCGGCAACATCGGCCCGATGCATGAAGGCGTTCCCCAGCAGGGCTATTACCGCACCCGCTTCAAGGGCGGCCAGTGGGAACCGGTGGCGATCTGGCTCGACGAGGCCGGCGGCTGGCTTGCGATGCGCGGCGAACGCATGGTCGACGCAGCCGACGCTTGGAACTTCTGCCGCACGCATCCGGTGAGCTACGAAGCCTACCAGAAGGCCATCGAGGGTGCCGGCTGGGATGACGAGCCGCCGATCGCCGCCATCGGCCACAATCTTCCGGCCGATCCGTTCGAAGCCCTCAAGCTGGAGTATGAGGCCGAGAAGGAACAGGCCGAGGCGTTCATGAAAACGCCCGTTACGACGCAGGATCAGGCTGATAAGGCCGCGATCTGGTCGAAGCGGCTGACGGCAATCAAGAACAAGGCCACCGACCTGCACAAGGTCGAGAAGCAACCGCACCTCGATGCCGGCCGCAACGTCGACAACAAGTGGCGCGGCCTCAAAGAGGATCCGGACACGCTTGCGAAGAAGCTTAAGGCGCACGTTACGCCGTTCTTGCAAGAGCAGCAGCGCCTTGAATACGAGCGCCAGCAGCGTGAACGCGACGAAGCCGAACGAAAGCGCCGCGCGGCCGAGGAGATGGCCGCCAAGGCTGACGCCAGCGACACTGCAGCGCAAGCCGCAGCGGAACGCCTGCAACAGGAAGCCGACAAGCAGGAACAGGCAGCAAAGGCGAAGAACGCCCAGGCCGGCCGCACCGGTGCCCGTGTCAGCCTCCGCACGTTCCTATCGGCTCGCATCGTCGACTACGACAAGGCCCTGAAGGCCTTGGGCAACCACCCCGAAATGAAAGCGCTCGTCGAGACGCTCGCCAACCGCGCAATCCGCGCCGGTGTCGACGTTGATGGTGTCGAGCGCATCGAAGAGCAGAGGGCCGCCTGATGATCGAAGCAACACCCCTCCTCGTCGCCGCCGTCAAATTCAAGTGGCAGAAGGACGAGAAGACTTACGACTACTTCATCCCCGGAGACCTCACCGTCGCAGTCGGCGACAAGGTCATCGTGGAGACGGCGCGTGGCGAAACCACCGTCGAGGTCATGGCAATCAAGCCGAATTCCGAAATGGCGCAAAAGGCGATCGTTCGCCTCGTCGAGCCGGAAGCCGTCGAAGGAGAAGAGGCATGAACGCGCATATTCCCGCCCTTTCCGCTGGCGGTAGCGTCATGGCTATCGTTCCCCAGACCTTCGAAGAGACGTTCCGCGTCGCGCGCGCGGTCGTCGCCTCCGGCCTCGCGCCGTCGGCGCTCATCGGCAAGCTGACCGGCGACGATGCCGCAAGCGCGGTTGCGGTCGCCATCATGTCCGGCGCCGAGCTCGGCTTGAAGCCGATGGTCAGCCTTCGGAGCTTCACGGTCATCAATGGAAAGCCGGCGCTTTACGGAGACGGACTGATCAACGTCGTTCGCATGTCTGGCCGCGTCGAGTATTTGCGCACCGGCTGCGACGAGATCGGCGGCAAGCTCGTCGGCTTTTGCGAGGCGAAGCGGAACGACACCGGCGAAGAGAAGCGTGTCGAGTTCTCGCAGGATGACGCTGTCCGCGCCGGCCTCTGGCAGACCGAGGCCATGGTCACGAAGTGGAACAAGTGGGACAAGAAGAACGAAACGAAGCCGAACGATAGTCCCTGGTATCGCTTCCCTAAGCGCATGCTCGCGTGGCGTGCCGCCGGCTATTGCCTTCGCGAACTGTTCGGCGACGTCCTCGGCGGCATCCGCGACGAGTTCGAGGTGCGCGAGATCGACGAAGTCGAGACGATGCGCGACATCACGCCGGCGAAGGCTGCCCAGCCTCCAAAGCCGCCGGTACCGCCAGCGCCGCCGGAACAGGCATCGAAGACCATTGAAGCCGAGCCTGCGGTCGAGGATGAGCCGGCCTTCGACCTTGGGGATTTCATGGAGCAACTCGAAACGTCGCTCGCCGGCGCCAAGGATGAGGTGGAGGTCGAGGAGATCTGGACCGACTTCGACGCCCCGGCCGTGCTCGAAACCAATGACCACGCCGATATGATCGACGCCGCCTTCGCAATCAAGATGCGCCGGCTTGCACAGCTTTCGCCGATGAACGGTGGCTGATCATGCGGAAGAAGGAAAAGCCCCCGCTGATCCAGGCGATCATGACGCCGCGCGGCCTCCGGGCCCATACTCAGGACGATGCCGAGAAATTGGCGTCGATCCCGGAAGGTTCAATCTTCGAGATCGTGCCTGTCACCAAGCGGTCTGATCGGCAGCTCCGCACCTACTGGAAGGCTCTTGGCCTGGTGGTCAAGGTTACTCAGAAGTGGTCGAGCGCCGAAAACCTGCATCGCGACATCAAGATGACCCTCGGCTACCGCGAGCAGGTCGTGAACATGCGCACCGGCGAAATCACTCTCGTTCCGGACAGCATCGCTCTCGACAAGATGGAGCATGCCGAGTTCTGCGGATTCATGAACCAGGCCATGGCGCTGATCGCCGACACCGTCGGCTTCGATCCGCTGGCCTTCCTAGCCGAGGAGCGCGCGGCATGAGAAAGCCCATCAGCGTCAACATTCATGACTCCCACCTCGGCATCTGGCAGGACGACGCGCGGGACGAGACGCTCCGCTCCGAAGTCTACGCCGAACTGATCCGGCGCATGCGTAGCCGTGGCTGGTCCATCCGTCGCAATCCCGAGGTGCATCATCGCCATAGATGCATCAGCCACAACTATCGCCTCGGCGCGCGCGGGACGCTTCGTTGCGAGATCGAGTTGGCCGGAAGGACGGTCAAGGTCGAATTCTGGTCAACGACGGCCAAACAGGAGAACCGTAACGGCAGGCGGTACGACTTCAATAAGCTGAAGCGAATGGCGAAGCTTGACCGTCTGCGGGTCGAACTAGAGTTCCGCCGCATCACCGCATGGCTCAAAACACTCGCGCCTGTGAAGGTCGAGCGCCGCGATGAGCAGGACCTACCGGCTATGCAGCGCATCGAAAAAAGGTACGCGGAGAGCTGGCACAAGGACAAGGAGTTGGGCCGCCCCGTTTGCTCCTACGATTCTAACCGTAGGGCGAAAGACGGCGCTCTTCTTGAGCAAGGCCAGACGGTTTGGTTTGCCGATCTCAAGGGACGGATAGTTCGCGGGACCGCCTACTACAACATCAACAACATGTGGTGGGTCATTGCGGGCGGGAAGCTGTTCAATGAGGCTTGTTTTTACCTGCTAACTGCCGCTCCCGTCGATCTCCGCACGAAGCGCAACGAGCGTGCGCGCCGCAATCGCCTCGAGGCGGAATTGCAGATCGCCGTCAAGCGAATGGACTATCAGCGCGCTCATGTTCTGAAGACGATCATCTTCGGCACTGAGCAGACCTACATGATCTGGGCGCGCGACAACCAGGCTTACTACCGGTCACAATATGCTGGCTACTCATCTGATACGGCTGGCGCCGGCCGCTACACCCGCGCCGAAGCCGAGGCCGAATGCCGTCGCGTTCCTCATGAGCTTGAGATGGTTTGCCCCGACGGCACGCACGTCTCCTTTGACAGGAGCGCAGCATGACCGACCGTCCTATTCTCTTTTCCGGCCCGATGGTCCGCGCGCTGCTCGACGGGGCCCGCCCGTGAGATACGACGTGGCAAAGCACAATGCGGAGCGCGTGGTTGCACTACCTGACGCGGAGATCGCAGCGCGGTACGGCGCCGGCGAGACAATAGCAGAACTTGCCGCCGCCTACGGGGTCAGTCGCCCGACACTGGCGAAGGCTCTCGGCCGTGAAGGAGTCCAGCGGCGCCCCGCGAAGCAGCGGCCGGGGCGGATGTGTGGCGAAGCGAATCCGTCCTGGAAAGGCGGCCGTTGCCGCCGGAGCGATGGATATTGGCTGGTCTGTACGGATGAAGGCGACCGCCTTGAGCATCGGGTTGTCATGGAAAAGCTGATCGGCCGCCGCCTTCGCAACGACGAGATCGTTCACCACCGGGACGGCAATAAGGGGAACAACGACCCCGCCAATCTCGAACTGATGACACAATCCGAACACGCGCGCCACCACGCGCCGGACATGCACGCAGAGAGGTATGGCTATGACCGATAGACCTATTCTGTTTAGCGCTCCGATGGTTAGAGCCCTCTTGGAGGGTAGAAAATCGCAGACGCGGCGGCTCTTGAAGCCACAGCCTACGGAGTGGGCCACGAGCTGCCACCAGCCCACGATGCTCAACGCTCTTCAGCAGTGGGTTCCTTCGGGCCTTTGGGCTTGGTCCGAAGAAGAGCAGAGCCCGCCAAGACCGCTGCGCCGCTGGCCCGTCAATGCTGACGGCGAGCATTATTGGCTGCGGCCGCGCTTCTCGATCGGCGACCGCCTGTGGGTACGCGAGACTTGGGCGCCCCTGACATATCTCACGCACAATGACCCAGGCCCTCAGGCCATAATCGACGGCGGCTTTTATCGCGCCGACGGCGGAACGGTTGATGGTGAGGTTTCACGTTGGAAGCCGTCGATCTTCATGCCACGGCACGCATCCCGCCTGACTCTGATCGTCACCGACGTCCGCGTCGAGCGGCTGCAGGACATCAGCGAGGAAGACGCAATCGCGGAAGGGGTGGAGCGGCTTCACTCGGGTTTTTACCCGTACGGGATAGCAACCTTCATGACCACCTTTGTGGATGGACGCGAAGTCCCCGCACAGTGCTGCACCAATGCAAGGGACAGCTACCAGCTGTTATGGGACCATATCAACGGGCGCGGCGCATGGGACGCCAACCCTTGGGTCGCCGCCTACACTTTCACGGTCATCAAGCAAAACATCGACCAGATCGAGAAGGTGGCAGCATGAGCGCCTCCTTCGACAAAGCCTCGATCATGTCGACGATAACCGACGGCATGAAGATGAAGGCCCAGATGATCAAGAACGGCCTCACCGCCGCCCGCGTCCGCTGCCCCCAGTGCGACGGTTTCCTTCACGCGCGCCTCGCCGGCCGGAAGAACCACCTTCGGTTCTGGTGCGATGGCCCGTGCAAACGACAGATGATGGAGTAGAACATGGCGTCCCGTGTTGCCAATTTCATACGCCCCGATCCGACGCCGGTTCGTAGGCCAGCCAAGAAGCCCGCCTATCTGGCGTTTCTCCACCACCTCCCCTGCGCGGTCTCTGGCGTCTACGGTGTCCAGGCCGCCCATGTCTCCTACCCGAGCACATGGCATGGAGCCTTTGGCCGCGGGAAAGGGACAAAGGTTCCCGACCGGTTCGCACTTCCCCTGTCGCCCGCAGAACATGACCTGCAGCACTCCGGCAAGCTTGGATCGGAGCGGGATTACTGGGCCTCGAAGGGGATCGACCCGCACGAACTCGCAAATGCCCTCTGGGGCGTGTTCTGCGACTTCGACGAGGCAGAGGCAATCGTCAGATGCACTGCCATCATCAACCAGCGCTTGGCGTCAGTCGGCGCGCTCCGGTCGAGGGACGAGGTATGAGGGAAATAGTCGAGAAAATCGCTCAGGTGGCCAACGCCGTCGGCTGGCAAGCGGGTGAGCCCGCTATGGAACTCGCCGGCCAGATCGTTTCGGTCCTTGCCGCCAATCCCGAGCACATCGACCGCTTCATGAGTGAGGGCGCCGAGCTTTTCCTCGACGGCACATTCAACGCCGAAAACGGCTGCCTCACCTATCGGTCTATGGGCGGCGACATTCTCAGCCCGTCCGTCCTTCGCGCGAAGAAAGGACTTCAGCAATGAATGAGTATACCGAAAACGATCTGTCTCCCGCAGACGAGGCGCAGATGGCTCTTTGCCAGTTGGCGTGGATCGAAGAAGGAAGCGCGGAGCACCCACACCGTATTGAGGTCATCCGCAAAGCTCTGCAACGACTATCCCGCATCCGCTCCTGCCTGATCGATGAGCCGGCGGGGGTAGAGGGGAAGGACATTGATCGGCTGATAATGGAGTTCGCCGAGGCATCTTACAATCTCGGGCGAAGCCACAAATTCGCGCAGCAGCCAGAACGCGACGAGTGCCAGCGCACAGAAGCGGCCCTTCGCAAATACATCCGCGCCCTCTCCACACTCGCCGATACGGACGCCGCACAGGCCACAATAGAGCGGCTGGCCCGAGCGCTGGAGCCGTTTGCAAAGATCGCCGAACTCCACAACGACACGGCACCGCCAAACGGCGACACACTGTACGTATGGGAAAAGGTGACGGGAACGGCTGAGCTCAGCATGACCGATTGCGTGGAAGCCCGCGCCGCCCTTGCTGCATATCGCGCAGAGGAGAAGTGACATGGTAACGGAGAAGATGATCGAGGCGGCGTGCATCAGCTTCTATGGAGAAGACTTCAGCGTTTGGAGCGACGAGGGCAAGCGGTCTACGCGCAACATAGTCCGCTCCCTTGTTGAAGCCGCCCTCGCCGCACAGGAGGCAGCGCCGGTCTGCTTGATCGAGAGATTGCGGGACGCAGACGCCCATAGCCAGCAGCGTATTCTAGGCAGCCGCATTTTTGGAGAGGCGTCCGACGAGATCGAGCGCCTCACCCGCCAGCTTTCCGAATTGCGATCGATTTCTACCGACAAGGCCACCGCTTGGGACGCCTTGAGCGCTTCTCACCAGCGCGGCCGGCGGAAGGCGTTTGAGGAGGCGGCAGCCTACCACGACAGCGAAGCCGCCCGATATGTCCGCAAATCGGAGACGCGGAAGCGCGCTATGCATGAAATCTGCGCGGCCGTGTTTCGCACGAAGGCAGAGAAGAAGCCATGATCCCCGACCTCACCAACGCCAGCCCCGAAACGCGCGAATGGTACGCTCTTCCCGAGGAGATCCGCACGGCAGCAAAGGCTATAGCCGGTCCGCTTCGGCCCATGACGCACATCGAAACGCTGCTGGCGATCGGAAGGGCGATTGCCGGCGAACGGGAGCGCGACCGTTGGCAGCCGATCGAGACGGCGCCGAGGGATGGGACACGCATCCTGCTTCGCCTATCCAACGGCGAAGTCTTCTCGGGCTGGGGAACGGAGGAAGCCGGATTTCAGAAATTCCACGCGGACGGCACAGATATTGGCTGGCTCAATCCGCGGCACTGGCAGCCCCTACCATCTCCACCATCAGGAGGGGACGAATGAACCTTACCCCCATCCCCCTTCACGAAGCCGCCGCCCTCCTCGGCATCACCGAGCAGGATGTCGGCAATCCCGTTCGCCTGGTGCGCGAGTTGATTCGGCGCCACGAGATACCCTTTGTGCGCTGCGGACGATCGGTTAAGCTCCGCCCCGATCAAGTGCGGCTCCTTGCTGAGAAGATGGTTCAATGCCCCTCAAGATCACCAGACACGACAACGGAATTTACTATGTCTCCGGTACCGTCACTGTCTGGCGAAATGGAAAACCTCATCCAGTTGAGGTCCGCCGCTCCACAAAGGTCCGGGACCGGGAACAAGCGGACGCCATCAAGCGGCAAATCGAAAACGAGGTCGCGGAGCGCAATATCACCGGTAAGGAACCCGCTCTCACGTTCCGCCAGGCGGCAGAAAGATACGTAAAGCTTGGAGGTGAAGCGCGGTTTCTCCGCGCGAACAAGGACGGAACGTTCGAACTGCACTCACGCTTCCGCAACCTTTCGAAGAAGCCGGTCGATCAGATCACACAGGAACTGATCGATGACGAGGGCCTGCGCGCTTATCCGAACAGCGCGACGCGTCGCCGGCAGTTTCATGCGCCGGTGATCGCAGTGCTGCGGAAGAACGGCGTCAAGCAGCAATTCGAGAGGCCGGAGGACAGCCAGAAGCGGACCGACTTCTTTCGGCCGGATCAGGCCGTGGAGATGCTGGGCCGCATCATGGATGCCAGATACCCGAATCCATGGGCGCCGGCGTTCGTCACGTTCCTCTTTGGGCAGGGATCGCGCATCGGCGAAACCCTCTCGATCGACGGCCGCGACGACATCAGCCTGGACCACCGTTACGCCATCCTGCGCGACACAAAGAGCGGCAAGGAGCGCATGGTCAATCTCTGCCCGCGCGTCATCGCCGCGTGCTCGACGCTCCCGAACCTCGGCCAGCGGGGTCCGTTGTTCCTCCGATACGATGGCAGGCCGTACGCGAAGAAAGAGGACCGTGGATACCGGTTCGGGTTTTGGAACCGGGCCGTGGCTGAGATCGGTCTGAATAACACCGTCTACACGCCGCACACCGCGCGCCACTCATGGGCGACCTGGTTCTATAGCCAGACGAAGGACGTTGTTCGCCTGAAGGCTGAAGGCGGGTGGGATTCGTCGGAGTGGGAGCGCTATGTGAAACTTGCGGCTCCGAGCCTTGGAGCTGAGGCCATAAAGCACAGCTTCGACTTCAGGCAGTTTCACGATTTCGATGGCCGAAACAAAAAATCCGCAAACAGCTGATTTCGGCGATGATCAGCGATCAATCTAAACATTTGTTTCTGAAAGGGAAAATGTGTCTGCGGAGATCTCGGTTAGTTTCCCTTAGCAGGGGAGCGCCTTCGACCACTCGGCCACCTCTCCGTTAGCGCCTGACTAGTGTCACGGCGTTTCCAATGCAAGATTTTTTTGTCGAATTTCAGGAAATCATCCGATTTTCATCCGCTTCGGGCCGCGGCGCCCCCCGAGTCATATGAGAACTAGGACCGCATCGGGCAATCGGGAAAGGTCTTGTCCGTCGCGCATGAAACGTCACAACGCCAAGTGCACTGACTTCTTCCGGGGGAATTCTTTCTCTGCGTCGATTCCGATTCCCATCCTTATGCGATAAGTTCCGCGGGCATTTCCGAACGGAGTACGGTTTTTCAAGATGTCCGCATTCTCACGCTTCACGCCACTCATCCAATCCCTGCCGGCCAGCGTTCCCTTTGTCGGCCCGGAAGCCCTCGAGCGTCAGCACGGCCGCAAGATTGCGGCACGCATCGGCGCCAATGAGAGCGGCTTCGGCCCGGCACCATCCGTGTTGCTCGCCATCCGCCAGGCGGCCGGCG
>Ga0209281_1000724_pt1 | contig 32674 bp, 32 predicted proteins | sample MedtruBG_FD_187514 | JGI IMG/M metagenome (GOLD analysis project Ga0209281, IMG submission 187514) | Root nodule microbial communities of legume samples collected from California, USA - Medicago truncatula BG (SPAdes) (version 2) | ecosystem: Host-associated > Plants > Roots > Nodule | place... | reverse complement strand
CATCAGCGACATCGCCCGCGCCGCCCAGTTCAACTTCGAATTCCGTGCGGCCGATGCAACCGCCAACCCGCATCTTGCCCTCGCGGCAATCGTTCATGCCGGGGTACAGGGCATCGAGGAGGGTCTCGCGGTGCCGGAGGCGACACAGGAAGATCTTTCGCTCCTGAGCCCGGAGGCCCTTGCCGCCCGTGGCTACGTCCGCCTGCCGCAGACACTCGAAGCGGCCCTCCAGCGCTTCGAGGAAAATGAAACCGTGTGCGGCTGGTTCCCCGAGGGATTTGCCGACGTCTACGTCAAGCATAAGGAGGGCGAAATCGCCTATCTGGCGGACAAGACCCAGACGGAGATTTGTGAGGCCTACGAAAGCGTCTATTGACGGCAAACTGCCGCCGCTGCCGTTTACGGCCGGCTCCTTGTCGGGCAGATTGCCGCATTCTGCAGTTCGGCTTTTGGCGCGACGTCCGCAGCCCCTATATAACGGGCAGCAGATGCGACCGAACCGGGCGGATGGTATGAGCGACGAACTGAAGGGCCACGCTGTGCAAAGCGCGGCTATGCGCGAACGCGCAGAAGCGGAGATGAAAGCACTGGGGATCGATGAAGCGTTCATCGGAAAGCTGGTCGACACGTTCTATGCGCGGGTGCTCGCGCATCCGGAGCTTGGGCCGGTGTTCGACGCAAGGCTTTCGGGACGCTGGCCGGAGCACATGGAGAAGATGAAAAGCTTCTGGTCCGCCGTTGCCTTCCGCAGCGGCGCTTACGGCGGAAAGCCGGTGCAGGCGCATCTCGGCGTCGCCAATATGTCTCCGGAGCTCTTCCCGAAATGGCTGGGGCTCTTTGCCGCGACGCTCGACGACATTGCACCGAATGAGGAAGCGAAGGCTTGGTTCATGGCCACAGCAGAGCGCATCGCGCGTAGCCTGACGCTCTCGCTCTTCTACAATCCGGCGCTCGACGACCCGGCACTCAAGCGCTCCTGAAAATTGGCGCCTTTGGCGATGAGGTGCCGCCGAGCGGACTTCCATCGACCGACTTCGATGCGCGCAGCCGATGTTCCACACCCGTGCTGACCGGCAAAGAATCCTTGTGTCCAGCACTCTCACGCCAATGATATCTACGCGGAGCCGTTCAAACGAAAATTATTATCTACTAAATCTATTTATTTACGCTTTACTCCTCCTCATCGGCTCGTCAGGAGGACACCATGCCCAAAACTCAATCCAATTCCATCACACTGGGAACGCGCGCTGCGGACTTCGTCCTGCCCGACGCGGGGGGAAATCTGTTCACTCTCGCGGAATTCAAGGACAGCCCGGCGCTGCTTGTCGCTTTCATTTCGAACCGCTGCCCCTTCGTCGTTCTGATCCGTGAAGCGCTGGCGAAGTTCGCGGGAGATTATGCCGGGCAGGGGCTCGCCGTCGTCGCGATCAACAGCAATGATGCACAGGCGTTTCCGGAAGAGACGCTCGAGCGGGTCGGCGCAGAGGTGAAGGCTTACGGCTATGGCTTTCCCTACCTCAAGGACGCGTCGCAAAGCGTCGCCAAGGCCTATGGCGCGGCCTGTACCCCGGATTTCTTCCTTTATGACCGCGAACGGCGGCTCGTCTATCACGGGCAGTTCGATGACGCTCGCCCGGGTAACGGCAAGGATGTGACGGGCGCCGATCTGCGCGCCGCCGTCGATGCGGTGCTGAAGGGTAAGGACGTCGGTACCACTCAGGTCCCATCGATCGGCTGCAACATCAAGTGGACAGCCGGCAACGAGCCATCCTGGTTCCCCACGGCCGCCTGAGCGGCGCTCTCACTGCCGGGCCGGGAAGGCCCGGCACCGCCCCCTTCATCCTGTAGATCGGTACACCATGGCTTCGCGTCGCAATGAACAGCCTGCGGAAAAAGGGCGTCTCATCGAAACGGATGTGCTCGTCATCGGTGGCGGGCCCTCCGCCGCCTGGGCGGCACTGTCCGCCGCCGAAGCAGGCGCGCGCGTCGTGCTGGCCGACAAGGGCTATCATGGCACGAGTGGGGCCACGGCGCCGTCCAATACAGGCACGTGGTGCGTTCCGCCCGGCGAGGGCCGTGCGGCCTCCGTAGAGCAGCGCTTCAAGCGGACGGCCGGCCTTGCCGACCGTCGCTGGATGCTGCGCTCGGCAGACCGGGCTTACGAGAACCTGCAGAAGCTGGTCGAATGGGGCTACCCCTTTCCGAGCGAGGAGGACGGCAGCCTCTACGTCGCCAATCTGCGCGGCCCGGACTACATGCGCTTCATGCGCCGGCACGTGCACAAAGCCGGCGTCACCATTCTCGATCATCATCCCATCCTCGAATTGCTCGGTGACGACAATCACATCGGCGGCGCGGCAGGGCTCGTGCGCCGCACCGGCGCAAGCTTCCGGGTGTCGGCGGGTGCGGTCGTGCTCGCCACCGGCGGGTGCGCCTTCTTCGAGCGCATCCTCGGCGGAACGGGTCTGACGGGCGACGGCTACCTGTTTGCCGTGGAGGCCGGCGCGTCCCTTTCGGGCATGGAATTCACCGGCAAATATACGCTTGCGCCGCACGGCTCGTCACTGAACAAGGGTCTTCCCTTCCGTTGGGCCACCTTCTATCGAGAGAACGGGGAGGTGCTTCGCGACGGCCGCGGCGAGCCGGTCACCAACGGCATCGGCGGCGGCGAACGGCAGGTGGCTGACGCCATGCTCTCCGGTCCGGTTTATGCCAGGCTGGACCTCGCGGAACCCGCCATGCGGGACTGGCTCCGGCGCGGCCAGCCGAACTGCTTCCAGCCCTACGACCGCATGGGCATCGACCCGTTCGAGGACCTCTTCCGCGTCGAACTCAAATATGAAGGCACGGTGCGCGGCACCGGCGGCATCCGCCTCGTTACCTCCGACTGCGCAACCGGCATTGCCGGCCTCTATGCGGCCGGTGATGCGGCGAGCCGCGAAAACGTGACCGGCGGCGTCTCCGGCGGCGGCGCCGTCAACGCGTCCTGGGCAATCGCCAGTGGCTGGTGGGCGGGCCATGGCGCGGCACAGCATGCGCGCCGCCGCCGGGGCCGCGACAATGCACGGCTGCAAGCGCTCGGCACGACGGGTCTCAGGGGAAGGGGCGAGCGCCAGGATATCGACCTCGCGGCCGCCGCCCGCACGGTGCACGACGAGATCGCGCCGCTCGACAAGAGTTACTGGCGCACGGCCGGGTCGCTGGAAGCGAGCCGCAGGGTGCTCGAGGACCTCTGGTCGAAGCTCAGCCGGGCGAATCCTGCGACCGGCATCGAACGCCTTCGCTCGCGCGAGGTCGCGTCGGTCACGGCAAGTGCGCGCTGGACGGTGGCCGCGGCCCTGCTCAGGACCGAAAGCCGCGGCGTGCATCGCCGGCGCGATTTCCCGGGAGAGAACGAATCACAGGCGGGCCGCATCATCGTCTCCGGCCTCGATCGGGTGACGGCGGTACGCGAGGACCTTGCGCTCGAGGACCTGGCGCTCGGAACGGCGCAGGAGGGCTGAGCGATGATCGAAGTCGTCTCCACCGACCGCTGCATTCGCTGTGACATCTGCGAGCGCATCTGCCCCGCCTTCGTCTTCGACCGCGACGAAACCGGCCTTCCCGTCATCGCCCGGCAGGACGACTGCCAGACCTGCTTCCTCTGCGAAATCTACTGTCCGGCGGATGCGCTTTATGTCGCCGAACAGGCGCACGGGCCGATCGGCATCACCGAGGCCGAAGTTCTGGAGCGCGATCTTTTCGGTCTCTATGCCCGATCGCTCGGCTGGAGCCGCGGGCGCGCCGGAGGGGCACAGAATGATCCGACCCGCCACATCCGTGTGGCACAGGTCTGAATGCAGGAGAGACGAACATGGAACGCATAGCTGTCAATGGGGTGTGCAAGACCTTTACCCTGAAGCCGGGACAGACCGTGACCGTGGACGGCGTGACCTCCAACCGGATCGCGGTGCTCGACGGCGTCGATCTCAGCATCGATCGCGGCGAGTTCATCACGCTGGTCGGGCCCTCCGGCAGCGGCAAGTCGGTGCTGCTTGACGTGATTGCGGGGCTGACCGGGGCGACCTCGGGCGTTGCCAGCATCGACGGCATCGAGGTGTCGAAGCCGCATGCCCGCACGGCCTATGTCTTTCAGCAATATGCGCTCTTTCCCTGGCGCACGGCCTTGCAGAATGTCGAATATGCCCTGGAAGTGCGCGGCGTTCCGGCCGCCGAGCGGCGCGAGAAGGCCCGTCATTTCCTGCACCTCTTCGGGCTCAACGGTTTCGAGGACCGTTTCCCCTCTCAGCTTTCCGGGGGCATGCAGCAGCGCGTGGCGATCGCCCGGGCACTGTCGACCGATCCGCAGGTACTGCTGATGGACGAGCCTTTTGCCGCGCTCGATGCCCAGACGCGGGACATCCTGCAAAGCGAGCTACTGCGCATATGGGAGCAGATAAAGACGACCGTCGTCTTCGTCACGCACTCGATCGACGAGGCGATCTATCTGGCCGACCGCGTGGTGGTGATGACCGCCCGTCCGGCGAGGGTCAAGGAGATCGTCGAGATCGATCTGCCGCGCCCGCGCGACCTCGATATCCGCAACGGTGAAGCTTTCAACGCCTACCGCGGGCGCGTCTGGGAAAGCCTGCGCGACGAAGTGAGCAAGGCTCAGCGCGACTGGGCTCTTGCTTCCAGCTACGCCAACTGAGGGAGGATCCGATGAGCCTCATTGCAGACCGCAACCCGCCGCTGCGCAGTTCCCTGGTCCTCCGCCGAAAGCGCGCGCTGCCGAAGACGCCGACGGCGCTCGGCCGCACCTTTACCACAATCACCCTCGGGCTCCCGGCCGTCATCGCCTTTGCGCTCCTGTGGGAGATCGCGCCGCGCGCCGGGTGGATCAACGCGCTCTTCTTCCCGCCGCTGAGCCAGGTGCTCGCGGTACTGTGGGAGATGATCGTCTCCGGGCAGCTTGCCGACCATATCGGCATCAGCCTGGAGCGTGCCGCGATCGGTTTCCTGCTCGCCTGCGTCACCGCCGTGCCGCTCGGTTTCCTGATGGGCCGCTATTCGCTCTTCGAGAAGGCCTCCGACTTCCTCGTCCAGACGCTGCGCAACACGTCGCAATTCGCGCTTCTGCCTGTCTTCATCATCGTTCTCGGCATCGGAGAAGCCTCGAAGATCGCCATCACCTTTTACGCCGCCGTCTTCTTCCTGCTGATCAACACCATTGTCGGCGTGAAGTCGGTCGATCCATTGCTCGTCAAGGCCGCGCGTTCCATGGGCACGTCGGATTGGGACCTTTTCAAGAAGGTGATCTTCCCCTCCGCCATTCCCTCGATCGTCGCGGGAGCGCGGCTCGGCGTGAAGACCTCGCTCTTCTCGGTCATTGCCGCCGAAATGCTCGCCGCGCAATCCGGCATCGGCTACCTCATCCAGCATTCCTCGCTGATGCTGGAAACCGACCGGATGTATGCGGGTATCCTGACGCTGACGATCATCGGCCTCCTGCTCAACTACCTGCTCGTTGCCGGCGAGCGGCGGGCGACGCGCTGGCGCGGCAGCGCCGAAAGCGGACCGAACTGACCCTCGCATCAAAGCACCTGCTTTCATCACGAACCGCCGATCTCGAAAGGATACATCGATGACATCCCCCTCGATCCGCCCGCTTCGCCGGACGCTTCTGAAACTTGCTCTGGCCCTTTCGATCCTGCCGGTCGCCGGCCTTGCGCCGGCCTCGGCCGGCGAGGCGAAGCCGGACGCCATCCGCATCGGCTCGACGGCGCCCGGCCACCTGAAATTCATTCTCTACCGCCACAAGAAGCTGCTCGAAGACGAGTTTTCGAAGGAGGGCATCAAGATCGAGCTGACGACCTTCGACGGCGGCTCGGCTGCCACCGTTGCGCTCGGCTCCGGCGCCCTCGACTTCACCTATATCGGCAACAACCCGTCGCTCCGCCTGGCGGCGACCGGTGCGGACGTGAAGCTGATCGGTCTTTCGAGCTGGAATCGCTCCAACGAAACACAGATCGTCGTGAAGCCGGATTCGCCGATCCGGAAGATAGAAGACCTGAAGGGCAAGAAGGTCGCGTACCTCTCGGGCACCGTGCGCCACTCGACCTTCGCCAAGGCACTGAAGGCGGCCGGGCTCTCGATCGGCGACGTCGAGAGCCTCAATCTCGGCATCGAAAGCTCCGGGCCGGCGCTTGCCCGCGGCGACGTCGATGCCATCGTCGAAAGCACCGGACCGGTGCAGAAACTCGTCGAAGAGGGCCAGGCCCGCGTGATCTTCGATGCCGGCGTATCGGGAAGCCCGGAATGGGCCGTGCCGCATCTCATCAGCGTCAATGGCGACTTCGCACGCAAGTACCCGCAAATCGTCGCCCGCCTGCTTGCCGTCGACGTCGCGGCGGCGCGCTGGGCGGATGCCAACCCGGAGGAAACGATCGCGATCTTCGTCAAGGAAACCGGCAACAGCGACATGGCCGTGCGCGCGACCTATCCCAATGGCAAATTCTACCAGGATCCCGAAATCACCGATGCAGCCGTTCGCGCGCTCCAGGGGGAGGAAGCCTTCATGGCCGATGCCGGCTTGCTGAAGGGCAAGGTCGATTACCGGACATGGATCGACCGGTCGTTCTACGAAGCGGCGATCAAAAGACTTGCCGCCAGCAACTGACATGTATTAGGCCCGGGCGTCGGCGTTCATGGACCGGCGCCCCTTTCAGAGCATTTCAATGTTTCAAGAAAACACCGAAGGGCTCTAACCATTTGAACCACGCACTTCCGGGCGGAAAAGCATTACCCACTTTTCCTGGAAGTGCTCTGGCTGTTCGTGATGACTTCCATTCCCTCTTCGCCGCTCCCCCTTCATCGCACCCGGATCGTCCCGGCGGTCGTCGCCGTGGCCTTCTTCATGCAGATGCTCGACAGCACGATCATCGCGACGTCGCTGCCGGCCATGGCGCATAGCTTCGACACCGACGTCGTCGCGCTCAATATCGGTTTTACCGCCTACCTGCTCGCCATGGCGGTATTCATTGCCCCCGCCGGCTGGCTTGCCGATCGTTTCGGCGCGCGGGAGGTCTTTCTGACCTCGATCGTGCTGTTCACGCTGTCCTCCGTCGCCTGCGGCTTTTCCGGCTCGCTTTTGCAATTCACCGTTGCGCGGCTGTTCCAGGGTGCGTCCGCCGCGCTGATGACGCCGGTGGGGCGCCAGCTCGTCTTGCGCGGTGCGCCGAAGGGGGAACTGGTGCGGGCGATCGCCACCATCACCTGGCCGGCCCTGATAGCGCCGGTGATCGGGCCGCTGATCGGCGCCTGGATCACCACTCACAGCGGCTGGCAATGGAACTTCTTCATCAACCTGCCCCTTGGCGTTCTCGGTGTCGTTCTCGTTGCGTCCTTCGTGCCGCGCGTACCGGGGGAGGGCGCCCGCCCTTTCGATCTCGTGGGCTTTCTCCTTACCGGCGGCGCGCTGGCGCTGACCTTGGCCGGGCTGGAGCTCTCCAGCGCCTCTGTCGGTCCCGGCCCGCTCACCATCCTGGCCTCCGGCGTCCTGACCGGCTGTTTCGCCATCCGCCATCTGCAGCGAACGCCGAATGCCCTTCTCGATATGGCAGTGCTGAAGGTTCCGACCTTTGCCTTCGCCACCCTTTCGGCGGGGACCGCCGGGCGGCTGGCGGTCAATGCCACGCCGTTCCTGCTGCCGCTGCTGTTTCAGCTGGGTCTGGGCTTCGACGCGGTGGAGACAGGGTCGCTCGTCTTGGCCTATTTTCTCGGCAATCTGCTGATGAAAAGCGTGACGACGCCGGCGCTCCGCCTGTTCGGCTTCCGCTCGCTGCTCGTGGTCAACGGCGTGATCGCGGCGCTGACGATCGGCGCCTTCGCATTTGTCGACGGCGAGACCCCGCACATGCTTCTCTTCGCGCTGCTTGTCGCCTGCGGCCTCTCTCGCTCGATGCAGTTTACCTCGCTGACGACGATCGCCTTCGCCGATGTCACGCCGGCGCAGCGAAGTGCAGCCACGACCATCTCCGCCATGCTGCAGCAGCTCGCGCAGCTACTCGGGGTCGCCGTCGCCGCGTCAATCATCCGCCTGTCGTCCTACCTGCGCCCGGACGGGGCGGATGGCGGAATGCTGACGGATATCCGCGCCGCTTTCCTTTGCATCGCGGCCATAGGGCTGGCTTCCGCACTGCGCTTTCTCGCCCTCCCGCACGATGCGGGCGTCGATGTGTCGGGACACCGCCGCCGCTGAAGCGCCTCAGGAACCAGGCAAGACTCCAGCAAATCTCCCTTGTCATGTTGTAATTACAACATTATAGGATGAGGAGATATTTGGAGGCTTCATATGTCCGACCGCCGTGCGCTGGCGAACGCCATTCGATTTCTAACTGTTGACGTCGTGCAGAAGGCGAATTCGGGCCACCCCGGAACGGCCATGGGAATGGCGGACATTGCCGAGGTTCTGTGGAACGACTTCCTGCGGCACAATCCGGCCAATCCGAAATGGATCAACCGTGACCGTTTCGTGCAGTCGAACGGACATGGGTCGATGCTGACCTATTCGTTGCTGCATCTCTCCGGCTACGGGCTTACGGTTCAGGACCTGAAGGATCACCGCAAGCTGCATTCCAGGACGCCCGGCCATCCGGAATACGGAATCACGGCAGGGGTCGAGACGACGACCGGCCCACTCGGCCAAGGTTTTGCCACGGCGGCCGGCATGGCACTGGCAGAAAAGAAGCTTGCGCAGGAGTTCAATCGCGACGGCTTTCCCGTGGTCGATCACTTCACCTATGTTTTCGTCGGGGACGGCTGCCTCATGGAGGGCGTAGCGCAGGAGGCCGCCTCGCTCGCCGGCACTTTGAAGCTCAACAAGCTCATCGCGGTCTATGACGACAACAGGATCTCCATCGACGGCGAGACGCCGGGCTGGTTCGCCGACGACACGGCCGCTCGTTTCCGTGCGCTCGGCTGGAACGTCATCGCGGACGTGGACGGCCATGATGCGGAGGCAATCACCGCGGCTTTCGATGCCGCCCGCCGCTCGACCGACAAGCCGACCATGATCTGCTGCAAGACGATCATCGGCTATGGATCGCCGAACAAGCAGGGCAGGGAGGAGGTGCATGGGGCGCCGCTCGGCGTGGAGGAAGTGGCCCGCACCCGCGAGCACCTTGGCTGGAAGCATGAGGCTTTCGTCGTGCCGGATACCGTGATGCGGGCCTGGGACGCCCGCCCGCGCGGCGAGAGGGCGGAAGCCGAATGGAATGCACTTTTTACGGCCTATGAGGCAAAGCATCCCGAACTGGCCGCCGAGCTGACGCGGCGTACAGCAGGCCGGCTGCCGGACGATTTCGATGCGGTCGTGGCAAGCGAGGCAGAGCGGATTCTTGCTCAAGAACCGGTCAGGCAACCGATCCGCAAGGCTTCCAACCGCGTTCTCGGCAATCTCCTCGCAAGCGTGCCGGAGGTGATCGGTGGTTCGGCCGATGTTTCGATGTCGACGTTGGCCTGGACAGGTGCGGCGCGTTCCATCACGCCGGACGATTTTTCAGGGAATTTCGTGCACTATGGCGTGCGCGAGTTCGGCATGTCGGCAATGATGAACGGCATGGCGGCCCATGGCGGTCTCATCCCCTACGGCGCCTGCTATCTCGTGTTCAGCGATTACAGCCGCAATGCCGTGCGCCTTTCGGCGTTGATGGGCCTCAAGACCATCTTCCTCTACACGCACGATTCGATCGGAGTGGGCGAGGACGGACCGACGCATCAGCCGTGCGAGCAACTGGTGGCGCTCCGCGCGATCCCGAACATGTCGCTCTGGCGGCCGGGCAGCGAACTGGAGGCTCTCGTTGCCTGGGAATCGGCGCTGAAGCGTGAAGGGCCAAGCGTTATCGTTGCTGCGCGACAGGACGGTGCGGTTTTCGCGCACCGGAGCGGCGATCTCGACGGTATCCGTCGCGGCGGTTACGTGCTGCAGGACGCGGGCGGAAAGCCCGATATCGTCCTCGTTGCGACCGGGTCCGAGATCGGCCTTGTCCTTGAAGCCGCGGCGGTGCTGGAGGGGCAGGGCAAGGCGGTTCGGCTCGTCTCCATTCCCAATGGCAATCTCTTCGCAGCGCAGGACCGTGACTATCAGGAGAGCGTGCTGGCTTTCGGCACGCCGACGGTATTTGTCGAGGCGGCCTCTCCGCTTTATTGGTACCAGTTCCTCAAGGGACCGGGTACGGTCGTCGGCGTCGACCGTTTCGGCGAATCCGCGCCAGGACCGGAAATCTACCGCGTCATGAACCTGACGGCTGAGCGGATCGTATCCGAGGCCGGTCAGTTCCTGTGCTGACACGATGATCCAATGATGGGGAAAGCATGTATCTCGGCATCGACCTTGGCACCGGATCGGTCAAAGCGCTTCTGATCGACGGCGACGGCAAGGCTGTCGCCGAGGCCGCGCGAGCCTATCCCGTCTCCTCGCCCATGCCGGGTTATGCCGAGACGTCACCCGCGGACTGGTGGGCACAAACGGTGGCGGCCGTGCGCGCCTGCTGCGACGGGCACGGTGGCGACGTTCGCGGCATCGGCCTCTCGGGCCAGGCACACGGTCTTGTCGCCGTCGGTGCAGACGCCAAGCCGCTTCGGCCCGCCATTCTGTGGGCCGACCAGCGTGCGACGGCGGAAATGGAGGCGGTGCTTGCCCTCCCGGAAGCGGTGCGGCGTCCGCTCGCCAATCCCGTTGTCAGCGGGATGGCCGGTCTCTCCCTGCTGTGGCTGCGGCGGAACGAGCCGGCAACCTATGCCGCGATTCGCCGCATCCTCGCGCCCAAGGATTGGCTGCGGCTCGTCATGACGGGCGAGGCCGCGACCGAGCCTTCCGACGCGTCGATGACGCTGCTCTACGATGTCGGAGCCGGCCGCTGGGCAACCGATGTCCTCAGCTCCCTTTCGATCGATCCCGCGATCCTTGCGCCCATCGTCGAATCCCATTCGATAGCCGGCAGGTTGAGTGCGGCCGCGGCCGCAGAGCTCGGCCTTGCTGCCGGCACGCCGGTGGCCGCAGGTCTTTCCGATACGGCTTCCTGCCTCTTCGGCATGGGCCAGACGAAGCCCGGCTCCACCATCCTCCAGGTGGGATCGGGCATCCAGATCATGTCGGTGGTCGAATCCATCGAACCGCGGGTCCAGCCCTTTTACAACAGCTATCGCGGCATCGGCGGCAATCTCTACTCGATGGCCGCCCTCCAGAACGGCGGCACGGTATTCGAATGGGCCCGCACCGTCCTCGGCGCCTCCTGGGCGGAAATGTACCGCTCCGGCTTCGAGGAGAACGAAGGCAATGGCGGCGTCATCTTCCTGCCCTATGTGACGGGCGAGCGAGCGCCGCTGCTCGATCCGAACGCCTCGGCCGCCTGGGCCAATATGCGCCTTGGCTGCACGCGCGGCCAGCTCATCCGCTCGGTCTTCGAAGGCGTTGCCCTCGCCGTGCGCGACAGTTGGGATGCCTTGCGCGGTGTCGGTGTTTCGGCCGATCGGATACTCCTGACCGGGGGCGGCAGCACGGACCCGCGCTGGCAGCAGATGCTGGCGGATATTCTGGAGGTGCCGCTTGTGCCGGCACACGATCTCGGCAATGCCACAATCGGCGCGGCCTATCTCGGCGGCATGGCCGCCGGCCATTGGCGCTGCATCGAGGCCATCCCGTTCCCGGACGATCTCGGCAGGCCGATCGAACCCCGCCCGTTCCAGGGGCTCGACGCACTCCTGCCCCGGTTTCGCGCCACCTATCGTGGCCTCAAGCACGCCTGAGAATGCCGCACCGGTCTCAATAGGTCCGGTGCAGGTCGATGGTCAGCCGGGTGCGATCGGGATGGTGCCAGGACTCGTAATATTCGAGCACCTGCTTGTTCTGGTCGTAGGTGACTTCCCGGTTGAACAGGACGTAACTGTTCATTTCCACATGTAACTGGGCGGCGATCGCCTCTTCATTGATGCGGGCGAGCTCGACCTGCCGTTTGCCGGTCGTCGCCACGGCGTTATAACGCTTGGCAAGATACTGATAGAGGGAGACGTCCTCGAGCTCCTTCGACTGCAACAGGTCGGGAAAGCGCGAGTAGGGCAGGAAGTTGCGCACTACGAGGAAAACCACCCCGTCCGCATAGCGCAGGCGCTCCAGAAACACCGCATCGTTTTCGCCGATCTGCTCCGCGACATGGGCGGGCGGCTTGATGCGCTCCTGCTTCAACACCCGGGTCGTCAGCTTGAACCCGGCCTTGGCCATGCTTTCAAGCAGGGGATCGAGCTGCTGGACGAGCGCGATCGGCACCTTGCGTTCCAGCACGAAGGCGCCGCGGCCGCGCTCCGTCTCGATGAGATTGTCGTGGGCAAGCGACTGAAGCGCCTGCCGGACGACGCTGCGCGAGACGTCGTACTGCTGACAGAGTTCGCCTTCGGTCGGCAGCTTGCTGCCGGGAGGATAAGCGCCGGATTCGATCGCGGCCCGTAGCTCCCCCGCGAGCTGAAAATAAAGTGGGATGGGTGAACTGCGTTCGATGCTCATGCGAATCTCTGCCTTTCGTACCGTGGCGGGTAACTCTGCCTGTCGTACCCATGACCTGACAAGCGTACATCTTTAAATGCGTCCGGACTGGTGCACGGGGCGTTGACACTCGCAAGGCATTCTGATTACGATGTACGTACAACATTACAAAAAGACTTTCTGATATAACAGACTGGGCTGGGACATCAAATCCGGGAGTAGCGGGGGGGGGGGCCGCAATCGGCTCCCGGACAGCAAAATCGAAGACCGACGGTTCGCAGCCGAGGGCCGCGCAGTTGCGCGGCCTCCCGGACGCGCGCCCGGAGGTCGGGCTACGGCATGCATAGAGGGAGGATAGGGGTGTATCTCGAACGCTTCAGGCTCGATGGCGAACTTGCGGTCGTCACCGGAGGAGGACGCGGCATAGGGCTCGCAAGCGCCGATGCGCTCGGCGAGGCAGGCGCGCGCCTTGCCATCATCGAACGTGATCCGGCGCTCCTTGAAGAGGCCCATGCGATCCTTCAGGCGAAGGGCTACGACGTCTCCGTGCACGAGGGCGACGTTACCGATCCCGCCCGGATGCAGGCAATCGCGGACGAACTAACCGTGAAAGGCGGCGCTTCCATCCTCGTCAACAATGCGGGCATCGCGCTCAGTGACATCCCGGCCGAGGACATGGAGGACGAACGCTGGCTCAAAGTCATCGACGTCAACTTGAACGGCGTCTACTGGTGCAGCCGCGCCTTCGGCCGGCACATGCTTTCGGCCGGTCGCGGATCGATCGTCAATGTCGGCTCCATGTCCGGCTTCATCGTCAACCGGCCCCAGCCGCAGGCGCATTACAACGCCTCGAAGGCCGCCGTACACCACCTGACCAAGTCGCTCGCCGCCGAATGGGCGCCGCGTGGCGTGCGGGTCAACGCGGTCGCGCCCACCTACATCGAAACGCCGCTCAACGCGCTCGTCGAGAACGACAGGCCCATGCTCGACCGCTGGCTCGATTCCACGCCCATGGCGCGCATGGGCAAGGACCACGAGGTCGCAAGCGTGATCCTCTTCCTGTCCTCCCGGGCGGCCAGCCTGATGACCGGATCGATCGTGCTTGCGGATGGAGGATACACGCTCTGGTGACCGCATCCATGCCGGATGCCGGAACGAACGAACAGCAATCAATAAGGAGGAGTTACAATGTCCAGCATCAAGACGCTTCTGGCAGGGTCCGTGGCCTTGTTCTGCCTGACCTCTGCTGCCATGGCCGAGGAGTGCAAGGTGGGCCTCACCATGCCCTCGCTCAATGCGCCCTATTTCGCGGCGCAGGTCGCTGCGGTTGAAAAGGCGGCCAAGGACCAGGGTTGCGAGATCACGACGGCGGACAGTCAGAATGACTTTTCCAAGCAGATCAACGACGTCGAGGATATGATCGCCAAAGGAATCGACATTCTGATCCTCAACCCGCGTGACCAGGAGGCGCTCGTTCCGGCCGCCGACGCCGCTACCAAGGCCGGCGTGAAGGTCGTCGTGATGGATTCCACGCTGAATCCCAAGGCCAACGTCGTCACCCAGGTCCGCTCCTCGAATGAGGAGAACGGCCGTCTCGTCGGCGACTGGATCGCCAAGAAGATGAAGGGCACGCCGATCAAGATGCTCCTCCTGTCCGGCAATCAGGGCAATCCCGGCGGCCTCGATCGCCGCATGGGCGTCATCAAGGGCATCGTGGAAGGCCAGCTCGTCAATGAAGGTGCGGTCAACCTCCAGATTCTGGGCCAGGGCTGGGGCGACTGGGCGACGGACGGCGGGCTGAAGGCTGCGGAAGACCTGTTCCAGGCCCATCCGGACGCCAACCTCGTCGTCGGCGAAAACGACTCCATGGTCCTCGGCGCGGTTCAGGCCGCGAAGGCTGCCGGTCTCGATGGCATCCTGTTTGCAGCGGCGGCGGACGGACAGCGCGAGGCGCTGGAGATGGTCAAGGAAGGGACCTACGGCGCCACCGGCCTGAACGATCCGGACCTCGTCGGACGCACCGCCTTCGATATCGCTTACAAGGCCTTCAAGGGCGAGCTTCCGGCCGACTTCCCGAAGCTGCACCTGACGCCGGCCGACGTCATCTCCGCTGACAACGTCGACAAATACTACAACCCGCAGTCCGTATTCTGATCGACGAAGAAAGGATGCACCGGGTCTCCGGTGCATCCCTGGAGAGCCAATGACCGTACTTGTCAGTCTGTCCGGCATCAGCAAGAACTTTAGCGGAGTACAGGCCCTGAAGGGCGTCGACTTCGACCTGAGGGCCGGCGAAGTCCATGCGCTGGTCGGTGAGAACGGCGCGGGAAAATCCACACTGATGCGCGTGCTTGCCGGCGAAATGAAGCCGACCTCCGGGACCGTCAGCATTCACGGCGAGACGATGCAGCACTCCGGCCCGCGGGGCGCCGCCGGCCGGGGTATTTCGGTTATCCATCAGGAACTGGCGCTGGCGCCCGACCTGACCGTCGCGGAGAACATCTTTCTCGGGCGCCTGCCGCGCATCGTCAATCACCGCCGGCTGCGCAAGGCAGCCAGCGAAATCCTCGAACGTCTCGGCTTCGACATCGACCCCGCCATCCACGCCGGACGCCTGACAGTCGCCCACCAGCAGGTCGTGGAGATCGCCAAGGCACTCTCCAACCGGGCGCGCATCATCGTCTTCGACGAGCCGACCGCGGTGCTTGCCAACACCGATGCCGAGCGCCTGCTCGCGATCATCCGCGAGTTGCGCGCGGGCGGTACCGGCGCCGTCTACATCTCCCACCGTCTGAACGAGGTCTTCGACCTTTCAGACCGCATCACCGTCATGAAGGACGGCTCGCATGTGGAAACGCTGGAGACCTCCGCAACGGATGTCGACGCGGTGATCGCACGCATGGTCGGGCGGCAGATGTCCGCGCTTTTTCCATCCAAGGCCGGGCGTGTGCCGGGCGAGGTGGTCGTCCGCGTGCGCAACGTTTCGCGCGGCCGCAAGGTCCGCGACGTCAGTTTCTCGGTCCGTGCCGGCGAGGTCGTCGGCCTCGGGGGTCTCGTCGGTTCCGGCCGTACCGAAGTCGCCCGCCTCGTCTTCGGCGCCGACAAGATGGATTCGGGCACTGTGGAACTCAACGGCAAACCGCTCCATCTCTCCTCACCGCGCGAGGCCGTGCGCGCCCGCATCGGCCTCGTTCCGGAAGACCGCAAGCAGCAGGGCGTCATCCTCGATGCGCCGATCCGGATCAACACGACGCTTGCCAAGATCCGCAGCATATCCCGTCTCGGCTTCCTCGACGCGGGCAAGGAGCGGCAGGTCGCCGTGGCGCTTGGCGCCGAGATGCGCCTCAAGGCGTCGAGCGTCGACGCGCCGGTTTCGAGTCTTTCCGGCGGCAACCAGCAGAAAGTGGCGCTTGCCAAATGGTTTCACGCCGATTGCGACCTGCTCATACTCGACGAACCGACGCGCGGCGTCGACGTCGGAGCGAAAGGCGAAATCTACAATCTGATCAATGACCTCGCCAAAGCGGGGAAAGCAATCCTCGTTATTTCGTCCGAGCATCAGGAACTGTTCGGCATCTGCGACCGCGTTCTCGTGATGGCGGAAGGGGCTATCGTCGGCGAACTCACCGAAAGCAAGTTCACCGAGCAGCAATTGCTGACGCTGGCAATGACCCGGTCGGCCAGGGAAAGGGATGAGACAAGCCAATGAGCATTACGTCAGCAAGCGCCGCCGCGCCCTCGTCGTTTACGCCGCGCGTTCTAAACGCGATCCGCCACTACGGCACGTTCGGCATCTTCCTGGTGCTGGTGATCGTCGCGTCCTTCTGGTCCGATGCGTTCCTGACGGAGCGCAACCTGATGAACGTCGTGCGCCAGGTCGCCTCCGGCGCCGGCATCATGGCCATCGGCATGCTCTTCGTCGTGCTCACGCGGGGCATCGACCTCTCGGTCGGCTCCATCGCCGCCGTCGGATCGGTGCTCTGCGCCCACCTTGTCGCGGCACAGGGCTACGGCGTGCCGATGGCGATCCTGCTGGTCATTCTGACCGGCGCCGCCTGCGGCGTGGTCACCGGCTTCTTCGTCGCCTACATGCGTTTGCCGTCCTTTGTCATCTCGCTGGCGATGATGGCGATCGCCCGCGGAATCTCGCTGATCATCAGTGCTGGCCGCCCAATCACCATGGGATCGCCCGGCGCGTCGCTCGTCGATTTCGGCAGCGGCTTTCTCTTCGGCATTCCACAGCCAGCGATCCTGATGCTGGTCATCTATGCAATCGGGGGCGTGGTGCTGCTCTATACGAGCTTCGGCCGCATCGTCACCGCGATCGGCTCGAACGAGGAGGCCGTGCGGCTCTCCGGCGTGCCGGTCGAGCGCTATGTCTTGTCGGTCTATGTCATCAGCGGCGCGCTCGCCGCCGTCGCGGGTATCGTCGCCGCGGGACGGACGGGCATCGGCACGCCTCAGGTCGGTGTCGGTGCGGAGCTCGATGTCATCGCGGCGGTCGTGATTGGCGGGGCCAGCCTCATGGGCGGGCGCGGCGGCATGTTCAACACGCTGCTCGGCGCGCTGATCCTCGGCATCATCACCAACATCATGAACCTCGCCGGCGTGCCGGGTTATCACCAGAACGTCTATCTCGGACTGATCATCATCCTGGCAATGCTCATACAGTTCGTCACCGCCCGGTCGCGCCGTTAGGTCCCCCAAGGGGCGAGGGGACGTGCCCCGCGCAACGCTGGTGATCATGGTGGCGGAGGAGCCCAGGGGCCTTCGCCCCGCTTGCGGGGAGAAGGTGGCCGACAGGCCGGATGAGGGGCAAATTAGTGAGAGCGGGATGAGGAAAAGTGTACGCGGTTCTCCGGCCGATTCCGCTCTCATGATGTTAGGTCGATCCGACCTGAAATCACCGTGATCTGACTAAAAGCCGCCGACCACGAAGCCGCCATCGACTGGCAAGTCCGCGCCGGTGATGAATTTCGCGGCAGGCGAGGCGAGGAAGAGGGCGGTTCCGACCAGGTCGTCCACGGTGCCCCAGCGCTTGAGCGCCGAACGCTGGGCGATCTTCTCCGCCGGTACCGGGTCGGTCCAAAGACCCTTCGTCATGTCGGTCTTGTGGTAGCCGGGCGAGATGGCGTTGACGCGGATGCCGTCCGGGCCGAAGGCGTGAGCGAGATGGCGCGTGAGGCCGAGCACGCCCGACTTGCTGGCGCCATAGGCCGGCACGAGCGGATCGCTGACATAGCTCAGCATCGAGGCCGTGTTGAGAATGACACCGCGCGAGGCCTTCAGGAGCGGCAGGACGGCCATGGCGAAGCGCATCTGGCTATTCAGGTTGACGTCCATCACCTCCATGTAATTCCGCCTCGGGCCGGGCAATGCCTGCGCCGTTGACCAGAACGTCGAGCTTGCGCAGCGTCCTGGCGAAGGCGTTGATCGCTTCCGGGTCGCGCACGTCGACCCGCTCGAAGCGGATTGCCGTGTTTTCGGGGTCGGCCGCGGCAGCCTTGAGCTTTGTTTCCGAACTGCCGAGCGCGATGACCGATCCGCCGAGCCGGGCAAAGCCCTGTGCGATGGCAAGGCCGATGCCGGACGAACCGCCGGTGACGAGAATGTCCTTGCCGGCAAAAAGGTCCGGACGAAACGTATCGATGATGTCTTTCATGAATTCCTCCTCAGGCATGATAGTCGTTGTTCAGGTCCGCGTGCCGGGCGGGTGGATCCGGGCGGCAAGCGCATCCATGTCGTCATAAAGCGCCATGCTGTGATGATAGAGCCGGTCGAAAACCGGCTGGACATGGCTGTAGACCTCGACCCATGCGGGGTCCGGCGCGATTTCGTCCGCATAGCGCACATAGGCGTCCGCCGCGTCGTCCGGCCGGGAAAAGCGGCCCGTCGCGGTCGCGGCCATGGCCGCGCAGCCCATGAGGCCGCATTCGGGTTCTTGCGGCACCAGCACCGGTGTGTCGAAGACGCTTGCCTTGATCTTGAGCCATAGCTTCGTGCGGGCACCGCCGCCGGCCGCTATCATGCGCTCCAGGCGCTTGCCCGAGCTATGCTCCATGATACGGATATGACGGGCCATGGCGAAGGCGATCCCTTCCAGAATGGCCCGGTGCAGGTGCTCCATGCCGTGCCCGGCGCCGAGGCCGAAGAACTGTGCCCGCGCATTGCGATGCTGACCGAGGCGCTCGCCGGTGAGAAACGGCATGAACAGCAGTGCCTCGCAGCCGGCCGGCGCCTTTTCGGCTCGCGCGACGATGTCGCCATAGCTCAGCGCGCCGTCATGGAAGGCGCGCCGCGCCCAGCGCATGCCGTCGCCGCCGGTTTCGAGAAGCACGAAGGGAGCCCAATTGCCTTCGATGGTGGCGACGTTGGAAATCTCCGGATCCAGCAGGGGCTTGTCGGCGATCATCGTGACGATGGCACCGGTGCCCGTGCTGTCCGATCCGAGGCCGGGCCGGCAGACGCCCGAGCCGAGCAGCGCCATCGGATAGTCCGCTCCGCCCACCATGACGGGCGTGCCGGCGGTCAGTCCTGTCGCGAGAGCGGCCTGGTCCGTGACGCGGCCGATGATCTCCAGGGGATTGCGGATGGGCGGTAGCAGCCGGGCATCAAGCCCCATTCGCTCGATCATCGCCGGCGACCAGGCGAGCGTTGCAGGGTTCATCAGGAAGCTGCAGGAGGCGTCGCCGGTATCCATGGCGATCTCGCCGGTCAGCCGGAAGTTGATGTAGTCCTTCGGCATGATGGCGACGGCGCTGCGCCGATAAGCCCCGGGGTCGGCATCGCGCACCCATTGCAGCTTGAAGCCCGGCCAGGCCGGGGTCGGCGTGTTGCCGCTTTCGGCGAGATAGCTGTCGGGCTCGTTCTCCGCCTCGAAACGGCGCACGAGGTTCAGCGTGCGTTTGTCGTTCCAGAGCGGTGCGGTATCGCGCGTCAATTGCCCGGCATCGTCGATGAGCACGAGACCGTGCATCTGGCCGCATACAGCGATGATGGAAATGCGCTCGCGTGCGCCTTCCGCCTTGTCGAGCACGGTTCGAACGGCGGTGCAGGCCCCCTCCCACCAGTCGAGCGGTCGCTGCTCTGCCCAGCCGAACTGCGGCACGATCTGGTCGTGCTCGCGCGCGGCGATTTCGACGATCTTCCCGCGGGTGTCGATGAGCGCCGCCCGCACGCTCCCGGTACCGACGTCGATCGCGAGAAAGAGTTCTCCGGTCATGTTGCGGCCTCCCTCAATGCGGCGAGTGCGCCGGACAGTTCGTGTTGCTGCTCGGCCGCCCGACGATAGGCAGCAAGCGCGGCCCGGTAGACCTTGCGCGCTTCCGGCGCGGGTTCGGTGCGTCCTTCCGCAACGTGCAGCGTGCGGATCGGCAGGAAGTCCTCCCACAGACCCATGCCGACGAAGGCCAGCGCCGCAGCACCGAGTGCCGCCGCCTGCTGATCGACCCTCGTCTTGACGATCGCGCAGTCGAAGACATCGGCGAAGACCTGCCGCCAGAAGGCGCTGCGCGCGCCGCCACCGACGATGATCATTTCCGGGCCGATGGCCGTCATCCGGCGCAACTCGTCCAAGGCGATCCGCAGGCCGAGTGCCACCCCCTCGAGTGTTGCGCGCAGGATGTCGGCACGGCCGTGCTGCAGGTCCAGCCCGACGAAGCCTCCGCGCACCGCCGGCCCGCCCTCGAAGCTCGTGCCGCCGCCGAGCGTCGGCACGAAGATCAGGCCGCGCGCACCGGCCGGAGCCTCGCCGGCGAGCCGGAAGAGCGCGTCATGGACGTCCATGCCGGCAACCTTGGCCGCATGCTTCACGTCCGGCAGCAGCGTGTCCGTCACCCAGTTGAAGCTCGTGCCGGAGGAAAAGATCGAGGTCGCCGAAATGAACATGCCTGGCGCCACATGGGCGAACACGAAGGGACGCACCCGATCGTCGAGGAGGGGCTCGGAAGCGGAAACGGTGATCCAGCTCGATGAGCCCATCGAGGCATAGGCGTCGCCCTCGAGAAAGGTGCGGCCGCCAAGCGCCATGCAACTGTTGTCTACGCCACCCGCGACGACTTTCACCCCTGGGAAGAGACCGAGCCGTTCGGCAATTTCCGGCAGGACGTCGCCGAGGACATCGGTGGAGGCGACGATGGGCGGGAACAGCTCCCGGCTCAGTCCCGCCGCTTCGACAAGCTCGGCGGAATAGCGCCCTGCCTTGAGATCGTAGACGCCGGTGCCCGAGGCATATGACGGATCGGTGGCAATACGGCCGGTCAGCCGCAGGTTGATGTAGTCCTTCGTGCCGATGATCGTGCGTGTCCGCGCGAAGATGTCGGGTGCGTTCCGGCGCAGCCACATGGCCTTGAACACGGTGTAGAGGGGCGCCGGAAAACCGTTGCCGGTCGTCCGGTACCAGGTGTCCGGATCGACGCGTGTGAAGAAATCCTCCGCTTCCGCGACGGCGCGTCCGTCGGACCAGATAGGTACGAATTCCTGCAGCAGCGCGCCGTTTTCGTCGAGCGGAAGGCAGCCGAGGCTGTGGCCGGACACGGCAATGGCGCGGATGTCGCCGGCCTTTACCGCGGTATTCTCGAACAGAGTCCGCAGGCTGGCGCAAATAGCCTCCCACCAGTCTTCGGGACGCTGCTCGTGACAGGAGGGCGAGGGGTAGAACGTTCTGTAGGAAACGACCTCTTCCGCAATGCAGGTCCCGTCCGGACGGAATATCGCCGCCTTGACGCCACCGGTCCCGAGGTCGAATGCCGCAACGGTGTCGCCCATAGCGTCAGCCCGCCTTGCCGGCAATGTCGAGGCGGCCGCCGGGCAGGGCGGCGCACTGGCGCACGAGGTCGACGGCGACCTGCGTGTTGATGCCGAAGCGGGTGACCCCCAGACGCATCATGCCGGCGATGGCATCGAGCGAACGGATGCCGCCGGAGGCCTTGATCTCCACCGCGCCCCCAACGGTTTCGACGATGAGTTTCAGCTTTTCCAGCGTCGTGGCGCTCGGCGTCCAGCCGGTGCCGGTCTTCACGAAGGCGGCTCCGCTTTCGGCAACGATCGCCGACGCCGCCCGGATCTCCTCGTCCGTCAGATGGGCGAGTTCCAGAATGACCTTGAGCGGCACCGGGGCAATCGCCTCCACGATGGCGCGGATCTCGCTGCGGACATAACCGAAGTCGCCGGATTTGATGCGGCCGACATTGATCATCATGTCGAGTTCCTGCGCGCCGTTCTCGGCAAGCTCCACAGCCTCGGCGGTCTTGGTACGGGTGCTGTGGCCGCCCGAGGGGAAGCCCACCGGACCGCCGACAAGCGTCAGGCCGCCCGAGGGGACGAGGCTTCTGAGCAGCGGCACGAAATTCGGCAGGGCATGCGCAGCGATGAACCCTTCCGCAACCGCGATTCCCGCCAGCTCCCGCACGTCCGCCTCCGTGTGGAAGGCCTGGACGGCGCTGATATCGATCAAGGCGGCGAGATCGCGAGGGGCGAGCGAGGCCGGCGGCTGACGGCGGTTGCTTATGTTGTTCATCTCTATGTCTCTGTGCTCGTGCGTAGGTAACGAAGATTGCGCTTCATGCCGGTGAAAAGATCGACATGCTCTGCGCCCCGGCGCAGTGCGACGCTGGTGGACAGGATGTCGACGACCGTCAGCGCGGCGATGCGGGAGATCGTCGGCGTGTAGATGTTGGTGTTTTCCAGCGTCTCGACCATCAGCACGATATCGCAGAATTCGACCAGCGGGCCGTCCGAGCCGACGATGCCGATGACCTGACAGCCGCTCTCGCGCGCCCGGCGCGCGGTTTCGATGATCGCCAGCGTCGCGCCGGTATTGGAGATGACGACCGCGACGTCGCCGGGCTTCAGCATGGAAACGACCATGATCTGCTGGTGGGCGTCGGTTTCCGCGCCGCAGGGGACTCCGAAGAGGGGAAACTTCTGCTGGGCGTCGCGCGCGACGATGCCCGATGCGCCGAAGCCGAAGAACTCGATGCGATTGGCCTTGGCGAGCGCGTCGACGGCTCGGTCGACCTGGACCGGGTCGAGGTGATTGCGCACCCAGTCGAGGCTGGTGATCGTATAGTCGAAGATCTTCTCCGAGACCTTGGCCGGAGTGTCGTCGGCGTCGATGACCGAGTGGGTCGCGGACATGCCCAGCGCCAGACTCTGGGCGAGGCGGAGCTTGAAGTCCTGATATCCCTGGCATCCGATCGAGGCGCAGAAACGGATCACTGTCGGCTGGCTCACCTCCGCCCATTCCGCCGCCTCGGCGATGGTCGCATTGATCACGCGCTTCGGATCGGCCAGAACGAGTTCGGCTACCTTGCGGTCCGACTTGCGCAGATCCGCGCGCTTCAGCCTGATGACTTCGAGTATGTTGTTGTTGCCGCCGATCGTTTTGGGCTGGAGCGCATTGGTCGACATGGAGATCCCCGGTTACTTGGACAGTCGGTATTCGACCGACAGCTTTGCCCGATGGAGCCGTACCCTGCAATCAGCGGCCGCCGATTTGGCGTCGATCACCCGAGGGTCTTCGGTATTGAAGGCGAACATGCCGTAGTGATGGGCGATCATGTCGGACGCGCCGATCCGCTCCGCCAGCAGGCATGCCTCGTCCAGCGTCAGGTTGCCGGCAATGCCGGCCTCCGTAAGTTCGGCGCGGCGGCCGTTGACCGGCAGGAGCGCCAGGTCTACCCGGAAGGGCGATACCTCCTCGACGAGACCCTCGTAAGGGATCGTGTCACCGGAATGGTAGAGGCGCGCACCCTCGGCCGCGATCACATAACCGAGGAACCTGTGCCAGCCCCCGGGGGTGCGTTCGAGTGTTTCATGCGCGGCGCGGATTGCGGTGACGCCGAGTCCGGCAAGAGGTTCGATGCGCTCGCCCGCGTCGACTGCGACAAGCCGTTCCGGCCTGACGCCGATACGCTCCTGCGCGGCAGCCAGCGCGGCGCGGGGCACGACGAAGCGGCAATCCGGGTTGGCCGCGGCGATCGGCATGAGGGTCTGTGGATCCATGTGGTCGGTATGCTGATGCGTCACGAGCACGAGGTCGACCGGGCCGAGCGCGGACGGGGCGACCGGTGCCGCCATCATGCGGTCGTGCTCGAAGCGCTTGCCGCGGTATTTTTCCGCGAGGCTGTCGGAGAGATAGGGGTCGACGACGATGCGGAAGCGGTTCGTCGCGATCACGAAACCGGCCTGCCCGAGCCAATAGAGCCGGATGCCGCCGGCGGTCGGCGCGGCGAGCCGCTCGGTAAGCGAACCCGAAAAAGGCACGGTCGACAGCGACATCATGCGCTCTCCTCCTCCAGGGCCGAGAGAAGGTTCGTCACGGCAATCGCGGTCGCCTTGCTGACGCTCTCGTCGGTCAAGCCGCCGATATGGCTGGTGGCGATGACGCGCGGATGGCTGGCAAGGGAGCCGGGCGCCGGCGGTTCCTCGACGAAGACATCGGTCGCATAGGCCTGCAGCCGGCCCTCGTCGAGTGCGGCGCGCACCGCCACCTCGTCCACCAGTGTTGCGCGTGCGGTATTGATGAGGATGGCGTGCGGGGGCACTGCCGCCAGACGCGCCGCATCGACGATCGGGCGGCCATCGGCAGGTGCCGGGCAGTGCAGCGAGACGATGTCCGCCTCCGCGAAGACCTCGTCAAGGCTCCCCCATTTGAAAGGGCCATACACTTCGACGTTCGGGCGGAACGGATCATGGGCGATGACGCTGGCCCGCATCGCCGAGACGGCGCGTGCAACGCGTTTTCCGATCGCGCCGCAACCGATAATCCCGACGGTGCGTTCGGCGATTTCCTTGCCGCGCGAGCGGGGCCAGCCGCCGGCGCGGATGCCGGCCGTTTCGGCTGGAATGTGACGCAGGGCGGCAAGGATAAGCCCGACTGCAAGTTCCGCCACGCCGACGGCGTTGGCCCCCTCGGCCTTGAGGACGCGGATGCCACGTCCCTTCAGCAGGGAGAGCGGCAGATTGTCGATGCCGGTGCCGTTGCGGCTGATCGCCCGCAGACTGTCGGCGGCGGCGATGACCCTGTCGGAAACGGGCTCGACGCCCGCCAGCCAGCCGACACAGCCCGGCACGAGATCGATCAGTTCGGCCTCGTCCGGCATACGGCCCGGCGTGGAGAATACGAGCTCGAATCCAGCCTGCCGAAGCGGCTCGAGTTCCGGCGGCGGGGCGAGGGAGAGCGAACGGGGGGTCACGAGAATGCGCTTCACGGCGTCACCCCTTTGCCGCCTCGATGGCGATCCGCGAAATCTCGTCGAAGGCCGGCCCGGAGGTCGGAATGACGATGTCGAACACTTCCGCGATGACCTGAGTCCAGCCGTGCAGGAAATAGGTCCATCCATCCTCCACCTGCAGCCCGCGCCTGGCCTGCTGCCGTCGCGCCTGATCGAGAAAGACGAGGTCGCCGCGATAGTTGAGGTCCCAGGCGATGGCGCGCTTGGGGAAAAGGCCGGCATCGGTGATCGGCGAACCCGGCGCGTCCTTGCCGAGACCGGTCGCGTTGATCACCATGGAACCGGGCTTCAGCGAGGCCATGGCCGCATCGTTCAGCTCCGGCCGGTCGGCCAGGACATAGTCGACCTTCACGCGGGCGCCCATTGCCTCGTGAATCCGCTTCAATTCCTCGAGGCGGGGGCGCGACCGGTTGGTCACGACGATGCGCGAGGGCAAGTCGTCCCCTCGCTTTTCCTGCATGAGATGCCAGGTGATGGCGATGGTCGAACCGCCGGCTCCCATCGACAGAACTTCCGCGCCGGTTTCGGTGAAATGGCCGGCCGGCAAGAAGCCATCGATGGCGAGACCCGATGAAATGGGGTCCTTGGCGTGGCAGACGAGCTTGCCGCCGCGTTTCGACAGGCAGCTCGTCTCATGCATCAGCAGTGCATGCGGATCGATCACGTCGAAGAGATCGCGTGCCGCATTGAACAGGTCGATCTTGTGGGTCGTGACCAGCGCGCCGAGCGACAGCGGGTCCGACTTGATGAAGGAAACGGCCTCCCGATAGGCCGCCGGGTCGGCATGAAGCGGAAAGTCGATACCTTTCAGGACCGCGTCCTTCAGGCCGAGGTGACGCGCCCAGGCGGGGAAGACCCGCATGATCGAGCTTTTCGACGTCGTCACGCCGATGAAGTAGAAGGTTGGCTGGATCGCGGGCTGGTAGCGATTCATCGCGTCACCTCGCGTATTTGCTTTGCCCGTGCGACTGCCGCGCGCGCCTTTGCCGTGATGTCGGCCCAACGACCTTCGCCGATGTCGGCCTTGGTGGCGATCCAGGTGCCGCCGACGGCGGCCACCGCACCGAGCTTCAGCCATTCATGCATGTTGTCGAGACTGACGCCGCCGGTCGGCACGAAGCGGGTGCCGAGATGAGCGAAGGGGGCACTGATCGCTTCCAGCATCGACGGGCCCCCGGCCGCCTTGGCCGGAAAGAATTTGGCGAGCTTCAGGCCGTTGCGGGATACGGCCGTCAGGTCGGAGGGCGTCATGATGCCTGGAGCGAATGGAAAATCCTTGGCCTTGGCGGCCGCGACGATCTCGGCGTCGAAGCCGGGCGCGAGGCCGAAGCGCGCACCCGCGCTGATCGCTGCACGCAAAGCGTCCGGCGTCAGGATCGTCCCGGCGCCGACCAGCAGTTCCGGGCGCTTCTCGGCCATGATCGCGATCACCTCGGCGGCCGCTTCGGTGCGGAATGTGATTTCGGCAAGCGGCAAGCCGCCTTCGAGAAGCGCATCGGCCAGGGCGACGGCGTCGGAGGAGCGCTCGATCGCGATGACCGGGACGACACCGAGAGTTGCGGCTTGGTCGAACGGAGCAATCATGCGTTTTCTTCCTTCTTCTCGCGGCCATAGAGCGCGGCGACCGTCGCCGCGTCGCGCATCCGCCAGTTGGGGTTGTCGATCTGTTTCCAGCCGCCCCTGCCGTCATCGATGATGCGCGCACGCATGCCGCCCGCCTTGGCGATGCAGTCGTAGTCCTGGCCAGAGTCGGCAGGGTAGCAGAAGAGCATCACGAGCTCGTCGCCGCCGATATTCACCGACCGGTGGATCCAGTACGGCGGCACGTAGCAGACCGTCTGCGCGTCGACGGCCACGACGCGGACTTCGCCCTCCGGAGATTCCAGCAGCATGAGGCCGCGGCCCTTCTGACCGTAGTAGATTTCCGGCCGGTCCGATTGCTTGTGAATGTGGCCGCGGGTGACGAAATACTCTTCGCCCACCTTGCCCGGCAGCATGCGGGTGACGCCGAAAATGAGGTCGCCGGTGCGTTCGTTGGGGCGGAACTCCGAGACCTCGTAGACGACCGTATCGTTCCAGGTTTCCTGCATGGCAGAGAATGCCGCCTCGTCGGCATAAAGACCGGCGAGATCGCGGAAGCGTTTCTGGTAGGCGCCCGTTGCATCGCTCATGGCACCGGTCCGAAGGTCGACCCGGCACCCTGCGGGCTCAAATAGCTTTGTCAAAGTGATTCCTCGTATGTCTCGTTCTTGGTATCAGGTGATCGTGTAACCGCCGTCGATCATGAGGTTCGCGCCGTTGACCATCGCGGCCGCGCCGCTGGCGAGGTAGAGTACCGATGCGGCGATCTCCCATGGCTTGGCGAAGCGCCGCGTCGGGATGGCGGCCCTGGCGCGCTCGCCTTTCTCTCCAGCCCAGCCGGTCAGCCCGAGTTCGGTTTCCACCACTGTCGGCGAGACCGCGTTGACGGTGACCCCGCGCGGACCCCATTCCAGCGCCATGCAGTTCGTCATGCCGATGATGCCCGCCTTGCTGGCGCAGTAGGCGACATGGCCCTCGATGCCGATGATCGCCGCCTGGGAGGCCATGTTGACGATGCGGCCCGACCCCTGCTCCAGCATGCCGGGGGCGATCGCACGCGCCATGAGGAAGGCACCCTTGAGATTGACGGCGAGCGTGCGGTCCCATTCGGCCGTCGGATAGCTTTCCGCAGGGGCAAGCGGCCCGATGCCGGCATTGTTGATCAGAATGTCGATCCGGCCGAAGGCTTCGGTCACCGACTTGACGGCTCGCTCGACTCCCTGCTCGTCCGTCACGTCCGCCACATGGGCGATGTGGCCGGTGCCGAGCGAAACGGCCACATCCGAAACGGCGGCGTCGCGGTCAAGAAGCGCGACGCGCGCCCTCTTCGTGGCGAAAGCTTCGGCAACTGCCCTGCCGATGCCGGTGGCGGCGCCCGTGACCACGACGGTCTTGCCACTGAAATCGAGCAGGTCGTCGAAGGAGGGGATTTCCGTCATGTCAGAATTCCTGGCCTGTGTGGGTGATCGTCATCTCCTGGAGATTGACGTCCTGCGGCAGCTCGTAGGCAAAGAGCATGGTCCGCGCGATGTCGTTTGCATCCAGCCCGCCGTCGAGCTGTTTGCGGCCGCTGTCCCAGAAATCGTAGGCGTCCTGGTGGGTGATGGTCTTGTCGATCTCCGACTTCGCAACACCGGGCGAGATGACCATGACGCGGACGCGATATGACGACATGGTCTGGCGCATGCCTTCGCTGACGGCATGCACGAAATGCTTGGTGCCGCCATAGACGTCATGGTGCGGATAGACCTTGCGGCCTGCGATGGAGGAGACATTGACAATGGTGCCGCAGCGCCGCTCCTTCATGCCGGGAGCGACCGCGTGCATGCCGTTGAGAACGCCGAGGCAGTTGATGTCGACGAGATCGCGCCATTGCGCAGGATCCTGCTCGTCGAGCCGGGCGAGACGGGAGACGCCGGCATTGTTGATGAGGCAGTCGACCGGGCCGAACCGCGCCTCACCCTGCCGGATCGCGCTTGCGAGCGCATCATAGTCACGGACGTCGGCGGCGACCGCGAGCATGTTCGGAAGCGCCATCGCCTCGATCAGTTCGGATCGGCGGGCGATCAGAAGCAGGGGATAACCGGCAGCCGAGAAGACGCGTGCGGTTTCCTGACCGATGCCGGCGCTTGCGCCGGTGATCATGACGAGCGGCTTTCTGCCGGTCATGGCTTGCCTCCCGTCGGTCAGTGGATGCTGCGTGAAAAGGCGTCGAGCGCCAGGATCGCGTCGCGCACGGCCGGTACGGTAATGGTGACCGGCGTGGCATAGATGATGTTGCCGGGCCGGCAGGCGGCTTCCGCCACGCGGCCGATCTTGGCGGGGACGTCATCGACGATGCCGAGGTCCGCCAGTTTGGTCGGCAGTCCGACGCTGCGGCAGAAGCGTATCATCGCCTCGATCTCGGCTCGGTCGCGGTTCTCCAGCATCAGCAGGCAAAGCGTGCCGAAGGCGACCTTCTCGCCGTGGAAATACCCATGCACCTCCTCCAGCACTGTCAGGCCGTCATGGATGCCATGGGCGGCCGAGCAGCCGCAATTCTCGAAACCGAGGCCCGACAGCAGCGTGTTCGCCTCGATGATGTTTTCGACCGCTGGGGTCAGCAGGCCGGCCTCGACGGCGATCTTCGCCTTGACGGCATCGCGTGTCAGCACATCCTGGCAATGCCGGGCGATCGCCATCCCGGCTTCGGTAGCGGGAAAGCCGCCGGCCACATAATTGTCGGTGCGCGACTCGATATTGGAGCGGGCCTCGAACCAGGTCGAAAGCGCATCGCCGATCCCCGCGACGAGGAAGCGTGCCGGCGCGGCTGCCACCAGCGCGGAATCGACGACGACGGCGTCCGGGTTGCGGGGCAGGCGGAGCGCCTCCTCGTAAACCCCATGTTCGGTGTAGCGCACGGCAATCGCGCTGCAGGGCGCGTCGGTCGAGGCGATCGTCGGTGCGATGACGATGCGCGCGCCAGTGTCGATTGCGACGATCTTGGCGGTGTCGGCCGTCTTGCCCCCACCCACGCCCACGAGAATATCGCTGCCGTGCTCGATTGCGACCTTGCGTACGCGCTCGATCTCCGAGGTGCAGCACTCTCCGCCGAACCGCTCGAAGCGGATATCGAGCGAGTCGCCGCAGCTTTTGCCGATGCGTTCGCTGAGTGCGTCGAACAGCACGCGGTCGATCAGGACGAGCGCGCGTTTGCCGAGCGGCGCCAGATAGGCCGCCAGCTTGTCGATCTCGCCCGCACGCTGGATGTATTTGTTCGGACCGCCGAATGCCCGTGCCATTCAAATGCTCCTATCGCTGCATGGTGGTGTGAAGGTCAGTGGATGGTGTAGCCACCGTCGATGGTGAGCACCGAGCCGGTGATATAGCTGGCGGCGTCCGAAGCGAGGAACAGCACCGCCGCCGCCACTTCGCTGGCCTTGCCCGCGCGGCCCAAAGGCGTCATGCCGAGCCAGATCTTCGACCATTCGGGGTCATCCAGACCACCCTGCGTCATCGCCGTCTCGATATAGCCGGGGGCGACGGCGTTGATGCGGATGTTGCTCTTGGCGAATTCGCCCGCGAGCGACTTCGTCAACATGTGCACGCCCGCCTTGCTGGCGTTGTAGGCGACCTGGTTCTGCGGCAGGTTGCTGATGTAACCCGAGATCGATCCGATGTTGACGATCGAGCCGCGCCCGGCCGCCGACATCGTCTCGATAGCCGCGCGACAGCACCAGAAAAGGCCGGTCAGATTGGTGTTGATCACCTCGTCCCAGGTTTCCGGCTCGAGTTTCAGGCTGTCGCAATGGCGCGCGATCCCGGCATTGTTCACGAGGATGTCGGGCCCGCCCAACTCTGCTGCTGCCTGCCTGACGACCTGCTGCGCAGCGCTCTCGTTGGAAATGTCGGCGGGCAGGTAGATCGCCTCGATCCCCTTCTGCCTCAGTTGCCGGACAGCCTTTTCGCCTTCGTCGCGCGAGCGGGCGGAGATGGCCACGCGCGCACCGGCTTCGCCAAGCGCCTCGGCACAGGCGAAGCCGATGCCGCGACTGCCGCCGGTCACGAAAGCGGCGCGCCCATTCAGTCTGAAAAGCTCAGCGTACACTTTTCCCCTCCCTGGCTGGCGCATCCCGGCGCCTCTAAAAATGTAGTTTAATTACCTTGACAATCGAGTGTCAATCCGAAAATCTAGGGTTGGGGGATGGAATTACCGGGTAAAGCACGAAATTACTACATTTATCGTGATATGGCTTCGGTAAAATGTAGCTTAGCTACAATGGGAGGGCTATTGTATGGGCGTCCGGCGTCAATGCCGTTTCCGGCCGGACCGCTGGAAGGGTGGGACCTCAGCGACGGGTTGCGCGGCGTCGTCCCTTGGCCGCCGCCGCCCCTTCAGCGTCGCGCGCCTTTGCCGCAGCCAGATAGTGTTCCCGCGTCGAGGCGATGTGCCGGCCCATGAGCTCGATTGCGGCATCGTCGTCGCTTCCCGCGACCAGTTCGGCAAGGCGCACATGGTCTTCGAACGAGGAGGCGTTGAGCGAAGGGGCGAGCGAAAGGCGGTTGCGCAGCGCCTGCACGCGGAAGGCGATCAGTTCGTAGGCCTCCAGAAGATAGGCATTGTCGGCGAGTTCGAAAAGGACCATGTGGAAGCCGCCGTCGAGAGTGCGGTAGCATTCCGCGTCGTCGGCATCGAGTGCCTCGCGCATCTCCTTGACGATATCGGCCCATTGCCGGGTGAGCGCCTGGCGGTCGGTGGCAAGCGCCATCCGCATGGCCGCCAGTTCGAGCACCTCCCGCAGCTCGGAAAGCTTCCGGACCTGATTTGCATCCATGTCGAAGACGAACGAGCCTCTCTGCGGATGCACTTCGATGAGGCCCTGGCGCTTGAGCACCATCAGCGCCTCGCGCACGGGCGTCTTGGAAACGCCAAGCTCGCTGGCGAGCGCGATCTCCGAGAGCGGTTCGCCGAGCTGGAACTCGCCGCGCACGATACGGCTGCGGATTTGCTGCGCCGCCTGGTCGGTCAGCGATGGGCCGCGGTCAAGTGTGTTCATGAGGTCTCCCTTCCATTCAAAAGCTCGAACGCAGGCACGTCGAACCTGTCTGATATTTACACTGAGATATCAGATATGATACGTCAATTCTCGTCGCCCGCAATCTCTAGGTAGGCTTGATATGTCCGTCCAGACACTAGTTGCCCCTGATTTGCTCGAAGCGCGAGTCGAAAACGCGTTGCGCCAGGCCGGCGCTGCACAGGACTCGGCCGCTGCAGCGGTGCGGGCGATGATGCACGCCTCGCGCATCGGGGTGGACAGTCACGGCGTGCGGCTGGTGGTTCATTATGACCGCGTGCTGCGGGGCGGCCGGGTCAACGGCACGCCGAGCATGACGGTCCGCCGGACCGCGGCCGCCACGGCCGTCGTGGACGGCGACAACGCTCTCGGCCACCACGCGGCCTATGTCGCCATGGGTCAAGCCATCGAACTGGCGCGCGAAAGCGGCATCGGCGCGGTCGGCGTCATTCGTTCCTCGCATTTCGGCGCAGCTGGCGCCTATGCACGGATCGCCGCCGAGGCGGGTATGATCGGCTTTGCCACCACCAATTCCGATAGGGTGGTTGCGCCGTTTCAGGGTCGCGAGGCTTTCCACGGCACCAACCCCCTGGCTTTTGCCGCTCCGAGCGGCAGCGCGCGGCCTTGGCTGCTCGACATGGCAACCTCGTCTATCCCGCTGAACCGGCTGCTTCTTTACAAGTCTCTCGGCGTGTCCTTGCCGGCGGGGGTCGCAGTCGACGAGGAGGGCCAGCCGACCATGGAGCCTTCTGAAGGCAGGACGCTTCTGCCGCTCGGCGGTGTGGATTTCTCCTTCAAGGGCGCGGCTCTTGCCGGCGTCGCGACGCTGCTGTCGGCCATCCTGCAGGGTATGACCCTTGATCATGACCTCATGCCCATGGTCGGAACGGACGATTATTCGACCCCGCGCGGAATGGGTCATTTCCTGCTTGCCATCGATCCGGACCGATTTGGCGGACGCGACGTCTTCAACCGGGGCATGGCTGCCTATCTGGAAGCCCTGCGGGCCGCGCCCGCGCAGGAGGGGGCCGAAGTGCTGGCGCCGGGCGACCGCGAGTGGCGTGTCGAAGCCGCACGTGCGCAAACCGGCATTCCGATCGATCCCGATACCGCGGCCTTTCTTGGTCTGCTGCGGGACCCGGCCGAACCGGCCGGAAACTCCGAGGAGAATTAGTTTCATAGCCAACACGTGCCGGGGCAGGGAGCCTCCGGCCATCAACTGGGGAGGAATAACATGAAAACGATGCTGAAGCAGGGGTTGCTGGCCGCAGCGCTGTTGACCTCGA
>Ga0209281_1000720_pt1 | contig 32905 bp, 23 predicted proteins | sample MedtruBG_FD_187514 | JGI IMG/M metagenome (GOLD analysis project Ga0209281, IMG submission 187514) | Root nodule microbial communities of legume samples collected from California, USA - Medicago truncatula BG (SPAdes) (version 2) | ecosystem: Host-associated > Plants > Roots > Nodule | place... | reverse complement strand
CATGCTAAAGTGGATGCAACCTGCAACTTAGAACGTTCAGCGATATTTTCATAGCTTTTCGGAATAAAAATATTTATAATTTCGGTAAGTCACTACATAAGTCTAAGTTACAAGTTGTTTATCTATAGAGGGCGTCAATGATAATCCAACTTATGAGCATCATCTAAATACATAAATAAAGAGCTAATTAGTGATTTATTATATCAATAAGATCTTTAAAATCTTCTATATGATAATCAGCAAATTTTTTTATTTCATTATGTGGTTTTATTTCTCTTTTTAATAAATGGCCTGTCAATATAGTTCTTATTCCTAATTCTTTTGCGCCTTTTAATTCATCAGAACCGCCATCTCCAATAAAAACACTATTTTTAGGATTGACTTCCATCCTTTTTAATGCAATTTTATATATTTCTTTTTGAGGTTTTAAATATCCAACTTCATATGAAAATATCGTAGCATCAAATAAATTATGCAAAGGGGATTTATCCCAATACTTCACATCAATTATATCTGCATTACTAATCAAACATAGTTTCTTTCCACTATTCTTTATATCTAAAAGCACATTAAGAATTGTAGGATCTACATTAATTAAAGAATTTTTTAATCTATCCTCTCTTAATTTTAAAATCTGTTTTTTTGTGCACTCACTAACATCAATTTTCATTTTATTAAGAATATCTTCAATTATTTGTTTGGGATTTATACTCTTACTTGTTGCTCTTTTAAGGTATAATTCATCATCTTCAGCATAGCTTTCCCACTCATCTTTTGTTATTCCAAGCACATCATTTTCATTTCTTAACTCATTATATTTAGGTACAACAAGAGTAAAAAATAAATCAAAAAATACAACATCTATGTTATTCTTCATACTAAAATCCCCACTTTTATAGTTTAAATTTTTAATGATTTACTGCAGATAACCCAACTATAACTTAGACTTATGCATATAACCCACTGAAATCAATAATATACTTTTGTTCCAGTTTCTGGGGAATTTTGATGGGTAATTCTAAGGCCATAAGTTGTGCCCAAAGTGCTAGCCTCAAAGAACAGGCGCTCACAGAGAAAGTTCGAAGAACGAAATATAAAATTTCGATTCTCACTTTTTGAACAAGCACATTTGGAACAATATTAAAGGAAACTCGACTCACTACGTTCACTGAGTAAGTTCAATTAATCAAATCATAGATTTGAAATTTCACTTAAGAATCACAACCATCAAAATTCCCAATGAAACATTCCACAAAAGTATATTACTGATTTCTAGCTGGGATATATTTCGAAGTATAAGTATATTTATTAATTGGTTATCTATATTATATATTACCATATTATACAAGGTAGAATTTAACTAGAAATAAGTTTAGGGGAAAAGAGAAAGCATATAAATACTAAACTGGTCCATAGAGCCCAAATTTATTATTCATAATTACCATTAGCTTAAGAAAATTAATAATTAAAACTAATAAAGTAAAGTAATGAAGATTTGAAAAATGTGCTATAATTGAGGATAGATTAAGGAAATACAGTTAGTGACATTCAGCGATATTTTTTTAGTCCAACGGAATAAACATGTATTCAATTTCGGTTAGTTGTATATATTTACAGATTTAATAACAGTAGCATATTTTATGAAAGGAAGTTATAATTATGGATGCAAATGAACAGAAAGTATATGATATTTTGAGTTCATTAGAAATTGATTATATTAAATATGAACATAAACCTGTGTATACTTGTGAAGAGGCAAAGGAATTAGAGCTAGAAATTACCGGACAACATTGCAAAAATCTTTTTCTTAGAAATAGAAAAGGAGATGTTCATTATTTAGTGGTTTTAGATGAGAGTAAGAAAGTAGATTTAATAAATTTATCAAATCAAATTAGCAGCAGCAGATTATCTTTTGCGTCAGAAGAAAGGCTATTTAAATATCTTCAGCTTAAGCCAGGTTCTGTTACACCTTTTGGTTTAGTAAATGATGAAGAGAGAGAAGTTATAGTTTTAATAGATAAGGATATAGTAAATAAAAGTCCTATTAATTTTCATCCAAATGTTAATACTGCCACCTTAGGAGTTTCTTATGATGATTTTGAGAAGTTTCTTAAATGGCATGAAAACAAGTTTGAATACATAGAAATTTAGAGTAGATAATTAAGGGAGGTTATATCTATATTTTTTTGTATTTCTGGAGGGTTGAAGTATGAAAATAAGGTTAATGACAACTGAAGATTATAATGAAGTGTATAAATTATGGACAAATACTAATGGAATGGGAATGCGTAGTTTAGATGATTCTTTTCAAGGAATCGCAAAGTTTATAAAAAGGAATCCTAAAACAAACTATGTTGCCTATAATGAAAATAAAATAATAGGTGTAATTTTGTGCGGACATGATGGAAGAAGAGGATACATCTATCATACGGCGGTTAATCCCGACTATCGTAAAAGTGGGATTGGAAAAGCTTTAGTGGAGGCAGTAGTAAATGCGTTGAGAAAAGAAGAAATAAATAAAGTTGCCCTTGTTGCATTTGCATCAAATGATTTGGGGAATGAATTCTGGCAAGCTATGGGTTTTGAGAAAAGAGATGATTTGCTTTATAGAAATCTTAGTATCAATGAAAAGAATATTTAGGGGGTAAGTTACAGAATAAGTCTAGTTACATGTTGGATATCTAGATATACTGTAAAAACCTAAATTATGTGCGGAGGAAAAATTATGTTAATTACTAATATTTTGACCAGTGTAATTTTTATTGTTGTCGGAGCAATCTTAAAGTTACGGCCACCAAAGAAGATAAATAGTGTTTATGGATATAGAACCTTTTTTGCCATGAAAAATAAAGAAACATGGAAAGAAGGGAATAGTTTTAGTGCTGTTATGATGTTAATAGGAGGCAGTATATCTTTGAGTTTTTCCCTAGTAATTACTCTATTATTAAGAGAAGAGCCTAATTTATCGAGCATAATAAGTATTGTAGGAACTTTAATAATCACTTTAAGCTTTACTTTATATACAGAAATCTATTTAAGAAAGATTTTTGATAAAGAGGGGATAAGGAAGAATAAATAATAAATTATTTACTTGGCTGATTTCTCAGATGATATTAGTAACTTCACTAATACATTTATATAATGAATAGATTTTAAGACTTATGAGATAATTTCATTTTATCTTATAAGTCTAAATTTTTTTATGAATGTTAAATTACAGTATTAGAGATAAACAACGTGATAATTAGGCTCAAACATCTAACTCATTTCTACAAATGTCATTGCTATAAATGCAGCTATTCAGAGTGGGCTCCCGCCGACATCATGGATGAGTTTGCAGATATGGATGAATTTTAAGAAATAACGGAACAGGTTAGATTAAAAAACTTGTATTTGTTTAAAAAATTATGAAATTTAATTCGGGGAAATTTTACGTTTTTTAACATTACAAAAATTGTAATTTTTAAATTGGTATAACATGTTGAATTAAACGTCATTTATAAAACTTATTATACTGAAAAAGTTAATTAGGAATTAATTATATAAAATTGTAAATTAATCTGATATAATGTAAATGTATACAGGGAGTTTTGATATAATGTTTTAATATATGGAGGTAAGGGATGTTTGGCTACGAGGAAATAAAAAATTTAAATGAGCTTGAATTTTCATTATATGAATATATAATGAAAAATAGTGAAAAAGTTATTTATATGAAGATAAGAGATTTAGCAAATGAAGCGCATGTCTCAACAACTACAGTGCTGAGATTCTGTAGAAAAATAAATTGTGATGGATTTTCTGAATTCAAGCTAAAATTTAAGATGTATATGGAAGGTAAAAGTAAAAAGAGGGTAAATGAAGATACATCTTTTATAATAGATAACTTTAAAAGATTATCAAGTAATGAATTTAAAAAAACGATAGATGGTCTTTGTGATTTAATCAGAGAGCATGATAATATAGTTTTTTTAGGAGGCGGATTATCTGGAATAGTCGGAAAATATGCATCAAGATACATTACATCAATAGGCAAGTTTAGCACATATATAGATGATTTATTTTATCCGATTAACTGCGAAAGTTATAAAAATGGGTTGGTTATAGTCTTATCTGAATCAGGAGAAACAGTGGAAATCATTGATGCCATTAATAAATTCAAAAAAGAAAAATGCATTATAGCAAGCATAACTAACAGTGAGAATACGACAATAGCTAAAATTTCAGATTTTAATATATCTTATTATATACCTGAAGAAAGAATAGATGATATTGATATTACAAGTCATCTCCCTCCAATATATATCTTAGAAACAGTTGGAAGAAAATTATATAATGAAAAAATAGCAAAATAAAAACGTAAAGCTGAAGTATTTGTACAAGAAAGTGTAACAAATACTTCAGCTTTTATTTACGTCTAGGAGCGTGCCTAGTAAAACTGTAATTTGCCAACTAATAAGAGTTTAGTCAAAGTAATCGCCAAGAAGCCTTGTAGCTATAAGATTATGTAAAGTAGAAATATTTTGCATAAAGCGTCTTGAAAATGAGGCATTTCCTAAAACTTTAATAATCTTAGTTAGAATATAATTCTAAATAAAGAAACAAATTGAAACTTTTTTGTAAAAATTCACTTAATAAGTAAAATGTTATTTTAGTTAGTGAAAATATTTACATAGCATTATTTATAATATAATCTATAATCTGATAACGATTTGAGTAAATGTTTTACTTATTTGTAATTTTTAATTTATTAGTTGTTCTGGTGTTATAAAATCATCAATAACAAGTTTTTAAAGGAGTAGCCTACTCGTCTCCACGTAATTTGTAGTTAACTGTTATCCCAATATTAAAGAATATAAAATAATTTGCTCAAAGCCAAGAAGCGATAACATTTCATTGCGTTTTGTGCCTTGAGCGAAGCGAAAGGAATGGTTATAAAAATGAAAAGAATTAAAAAAAATAACAAAGGGAATTTAAAAAAATCATTTTCTATTTTTACTACAGCCTGCTTAATAGGAGGAATGGTACAGTTACCTGTAATACCTCAAGTGGCATATGCAGAAGAAACGGGACCCTATCTAATTTCATTGAATAGGACTACTTATGCATCTTCTACTAATGGAGGAACTTCAGATAAAACAGTAGATGGAGATACTAAATCACGTTGGGAATCAGCATGGGGAAAGGATAATCAATGGCTATATGTTGATTTGGGAGCTACAGCATCAATAACAGGAGTAAAAATTAAATGGGAAAATGCATATGCCACGGCATATAGGATTCAAGTATCTGATGATGAAAGTCAATGGAATACTGTTAAGACAGTAGTTGACGGAAAAGGCGGAGAAGAAACGATTGATAATTTAAATGCAACTGGAAGATATGTCCGCATACAGCTCGATAAAAGATTTTTTGAAGCTTATGGATATTCAATTTATGAATTTGAAGTTTATGGAACAGGCGGAATAAATTCGCGCCCAGAAGCACCTCTTGGACCAAATGTAGCTTTAAATAAGCATGCGGAAGCTTCTTCAACTCATGAGGATTGGTATATTAAACCAGGACAAGTTGATCCTGATAAAGCATTTGATGGGGATAACAATACACATTGGGGATCTTCAACTAAAGATGATCAATGGATATATGTTGACTTAGAAAGCACTCATACTATAGGTAAAGTTATTTTAGATTGGGATTCAGCAGCAAGAAGCTATGATATTCAAGTATCAGATGATGCGCAAAACTGGACTACAGTTTTCAGACAGTTAAATGCTAGAGGTGGAGAAGAAATTATTCCACTATATGCAACAGGAAGATATGTAAGAATGAAAGGTATAACTAGAAAAACTACTTATGAATTTGGATTAAAAGAATTCAGAGTGTATGATTATGTTGATGGAGATCAAAAGCCAGTGTATACTATACCAGATATACCAGCTTCTAAGATTACACAAGTAGGAAGTGGAAGTTATGTAAGTGATCCTAATTTATTTCCACAACCAGCTGAACCTTATGAAAAGACAAGTAATGTAGACGCACCAATTCCTTCAAATGACTGGTGGCAATCAATTCTTATGAAAAATTTAGGAGATCCACTAATTACACTACCACTAAAAACTAAATATGAAAAACAGGGATTAGGAATATTAACACCAAGTGCAGGATGGGTTGAAGGTATAAGTGTTAATACTGAAAGAAATACGGACTTATATTTAATGGCTAATAATATTAATACTGCTGTAATGAACAGTAAAATTAGCGGATATGGTGATTATTCAGCAAATGTTGTATTAAGTGATAATGATACTGAAAAAATGAAAACTACATTTGTAAAAGGATCTCCATATATCTACACAGAATTTAGTGATCCGAGTTCACCAGAAATATATTCAACTAATATTACAAGAATATATGATAATAATGGAGGAGATATCCTAGTAAATGATGGTGATACAATATCAACAGATCATATTGGTATTGAAGTAACAAATACTAATGGTTCATCAAATTCAAATGAAATCAAAAGATATTATGGATTATTTGCACCTAAGGGAACTGTGTTTAAAAAAGCAGGAAATAAAATTAAGATGCAATTAGGTAATGGAGAAGGTTATTTATCAATGGCAACTATGCCTACAGGCTATGATTTAGATTATTTCTACAATCATGCTTATGCCTTTGTTACAGATACTAAAGTAGATTATAGCTTTGACAATACTACATCAGATGTTACTACTAAGTTCAATCAAATTGTTTCTTTGAAACGTACAGATCTTGCAGATACAACACTTATGTGTATGCTGCCACATCAATGGAAGACTAGTCAAGACTCAACTACAAATTACTCGTTCCCATCTGTAAGAGGAACACTAAAAGTGTACGCCGGTAATTCTTTTACTACAGTTGATAAATTTAATGGAATGGTTCCACAATTTACTGAACCTTTAAATGCTGAATATTCAAGAAGTGATTTACTAAAATATCTTGCAGATCTTGATAAATCTAGTTCAGGTAATTTTATGAGTGGAGATGCTTATTGGCAAGGAAAAGTTCTTCATCCACTATCAATGGGAGTTCTTATAGCAGATCAAATCAATGCTACAGACTATAAAGAGAAATTTTTAGCAAGAATTAAGGCAATTTTAACTGATTGGTATACTTATAAACCAGGGGAAACAGAAGGTTATTATTTTGATTATAATCCAGAGTGGGGTACTCTAATCTATAAAAATAGTGAATTTGGAGCTAACGTAGGTATTACAGATCATCACTTTACTTATGGATACTTTACATTTGCATCAGCAGTGTTAGCTACTTACGATAAAGATTTCTTGGCAAACTATGGTCCTATGGTAGATATGTTAATAAGGGATTATTCTAATCCATCAAAGAATGATTCAAAGTTCCCTCAATTTAGAAACTTCGATCCATACGAAGGTCATTCTTGGGCTGGAGGTTATGCAGATAATGGAAATGGTAATAACCAAGAAGCAGCAGGAGAATCGTTGTTCGGCTGGGTTGGAGAATACATGTGGGGATTGGCATCAGGAAATACTGAATATAGAAATGCCGGAATATACGGATTTACTACAGAATTAGGGGCAGTAAAACAATATTGGTTTAATTATGATGGTGATAACTGGTTATCAGATTACAATCATAAAACCGTGGGACAAGTATATGGAAGCTCTAATTTCTATGGTACTTTCTTTAATGGAAATTCAGTATACGTTTATGGAATACATTGGCTTCCAACAGGAGAATATTTAACAAATTACGGTGTTGATAAAGAAAAAGTAGCAAATTTATATGAAGGTATGAAAGAAGATATTATAAATGATTATAATAAGAATACCGATCCAAATAAAGGACCAGCACCTGACCCTAATGATGTTGAAACAGATTGGAGACATATAACATGGCCAATTGAATCATTAAGTGATCCTAAAGGAGTACTAAATAAATGGAATCCTTCTAAAATGCAAAATAATGAAGTTTATAATGCTTATTGGTTTATAAATAACATGGCAACACTTGGACAACGAACAAGAGATATATGGGCAGAAGATGGAGTAAGTTCAAGTGTATATAAAAATGGCGATACGTATACTGCATTAGTTTGGAATCCAAAGGATGAACCAATTACTGTAAAATTCCGCAATGATTCTGGAGAATTAGGATACACAACAGTTGCTCCAAAAGCTTTAGTTGCTGTAAATCCAATGGTACAAGATGCTGTAAGTAAAAATGGATTACAAGCGGAAATTAATGCAACAAAGGCACTAGTAGAAACCGAATATACAGAAGAAAGCTGGGCAAGTGTAAATTCAGCATTAACTGAAGCAATAAAAGTAGTAGAAGATGCATCAGCAACTAATGAACAAGTTGCAACAGCACTTAAAAATTTACAAACTGCAGTAAGCGAATTAATAAAAACTACTTCAAATACCGATGGAGGAGTTAATTTATCATTAGGTAAGGTGGCAGTATCATCTTCAAACGAAGCTGATGGATTAGGGGCAAAATTTGCTATAGATGAAAATTTAGATAGTAGATGGGGCTCAAATTGGGCTGCAAATACTGATAATCACCCAGAATATCTATATGTAGATTTAGGACAACCTTATTTTGTTGGAAATGTGAAAATATCTTGGTCAACTGCATATGCAAATGAGTATGAGATACAAACATGTGTATCTAATCCACAAGATGAAAGCAGCTGGACAACAGTAAAAACAGTTACTGATGGAGATGGTTCTCTTGACGATATAGATTTCACAACTGTAGCTGCAAGATATGTAAGAATTTACTGCAAGCATCCAATGACATCATGGGGATATTCAATTAATGATTTCGGTATTTATGCTAGAACCGATAAGTCAGAGTTAACTACAGAAATAGAAAATGCTAAAACTTTAAACGCAAGTAATTATACGGTAGATACTTGGAATAACTTTAGTTTAGCATTGGAGGGGGCTACAGATATTCTTAACGATTCAAAAGCCACTCAAAAACAAGTAAATTCAGCACTTGATACTTTGAGAAATGCAATTCAGGCTTTAGTACAAACTAGTGAATCTAATACTAGTGATAATTTAGCTAAAGATAAGAATGCAGTATCATCTTCAAATGAAGCAGAAGGATTAGGAGCAAAAAATGTAACTGATGAAAATTCAGATACAAGATGGAGTTCGAATTGGGCTGCAAATACTGACAATCATCCAGAATATGTATATGTAGATTTAGGTGATGTTTCTACTATAGGTAATGTGAAAGTATCATGGGATATAGCTTATTCTAAAGAATATGAAATACAAACATGTACATCTAATCCACAAGATGAAAATAGCTGGACAACAGTAAAAACAATTACTGATGGAACTGGTGGACTTGCTAATATAGATTTTTCTAGTGTTTCTGCAAGATATGTAAGAATTTATTGTAAGAATGCATCAACATCATGGGGATATTCAATTAAAGATATAAAAGTTTATGCTGGTGTAGATAAAACAGCATTATCAGCAGAGATAGAGCAGGCTGATTCATTAGTGGAAAGCGAGTATACTGAAGATACGTGGGAGAATTTTAGCAATGCATTGGCTGAAGGAATAAATATTAAAGAAAACTTATACGCAATTCAAACACAGGTTGATAATGCTCTTGATAATTTAAAAAGAGCAATTGCAGCTTTAGTAAGAGTTAATGATGTTTCAGAGGACACTAGTAATTTAGCTAAAGATAAGGATGCTGTCTCATCCTCAAATGAAGCAGAGGGATTAAGTGCGCAAAATACAACTGATTCAAATGCAGGGACTAGATGGAGTTCGAACTGGGCAGCAAATACTGATAATAATCCGGAATATGTATATGTAGATCTAGGAGATGTTGCAGCAATAAATAACGTAAAAATATTATGGGATGCAGCTTATGCTAAGGAATATGAAATACAAACATGCGCGTCTACCCCACAGGATGAAAATAGCTGGGAGACTGTAAAAACTGCTACTGACGGTGATGGTGGATCAGACAATATAGATTTTGCAAGTGTATCTGCAAGATATGTAAGAGTTTATTGTAAAAATCCTGCAACACAGTGAGGATATTCAATTAAAGACATTGAGATTTACGGAGATAAAGTTACATCAGTAGCTACTGATGTTAAAAATAGCCTAGATGAAACTGATGTCCCATTAAAAGAGGACAATACAAATACGGATGTAACTAAAACTACTGATAGTGAGCAACCAAAGGAAAATACTACAAATACTAGTGCAAATCAAGAAGTAAGTCAAGCAGAGAATTCCGCATCGAATGGAACTAGCACATTAGATACTAATAAATAATTAGATAATAGTAAGAAGAGATAAACCTATATTAAGTCAGCAAAACTCATTATATTTGATTTTGCTGACTTTGTTATATTTGCAGAGACTATTTTTATTTATGTCTAGGAGCATGCCCAGCAAGACTTTAATTTGCCAACTAATAAGAGTTTAGTCAAAGTAATCGCCAAGGAGATTTGTAGCTATAAGATTATGTAAAGTAAAAATATTTTTAATAAAGCGTCTTTGAAATGTGCCTAAATGGTGCTCGCAAAAATGCAGATTGTAACATTATTCTTTAATAATTTTAGTTAGAATATAATGCTGAACCAAGAAACAAATTGATACTTTTGGGTAACAATGCACTAAATAAGTAAAATGTTATTTTAGCTAGTGAAAATATTTACACAGTATTATTTATAATATAATCTATAATCTGATAACGATTTGAGTAAATGTTTTACTTATTTACTTTTTGCTTGGTTGTTTTCGGAAAAAGTAATGCTTTTAATAAAATTTAGTAGGGGGAGTTTGTATGAAAAAAGGAAAGCAAAAAATACTAGCAATGATTTTAGCAGCAGGTGTTTCGATAAGTTTATTAGGTGGAAATTATACTGTTACTAATGCAGCTGCTGATGAAGAGGATATAATTGGTACATCAGAAAATTTGCTGTATTCTAACAATGCTACTACTAGTTCAGCAGTTAATGTTACTACTAGTCCATCAGTTAGTGTAATTAATATGCTTGAAAATGAGAGCCAATTAACTGATCTAGCAGAAGGAAAACATGTAACAGCTTCATCAGGAGCAAATAACGCTGCTTTGGCTGTAGATGGTGATAGTGGAACTAGATGGGAATCAGAGAGTGGTAAAGATCCACAGTGGATTTGTATTGATCTTGAAGGTAATTTTAGAATAACAGATGTAAAATTAAAATGGGAATTTGCAGCGGCAAAGGAGTATAAAATTCAAGTATCAAAAGATGGACAAGAATGGGCGGATATAGCAGAAGTTACAGATGGACAAACAGGAGAGGAAAGAGAAATTGATTGCGATCAAAGTGTTACTGGCAGATATGTAAGAATGTATGGTACAAAAAGAGCTTCTGCTTATGGATATTCTTTATTTAATTTTGAAGTATATGGACAGGAGTCTGGTTTTAAATCAATATCAGGCAAAAGTACTGCAGTAAATTTAAAATGGTGTCCTGAAGATAGTTCTGTAGGATATAATATTTATCGTTCAACTGATGCTGATAGTGGTTTTGAAAAAATAAATGAAGAACCTATAACAGATACAGAATATACAGATACAGATGAATTAGATATAAAAAAATATTATTATAAATTAAAAGTAATAGATGAAAATAATGATGAATCGGAATTTTTGGATTGTACTTCAATAACAATTACTGAAGATTTAGATTTGGGAGATAAAGTGAAGATATTTGATTCTTCAATGCCACAAGATGAAATTCAAAATACTGTTGATAATGTGTTTAATGAGATGGAAACTAACCAATTTGGTACAGCAAGATACGCTCTTTTATTTAAACCAGGTAAATATAACACTAATGTTAATGTAGGTTTCTACACTTCTGTAATGGGTCTTGGAAAAACTCCCGATGATGTAGATATCACAGGGGCAGTACGTTGCGAAGCAGACTGGTTCCCAGGACAGCCAGGAAATGCCACTCAGAATTTCTGGAGAACAGTAGAAAATGTAGCAATTACACCTAAATACAAATCAAATAATGTAACACAACCAGAAGGAGATTTAACTTGGGCTGTATCACAGGCAGCACCAATGAGACGTACTCATATTAAAGGAAATTTATCATTATGGGATCCATATGAAAATGATTATGATAATGGTTGGGCTAGTGGTGGATTTATTGCAGATTCAAAGGTAGATGGTAAGATTGGATCGGCATCTCAGCAGCAATTTTTCACTAGAACTTCTGATATGAGTTCTTGGGATGGTTCAAACTGGAACATGGTATTTGTAGGAGATAATGGTGCACCAACAGAAGATGATGATAAGTATGTATCACAACAGAACGCATATACTGTTGTTGATAAAGCACCTGTAGTTAGAGAAAAACCATTCCTTTATATTGACGATGATGGTAAATATAAGGTATTTGTACCGGATACAAGTAAGAATGCTCAAGGAGTATCATGGGAAAATGGTTTAGGTGATGGAAAATCATTAGGTGTAAGTGAGACTTTTTATATAGCAAAACCAGAAACAGATACAGCAGATACATTAAATGAAGCACTTAATGAAGGTAAAAATATTTTATTTACACCAGGTGTATATTATTTAGATAAAGAGCTCCATGTTACAAAACCAGATACTATCATATTAGGAATGGGTCTAGCAACATTAAATCCAAATAACAGAAATGCAGCTATTGTAGTAGATGATGTAGATGGAGTAAGCATTTCAGGATTATTATTTAATGCAGCACAAGGAGAATCTCCTTATTTATTAAAGGTAGGACAAGATGGATCTCACAAAGATCACTCAGAAAATCCAATAGTTTTAGCTGATTTATTCTTTAGAATTGGTGGCGATGGTGAAGAAGGTGCAAGAGCTAAATCATGTATAATAATAAATAGTGATGATGTTATAGGTGATGATTTCTGGGTATGGCGTGCTGACCATGGTGATGGAGTAGGCTGGGAGCTTAACAGATGTGATAATGGACTTATTGTTAATGGAGATGATGTTACAATTTATGGATTGTTTGTAGAGCACTTTAATGAATATCAAACATTATGGAATGGTGAAAATGGTAAAGTATATTTTTATCAAACAGAGTTACCATATGATGTTCCAAGTCAAGAAGCATGGATGAGTAATAATGGAACTGTAAATGGTTATGCGTCATATAAAGTAGCAGATACAGTTAAAAACCATGAACTTTATGGTGCTGGTTTATATACTTACTTTACAGATGCAGATGTAGTTGAAAATAGTCCAATTGAAGTGCCAAACACTCCTAATGTTAAAATAAAACATGCAACAACTGTACATTTAAATGCATATGGTGGAGCTACTCATATCGTTAATAATAGTGGTGCCGCAGTAAATTCAGACAATATGAGATCAGTAATAGCCTATTATTCCAATAAAACAGGTGATCCAGCTATTAAACCATCAGGAGGTGTATTTTCATCTGAACAAGCTGTAAGCATTGATTGTGCTGTTGAAGGAGCTCAAATAAGATATACAACAGATGGTCGTAAACCATCAAATACATTTGGAACAATATATACAGGACCATTTACTGTTGATTCTACAACTACAATTAAAGCAATTGCTTATAAAGAAGGAATGGAAGTTTCAGATATTTCAACTTCAACAATTACTATAAAACCACAATTAGCAGATAATTTATCACTTGGAAAACCAGCAAAAGCAAGTTCAGGTAAAGCTCAATTAGCTTTTGATGGTGATGCTAATACTAGATGGGCATCTAGTTGGGAGAAGGATGAATATATTTCTGTTGACTTAGGTAACGTTTGTACTATATCAGAAATAAATTTATTATGGGAAGCTGCATATGCTGTGAAGTATAAGATACAAATTTCAAATGATGGAAAGAATTGGGTTGATGCTTATAATAAAAATACTCCCAATTATGTAAATATAACAGACTCTGTAATGGATATTTTTAATAAGAATACTAGTGGCGGTTCAGAAAGTATATCATTCCTAAAACCTATAAATGCAAGATATATTAAAATGCAGGGAGTTCAGCCTATTACAGAATATGGTTATTCAATTTATGAATTTGAAGTTCATGGAGAAAAGCTGAAAATAAATGAAACTAATTTAAGTAGTTTATATGAACAACATAAGAATGATAAAAATAGAAATTATACAGATGAAACATGGAACACATTTATAAATGTTTTAAATTCAGCTAAAGGTATATTAGATAAAGATGAAAAATCACAAGAAGAAATAGATAAGGCATATAATGATTTATTAAATGCAATAAACGGATTAAAAGGAAATGGAAATTCTGGTTCATCAGGTGGCTCAAGTGGTCATGGAAGCAGTAGTGGCGGTTCATCAAGTGGGTCAGACAAAGAAGATACTGTAGATAAAAATGATAATTCAGGTGCTGCTAATTTAGAAAAAGAGACTGGTTGGACTAAAGACAAAAACAATGAAAAATGGTATTATTTAGATCCTAACTCTGGAGAAAAGAAGACAGGCTGGTTTAAAGATATTGATGGAAAATGGTACTATTTAGACTCAAACTCTGGAGAAATGAAAACGGGTTGGTTTAAAGATACTGATGGAAAATGGTACTATTTAAACTCAAATTCTGGAGAAATGAAAATAGGCTGGTTTAATGATAACAACAATAAGTGGTACCATCTTGGAAACAGCGGAACTATGACTACAGGCTGGTTTAAAGATGCTAATGGAGAATGGTACTATTTAGATTTGAATTCTGGAGAAATGAAGACAGGCTGGTTCAATGATAATGATGGTAAATGGTATTACTTAAATATTGATGGAAGTATGACATATGATACTTATATTGGTGGATATTATGTAAACTCTAATGGAGTATATGAGTAATATTAAATTATACAAATAGGGTTTGGTAAGCAAACCCTATTTATTAATCTTTTATGAAAGAAGGATAAATTTATGAAACAGATAAAAAATAAACTTCTATCGTTAATGTTTATATTTATCATTGGAATAAGCATGAACTTTTCTTGTGTACCAGTATATGCAACAACTTATAATACAGAAAATTATGTTAACTGGAAAAATAATGCTATTATTTATCCACAAGCAGGACAGCTTGTAGCAGCAGGTCCTATATATTTTCAATGGAATAAGCTTGATGATGCAATAAAATATGATGTATATATTGATGATAATTTTCAAGGAGCTATAGATGCATCAGATGATAATGTTATTGAATATGAAGTTTATTCTACATCAGTTGCATCACATAAATTAAAAATTGTAGCTGAGCTAGAGAACGGTAAAAATGTTACTGCAAATATAAGAACATTTTATGTATCTAAAAAAGGTATGGGGTCTGGAATGATAGATAAAGTTCAAGTATCGGGACTTTCTTGGTATTACCATTGGGCAACAGATCCTATTGAGGGAGCAGATCCAAAGATGCAATTTGTTCCGATGATATGGGGCGAAGGAGACTATGGACCTAATTGGTTAAAAAATCCTGATAATAAAAAATATAAAACAGTATTAGGTTTTAATGAACCTGATTTCAAAGATCAATCAAATATATCAGTAAATAAGGCTATTGAAGCATGGCCAAGTTTTATGGATAGTGGATTAAGAGTAGGTTCACCAGCAACAGGAGTAGCTGCACCATGGAGTAATGACTGGTTTAAGCCTTTTATGGACAAGATTGATGGAGACAGTAATTTAGGTGTTGATTTTATAGCAATTCACTGTTATCTTGATGGAACATATGCGGATACATTTTTACAGATGATTGATGATTGTTATGAAAAATATCACAAACCAATTTGGATAACCGAATTTGGAATTGCAGAATGGAGTCAAGGAAAATGGAACAGTAACAATCCAGATGCACTTAGGGATGTAGCAGAATTTATGAAAAAAGTAATTCCAGCATTAGACCAAAGAGAGTATGTTGAAAGATATGCATGGTTTCCTTTTGATCCTACAGATAAATATGGAGGATCATCCGGCTTATATGATGTAAACACAGGTAAACTTAACTCGCTTGGAAAAGTATATAGAAATTTAGGAAATCCAAAAGGATATACATTACCAAATCTTGATGGAAGCATTGATTCAGAAAATATTCCAAAGGATATTGTAGTTGATGATGGCTATACAGGACCTATAACTGATCCGGAAGAAGAAACATCAACAGCTCCAAGAATAAATGGATCAATTTATACATCAACTACTACTGTGAAAGGAACAGCTGGTGCAAATGCAGATATAACATTAGCTATAGATGAAAATATTGTATCTGCAACTACTACTGCTGCTGTTGCCGTTACTACAGGAGCACAGGCAGTGATTAACTCAGAACTTGAAGAAAAAGTAATAGCATCAATAAAAGCTGACAAAAATGGTAACTGGTCAGTAAAAATTCCTGCTCAAAAGAAAAATACTATTATAAAAGTAACAGCCAAAGAAGAAGGAAAATTAGAATCATCAATATCGGTTAAAGTTCGTAAATATTCTTCAAGCTCATCGGGTTCTGGATCTAGCAGCAAACAAGAATTAATTACGACAAAAGATAATATAACAACTATTAAATCTTCAGATTCATCAATTATAAAAAATCAAATATTAAGCTCAACTGCACCCATTATAAAAGCTGAGTTATTAGATCAGCCGATAGTTAAAAAATCAGTATTTGAAGCATTAGCAGGTAATCAAAACAAAACTTTAATTTTAGTAGGAAAAAATGCATCATGGACATTTAATGGATCAGATATATTAGTCAATAATGTATCAGATGTGGATACTACAATAAATTCTACTTCACCTAATACATTAAATATAAGTAAACTAACTGATGGAAAATACATAATAAATTTATCTTTTGTTAATAAAGATATGTTGCCCGGAAAGGCTACAATAGAGGCTAATGTGGAGTCTAAATATAATAATAAAATTATGTATTTATATTCTTATAATACAGCTTATAATAGATTAAATTTAATATCTGCAAACGTATCTGTTAAAAATGGATTAGCAGAATTCGATGTAACTAAAGGTACTGATTATATTTTAAGTGAATCACCAATATCAGGAGCAGTTAGTGAAGGTTGGAATAAGACTGCTAATGGAGAATGGATATTTGTTAAAAATCAAGATAATGTTATTGGATGGATTAAAGATAAGTCTAATTGGTATTTAACTGATAACTTAGGAATTATGAAAACAGGCTGGGTAAAAGACACTAACGGACAATGGTATTTCTTAAATTCATCAGGAGCTATGCAAACAGGCTGGGTAAAAGACACTGATGGACAATGGTATTATTTAAACAGCAATGGAACAATGGAAAGTAACACCGTGATTGATGGTTATAAATTAGATATTACAGGGGCCTTAATTCAATAGGATTTAAGATTTTAAAATCAATTTGGCTCAATACTAAAAACTGCGTTTGACAAGTACTGTATGTATAATTACTAAATAATGTGATTAGTAATTATAGTTTCAAAAAAGTCAAGCGCATATTTTGATTAAGTAATGTGATTAGAAATATTTTTCTTAGGGCATTCATTATAGTCCTCCATTCTGTTGTTTCATAGCATTGGAATTTGATTATATTCTTATTAAATACAGATAATACTTATTTATCTTTATTGGCGCTTAATATATTCTTCGTAAGGGATCTCAATTTCAATTAAGTTATTCTTGATTTTATAGTTGGTACTTTCAAGAGAGTATTCCTTATTAATTAAATTCATTGAAATATTGTAAAATGCTTCTGCCATAATGTCTGAGTCTTGAATAACAGTTCCTGTCATAAGCTCTTTATCAATTAAATCTTTAGCCTCTGGTAATCCGTCAACTCCAACAACTGGTATATATTTGGATTTATCTCCTTTGTTATAGCCATATTGCTGAAGGGCTTCAATAGCACCTATAGCCATAGCATCATTATTTGCAATTATTGCTTCAATATTGCCAGCATATCTTAAGAATACGGCGTTAGTTTCTATTTTGGCTAATTCTTTATCCCAATTAGCAACCATAGATACAAGTTTTTTTGTTTTTATACCAGAATTATTGATGGTTGAAATAGAATAATTTGTTCTATCCTTTGAAGTTGGGCTATCGCTATCTCCTTGCAGCATTATATATTGTAATATATTATCATCATTTTTATCTATGAAACCTTTATTAGTATTCCAAAAATCTACAAGTATTTTTCCTTGAAGGGTACCAGCATCTTTTGAATTGAAGACCGTAAAAAAAGCTTTATCATAATCTTTATTAACGGCGGAAATGACTTGTGAATCAATTCCTAGCATAATTAATGGGATATTTTTCTGCTTAACGCTATATATAACCTCTTCAACTATGGGCTCTTTTGTATCAGCTAAATTTATAATTAAAAGATCTAGTCTATTTTTTAGCACGGAATCAAGGATTTCTCTTTGCACACTTACATTGTTTCTTCCATCAAAAAATACAAAGTTAACTTGATTTTGATTTTTTGTTTGAATATTTTCTAAACTTTGCTTAAATTTAGATAGATACATATCGTCAAAACTGTATAATAGCACACCAATATTAATTACATTTGTATTATTAGTATTGTTATTAGTTGTTAAAGTTGTAGGTGAATTCAAAGTAGTACTTCCTAATAGTCCACTAGTAATTAGGATAGAGATAATTATTAAAATTGTTTTTTTAAAGATCACCATCATAAGCCTCCGCATGAGTTGTAGCTAAATATAAAATAATTTAATATTAGGTTTTCTTTTGAGATAAAATTTATGCTAATTTAAAGCAATGAATTTATAATTTAAAAATACAAAAGCCTCTTACCTTTGAATGTTACATATAATGTAAATGTTGACAAGCTATACTTTTAATGTTAAGATTAAGGCAATAAAAGTCATACGTGTTAAGAGATTGTTACAGACAATGCTGGCAAAACTCATATTTGATTTAGATCAAGTAATGTGTTTTGTTTTTTTTCGCGTATAAATTATATAAAAGGGGGGAGATTTTAATGAGATTTACAAAGAAAACAAGACTTTTATTAACGTTTATTTTATCAGTTACAATTACGTCAAGTTCGTTAATTGGAATTCCAGTTAAGGCTGATGTAAACGTTAATAGCTCGGGGGATACACAAGGGGCCGGAGATTCAATTTTAAAGTATACTCAAGGAACTCTGCAAAGTACAAAGTATGGTAAAGTTCAAGGATACCAAGATAATGAAGGAAAAACTTTGATTTGGAAGGGAATTCCTTATGCTAAAGCACCTGTTGGAGAATTAAGATGGAAAGCGCCAGTAGATTCAGAGAAGTGGACCAGCACTTTAGATGCAACTAAGGATGGAAATATGGGGATTCAGCTATCCGATGGAAAGATTGTTGGTAGTGAAGATTGCTTAAACTTAGATATTTATAGACCAAATACTAATGCGACTAACCTGCCAGTTCTTTTATTTATACATGGGGGTAATAATCAAACAGGAACTAGCACAGAAATAAGTGCAAAAAAATTAGCTGTAAATGCAAACTGTATTGTTGTATCTATTAATTATAGATTGGGAGCTTTAGGATTTAACAGCCTGCCAGCACTCAAAACAGGAGACAAAAATGAGGATTCTGGTAACTATACTTTGTTAGATATAAGCAAATCACTAGATTGGATAAAAGATAATATAAAGTCCTTTGGTGGAGATTCAAAAAATATTACTGCTTCAGGTTTCTCAGCTGGCGGCAGAGATATTATGGCCATGCTTATTTCACCAATATTTAAAGGTCAATTTCAAAAAGCAATATCTTTTAGTGGAGGTATGACAACAGCAGATCCTGAAGATAGTACTAAAGTAATTGCAAAAGCTATTGCACCGCTTGTTGTAGAAGATAAGGTTAAGGCTACAGAAGATGAAGCTTATAAATGGCTTCAAACTGATTCAAAAGAAGTAAAAGATTATTTATATGGTCTTTCAGCCGATAGATTAGCTAAATTAATGGGAAATGCATCTATTAGAATGAGCGTTTTCCCACACTTATATACTGATGGAACAGTGCTGCCAAAGGAAGGCTTTGATACAAAGAAATATAATGATGTTCCACTTATAATGTTAACAGGCTCTAAAGAATTTTCTTTATTTGCTAGATATGATAAGAGATTCGCTGCAATAGATGATAATACTCTTATGACAAATCCAGAATTAAATAAAGAGTTACGTTTCTCAATTGATTACGGCAGCAAATTATATGAATTATTTAATGCGGAGGAATCTGCAGAGAGGATGATAAATAACTATAAATCACCAATTTACACCTGTGATATTGAATGGGGTTCAAATAAGGAGGTAATTGGAGATAAGATGGCTCAACTTGCAGGTTCATATCATGGAGTATTTTTACCTTTCTTAACAGATGAGGTAACTGGCTTTGGAGCACTTTATAAAGATTCCTTTAATAATGCTGGTGCAAAAGATTTAGGAACTAAATTTACTAAATATATTTCAAACTTCTTATGGAATAGCAATCCAAACAGTGAAAATTTAGTAGAGTGGAAACCTTGGACAGGAGCTGATAGAGGACCAACTCAACTAATATTTAATGCTGATAAAGATAAGGCGAATATAGTAATGTCAGAGGATAGAACTAAATATGAAGATGTTTTAAAAGAAATTGAAGCAGATACTACAGTTTCAAAAGAAGTAAAAGATAAATTAATAAAAGAGGTCTTAAATGGCAGATGGTTTAGTGGACAGATTGATGAGCATTTCAAAAATACTAGTCTTTGGATAAAATAATAGCTTATCGAAATAAGAGTCATTCTTTTGTTCCAGTTTCGTGGGAATTTTTATGGGTGATTCTAAGGCCAGAAGTTGTGCCCAAAATGCTAGCCTCAAAGAGAATTTCTTTGAACTAGCATATTTGGAACAACTTCCAGCCTAAGAATCAAAACCATAAAAATTCCCAATGAAACATTCCACAAAAGAATGCCCCTTATTTCTAGTTAAGGTATACTTCATTGTAAAGATCAAATTGATAGTTTGATTATTAAAATATTAAGAATTAAATAAAACCTGATATAAATACCGCATTTTTGTAATGAATTTGCGGTGTTTTTATTTGGTTATGTTTTAAGATAGAGTTGAAAATATATAAATTTTTAAGGGGAGAGATTTTGACTTTGCTTAATTTGCCTTTTAAGAATACTGCGAACTATATAGATATATAAAATCTATATCCATTCTGTAACTTCTTCCAGTAACTTTCGTGGTCGTTGATATGGCAATTGATTTGGATGCCCTATTGCTACTGCTGCTACAAGTTCATCTCTACGATTTAACCACGAACATATTTCTTTGTCACAATAAAAAATATCACAAATCCAAAGAGTCCCTAACTCAAAATCCTGCGCTGCTAAAAGCATTGTTTGCACAGCAGCACCTATTGATTGAGTATCAGTAAGTAATCTATGATGATTATAGTCTTCTTCAAAATTAGAAAATGCATTAAATGCTAAAACTACTGCCGATGCTTCATTAATTGAATTGATGCTTAACTCAAAACTTCCAGTAGGTTTAATCTGATTATTGTATTGATTCAAAGAACACTTCATAATATTTACCAAATCATCTTTTTTACTATTTTGAAGAACAACAAATCTCCATGGTTGGCGGTTTTTTCCCGAAGGTGCTTTAGTTGCTAATTCTAATATTTTTTTTATTATCTCTTTTGAGACTGTTTTATCTTGAAACTTTCGTATACTTCTACGATCTTCTATTGCTTTTATTACATCCATAATTGGTCCTCCTAACTTTAGTGCCTTTACTTGACTCACAAATCTATGGATATTCACAATATTTTACTAGTATGAATCAATTATAGCGCAAATTGTAGACATCACATTGTTCAATTTTGAAAGAACATTTTTTTATTAATTACTACATAGGAATATTGTGTATTGAGTTTACACATATTATACCTATTTCCAACGTTTGAGAGTTGGAAGTAACGTTGTCATTTCTTTTCTTGCTTCTTCTTCGCCTATTGCTCTTCCTAAAATAGGTACAATCATCTCAATCATTTCTTTCATAGATATATCAGGGTCAATAAATTTTCCGCCTTTATAGCAATTTGTGCAGTAAATACTTTTACTTCCGTCAAGTTCTTTTGATATGAAATGAGCGTGTTCTTCATTAAACGGTAAACCACAACTTTGACACATTGTTACTTCTGTCATTTTTAATCCTTCCTTTCATATACCATATAGTTACTTAATAAATAGTTAATGTTATACTACTATTAAGTCTTATAATAAGACTGTAAATTAAATAAAACAATATTTATTTTATATTAAAATATACTATTTTCATTTGGAGAATTTTGGGGAATCTCTTGAGATATATCCCACATTTCAGCAATCTTCTCTCCTTCAAAACGATACATATGTGCTACAGCCACCTCTTTATCTTCTGTAATTTGAACATGAGAAAGCAATGTAACGTATGGTGGCTCTGCAATTGCGAATTTTACAGTTAATTTTTTATTTGGAAATACTTCATTGCTGTTAAGCATACCTTCCAAAAGTGATTCTCTATCGCCATTGAAAAATACATTATGATGTTTAAAATTAGGTAACGTATATAATTCATAAACCTCATGAACTTTATCTGTTACTACTCCTTGAATAAAAGCTTTGGCTATCTCTTTTTGTTTATTTATCATGATTTTTCTCCTTTGCCTATGAATTTTTAAAATTATAATACCATTGTGTGATTAAAAAAATATTACTATTATCTTAATTGTAACATTGATTTCAAAATAATGTTATTATGGGAATAAATATTGCTTTTTCTATTTAAAAGCTGGTATCCTTTCATAAGCATAGGTGATATTGCCCTGAACCATAAAACTTTTAAAATTTAAATATATTTTGAAAAACATTAGGAGGCAAAATGATTTTTTTGATTTAGATGGCACGCTATTAGATCACAAAACTTCTGAATATCTTGGAATTAAAGCATTTTATAATAAATATAAGGATCTTATTGAGATAGAGATTAATAACTTAAAAGAGTTAAAAAATATTCTCAATTTAAGGATAGATTTGAAGTAGATTATTTATATCCAATTAAAAGTTTCAGAGGAAAAGTAATTGCTATAATTCATAAAAAAACGATGTTGAAGATAAATGGGTAGTTGGCTATGAGAATTCTAAATATACCAAACAAGAAATTTTAGCAGAGGTACATTTTCAAGAGCAATATTTTGATATAGAAGTTGAAGTTATTAATAAGTAAAATATGGATTGATTTTATATTATAGTTAAACACTATATAACATAAAATTGATTTGGAGTTAAGAATATATAATACTAGAAAGTGGGTAGACTCTTTTATGCAGTGTTGCATTTAGAATAGGTTTATAGGATTTCTTCATTAGAAGTTGTTCCATATCTGCTTGTCACAAGGTTTCCTTGGGAGCACGCAGGTATGGTGCAACTTTTAATGCTAGAAATCCATAGGACTATTCTATAGCAACCGAAATAACAGAGTCTACTCACTTTCGATGATCTATATACTTAACTATAAGTTCCACGATGTTTATCATAATCTTGCCAAAAAAACGCAAAAAGTGTATAGTAAAGTGATTGAAGAACGTAGAAAGAGAGCGGTAAGACTATGGATAATATTTTTAGTGATCAAATACTACTATGCCCAGTTTGCAAGGATAAATTAATTAAAGATACTGCAAATAAAATGTATAAATGCAATAATAGGCATACTTATGATATAGCAAAAGAAGGATATGTAAATTTATTGATTAGTAATCAAAAAAGAAGTAAGAATCCAGGAGATTCTAAAGAAATGGTTTTAGCTAGAATAGACTTTTTAAATAGAGGTTACTATAAAGCAATATCAGATAAAATAAGCGAAATGATTGCTGAATTTCTAAGCAAAAATGGAAATGATAGATCTAATATATTAGATTTAGGTTGTGGTGAAGGTTATTATTTAACTAATCTAAAGGATTATTTGAATGAAAAAAATATAAAAGCTGATTACTATGGCATGGATGTATCAAAAGATGCAGTAAAATATGCTAGTAAATCTGATAAGGAATGTGTTTGGGCAGTTGGAAATAATTTTCATATTCCTGCGGAAGATAAATCTATAGATTGTATACTTTCAGTATTTAGTCCAATAGAAATCAATGAGTGTAATAGAGTTTTAAAGGATGATGGGATTTTTGTAAGGGTACTGCCAAGAACCAACCATTTAATACAGCTAAGAGAGATTATATACTCAGATGTTAATTTAAACGATAAGATATATCAAGCAAGTGCTGAAGAAAATGATTATGTAAAGGAAGCTAATGTTACATATGATATAGAATTAAACAAAGAAGAAATATTAAGCTTACTTAAGATGACACCTCATTATTGGAAGTCAACTCCTGAGAATAAAGAGAAATTAGAATCATATGAATCGCTTGTTATTACTATAGATATGCGTATTGGTGCATTTCAAAAGAAAACAAAATAGAGAGCCGTCGATATTATTAAAATAGCATAATAACGCAGTATAAAGCATTATTCTATGTTGAATAAATGCTTTTTCTTTTTGCATTTTTAAATAATAGTATTGATATTTAATAGAAAAAGAAATAATTTAAAAGCATTTTTATTTTTAGATTATTTCTAATTTATTATTTATATATTTTACAAGCTTTTTTTATATTCTTCTGAAGGTATGCGAACTTCAATTCCATTGTCCTCAATATTATAATCTGTACCTTCAAGAGGATCTCTATCAGAAATTAAATTCATTCCTACTGTGTAAAGAGCATTTGCAAGAGCACGTGGTTCATGACCAACAGTACCAGTCATAAATCCTTTATCAATTAGATCCTTGGCTTCTTGCGTTCTATCAATTCCAACGACAACGATATTTTTTGATTTATCCCCTTGGTTATAACCATATGTTTGCAATGCATTAATAGCGCCTATTGCCATAGAATCATTATTTGAAATTATTGCTTCAATCTTTCCATTATACTTAAGAAATAACGAGTTTACAGCCTCTTTAGCTAATTCCTTATTAAAATTAGCATTTACGAGCGCAAGTTCCTCTGTTCTTATTCCTGCATCATTAATTGTTGAAATAGCATTTTTTGTTCGTGTAACTGCTATTGGCAGATTATTTGAAGCTTGTAACATAACATATTGTAATATACCATCATTATTTTTATCGATACTTGATTTATCAATATTCCATGCGTTAACAATTAACTGTCCTTCTAAAATTCCTGATTCTTTCTCATCTCTCGATATAACGAAAGCTTTACTATAAGATTTAATAACATCTATTGTATCAGGTTGCACGGAACTAAAAAAGATTACTGGAATTTCATATTGTTTTGCTTTATTAATAATGTTTTTTACTGAATCTACTTCTTTATTCACTAAATTTGCCAATAACAAATCTACATTTTGACCTTGTATTAAGTTGTTAATAGTAGTTTCTTGAATAGCTTGATTATCATTAGCGTCATAAAATGTAAATTGGACTTTATCTATATTTTCACTTTGAATAGCTTCTAAATCTTTTTGTATTGAGGATAGATATGGATTATTAACGTTAGAAAGTAATACGCCTACCTTAATTATTCTTTTCATAGTAAAAGCTGAACTGGTAGATATGTCTCCTATTAGTGAATATGTCATTATAACTAAAAATATAATAAGAGCAGTTATTTTTTTGAAAATGCCCATTTTGGTCCTCCGAATAATTACCTTAAGTATAGTCATGATATAGTTTTCATTTCTATTATGTACATTTATAAAATAAATATAAGAATAACAATGACTAGTAAAAAAACGAAACAGTTAAACATCCTCCAATTATTTTGAATAAATTTTTCTAATATTCACACACTAGAAATGACTTCATGATTTTAAACTAAATTATCCATTTTCAGCCCCTTAATTGGGGCTTTTTTATCATATTTTAGAATTATATAACAAGTGACAAGGGGGATTTAAATGGAAGCATTTAAGAGAATATTAAGTGTAGCTTTGCTTACAATTATATTGATTATAATGCTAGGAAATAACTCATATATGACTACAAATGCTAGTACAAATTATCGTCAAGGCTCTCCTGTTAGAGTGGGATTATTTACAAGAGATCTTAATGATGATTATATTATACTCCTTCGCAAAAATTTTGAAGATATTCAAAAGAATAATCCAGGAGAAGTTGTATTCACTTTTTATAATGCCAATTTTAATCAATCAACACAAAACACAGATATTGAAAATGCACTTCATAAAGGCGTTGATCTTATATTATTAGATATGGTTAATCTACTTGAAATACGTGAAATGATTAACAGAATTTCACAATTTAACGTCCCAGTAGTAGTCTTTAATAGAGTACCATTTTCAATGGAGGCAATTAAATCGTATAAAAAAGCTTTTTATGTAGGAACAGATTCAGTACAAGGGGGCAATTTACAAGGAAAAATGATTGTCGATGCTTGGAACAATCATAAACAATTGATTGATAAAAATAATGATGACATATTACAATATGTATTACTCGTTGGTGAAAAGCTTAATAAAACCTCCATCGATAGATCAGCGCACTCCGTTTCAACTATTAACGAAGCTTTTATAAAAACAGAACAACTTGCATCTCCAATTTTGAATTGGGACACAGCATCTGCTAAAGATGCCATTGATGCATTGTTTTTAAGATATGGTAACAAAATAGAAGCGATAATTTCAAATGACGACTCTATGGCAATTGGCGCTGTTCAAGCGTTGCAAAAATACGGACATAATACTGGAAATAAATCTCAAACAATCATAGTTGTTGGTCTAGATGGAGTAGCTGAAGCTAAAGAACTAGTTTCAAAAGGCTTCATGTTGGGTACTGCTTCACAAGAAACAGCTGATATGGTTAATGCAATATATACAGTAGGAATGAATTTAGTTCATGATAAAAATCCTGTTGAAGGTGTACCCTATAAAATAGATGAAACAGGAGTGGCAGTTTTCCTTCCATATGAACCATATACTGGGCCAATGTTTCAATAATAATTAATTTATTTTATCCCTTTTGGATTCTAGTAAAATAGCTAAATGAGTGAAAGTTCTTACATTATAAAACTAACTTCTTTTTTAGTATGATGAATTAAAAAAATCGCAAATTCAATCATCACTTGAATAATGCGATTTTACAATATTATAATTGGATATCAAATATCTTATCTAATTAATTCACTTTTGAATATATTACTTAAAATTAATCATAATAATTATAGTTTCTTTATTTGCACTAAGGCTATATTGAGGTGATTATATAATGAAAAGATTTAGTATTACATTCATTCTTTCTTTGTTTTTGTCATTTAATACGTTTATTGTTTATTCCTCAGCTAACACTAAACCTCTTTCCCAAGGCATCTATACAAATGAAGAATTAAATTTATCTCTAAATAAAACTTATAATATACAAAACATATCATCCAGTGAATATGTTTTTATAGTTATCTCTGACTCTAATGAAATTATTTACGAAACTATTCAATTAGAACCTTTGTCAAAAAAATATGCTTTCCAACATCCACCTACTAATTATTTAGTGACTGTCATTGGTAAAGGAGAAGTTATTATATCTTAAAATATTATTCAAATTTAAAGGCAGGTGATAATATTTATGAAAAGGTTCATTTCTGCATTTTTATTTTTTTTATGTTTATTCTTTGCTATCAGCAGAATATCTTATGCAGATATATCTAAAGCTGTTAAACAAGGTATATATACAATAAATACTTTAAATTTATCTCCCGATACTGATTATTCTGTTCAAAATAACTCATTTAACGAACGTACTATATTAATTATTTATGACTCTAAGCCCAATCTAATCCAAATCATACGCTTGACACCACAGTCAAAAAAGTATAATTTAAAACCTCTCAAAGATGACTATACAATTCTTATACTAGGTAGAGGAATCTTAGATTTTTCTAAAGAGGCACTTAGTTAGTGTCTCTTAATTCTTTTCCTTTTTAAAAAATATAACGTCCATAAATGCCAAACCAAAAGATAATCCTAGAGCATTAGACCCAGCATGAAGTATATCTATATTAGAGTTCTTAAAAATATAATCAAAAGCACAATTAAGAACAAGCATTACTACAAATAAAAAAATAAATTTATTTAGTACCTTATTAAGATAACCCCATTTTAGTTTTCTTGCATTCAATAAAGTAATTATAGGTACATAGAGTAACATGAATAATACAAGTACTGCATACCCCATTACGAATTTTGTAGCCATATTATTATCTACATTGTTATAAACAATAGTACATGTGATTATTGTACATATGCCAAATAAAGAATAGATAACTTTTGTAAAAAGTAATGTTTTACTCATAAATACACCTCTAATAATTTTAATTTAATACCATTTACTTCCTAATAGTGAATAAATTATAGCATATTTTTCAAGGTATCGCATTATTCAATCTTCAAAGAGCATTATATTAAAAGCTATAAAATAATATAGAATTGACATAAAAATGTAAGAAAAATTAGAAAATTTAGTGAGAAAATGTTGTATAATGTAAGTATAGAAATAGTAATTAGTTCTTAAAAATACAATGTATATAACACGTGAAAAGTTGATTGATTTTATCAAAGTGATTATCATATAGTCTCATAAGGGACAAGCTTAAAATTTATCTGATGTCTAGCCACTGTAACATCCCATATATGAAACTCCTATTCCTAACGTCATAGGAGTAAGCGATTCACACTAAATCATAGATTTAGGTTCTCTGCTTAAGTGGGGGATAACAGTAGCACGACCCTAGACAAGGTACCCCTTGTGGGTATAAGTTCAACTAAGATTCAGATGGAGATCAAACTCCACTGAATTTTAGTTGAACTTGATTTCTATAACTAAAACATCTCGAATGTTTGGAGGGATAAAGATGATTAAAAAGAACTTGGCTTTACTTATAGCTTTAGCGTTATTTCTATCAGGCTGTAGTGGAGCAAATGAAGATAAAGGAAAGATTCAAGAAAGCACACAAAAAAGTACTTCTGAAAATAATAATACATCTAATGATAAAACGGTTAAAGAAAATCAAGATTCGACTGTTAAACAGGAAGCTGATTCAACATCAAAGTCTAACTCAAAAACTGAGTCTAATTCAAAAACACAACCTACAGAAAAGACAGAATCTGTACCGATTCAGGATTTTAAGCCACAGTCAAAATCCTTTGATCCTGTTGTAGTACCTAATACTTCATCATTAAGTACTAAGGCTATAGGATGGTCGTGGTTATATTCGTCAAGAGACAGTGCTGATCTTTTAGCAAAATATAACGGTTATGGCTTTGGTGATACTTCAAAGAAGGTTATTTATCTTACCTTTGATGAAGGTTATGAAAATGGATATACTGCACGTATTCTAGATACTTTAAAGGCTAATAATGTACATGCCGCTTTCTTTGTAACAAAGCCCTATGTGACTGGCAGCTACAATGGAGTTTCAGATAGTGAGCTATTAAAGAGAATGGCTAATGAAGGACATATAATAGCAAATCACTCTGTACAGCATAAATCTATGCCTACATTTACAGATGAAAATGCCTTCAATGCTGAACTAAAGGGAGTAGAAGATGCAGTAAACAGTATATCAGGCTGCAGAATGTCAAACTATTTTAGACCACCAGAAGGTACTTTTAGTGAACTATCCCTTTACTATACTCAAAAGCTAGGTTATAAATCAGTGTTTTTTGCACTTGCCTATAAAGATTATGATGTAGATAATCAGCCAGATCCAGGAACTGCTAAAGCAACTCTTTTAAAGAATACTAGAGATGGGGCAATTGTTCTGCTTCATGCAGTATCTAAAACTAATACTGAAATTTTGGACAGTCTGATTAAAGAATGGAAGAGTCAAGGGTATCAATTTAAAACTTTAGATGAGTTGCCAAGTTAGATAAATTAAAGTGATTTAAAGTTTAGCTGTTTAATTTACAATAGTTTTGAGGAGACAGTTCGTAAACAATAGGTACCATATAATTGAAAATTAAAATGAAACTAATAATTTATACTTTGAAATATACACTATACCAGAAAGGGAGTAGACTTTTTTATGCAGTGTTACATTTAGAAAATTTTAACCTAAGTAAAAGTGTATATTTCTTTTTGGTATATATTTTTTATTAAGTTCAAGCACATTTAAATATAAAGAAAGCAGATAAATGTTTGTGTAATAGGCATTTGAAAATAAGCTGATAAAAGGACTTAATGTAAGGTTGTCATACTTATGCTTGTACAAATGAATATTTGTGGCAAGCATAAGTATGTGCAACCTTGCATTTAGTCCTTTCAGCGAAATTTTCATAGACCTATGGAATAAACATTTATCTGATTTCGGTGATCAATGTGCTTAACTATATTTTCTTTGAATAATCTGTAATTCCAAATCTATTTCCGAATGGATCTTCAAATTCTACTGCCATTCCAGTCATAATTTCAAAAGGTTCTGATAGAAACTTAACTCCATTTTTTAATAACTTATCATATTCTGTCTCTACATTTTCAACTTCAAACCAGATTGTTGGTTTCATATTCTTAAAGATATTTTCGTCTTTCAATATTATTGCTGGTTCTTCATCATCTATGTTAAAAGCAATCATTCCTTTATTAGAGAAATCAAATTTTAGTTTTAGTCCCAAAGTACCTTCATAATATTTTCGTGCTTCCTCAAGATTTGTTACTCCTAGTAAAAAGTTATCATAGTTTTTCATGTTTATAATCCTCCTCAAATATAATAAAATTTTTTAATGTTTAGATAAACAACACGAAACTTAGATTTATCCGGTGACTTATCGAAATCAGAAACATTGTTGTTTCGCAGGGCTATGAAAATTTCGCTGGAAGGTTATAAATGCCAGGTTGCCTCACTTAAACTTGCTCCAAATATTCATTTTGACAAGTTCAAGTGGAACAACCAGCCATTAATAACCTTCAGCAGCTTATTTTCAAATGCCTGCTGCACAAAAATGTTTCTGATTTCTAGTACGTGCATCCGGATAAAGTTTCAACAAAGTTACAAATATGTTTATCTAAATAAGTCGGGCAAGTAATTTGTTTATATATATTTTGCAACCCTCCTAAATTGCTCTTTTCATATATATAGATGCAATAAAAAAAGGAGAGGCACGAATTTTATAAAATTTTTATAAGAATTCATAATGGGAATAAACTTAAAAATATAATAGAATTTTAGTAATATGTTATAATTAGGATAATATTTTACATAACTTATTAATTTAACATAAAAAGAGGAAGGTGGAATTTAAGTTTATGAATAGCGAGGCATATAATGACATTTTAAATGAGGTAATATTAAGAAATGGTATAAAGCTTGAGTTAAGAAGGCCTAGGGAAGAAGATGCTGGAGATATAATAAAATATTTAAATATAGTAGGTGGAGAGAGTGATAATCTTACATTTGGTAAAGATGAGGTTACACTTACAATAGAGGAGGAGAGAGAGTTTGTTAATAGCTCAAATAATGCTCCAAACACATTTATGCTATTAGGAATTATAGATAATAATATTGTGAGCCTATCAAGAATTAGTGGGAGCGACAGAAAAAGAATAGCTCATAATGGTGAGCTTGCCATTTCAGTACGAAAGGATTACTGGAATCTGGGAGTCGGGAGTTATGTTATAAAAGAATTATTAAGATCTGCAAGGGAAGACAGTACTATAAAGAATATTACATTAGGAGTTAAAGCAGACAATTTCGCAGCAATAAAATTGTATGAAAAATTCGGGTTTGAAAAGGTCGGAGTTCATAAGAATTACTTTAATATAGATGGTAACTTTTATGACGAAATAATAATGGATTTATACCTATAAAGTTTCGTTTAAATAGAGCGAAGATTAATTATTAACTTTTTTTGTATTTAAATGCACTGACCACAAAATTGTGGTCAGTGCATTATAGAGACCTGTAATTGTTTTGAAATATAAGTTCATGTAAGAAATCATCTATTCAGCAGGTAAAATTGTTCTGAATTTATAATGAATAAATATAAATAAATTTCTATGGAGGTACCAAAAGGTGATAGAAAAAGCCATACTTATTGCTGTAAACGCTCACAGGGGGCAGGTGGATAAGGGAGGGGAGCCGTATATATTGCATTCACTAAGATTAATGTTTTCAAAAGAAGATGAAACGGAAAAGATTTGTGCTGTGCTTCATGATGTAATTGAAGATACTGATGTTACATTGGATTATTTAAGAGAACGTGGTTTTTCTAAAGAAGTGTTATCTGCGTTAGATGCGCTTACAAGACGGAAAGATGAGACTTATGAGGAGTTTATAGATAGAATAATTGAGAATAAGATAGCATGCAATGTAAAGTTAGCAGACTTAAATGATAATATGGATTTATCAAGAATTAAAAATCCTACTGAAAAAGATTATGAGAGATTAGAGAAATACAAGAAAGCAAAATATAAAATTCTTAATTATTTAGAAAAATATTAAATTAAATATTACTATATTTACAATATATGTTATAATGGTTAAGGTTCTGTGAAGATTACATTGCCATGAAACGGATTAGTGTTAAGAGGGGAAAATTAAATAAGACTGCAATCGTTAAAGTGCAGCTAAAAACATGTATTTTTTGAGAATTTATCAGGTTTTTGAATAACTCCAAATAAAACGCTATTATTTTCAGGGGGAACCATTAATGTACAAATTTGTTGATCAAATTTACTTAAATGAAGAAAAATGTGTAGGTTGTAATAAGT
>Ga0209281_1000719_pt1 | contig 32925 bp, 32 predicted proteins | sample MedtruBG_FD_187514 | JGI IMG/M metagenome (GOLD analysis project Ga0209281, IMG submission 187514) | Root nodule microbial communities of legume samples collected from California, USA - Medicago truncatula BG (SPAdes) (version 2) | ecosystem: Host-associated > Plants > Roots > Nodule | place... | reverse complement strand
GCGTTTATTTTCGCTTTCGTCTGACTGACTACCGGGTTGTTAAGCCGCTTTCGAAGCCGCTTTGCCGTGTCAGTGGAGGCGCATTATAGGGAGTTCTCAGAGCCTGACAACCCCTAATTTGAAAAAACTTTCTGACCGCGCGTTTTTTAATCGTAACGCTTATTTTTGGCGCTGTTTGATGGCTTTTGGCAGGTCAGCAAGGCTATTAATGACCAAATCTGCCGCCGCCTCGCCCTCTTCCGTTACAGGTTTGCCAGTGCGTACCAGCACTTTAGTCCCAACCATAGCTGCGGCGGCGGCCTGCATATCTTCAATTTTGTCGCCAACCATATAAGAAGAAGCCATATCGATGTGCAGGAAGTCACGTGCAGAAATCAGCATACCCGGCTGCGGCTTACGGCAATCACAATTCTGACGAAACTCTTCCACGCTTCCTTCCGGGTGATGAGGGCAATAATAGATGCCATCGAGATCCACACCGCGGTCCGCCAGCGACCAGTCCATCCACTCGGTCAGGTTCTCAAAATCTGCCTCGGTGAACATCCCGCGTGCGATGCCGGACTGGTTAGTTACCAGCACCAGAGCAAAGCCCATCTCTTTTAATTCGCGCATTGCCTCTATAGCACCATCAATAAACTCGAATCGGTCAACTTCATATACATAGCCATGATCGACATTAATGGTGCCATCGCGGTCGAGAAAAATAGCGGGTACGGACTGTGCCACTGGAGAACTCCTGATACGGATTAATTGCGGCTAGTATCGCATGATTTAGTAATAAGGAGAGAACAGTCCTTCACTCCCTGATTGATTTAGACGTCTGGATGCCTTAACATCCATATCGATTACGGTAACTTTGGTTACTGGTAGCAGAAAATTCCACGGCTATTACCTATACGATAATAAATAACTCAATGATTAAACTTTCAAATATCACCAAGGTGTTCCAGCAGGGCAACCGCAGCATACAGGCATTAAACAATGTCAGTCTGCATGTGCCTGCCGGGCAAATTTATGGCGTGATTGGCGCGTCCGGTGCGGGGAAAAGCACCCTCATCCGCTGTGTAAACCTGCTTGAGCGTCCGACTCAGGGTTCAGTTCTGGTTGATGGCCAGGACCTGACAACGCTTTCCGAAACCCAGTTAACTAAAGCCCGTCGCCAGATTGGCATGATCTTCCAGCACTTTAATCTGCTCTCTTCGCGTACCGTATTCGGCAACGTTGCTTTGCCGCTTGAGCTGGACAATACGCCAAAAGAAGAGATTAAACGCCGCGTTACCGAACTGCTGGATTTAGTTGGCCTCAGTGAAAAACACGATGCCTGGCCTGCAAACCTTTCCGGTGGTCAGAAACAGCGCGTGGCGATTGCCCGTGCACTGGCAAGCAATCCAAAAGTGCTGTTGTGCGACGAAGCCACCAGCGCGCTGGATCCCGCCACAACCCGCTCTATTCTGGAGCTGCTGAAAGACATTAATCGTCGCCTGGGGCTGACTATTCTGCTCATCACCCACGAGATGGATGTCGTAAAACGCATTTGTGACTGCGTGGCCGTTATCAGCAACGGCGAGCTTATCGAGCAGGATACGGTGAGCGAAGTGTTCTCCCATCCGAAAACGCCTCTGGCTCAGCAGTTTATCCAGTCCACTCTGCATCTCGACGTACCGGAAGATTACGCTCAGCGCCTGAGCGCAGAGAATAAAGAAAGCGCGGTACCTTTATTGCGCCTGGAGTTCACCGGCCAGTCGGTCGATGCCCCCCTTCTCTCTGAAACAGCACGTACCTTCAACGTGAACAGCAACATTATTAGCGCGCAGATGGATTATGCCGGCGGCGTGAAGTTCGGCATCATGCTGTGCGAAATGCACGGCGAGCCAAAAGATACGCAATCGGCTATTGCCTGGCTGCAGGAGCAACACGTGAAAGTAGAGGTGCTGGGTTATGTCTGAAGCAATGATTTGGTTACTGGCTCGCGGCGTGTATGAAACGTTAGCCATGACCTTTGTTTCCGGTTTCTTCGGGTTTGTGATTGGCCTGCCTGTCGGCGTGTTGCTGTACATCACTCGCCCCGGGCAAATCAGCGCTAACGCGAAGCTTTATAGCAGCCTCTCGGCGGTAGTTAACATCTTCCGTTCTATCCCGTTCATTATTCTGCTCGTCTGGATGATTCCTTTTACCCGCGTCATCGTAGGAACTTCTATCGGCCTGCAGGCGGCGATCGTTCCATTGACCGTTGGTGCAGCGCCGTTTATTGCCCGAATGGTCGAAAACGCCCTGCTGGAAATCCCAACCGGTCTGATTGAAGCTTCACGCGCGATGGGCGCCACGCCGCTGCAAATCATCCGCAAAGTGTTGCTGCCGGAAGCACTTCCGGGCCTGGTAAATGCCGCCACCATTACCCTTATTACCCTGGTAGGCTATTCTGCAATGGGCGGTGCCGTTGGTGCGGGTGGTCTGGGCCAGATTGGCTATCAGTACGGTTACATCGGCTACAACGCGACAGTAATGAATACCGTGCTGGTTCTGCTGGTCGTGCTGGTTTACTTAATTCAATTCTCTGGCGATCGTATCGTCAGGGCTGTTACACACAAATAAACACAACTGCATTCATACAAGGAAAAGGACATGGCTTTTAACTTTAAAACGTTCGCCGCGGTCGGCGCTCTGATTGGCTCTCTGGCCCTGGTGGGTTGCGGTCAGGAAGAAAAAGATCCAAACCACATTAAAGTCGGCGTGATTGCCGGTGCAGAACAGCAGGTTGCCGAAGTCGCTCAGAAAGTGGCTAAAGAGAAATATGGCCTCGACGTTGAGCTGGTGACCTTTACCGACTATGTGCTGCCAAACGAAGCGCTGAGCAAAGGCGACATCGACGTTAACGCCTTCCAGCACAAGCCTTATCTGGATCAGCAGATCAAAGATCGCGGTTATAAGCTGGTTTCCGTGGGCAATACTTTTGTTTACCCAATCGCCGGTTATTCCAAAAAAATCAAATCTCTGGATGAGCTGCAGCCGGGTTCTCAGGTAGCACTGCCAAACGACCCGACTAACCTCGGTCGCTCTCTGCTGCTGCTGCAGAAAGAAGGTCTGATTAAACTGAAAGACGGTGTTGGCCTGCTGCCAACCGTTCTGGATGTAACCGAGAACCCAAAAAATCTGAAGCTGGTTGAGCTGGAAGCACCGCAGCTGCCACGTTCTCTGGATGATGCTCAGATTGCTCTGGCGGTCATCAACACCACTTACGCCAGCCAGATTGGCCTGACGCCAGCGAAAGACGGCATCTTCGTTGAAGACAAAAACTCTCCTTATGTGAACCTGATCGTTTCTCGTGAAGACAACAAAGATGCAGAGAACGTGAAGAAATTCGTTCAGGCATACCAGTCTGACGAAGTGAACGAAGCGGCCAACAAAGTCTTTAACGGCGGCGCGGTTAAAGGCTGGTAAGTTTCCATTCTTCAGTTTTACGTAAATAATTAAAGGCGGGCGCAAGCCCGCCTTGTTATTTTGATTCGGGCTTGCTTCAATGTTCCCCGTTTTACATTCATTGAGGAAAAATTATGCGTGCTTTACCGATCTGTTTATTAGCATTCATGCTGAGCGGCTGTTCAATGCTAAGCAGATCCCCCGTAGAACCCGTTCAAAGCACGGCAGCTGCGCCGAAGACAGAAACCGAGAAACCTAAAGCACCTCGCCCTGCTCCGGTCAGAATCTACACCAACGCAGAAGACTTAGTGGGTAAACCGTTCCGTGATTTAGGTGAAGTCAGCGGAGAGTCTTGCCAGGCAAGCAATCAGGATTCGCCTCCGAATATCCCGACCGCACGCAAGCGCATGCAGATCAATGCTTCCAAAATGAAAGCCAATGCGGTTCTGCAGCACAGTTGTGATGTCACCACGGGTGCGCCAGGGTGCTATCGTCAGGCCATTTGCGTTGGATCTGCGCTACAAGTTTCGGCGCAATGACCGAATTCCAGTTTGCGCAAATTGGCGTAATTCGCTCTCCTTATAAAGAAAAGTTTGCCGTACCGCGTCAGCCAGGCTTAGTCAAAGATGGCGGCGGTGAACTGCGTCTGCTTGCGCCGTACAACCAGGCCGATGCCGTTCGCGGGCTGGAGGCTTTTAGTCACCTGTGGCTACTGTTTGTATTCCATCAAACGATGGAAGGCGGCTGGCGCCCAACGGTACGTCCTCCCCGGCTGGGGGGGAATGCCCGCATGGGCGTGTTTGCTACCCGCTCTACCTTCCGCCCCAATCCTATTGGCATGTCGCTGGTTGAACTGAAAAGCATTCATTGCCAGAAAGATGAAGTCATTTTGCAGCTTGGCAGCCTGGATTTGGTAGACGGTACGCCCATCGTGGATATCAAACCGTACCTGCCCTTCGCAGAAGCCGTACCGGATGCGCGTGCGGGCTATGCGCAACAGGCGCCTCAGGCAGAAATGAACGTGACCTTTACGCCCGAGGTTCAGCTACAGCTCGCCGGGCTGGAAGGCCGCTATCCGCATATTGCGCGTTTTATCTGCCAGGTACTTGCTCAGGACCCTCGTCCTGCTTATCGTAAAGGCGAGGATGTCGGGAAGACTTACGCTGTTCTGCTGCTGGACTTTAACGTCCGCTGGCGCGTCACAGAGCAAGGCTTTGAGGTGTTTGTGCTCGAAGCGAGTTAATTTAGCCCCCTCTCTTTTGACATCTCTGCCACACTGGTAAACTAAACCACTTTTTTTGAAGCAGGCCGCCCGTGGCCTGCGATCTGCCGTTCAAATGGAACCGTAACAACATGCGTACTAGCCAATATCTGCTCTCCACTCTGAAGGAGACACCTGCCGACGCTGAAGTAGTCAGCCACCAGCTGATGCTGCGCGCCGGGATGATCCGTAAGCTGGCCTCCGGTTTATACACCTGGCTGCCGACAGGTTTACGCGTCCTGAAGAAAGTCGAAAACATCGTGCGTGAAGAGATGAACAACGCCGGTGCTATCGAAATGTGCATGCCGGTGGTTCAGCCAGCCGACCTGTGGCAGGAGAGTGGACGTTGGGAGCAATACGGTCCGGAGTTACTGCGTTTTGTTGACCGTGGCGAACGTCCTTTCGTGCTGGGTCCAACTCACGAAGAAGTGATCACCGATCTGATTCGCAATGAGCTGAGCTCTTATAAGCAGCTGCCGCTGAATCTGTTCCAGATCCAGACCAAATTCCGTGATGAAGTGCGCCCACGTTTTGGCGTTATGCGTTCCCGCGAATTCCTGATGAAAGACGCCTACTCGTTCCATACGTCTCAGGAATCCCTGCAGGAAACCTATGACAAGATGTACGAGGCTTACAGCAAAATCTTCTCCCGCATGGGTCTGGATTTCCGCGCCGTGCAGGCGGACACCGGCTCCATCGGCGGCAGCGCCTCCCATGAGTTCCAGGTGCTGGCACAAAGCGGTGAAGATGATGTGATCTTCTCTGACAGCTCGGACTATGCGGCAAACATTGAGTTCGCTGAAGCCCTTGCGCCGGCAGCAGGCCGTGCAGCACCGACCGCTGAAATGAGCCAGATTGATACTCCGAATGCTAAAACCATCGCCGAGCTGGTAGAGCAGTTCAACCTGCCAATCGAGAAAACGGTTAAAACTCTGCTGGTGAAAGCGACCGAAGGTAGCGCTTATCCGCTGGTTGCTTTGCTGGTTCGTGGCGATCACGAGCTGAACGAAGTGAAAGCCGAGAAGCTGCCACAGGTAGCAAGCCCGCTGACGTTCGCCACCGAACAGGAAATTCGCGATATCGTGAAAGCTGGCCCTGGCTCCCTGGGTCCGATCAACCTGCCGGTTCCGGTTGTGATTGACCGCAGCGTAGCCGCTATGAGCGATTTCGCCGCTGGTGCAAACATCGACGGCAAGCACTTTGTCGGCATTAACTGGGAACGCGACGTTGCGCTGCCGGAAGTGGCTGACATTCGCAACGTTGTTGCCGGCGACCCGAGCCCGGATGGCAAAGGCACGTTGATGATCAAACGCGGCATCGAAGTGGGTCACATCTTCCAGCTAGGCACCAAGTACTCTGAGGCGTTGAAAGCTGCCGTTCAGGGCGAAGATGGCCGTAACCAGACGCTGACCATGGGCTGCTACGGTATCGGTGTTACCCGAGTGGTCGCCGCCGCCATTGAACAGAACTTTGATGACCGCGGTATTCTGTGGCCGGATGCTATCGCTCCGTTCCACGTTGCGATTCTGCCAATGAACATGCACAAGTCCTTCCGCGTGCAGCAGCTGGCTGAAGAGCTGTATACCACGCTGCGTGCGCAGGGTATCGACGTGCTGCTGGATGACCGTAAAGAGCGTCCAGGCGTGATGTTTGCCGATATGGAACTGATTGGTATTCCTCACACCATCGTTATCGGCGACCGTAATCTCGACAACGAAGAGATCGAATATAAACATCGCCGTGCCGGTGAAAAGCAGATGATCAAAACCAGCGAGATCGTTGATTTCCTGGTAAAGCAGATCAAAGGTTAATTTACCGCTGAGCATAAAAAAGCCCGTCCAAATGGACGGGCTTTTTCGTTTTAGTCGTTACAGTCTTTGCCGGGCTTAAACTTCGCCCCCTTGTCGGCCACCAGCGCTTTTTGCAGCTCTCCGCTATCAGGGGAGGCCTGCAGCGTAAAGTGCCCTTCTACCACCAGCAGAATTGGCGCATTGTTCTTACCGCGAGCTGCCGCATAGGCACGTTCCAGTTCGGCGTTATCCGCCACGGCAAAAGTTTTACCTGTAGCGCAGTCCTCAAATACAGCGGCGTCGGCCATGTATTGGTACTTACCTTTCATCGGCATTGGCGTTGACGGCAGCTTCGCATCAACCGCTTTCAGCGTGTAGTTGAACTGCGATTCAATCGAGTTGCCTTCGCGGTCCAGCATCACCAGGCTGTCGCCCTTTGGATGGAAGTACTGCTTCTCGCCTTCGCTGTCGGTCAAGACCAGCTTATCGGCGGTACGCGCCCATTTACCGTAGCTGGCAAACGAGGCTCCCTTCCCCTGATAAGTCTGGTTCATCACCCAGGTACCGTCCTTTTCGAGGAACAGCGAGGTTTCAATCCCTTCACAGTCTGCGCAAGGTACTACGCCGCGATAGCTCTGCTGCATCGGTTTCAGTTCCGCCGCCTGAGCAGGGATCAGGGTTTGCGTTTCCGTACGATTATTACAGCCAAATAGCGTGAACAGGCTTAGCGCTGCCAGCGCCGCCAGAAGACTCTTCTTCATGCTTTATTCCTTATGCCATTGTCCCAACTTCGCCGCTACTCCGGATGGCGGCGAACTTTGCCGCGCAGTGCTTTGGTCGTCGACTTCTGCGCCTTAGAGGTCAGACGTCGCTCTTTAGAAGCTCGCGTCGGCTTTGTCGCGCGACGGCTCTTCTGCACTACGGTGAGTTCTTGTATCAGTGAAACCAGGCGAGCCACCGCCGCTTCACGGTTCATCTCCTGGCTTCGATATTCCTGGGCTTTGATCACCACGACGCCTTCAGGCGTGATCAAATGGTGACTTACTGCCAGCAGACGTATCTTATACGACTCGGGCAGGCTAGAGGCAGGGATATCAAAGCGCAAATGAATAGCCGTTGAGGTTTTATTCACATGCTGCCCGCCTGCACCCTGGGCGCGAATCGCGGTAATCGTGACTTCATTGTCCGGGATAGAAACCGTTCGCGACACTGAAATCATTGCTGCAGCCAGGCCGTAAAGTGGATTTCCAGATTATTCTCGCTATCAGACAGCCAAATCGCACCGTCCTGGATAGTCGCCTGCAGGTTCATGGTGCGCGTGCCAAATTCGCTTAGCTTCGCCAGCTGTACGTCATCCAGATACCAGATAGACAGGTTTTTAAACTGGCTCAGGCGGTTCTGGTTCTGCTGCCACCAAATTTCCGCCGCCCGACTATTATAGGTAAACAACGCTACCTCGGCCGACTGGCTGCAGGCTTTTTTCACCCGACGCTCTTCCGGCAGCCCAAGTTCTACCCACAGATCAATGCCGAGGTGATCGTTTTTACGCCAGATTTCCGGCTCGTCTTCCGCGCTAAGGCCGCGGGTAAACTCCAGACGCTCATCCGCATATTTGATCCACGCCAGCAGGCGCAACATCATGCGTTCCTGCGTTTCCGAAGGGTGGCGCGCCAGCGTCAGGCTGCTGTCCAGAAACCGATTACGATCGAGATCGGCCACATTTACCGTCGCCTTATAAATTGTCGCTTTTAACGCCATCACACTTCTCCATACACAATTGCGCGCTATTGTAGCGAAATAACATACTCGCGGCTCGAAGTATGACGGGTATATTTGCGTGGCTGATATCGGTTACATTGCTGTGGTATAGTCACCTTGCTAAACAGAGTTTATCTTCGTAGGCTTAGACTTGACCCCACGAATAGGTCTGAAGTCGGGACTCTGAGAGGAGGGTATGTGGAAAAGTATTGTGAATTGGTTCGGCAACGCTACGCGGAAATTGCCAGCGGTGATTTAGGCTACATTCCTGATGCCTTAGGATGCGTATTGAAGGCTCTGAACGAAGTCGCCTCCAGCGAGGCCGTCTCGGAGTCGGTCAGGGAACAGGCGGCTTATGCTGCCGCGAACTTACTGGTGAGCGATTATGTCAATGAATGATGCGTATCAACCCATCAACTGTGATGATTATGACAATCTCGAGCTCGCCTGCCAGCATCACTTGTTACTGACGCTGGAGTTAAAAGACGGAGAGATTTTCAAGGCCAAAGCGAGCGATCTGGTTTCTCGTAAAAACGTCGAATACCTGATTGTCGATGATGCCGGCGCTACGCGAGAGTTACGCCTCGATAAAATTAACAGCTTCAGCCACCCCGAAATTGGCACTATCGTGGTCAGCGTCGAATAACTGTTGTCACCGCATATAACACAAAACGGGCAGCCAGGTTGGTTGCCCGTTTTGTTTACGGCTTCATTGAGGCGTAGTACGCCGCCAAGTTGCTGATATCTTCGTCCGAAAGCCCGCTGACGTAAGCCTTCATGATTTCTGCCTGCCCACCGCTCCGCTCCCCTTTTTTGTAAGCCTGAAGCGAGTGTTCGAGATAGGCTTCGCTCTGCCCACCGATGTTTGGATAGAGCGGGGCAGACGCTTTCCCACTCATGCCATGGCAGGCGACACAGGTCATGGCCTTTGCTTCCCCGGCTTGTGCATCTCCTTTAGCGAGAGCGGGTAAACTACAGGCCATTAGCCCAAGCAGCAGTACGATTTTTTTCATTGCTCAACTCCCTTTTGCCAGTCTATATGCCAGCATGACTGTTCCGTGGCCTGCCCCTCGCGGGTGACAAAAATGCCTGGCGCAGCAATAAGCTGTTCGCCATAAAACAGCAGCGGCGTGGTATCTCGCTCCCACGGAGGAATACGCAGTTCCTGCCAGATTTTTTTCAGCGTCCGCCCTTTATCCCGGCCGACGATATGCAGCAAACCTGAAGCCTTAAAACGCAGACTAACGATTTCACCGTCTGCTGGCGCACGTACCGCCATTCCCTTACCGCTGAGAGAAACCATTCCCAGCCCTGGAAGATGCAGCGGGCGATAAGGCGCAGGCCATAAATAGCTTTTATCCCGATCGACGTTGAGCAGCGGAACCCAATACAGCTCCCCCTGAAAACGCCTGATTTCATGCTCCCCCAGGCGAAGGCGAGGATTGGCATCTTCCCGGCTTAAGGCAACTTCCTGCCATAAACGCAGCAGAGAAGCTCTGGACGGCATCGCGGCACGATGAAACGCCAACCAGCGTCGCACCAATGCAAATCGTCTGGCCTCGCTCATCGTCAACATCGGTTCAAGGCGCAGCGCACCCTGCTCTGACATTAACGTATCCAGTTGTTCCGCCAACAACTCGTCAAGGAGCTGCTCCTGCTCGCCGCACAGCTCAGCGCTGCGGGCAACGCTACGGGAAAAGTGTGGCCATCGCTGCTGCAAAAGGGGAACAACCCTCAGGCGCAGGAAATTCCGGTCGTATTTATCATCCTGGTTGCTTTCGTCTTCAATCCAGCAGAGCCGGTAAGCGTGAGCCCACTCTTCAAGCTGTGAGCGAGATGTTGTCAGCAAAGGACGCAATAATGAGGTATCGCCAAAGGGCAAGATAGCGGGCATCGACGCCAGTCCGGCCGGGCCGCTTCCACGCTTAAGCGCCAGCAGGAAGGTCTCGCACTGATCGTCCAGATGCTGCGCCGTGAGCAAAACTTCTCCGGCGAGGAGCGAATCCGATAACGCCTGATAGCGAGCCGCTCTCGCCTCCCCTTCAATCCCCTGCCCACCGGCAGGAAGCTGCACATGAGCCACATCAAAAGGCACACGCCATGCCGCACAAAGCGCCCGGCAATGTTCTACCCAGCTATCTGCCCTTGGGCTTAGTCCGTGGTGGATATGCATCGCTCTGATATTAAGTTCAGGCTGAACAGTATCGCGCAGGGTCACCAGTTGATGCAGCATAACGGTCGAGTCCAGCCCGCCGCTGAACGCCACCAGCAGCTGGCGATGAGGATGCAGGAAGGACTGAAGTTCGCGGATAGTCATAGTTCGTCGTTACGAAGGGTTTGCCCGGCAAATTACCGGGCATTCGCGACGCTGGCAAGGTTTACTGCTGATAAAGTTCCAGCGGCAAACCGTCAGGATCGCTGAAGAAAGTGAAGCTTTTGTTGGTCAGGGGATCGATGCGAATCGGTTCGCATTTTACGCCATGGCTTTCCAGGTGCGTTATCGCCTGCTCGATGTTATCCACGCTGAAGGCCAGATGACGAAGTCCGCAGGCCTCCGGGCGGCTCGGGCGCGCTGGCGGGAACGGGAAAGAGAACAGCTCAATCACATACTGGCCGTTCAACGCCAGATCGCCTTTCCAGGAATCTCGCTCTTTGCGGTAAACTTCCGACTCAAGCGTGAACTCCAGTACATCGCAATAGAATTGCTTACTGCGTTCGTAGTCCGACGCGATAATCGCGACGTGATGAATTTGCTTTAAACCCAGCATAAAATCTCCTTAGTCACTGCAGGGAAGGTAATCATCGCTTCCCTGCAAAGCAAGCTCTCAGGCCTCTTTTAGGACTCGTACTCTGTAGATCCCATCCTCACCGAGTTTTGCACCATGAATATCGGTTTCGAAGCCGGGATAGTGCTCTCCAACCGAGCAAAGCATCAGCAGAAAGTCGAGCACCGCGCGGCTCTCTTTGGTGATAACCTCTCCCGGCATTACCACCGGAACGCCCGGCGGATAAGGCAGGATCATGTTGGCTGATACTCTCCCCAAAAGCTCTTCAATCTCCACCGTTTCTACGTTGCCTTTGACCTGCTGCTGATAGGCTTCGTGCGGCGTCATGCGCATTTCCGGCAGGACGTCAAAAGCGCGCAGCATCAGATCCGGCAGGTTATGCTGCTTGATGAGCTTGTGGATCCCCTGCGCCAGCGTCTGAATACGCATATTGCGATAAAAGTCAGGATCTTCCGCGTACAGATCCGGCAGCATATTCTTCACCCGCAGATTAAGATCGTAAGAGCGCTTAAACTCCGTCAACCCACGCAGCAGGCTTAGCGCTTTTGTCTTATCAATGCCGATGCTGAACAGGAACAGCAGGTTATACGGACCGGTTTTCTCTACCACGACGCCGCGCTCATCGAGAAACTTGGCCACCAGCGCCGCCGGGATCCCCTCTTCCGCCATCTCCCCCAGCTCGCTCATGCCCGGTGTCAGGATGGTCACTTTGATCGGATCGAGATACATATGATCCGCATCGGCATCCCGGAAGCCGTGCCAGTCTTCTTCGCCTGGCGCAATAGGCCAGCACTCTGCCTCGTCAACATGATCGGGCTGCCAGATGTCGAAGAACCAGTCTTCTGATTCTTCACGCAGGCGCTGCACTTCCCGGCGGAAATGCAAAGCTCGCTCTACGGAACGGTTGATCAGCCTTTTACCGGGATTGCCGCGCATCATCGCCGCCGCGGTTTCAATGGAGGCCACCAGCGGGTAGCTCGGGGAAGTTGTGGTATGCATCATGTAGGCTTCGTTAAAGGTATCTTCATCGTAGTCACCTTTAATATGAATCATCGAAGCCTGTGAGAAAGCCGCCAGCAGCTTATGAGTCGACTGGGTTTCATAGATAACCTTGCCCGGAACCCTGTCGCCACTCATGCCGCTTTTTCCCTGATAAATCGGGTGGAAATTGGTATAGGGCACCCACGCTGAATCAAAATGAATCGACGGCACATCCAGCGTTTTTTTGATGAAGTCGGTGTTATACAACAGCCCGTCGTAGGTCGAGTTGGTGATAACCGCGTGTACCGGCCACTGTGCATTCGGGGTTTCAGCGACCTTATTCTCGATATTTTCTCGAGTGAACTCGCGCTGTGGGATCCCCCCCAGAATACCCAGCGCGTTACGCGTAGGCTTCAGCCAGATCGGCACCAGGTTAGTCATCATCAGCAAATGGGTCAGTGACTTATGGCAGTTACGATCGACCAGTATTGTGCTGCCCGACGGCGCGGCGTACATACCAACAATTTTGTTGGATGTCGAAGTGCCGTTGGTCACCATATAGCTTTGCTCGGCGCCAAAAGTGCGGGCGATATACTCTTCTGCCTCCAGGTGAGGGCCGGTATGGTCAAGCAGTGAGCCCAGCTCCGTCACCGAAATAGAGACGTCGGCCTTCAGCGTGTTACCGCCGAAGAAGTCGTAAAACAGACAACCGACCGGGCTTTTTTGGTAGGCGGTACCGGCCATATGCCCTGGCGTACAGAAGGTATATTTCCCCTCTTTCACATAGGTGAACAGCGCTTTGGTCAGCGGCGGCGTAATCGTATCCAGGTACTCGTCGGTGTACTGGCGAATACGCAGGGCGATGTCGTCGGCCGCGCTAAGCGCGTACTCGAAGAACCACAGCGCCATGCGCATTTCATTCACGCTAACGTCCAAAGAAGAGTGGGTATTGATGAATGCATACAGCGGCAGATCTTCATTTAGCAGGTTGATTTCGCTGCACAAGTCGAGGCTGTATTCGTCCCAGTCAAAAACAACGCCACAAATGCGCGGGTTGTGCTCGATCAGCTTAAGCAAGTCGGTACTGTTGGTCGGGTAGATGAGCTGAAAGCCGTGCAGTTCCAGCGCGCGATGAAGTTCCTTGATGGGCTCGTCTTTGTAGAAAACGCCGTGCGGCCCCATGATCGCAATGGTATTCAATGTTCACCTCCTGGAAAAAGACTGTGCTAAGCATAGCGTAATGTGATTTTCCATGAAGCTATAAATGCAAAAAGGGCCGGAAAATCCGACCCTTATCGTTATTCAACACCCTAAAATCAGGCGTAGCCGTAGCTCATCAGACGCTGGTAGCGACGGTTTAACAGCTCGTCTTTATTCAGCACATCGAGATCGGCCAGATCGGCCAGCAGCTGTGCACGCAGGGAAGCAGCCATCACTTCCGGGTTGCGGTGCGCGCCGCCCAGCGGCTCGGGGATCACGGTATCAATAAGCTTCAGCTCTTTCAGACGCGGAGCAACAATGCCCATTGCTTCTGCGGCCAGCGGAGCTTTATCGGCGCTTTTCCACAGAATGGACGCGCAGCCTTCTGGAGAGATAACGGAATAGGTGCTGTACTGCAGCATATTCACTTTGTCGCCCACGCCAATCGCCAGCGCGCCGCCGGAGCCACCTTCACCGATAACGGTACAGATGACCGGCACCTTCAGGCGGGACATTTCACGCAGGTTACGGGCAATCGCTTCAGACTGACCACGCTCTTCGGCGCCAACGCCCGGATAAGCTCCCGGCGTGTCGATGAAGGTGATGATCGGCATGTTAAAGCGTTCAGCCATTTCCATCAGGCGCAGCGCTTTGCGGTAGCCTTCCGGGGCCGGCATCCCGAAGTTACGACGGATTTTCTCTTTGGTTTCACGCCCTTTCTGATGACCAATGATCATCACCGGACGGCCTTCCAGACGAGCGATACCCCCGACAATGGCTTTATCGTCGGCATAGGCACGGTCACCCGCCAGTTCGTCAAACTCATCAAAAGCCAGACGAACGTAATCCAGGGTGTACGGACGCTGCGGATGGCGCGCCAGCTGCGCTATCTGCCATGCGCCTAAATCAGCGAAGATCTTGCGGGTCAGCTCAACGCTTTTCTCGCGCAGACGCTGCACTTCTTCGTCCAGATTAATATCCAGTTTTTCATCCTGGCGGCTAACGGCCGTCAGGGAATCGATTTTCGCTTCCAGCTCTGCAATCGGCTGTTCGAAATCAAGGAAATTCAGACTCATAATATTCCTGTTTTAGTCAAACTCCAGTTCCACCTGCTCCGAACCAATCAGCGTTCGCAAATCGTTAAGTAAACGATCGCTAGGGGAAACACGCCATGTCGCACCGAAGCGCAACCGGGCTCGTGCATCCACCCTCTGATAGTAGAGATGTACTGGAATTGTCCCCGAACGATGGGGTTCCAGAGACTGACGGAGACGGTTTAAAAGCTGGTCATCAATTTGCCTGTCCGTCAGCGAGATAGCAAGCCCACGCGCGTACTTTTCACGGGCTTCGTCGATGTCCATCAGCTCGCGGGCCGTCATTTTAAGCCCTCCGCTGAAGTCATCAAAGCTGACCTGTCCGCTGACGATCAGGATACGGTCTTTTTCCAGCAGATGCTGGTATTTTTCTAGTGCATCTGTGAATAACATCACTTCCAGACGACCAGAGCGGTCATCCAGCGTACAGATGCCGATGCGATTACCTCGCTTGGTGACCATCACCCGCGAAGCAATCACCAGACCCGCAGCCGTGGTCATTTTACCACGTTCTGTCGGGTGCATCTCTTTCAGGCGCATGCCACCGACATAGCGCTCAATTTCTTTCAGGTACTGGTTAATCGGGTGGCCGGTAAGATACAGCCCAAGCGTTTCACGCTCCCCTTCCAGCACCACATGATCCGGCCATGGGGTCACGCTGGCGTAGGATTTTTCGACCTGCTCTGGCTCTTCTGCCAGTACGCCGAACATATCCGCCTGGCCGATGGCTTCCGCTTTCGCGTGCTGGTCGGCCGCTTTCAGCGCATCACCTAAAGCGTTCATCAGTGCGGCACGGTGCGGCCCAAGCCGGTCGAATGCCCCGGACATAATGAGTTTTTCCAGCACCCTGCGATTCAGCTTTTTGATATCGGAGCGAGCACATAAATCAAAGAGATCGAGGAAGTGCCCGCCCTGATTTCGCGCCTCGATAATGGCTTCAATAGGGCCTTCGCCCACGCCTTTGATCGCGCCGATACCGTAAACAATTTCCCCGTCATCGTTAACGTGGAAATGATAAAGACCAGAGTTAATGTCCGGCGACAGAACTTTCAGCCCCATGCGCCAGCACTCATCCACCAGGCCAACCACTTTCTCGGTATTATCCATATCGGCGGTCATTACGGCCGCCATAAATTCTGCCGGATAGTGCGCCTTCAGCCACAGCGTCTGGTAAGAAACCAAAGCATAGGCGGCGGAGTGAGATTTGTTAAAGCCGTACCCGGCAAATTTCTCCACCAGGTCAAAGATTTTCATCGACAGCTCGCCGTCGACGCCGTTATTTATCGCGCCCTCTTCAAAGGTGCCGCGCTGCTTGGCCATTTCTTCCGGTTTCTTTTTACCCATCGCACGGCGCAGCATGTCCGCGCCGCCAAGGGTATAACCAGAAAGTACCTGGGCAATCTGCATAACCTGTTCCTGATACAGGATGATGCCGTAGGTTGGCTCCAGTACCGGTTTCAGGCTTTCGTGCTGCCATTCCACGTCCGGATAAGAAATCGCTTCGCGCCCGTGCTTACGGTCGATGAAGTTATCTACCATCCCTGACTGCAGCGGGCCCGGGCGGAACAGGGCCACGAGGGCAATCATATCTTCGAAGCAGTCAGGCTGCAGACGCTTAATCAGGTCCTTCATGCCGCGCGATTCAAGCTGGAAGACCGCAGTGGTTTCCGAGCGCTGCAGCATGTCGAAGCTTTTCTTGTCCTCGAGCGGGATGGCGGCGATATCAATCGGCTCCAGCCCCTGTTTTGCCCGACGCGGGTTGATCATTTTCAGCGCCCAGTCGATGATCGTCAGCGTACGCAGCCCCAGGAAGTCAAACTTCACCAGGCCGGCATATTCAACGTCGTTTTTATCAAACTGGGTAACAGGGTGCTGCCCCTGATCGTCACAATAAAGCGGCGCAAAATCAGTAATTTTGGTCGGCGCAATAACCACGCCACCGGCGTGTTTCCCGGCATTGCGCGTAACGCCTTCCAGCTTGCGCGCCATGTCGATCAGCGCTTTAACCTCTTCGTCAGCTTCGTAGATCTCCGGCAGTTGAGGCTCGGCCTCGAAGGCTTTCGCCAGCGTCATACCGGGATCGGGAGGAACCAGCTTGGAGATACGATCGACAAAGCCGTATGGGTGGCCGAGCACGCGGCCTACGTCACGAATAACCGCTTTCGCCGCCATCGTACCGAAGGTAATGATCTGCGAAACGGCTTCACGGCCATACATTTCCGATACGTGGTCGATAACCTGGTCACGTTTTTCCATGCAGAAATCGACGTCGAAGTCCGGCATCGAAACACGTTCCGGGTTAAGGAAACGTTCGAACAGCAGGTCAAATTCAAGCGGATCGAGATCGGTGATTTTCAGCGCATAGGCCACCAGCGACCCCGCACCGGAACCACGCCCCGGTCCCACAGGCACGCCGTTATCCTTGGACCACTGGATAAATTCCATCACGATCAGGAAGTAGCCGGGGAACCCCATCTGGTTAATAACCTGCAGCTCGATGTCCAGACGCTCGTCGTATTCAGGGCGTTTTTGGGCTCGCTCGTCAGGATCCGGGAACAGGAACTCAAGACGCTCCTCCAGCCCTTCTTTGGATTTCATGACCAGGAAATCTTCGGTGGTCATTTCACCGGTAGGGAACTGCGGCAGGAAGTATTCGCCAAGGCGCACGGTAACGTTGCAGCGTTTTGCGATTTCGACGCTGTTTTCCAGCGCTTCCGGAATATCCGAGAACAGCTCGCACATCTCTTCTTCGCTACGCATATATTGCTGAGCGGAGTAATTGCGCGGGCGCTTAGGATCGTCCAGCGTGAAGCCGTCGTGGATAGCTACGCGGATTTCATGCGCGTCAAAGTCGCCAGCGTCGATAAAACGGACGTCATTGGTTGCCACCACCGGCAGGCCGCGTTCGTCAGCCAGCGCTACGGCGGCGTGGAGATAGTTCTCTTCGTCCACTCGACCGGTACGAATCAATTCCAGATAGAAGCGATCGGCAAAATGCTGCTGCCAGAATTCCAGGCACTGATCGACCAGCGGCTGATTCCCACGAAGCAGGCTTTTACCAATATCTCCCATGCGCCCGCCGGACAGCAGGATCAGACCTTCATTTAGCTCAACCAGCCATTCACGGTCAATTATTGGGCCCGCGGCGCCGTAGCCACGCTGATAGGCACGAGAAATCAGTAAGGTAAGATTTTGGTAACCTTCGTTGTTCGCGGCCAGCACCGTCAAATGACTCAGTTCGTCACCCAACAGCTCGTTAGCCACGTTGAAGTCTGCGCCGATGATAGGCTTAATGCCGGCACCATGGCCGGAACCATAGAATTTCACCAGCCCGCAAAGGTTGGTGAAATCGGTGATAGCGAGAGCAGGCATGCCCAGCGCCGCGGCTTTTTTTACCAGCGGTCCGGTTTTAGCCAGCCCATCAATCATGGAATAGTCGCTGTGCACCCGAAGGTGAATGAAACGTGGTTCAGCCATCTCTCACCAATTACTCTGTATCAGCTACTCGCGCTCAGGACACCAGCCCAAGCACGCGTTTGACGGGACCGAAGCTGCGGCGATGATGCTCGGTGGCGCCATGCTCGGCCAGCTTTTCGAGATGAAAAGCGGTTGGATAGCCCTTGTGTTGGGCAAAACCGTATTGCGGGAAGCTAAGATCCAGCTCGGCCATTTCACGATCGCGCGTGACCTTGGCAAGTATTGACGCCGCGCTGATTTCTGCAACCCGGCTGTCGCCTTTTACCACCGCCAGCGACGGCACAGGCAGCGCAGGGCAACGGTTTCCATCGATCAGCACGTATTCCGGCACCACGCTCAAGCCTGCGACAGCACGCTGCATTGCCAGCATGGTGGCATGCAGGATATTGATTTTATCGATCTCTTCCGGCTCGGCGCGGCCCAGACTCCAGCTCAGCGCTTTCTCAATTATCTCGTCATACAGCGCCAGGCGACGCTTCTCTGATAGTTTTTTTGAATCTGCCAGGCCCACGATCGGCCTTGCCGGATCGAGGATCACCGCAGCGGTAACGACTGCGCCAACCAAAGGCCCGCGGCCCACTTCATCAACGCCTGCAACGAGATGCGTATGCGGGTAAACGAATTCGATCATTGAGCCAGCTCCAGCACGGCGTCCGCCGCCTGTTGGTCCGCGTTGCAACGGATCTGCTGATGCAACGCCCGGAAGGTATCGTGCATTTGATGACTGACCGCGCCGTCTTCCAGCAGTGGCTCCAGCGCACAGGCAAGCCCGATAGGCTCACACTCGTTTTGCAGCAGTTCTTTAACCAGCTCACGCCCTGCCAGCAGATTAGGCAGGGAAACATAGTCAGTTTTCACCAGGCGCTTCGCCAGCCAGAAGGTAAACGGCTTCATGCGATAGCCTACGACCATCGGGCATTTCGCCAGCATACATTCAAGCGCCGCCGTACCGGAGGCCAGAAGCGCTGCGTCGCTGGCAATCATCGCTTCACGTGCTTTTCCATCAAGCAGATGGACGTGTAGCTCTGGGGCAATCTCGGCCTTAATTTTTTCAAACTGCTCGCGACGTTTTGCATTCACCAGCGGCACGACAACTTCCAGCGCAGGCCAGCGCTTACGCAGTAATTGAGCGGTTCTCAGGAAGTCCGCGCTGAGCATTTCGACCTCAGCGCCGCGGCTGCCGGGCAGCAGCGCCAGGCATTTTGCATCAGGCGCAATACCTAACGTTGCGCGAGCGGCATTTTTATCCGGATCCAGCGGCATGGCATCTGCCATGGTGTGCCCGATGAAGCGACACGGGACGTTAAACCGGTCGTAAAACGCTTTTTCGAAAGGCAGAAAAGCCAGCACCAGATCGGTCGATCTGCCAATTTTGAAAACGCGTTTTTGTCGCCATGCCCAAACGGACGGGCTGACGTAGTGGATCGTGCGGATCCCCTGCTTCTTGAGGTTGCCTTCGAGGGTAATGTTGAAATCCGGCGCATCGATGCCGACGAACACGTCCGGCTGCAGCTCGGTGAAGCGCTTTGTGAGGTCACTGCGGATGTGAAGCAGGCGGCGTAAACGGCCCAGCACTTCAACAATGCCCATGACCGCAAGCTCTTCCATCTCATACCAGGTTTCACAACCTTCGGCCTGCATGAGCGGCCCGGCTACGCCAACAAAGCGAGCATCAGGCACGCGGGCTTTAAGTTCGCGGATGAGACCGGCACCAAGAATATCGCCGGAAGTTTCTCCGGCGACCAGGGCAATCGTGAGGGGACGACCAGGCTTCATTTAGCGAATCAAACCACGCGTGGAGCGCGCAAAGAATTCAACAAATGCGTTCACTTCCGGATGCTGAGCTGCAATTTCAGCAATTTCCGGCTTCGCCTCTTCAAGCGTTTTGCCGCTGCGATAGAGGATCTTGTAGGCGTTACGAATAGCGTGCAGCGCCTCTTTGCTGAAACCGCGACGCTTCAGGCCTTCGATGTTCACGCCAAACGGTGTCGCATGGTTGCCCTGAGCGATAACGTAAGGTGGAACGTCCTGCGCGACGCCGGAACAGCCGCCAACCATAACGTGAGCACCGATGATGCAGAACTGATGCACCGCGGTCATCCCACCAATGATGGCGTGATCCCCAATTTGTACGTGACCTGCGAGCGTTGCGTTGTTCGCGAGGATAACGCGATCGCCAACCCGACAATCATGCGCAATATGCGCATTGATCATCAGCAGGTTATCGCTACCCACCTTCGTCAATCCCTCGTCTTGTACCGTTCCGCGATGGATGGTGACGCTTTCGCGAATGCGGTTGCGATCGCCAATTTCCACACGAGTCGGCTCACCCGCATATTTCAGATCCTGGTTAACTTCACCGATAGACGCGAACTGGTAAATCTCGTTATCACGGCCAATTTTAGTATGGCCGTTTACGACAACATGGGATTTCAGTACCGTACCTTCGCCGATTTCAACGTTTGGACCTACGAGACAAAACGGGCCAATGTGGACGTTAGGGCCGATAACGGCACCCTCTTCCACGATAGCGGTTGGATGAATAAAGGCGGACTTATCAATCACGTATTAGGCCTCCCGGCTGCGTGCGCACATCATGGTTGCTTCGCAGACAATTTTTCCGTCAACGGTCGCAACGCCTTTGAAACGCGTCAGACCACGACGAGTTTTCTCAAAGGTGACTTCCATAACCATCTGATCGCCTGGCACGACCGGGCGCTTGAAGCGCGCTTCATCGATACCAGCAAAATAGTACAGTTCACCAGGCTCAAGTTTACCCACGCTTTTAAACGCCAGAATACCGGTAGCCTGCGCCATGGCTTCCAGAATCAGCACGCCAGGGAAAATTGGCTTGCCCGGGAAGTGGCCCTGGAAAAACGGCTCATTTACAGAGACATTTTTTACTGCGCGCAGAAAACGACCTTCTTCAAAATCCAGCACGCGGTCAACCAGCAAGAACGGATAACGGTGCGGCAGAAGCTCTAAAATCTCTTCAATGTGCAGAGTATGAGTGTCAGTTGTCAAAATACTCTTCCTGTCTAAATATTCTAAATGACAATAATAACACGGCCTGCGGCTATCAAAGAAAGCCAGCAGGCCGCAAATCAAAACGCGCGTCTCACGCTCCAACCCTTATGGCCGGAAGCACGGCAGCGCAGGGAGCAGGCGACGATCAGTCTTGTTGATTGACCTTACGTTCGATGGTTTTTAAGCGTTTGCTCATCTCATCGATATTCATCACCAGGGCAGCGGTTTTACGCCACGCTTTATTAGGCTGCAGTGGGATCCCCGAGGAGTAAACCCCTGGTTCGGTGATCGGGCGCATTACCATGCCCATACCGGTCACGGTCACCTTGTCACAGATTTCCATATGGCCGTTGATCACGCTGGCACCACCAATCATGCAATAACGGCCAATTTTCAGGCTGCCTGCCATGATAACGCCACCCGCAACCGCAGTATTGTCGCCAATCACAACGTTATGTGCAATCTGGCACTGGTTATCAATGATAACACCATTGCCGATAATCGTGTCATCCAGTGCACCGCGGTCGATAGTTGTGCAGGCGCCAATCTCAACGCGATCGCCAATAATCACCCGGCCCAGCTGAGGAATTTTCACCCAGTTACCGCGATCGTTGGCATAACCGAAGCCGTCAGAACCAATCACAGTGCTGGACTGAATCAGGCATTGAGCGCCGATTTCGATGTTGTGATAGATGGAGACATTCGCCCATAAACGGCTGCCAGCGCCGATTTTGGTATTTTTGCCTACGAAACAGCCTGCGCCAATAACCACGTTATCGCCAAGCTCAACGCCCGATTCGATAACGGCATTCGCGCCGACGGAAACATTATTACCCAGCTTAGCCGTCGCATCGATCGCCGCGCTGGGTGCGATATCACTTGCAGGCTGAGGCGTGGTATCAAGAATTTGTGCCATGCGGGCATAGGTCAGGTAGGGATTCTTCACTACCAGCGCCGCACTTTTGGCGTAAGGGAGGTCGGCTTCGGTCATGACGACGGCAGAAGCCTGGCAGACTGCCAGATGTTCACGATAACGAGGATTAACCATGAACGTGATGTGGCCAGACTGAGCAGTTTGCATAGATGCAACGCCGGTGATGACGAGATCGCCATCACCGTGCAATTCTGCATCCAACTGCTGGGCTAATTCAGCCAGTCGAATTGAAGACATTACTTATTTAACCTGTTTCAGTACGTCTGCAGTGATGTCTTTCACGTCGTTACCTGCGTAAGCAACGGTGTTTGCATCCAGAACAACATCATAACCTTTGTCATCTGCAACTTTCTTCACAGCGGCCTGGATACGAGTAACCAGTTTGCTGCGCTCTTCGTTGGAACGACGGTTGCGATCCTGCTCAAAAGCCTGTGCTTTTTCGGAGAACGACTGACGTTGAGCCATCACGTCTTTTTCCATTTTGCTGCGATCTGAAGCTTTCATGGTTGAACCATCGCGCTGCAGGCGTTGCATTTTGGATTGCAGATCGTTTTCCATCCCCTGCAGTTCGCCGGCACGGCCTTTGAACTCATTTTCCAGGGTTTTAGAAACACCAGTGCTTTGTGCGACCTGTTGGAACAGGTTGCCCATGTTAACTACTGCGATGCTGGAGGCAGCCTGAGCGCCGGCTGAAGCAACCATAGCAATCCCGAGACCTGCGGCAACTAACCACTTTTTCACAATAAACTCCTTACCATGCCATAGGTGTCCGAAGACACTGTTTTTTTGCGAACACCCGCGAACTGACTAAGCGGCTAACGGGTGCAACGCCTCACTGCTGTTGCGTTCCTTCGCGCAGAACAAATTACCAGGTTTTACCAATGTTAAACTGGAACTGTTCTGCCTTGTCTCCCTCATATTTCTTAAACGGCTGGGCATAAGAGAAGACCAGCGGCCCCAGAGGAGACATCCACTGCAATGCCAAACCTGCAGACATACGAATATTACCTGGCGTACTGTAATCAGGTATACCCGCAGCTCTGGTTTCGGCGGTATTTTCCCATTTGGTATCCCAAACGGTACCCGCGTCAACGAACAGGGAAGTTCGAACGGAGTTCGAGTACTTCTCGCTCAGGAACGGCGTCGGGGTAATCAGCTCAAAGCTGGCAACACCCATGGCGTTACCGCCCACCGCATCGTTAGAGTTACACACATTCCCGGTTGTACAGTTACGCTGGTTCGGCCCGAAGTAAGCCGCTTTAGGACCAATGTTGTTCGACTGGAACCCACGCACGGTGCTTGAACCACCGGCATAGAAGTTCTCGTAGAACGGAAGTTCTTTGCCACCCAGACCATCACCGTAACCCCAACGGGTACGGCCCAACATGACCCATGTATGATCGTCGTTGATCGGGAAGTAAGTCGCCGTATCTAACGTCACTTTATAGAACTCGTTATCAGAGCCTGGAACGGTGACTTTACCATTCAGGTTAACGCGAGAACCATCCGTCGGGAAATAACCGCGGTCGAGGTTGTTGTATGTCCAACCATAGTTCAGAGTGAAGTCATCCGCCGAGAAACTGTTGTCACTGGCGTTCATATTCGGGTGCTGACCCACAGAATCCAGGTAACGCCACATTGCTATCTGAGGCTGCATATTCGACAGATCGTTATGCACATAGCCCAGGCCGAGACGCAGCGTGTTGTATTCGTTTACCGGGAAGCCCAGCGTGGTATCTAAACCGTAGCTTTTGTTGGTGTAGTCGGACAGGTCCGCATCATCAGCTTTAAAGTCGTTATAGAAGATACGACCGCCGAGGCTAACGCCATCAACCGTAAAGTACGGATCGGTCGCCGACAGTTCCGCGTAGGTCTGGTAGTCGTTTTTGGTTCCGCTGATACCGACAGAGTAACCCGTACCCAGCCAGTTATCCTGCTGAACGCCAACCTGGAAGCTCACGCCACTTTCAGTACCGTAGCCAACACCGAAGTTGAAGCTACCGGTGTTGCGCTCTTTAACCTTGTAGACGACGTCAACCTGATCCGGGCTGCCCGACACGCGCTGGGTATCCACATCGACGGTCTCGAAGTAGCCCAGACGGTTCAGACGCTCTTTACCGGCATCAACCAGGTTGCTACCCAGCCAGGCCCCTTCCATCTGGCGCATTTCGCGACGCAGAACAGAATCTTTACTGGTGTCGTTACCTTCGAAGCGGATCTTACGCACGTAGTAACGGTTACCGGAGTCGACGTTAACGTGCAGCTTCACGGTTTTGTCAGCGTCATTAATTTCTGGCTGGGTCTGTACGCGCGGATACGCATAGCCATAACGGCCCAGCAGTTTCTTAATGTCGTCTTCCATTTTGGTGACTTTGGTGCCGTTATACAGCTCACCCGGCTTCATTTTGGTCAGGCTTTCAATTTCTGCTGAATGCCCTGCCAGATTGCCTTTCACATCCACGCCGGCAATCTTGTACTGATCGCCTTCAGTGATGTTAATCGTCACGTAAATGCTTTTCTTGTCCGGCGTCAGGCTAACCTGCGTGGAATCAATATTGAAACGCGCATAGCCACGGTCCAGATAGTAGCTACGCAGGGTTTCAAGGTCACCCGCCAGCTTCTGTTTCTGGTATTTACGGTCACCCACAACGTTCCACCACGGCACTTCATCACGCAGCTGGAAGCGAGAGATCAGTTCATCCGTGGTAAACGCATGGTTGCCCACGATGTTGATCTGCTGGATTTTCGCAGAGACGCCTTCCTGGAATACCAGCTTGAGGTCAACGCGGTTACGCGGCAGCGGCGTGACGACAGCTTTAACGCTGGCGCTGTATTTACCGACGCTGTAGTAGAAATCTTCCAGCCCTTTCTCGATGTCGCCCAGGGTCGTACGATCGAGGGATTCACCCACACGCACGCCGGAGGCTTCGAGGTTCTGCTTGAGCATGTCATCTTTCACCGACTTGTTGCCGGAGAAGGTGATGCTGGCAATTGTCGGGCGCTCTTTGACCTGCACCAGCAGCGAGTTGCCATCACGCAGAACCCGCACATCTTCAAAGTTGCCGGTGGCAAACAGTGAGCGGATTGTATTACTGATATCCTCGTCAGAGACAGTGTCGCCTACGCGCACTGGCATACTGAGGAGGGCCGCACCGACGGCGACTCGCTGCAGGCCTTCGAAATGAATGTCTTTCACCACGAACCCGTCTGCACCGTATACGGTGGCGCTGCTAAACAGCAGCGACGCTATGAGGAGCTTTTTCATCGCCATCGTTGTTATGCGTTCTTCCTAACCTAATTCTCTCTATAAACGAGAGAAATCATTGAAAAGTGCAAGCCCCATTAATAGCACCAGCAAGATAGAGCCAATGCGATAACTGAAGTCCTGAACTCGCTCGGAAACCGGTGTGCCTTTCAGTTTCTCAACCGCCAAAAAGAGCAGGTGCCCGCCGTCAAGGACGGGGAGTGGAAACAGATTAATAATCCCTAAGTTGACGCTGATAAGCGCCAGGAACATCAGGAAGTAAATTAAACCATATTCCGCCGACATACCTGCACCTTGAGCTATGGAGATTGGCCCACTGAGGTTGTTCAGTTTTACATCACCGGTTATTAATTTCCCCAGCATGTTGACCGTCAGCTTCATCAGTTGCCAGGTTTTATCCGTGGCTTCTGCTACAGCGGTGAACGGCCCATACTGACGCACTGTTTTGTACTCATCAGGCAGCGGGATAATTTTAGGTATCACCCCTGCAAACCCTTCAGCCTTCGCTTTACCCGGTTTTGTATCCGGTATCAGCGTCAAAGACAAGGGGCTACCCTGTCTTTCAATCTCTACAGCCAGCGCCTGCCCTGGATTATCACGAACCAGGTTAACAAACGTGCTCCACTGAAGGAGCGGCTGACCGTTGACTTTAACGATCCTGTCCCCGGCTTGCAAACCGGCCTTACTTGCCGCTGACTGAGGCTGGACTTCATCCAGTACGTTTTCAATCTGCGGACCACGAGGCCTGAAGCCAAGTGATGTTACCGGATCCTGCTTATCAGGCTCAAACTGCCAGTGGCTCAAATCGAGAGTCACATCCCGAGTTTGGTTCGTCCCAAACGGCGCATAAGAGACTCGGGCGCTCGCGTCGCCAATCTTACCGATTAAAGCTAAACGAACAGCATCCCAATCAGGCGTTTCGATGCCATCTATCGCTTTTAGTTCCATCCCGGCGCTAATTTGTGCTTCGGCAGCGATAGAGTTGGGGGTTATTTCACCGATCACCGGGCGCAGGCTAGGGATGCCAATGATAAACACGAGCCAGTAGGCAAAGATAGCGAAGATGAAGTTAGCGACAGGCCCGGCGGCAATGATAGCCGCCCTCTGTGAAACCGTTTTGTTGTTGAACGCCGCATGGCGCATTTCCGGTAACACCGGTTCAACGCGCTCATCCAGCATTTTGACGTAGCCGCCCAGCGGGATTAGCGCAATAACAAACTCGGTTCCCTGGCGGTCGGTACGACGCCATAGCGCCTTACCAAACCCGATGGAGAAGCGTTCCACACGAACGCCACAGCGGCGAGCAACCCAAAAATGGCCAAACTCATGCACGGTAATTAAAACACCCAGTGCAACGATAAACGCAGCCAAATTCCAGAGTATGCTCAGCATAAAACCTTCCGTTAAATCGTCCTGAATACCAGAAGCAGCAGACACGCAAACACCGGCACCGCCGCTGTCAGACTGTCAATGCGGTCAAGAATACCACCATGTCCTGGGATAAGGTGACCACTATCTTTAATACCGGCCTCGCGCTTGAACATACTCTCGGTTAAATCACCCAGCACGGACGCCAGCGCGGCGACAATGGAACAGGTTAGCAGAACAACAGGCGCAACGTTTAAATCAGCCCACATGCCGAACAGCAAAGAGATAACGGCAGACGTCGCAAGACCGCCGATAAACCCCTGCCAGGTCTTGCCTGGGGAAACCTTTGGCGCAAGCTTATGCTTGCCAAACATTTTCCCAAAGACATAAGCGCCTGAATCTGCGCCCCACACCAGCACCATCACGTACAACAGCCAGATTGAACCGCTGTAGTGGTTAATATCATAATGCCAGCTACGCAGCGCGACCATGCCCCAGAAGAACGGAATAATGGTTAGCAGGCCAAAGACCAGGCGGATCGGCTTAGAATTGCGCCACAGCGCCGCAGAGGCCGGGTAAAACAGAACCAGCAACAGCGCCGCTACCCACCAGACCAACGAAGCCCAAAGCGAGATTTCAATTACCGGTAAATGCACCGAATGCCGGTACTCTGGCAGCGAAATCAGCATGACCGCAAGCAGCAGCCCACAAAGAACGGCCAGCCAGACGCGCTGTGAACGCGCAACGAAACCAGCAAGTTGACCCCATTCCCATGCAGCCAGCATACAAATGACCAGCGTAGCAATCGCAAAGCCTACTGGCGGAAGCCAAAACAGCGCCGCGATTACAATGGGAATCATAATAAACGCGGAAATCAGGCGATACTTCAGCAAAAGTGACCCCCAACAGGCTTATTCACCACCAGGTGCTGTGCCACCAAAACGACGCTCTCGGGTTGCAAAAGCATTTAGCGCACCTTCAAAGTCTTGTTCATCGAAATCAGGCCAAAGAACATCGGTAAAATAAAGTTCCGCATAGGCAATTTGCCAGATGAGGAAATTACTGATGCGATGCTCTCCCCCTGTCCTAATTACTAAATCTACGGGAGCCAGTTCATGCATGCAGATCTGCTGACCGAGCAGTTCTTCATCTATCTGATCCGGGCGCAATGAGCCTTCCTGCACCTGCGACGCAAGCTGTCGCACTCCCTGAATGATATCCCAACGCCCGCCATAATTCGCGGCGATATTGAGCGTCAGCCCAGTATTCTCACTGGTTAATGCTTCAGCTTTTTTGATTCGTTCTTGCAGGCGGAGGTTGAATCGGCTGGTATCGCCGATTACCCGTAAGCGGACATTATGGCGGTGAAGGCTTTTAACCTCACTGTCTAATGCCCAGACGAACAGCTCCATCAATGCGGTCACTTCCTGAGCCGGGCGGTTCCAGTTCTCGCTGCTAAAAGCGTAAAGCGTCAGCGCATCAATGCCGTTGTTCGCTGCAAAGGTAACAGCCCGGCGTACCGATTTTGCGCCAGCTTTATGACCGAAAACCCTCATTTTCCCCTGACGCTTAGCCCACCGGCCGTTACCATCCATGATGATGGCAACATGGCGTGCGCCCTGCGTGATTAAGGATTCGCTTAATTGTTGATTAGCAGACAACATAACGCGTAATGATTCCCTGAAAAAAATTAAGCGGTACTCAGGAATACTGAAGCCTGGTGCACAAAAAAGCCGTGTTGTGACACGGCTTTCCACCTAACGCTCAGTCACATCTGGCGATTAAGTGGCGCAGACTATATCACTGAAGCACAAAGCGAACAAATGGCGGCACTTCAGCCGGCTGAATTATCACCGGCTTGCGAGGTTCATCACTTGTTTTTTGGCGATTTCACGAGCAATTGCATCCACACGCAGCACTTCTTCCACGCTTTGCGGTTCGCTTAAGTTCATTGCCTCAAGCACGCTGCGGTTTAACACCGCGATGTCGGTAAACCGCACCTGCTGATTCAGGAAAGCCTCAACGACCACTTCATTTGCCGCATTAAGCGCGGTAGTCGCCGCCTGCCCTTGCGCACTCGCATCAATAGCGAGTTTCAGGCATGGATAACGTTCGAAATCAGGCTCCATAAAGGTCAACGAGCCTGTTTTACAGAAATCGAGCGGTGCGACGCCGGATTCAACGCGTGCAGGGTAAGCCATAGCATGCGCGATAGGCGTGCGCATATCAGGCGCTCCCAGCTGAGCAAGTACGCTGCCGTCACGGTAGCGAACCATTGAGTGAATGACCGACTGAGGATGAATCAGCACTTCCATCTGTGCTGCAGATGCGTTGAATAACCAACGCGCTTCAATGTATTCGAGACCTTTATTCATCATGGTGGCGGAGTCGACGGAAATTTTACGCCCCATCGACCAGTTCGGGTGGCTGCATGCCTGATCGGGCGTCATTGCCGCTAAATCCGCATAAGCCGTTTCCCGGAACGGGCCACCCGATCCGGTGAGGATAATTGACGATACGCCATTATCCTCAAGGCTAGCGTATCCCAGGTTCCGCTGAATTGTTTCCGGCAAACTCTGAAAAATCGCGTTGTGTTCGCTGTCAATCGGCAACAATTGCGCCTTACTGCGTGCAACGGCTTCCATAAACAGTCGCCCGCAGGTGATCAGTGACTCTTTATTCGCCAGTAACACCTGCTTGCCCGCAGAAATAGCGGCCAGCGTAGGCGGCAGCCCGGCTACGCCAACGATAGCGGCCATCACCTGATCCACTTCACTTAACGCCGTAACTTCACAGGCCGCCTGCTCGCCCGCCAGTACCTCAGTTTTACTCCCCTGCTCTTTCAGGAGATTACGGACTTCCGCAGCCGCTGACTCGCTGGCCATCACCGCAAACCGCGGCGAAAACTCCAGGCACTGCTCAACCATTTTCCCGACGTTGCTGCCCGCAACCAATGCCGTTATGGCAAATTTGTCAGGATTATGACGAACGACGCTCAGCGTGCTGACGCCAATAGAGCCGGTGGATCCAAGAATAGTGAGCTGCTTCATGAGGTACTCAAAGTCGTAAAATGAAGGATTAATGGCGCATTAGTTTGCGGCGCAAGGCGCCCGTTGTCTATGCCTTTGCCTGACGTTTTATAAAGCAAAACGCCGCCCGTAAACGCTTCGCGATGCGCGAGGGCTTACTGAACGGCGTTATACTCGTCATACTTCAAGCTGCAGGTGCGTTACCTGCATACGTCCACTTCAGTCACATAGTTAGCAATGCTCCTGAAGATGTCCGTCTTTGCCGCCTTCCTGCAACTCGAATTATCTAGAGTATATACACAAAAAAAATGTGGTTTAGAACTGCATCAGCTCGGTTTCTTTTTCAGACAGAGCCGCATCCACTTTCTTAATGGCTGCATCAGTCAGTTTCTGCACGTCATCCTGAGAACGACGATCGTCATCTTCGCTGATCTCTTTGTCTTTCAGCAGGGCTTTAACTTTGTCGTTAGCGTCACGACGAACGTTACGTACCGCAACGCGTGCGCCTTCGGCTTCGCCACGTACGATTTTAATCAGATCTTTACGACGTTCTTCAGTCAGCGGAGGCAGTGGAACACGGATATCGGTACCCGCAGAGCTTGGGTTCAGACCGAGGTCAGAAGCCATGATCGCTTTTTCAACCGCCGGGCCCAAAGAACGATCGAAGACGTTGATCTTCAGGGTGCGGGTATCCTCAACGGTAACGCTGGCCAGCTGACGCAGCGGAGTTGGCGTACCGTAGTATTCCACTACGATACCGTCCAGCAGGCTTGGAGAAGCACGGCCGGTACGGATTTTGCTGATTTGGTTTTTAAACGCTTCGACGCATTTATCCATACGCACTTCAGCATCTTTTCTGATATCGCTAATCACGTTACGAATCCTTGAAAACTGGTTTAAGGCGGACCACGCTTATTCACGGCAGCAGTGACGCTGCAGGCTAAGTATAGTCCCGTTTATTCCTGGCTGTAGATAAAGCCAAATCTTACCCTGATTACAGGGCAACTGAAATTATTCAGTAATTAAAGTGCCTTCTTTCTCACCCATTACCACGCGACGCAGCGCACCCGGCTTATTCATGTTGAACACGCGGATCGGCAATTTGTGGTCGCGAGCAAGGGTAAACGCGGCTAGATCCATAACTTTAAGTTCTTTATCAAGAACTTCAGTGTAGGTCAGCTGCTCGTACAGCGTCGCAGCAGGATCTTTCACCGGATCGGCGGTAAACACGCCATCCACCTTGGTGGCTTTCAGCACCACGTCTGCTTCAATTTCAATCCCGCGCAGGCAGGCGGCAGAGTCAGTGGTAAAGAACGGGTTACCGGTACCGGCAGCAAGAATAACCACGCGGTTCGCGCGCAGCAGGCTAATCGCTTCTGCCCAGCTGTAGTTGTCGCAAACGCCATTCAATGGAATAGCGGACATCAGGCGGGCGTTCACATAGGCGCGGTGGAGCGCATCACGCATCGCCAGGCCGTTCATGACGGTCGCCAGCATGCCCATGTGGTCGCCCACGACGCGGTTCATGCCGGCTTTTGCCAGACCTGCACCACGGAATAAGTTGCCACCGCCGATTACCACCCCGACCTGAATGCCAAGTTCCACCAGCTCTTTAATTTCCTGAGCCATACGGTCCAGAATACTCGCGTCAATACCAAAGCCTTCTGTGCCTTGCAGAGCTTCGCCGCTCAGTTTGAGCAGAATACGTTTGTAGACGGGTTTTGCATTGGTAGCCATGTTTCTTTCCTGAGAACAGTCAACGAATGGGGGATGGTTAATTCTGGCGACATTCTGTCGCATTTCAGCCCGCTCGCCTAACGGAGCGCTCTGAAACTGTAAAGCTGGATAAAAAGGAACCGCCGGTTGGCGGTTCCTTTTAAGCCATTAAGACTGCTTGGACATAGCAGCAACTTCTGCTGCAAAGTCAGTCTCAACTTTCTCGATGCCTTCACCCACTTCGAAGCGGATGAAGTTAGTCACGTCAGCGTTGTGCTCTTTCAGCAGCTGAGCAACAGTTTTGCTTGGGTCCATCACGAACGGCTGACCAGTCAGAGAAACTTCGCCGGTGAATTTCTTCATGCGGCCTTCAACCATTTTCTCTGCGATTTCTTTTGGTTTACCGGACTGCATCGCGATGTCCAGCTGAACCTGGTATTCTTTCTCTACAACTTCTGCAGAAACGTCTTCAGGTTTAACGAACTCAGGCTTGCTTGCAGCGATGTGCATTGCCAGCTGTTTAACCAGCTCTTCATCAGCGCCTTTAGCCGCAACCAGAACACCGATACGTGCGCCGTGCTGGTAAGAACCCAGAACTTCGCCTTCCAGGGAAGAAACGCGACGGATGTTGATGTTCTCACCGATTTTAGCAACCAGTGCAACGCGCTCTTCTTCGAACTGCGCTTTCAGAACTTCAACGTCGGTGATTTTGCCAGCAACTGCTGCATCCAGAACTTTATTAGCAAACGCCTGGAAACCGCCGTCTTTAGCTACGAAGTCGGTCTGGCAGTTAACTTCCAGAATCACGCCGTAGTTGCCGTCGATCTTAGTGATGATCACGCCGTCAGCAGCAACGTTGCCTGCTTTTTTAGCTGCTTTGATCGCACCGGATTTACGCATGTTCTCGATTGCCAGCTCGATGTCGCCGTTGGCTTCGGTCAGCGCTTTTTTACAATCCATCATGCCAGCGCCAGTACGCTCACGCAGCTCTTTTACCAGGGATGCGGTAATTTCAGCCATTCTAAAATCCTCGGAGATGTGGCCTGCCCGACACGGTGGCCAGACGGGCTTAAAAGTGAAAAAGGGGCCATAAAAAGGCCCCTAACCAAACGAGATACTACCTGGTTAAATAAGGGCTCTGGCGAGCGTGCCTTATTATTCTGCTTCTACGAAGCTTTCTTCCGCCTGAGAAGCCAGATCCTGAGAACGGCCTTCACGAACGGTTGCAGCTACAGCGCCCAGGTACAGGCTAACAGCACGGATAGCATCGTCGTTACCAGGGATAACGAAATCAACACCGTCCGGATCAGAGTTGGTATCAACGATAGCAAATACTGGGATACCCAGGTTGTTTGCTTCTTTGATAGCGATGTGCTCGTGATCGGCATCGATAACAAACAGTGCGTCCGGCAGGCCGCCCATGTCTTTGATACCGCCCAGGCTGTTTTCCAGCTTGTCCAGCTCACGAGTGCGCATCAGCGCTTCTTTCTTAGTCAGCTTGTCGAAAGTACCGTCTTGAGCCTGAATTTCCAGGTCTTTCAGACGTTTGATGGACTGACGAACGGTTTTCCAGTTAGTCAGCATGCCGCCCAACCAGCGATGGTTCACGAAGAACTGATCGCAGCTGTTAGCAGCGTCTTTCACCGCTTCGCTTGCAGCGCGTTTAGTACCAACGAAAAGGATTTTGCCTTTGCGAGAAGAAATCTTGTTCAGTTCAGCCAGCGCTTCGTTGAACATTGGTACAGTTTTCTCAAGGTTGATGATGTGAACTTTGTTACGTGCGCCGAAGATGAAAGGCTTCATTTTCGTGTTCCAGTAACGG
>Ga0209281_1000718_pt1 | contig 32980 bp, 26 predicted proteins | sample MedtruBG_FD_187514 | JGI IMG/M metagenome (GOLD analysis project Ga0209281, IMG submission 187514) | Root nodule microbial communities of legume samples collected from California, USA - Medicago truncatula BG (SPAdes) (version 2) | ecosystem: Host-associated > Plants > Roots > Nodule | place... | reverse complement strand
GTAGCATTTCCTTCATGATCTATTTCCTTTATGATATTTCCATGAAGGTCATATTCAAAGGTCTTTTCTACTATTCCTTCTTCATTTAATATAGCGCTTAGTCTATTCATAGAATTGTAAGTATAAGAATAACCTAATCCATCGTCACTTTTTTCATCGTAATATTCTGGACTTATATGCTTTATAACATTTCCATTAGAATCATAGAAGAATCTTTCTATTCCCCCATCTGGATACATAGTTTTTATCTTTCTATTATCCTTATCATAAGCATATTCAATTCCAAGTCCATCATAAGTTTCATCATTATAGTAGTTAGGATTTATTTCTTTGATTATATTTCCTTCGCTGTCTTTTATGCTTTTTTCAATAATTCCAAGTGGATTTTTTATGCTTATAAGTCTATCCATATGGTCATAGGTATACCTGTAGCCTTCTTCTACAATGCTTCCTTTAATTATTGCATTTGGTGTATAAAGGCTTATTAGATTACCCATCTTATCATAATTCTTTATGGTCACATTTCCATTAGCATCTTTAATTTTCGCAACGAAATTTAAATGATTATATGCAAATTCTATTGTTCCGTAATCTGTTTTTATTTCAGTGTTTCTGCCTACTTTATCATAATCATAGGAATAAACATATCCACTGTTTGTAATTACTCTTACTGGGTCTTTTCCTTGTTTTCCTTCTAAGTCACTTGAATTTGCGTATTGATATTTTGAAGTATTTCCCCTGCCGTCAGTTTTACTTAGAATTCTTCCATAGGAATCATATGTGAATGTTTCAGTCTTCCAATTTCCAACTGAAATCTTTGTTTTCTTCTCTATTAAATTACCACTGCTGTCATAAGCATAGATAATTTCTTTTTCTTCGTTATCTGTTTCTTTAATTAAGTTTTTATTTTCATCATAAATGTATTCTGTAATTAAACCACTTGGTATTGCTTCTTTTAATAAATTACCAAACTCATCGTATACTTTATGTGTTTCAAAACCATTTCTATCTTTTATATAAATCTTGTTTTGATAATCATCATATTTATATTCTTCTGTACTTCCATCTTCATAGAATAAATGTGTAATTAAGCCATCTTTATTAAATCTAGTTTTTTCTGTTCTTTCACTCTTAGTATAATAGAATGTTACTTCTTTTTCTGAATCATCATAAGTTATTTTACAGGTATCATCATTTGGAAAATCCTGACGTATTACTCTTCCCTTCTTATCAAAGAAGTTTTTAGTATAAGTATTTCCGTTTTGGTCTGTAATGCTGCTTATATATCCTTTTTCATCATAGGTATATCTTGTTATTCCTTGATCCACATGAATAACATCTGTTAAATAATCTCCAGAATATTTATATTGGACTGTCCTATCTAGCTCATCTTTAATTTCAATTACCTTACCATCTTTATAGGTGAAAAATAATTTGTAATTAGAGAAGGTTGTAAGAGTTTCAATGTTTTCGCCAATATAAGTTACTGAAAGCTTATTATTATTTTTATCAGTTATATCAATAAGTTTACCTGAATTGTTGTATCTATAAGTTTTCTTTTCAATGGCATTTTTAACTATCCAATAATCGCCTTTTATATCTAATGAGTAAACTTTGGCGCCGCCTTTATCATTTACCCATTTCTCATCTTCATAACAGAAACTTTCAATATGTCCATCTGTACAAAGGAGATTTATTTTTTCATCTTCTAATCCAAGACAAGTTTCAAAATTAGTTGTCCATCCAAGTCCAAGAAGACCAATTCTATTATTTACAGACTCATATTTTCTTTCTATCTTAAATTCTTCATGAATGTCAGGAAGTACAATATCGGTTGCTGGAATATACAAACTTCCTGTTGCTCCATCTACTGGATCTGAGAAACATACCTTATTACTAGCATATTTTCTTAATAGGGTACTAGTTAAATTTGCATCTCCTGATGTTGCCAGCTGTCCTGACATATCTACTACCACATCTGTTGCAAACCTTAATTTTCCTAAAGTTGAGCAGCTAAGTTTTCCAACATCTTCTACCTTCTTTAAACCATTAAATGCACTTGTACCTGCACCGCTTAACCCACAGCTAAGTGCAATTGATTCTAAGTAGCTGCCAATACCATTATTAATCTTTCCATCATCGGCATAATCCGCTAGCATATTAAATGCTGTATCCATACCAGAATCAATTCCTATCTTACCCATGGTTCTCGCCATTGCCTGTAAAGATGTTCCACCAGTTAAAAGTGCAGTACTTATTCCTGCAATCATAACCGATCCATATTTTACAATATTATAAAGTGTTTCATTTCCTCCACATACGGTATCTCTCATGAAATTATAGGATTTTGAAAAATCCCCGCTCTGGACTTTACTATAATCGGACAGTCCTTCACTGGTTTCAGACGCACCTACAGCCATGGCCGTAACTCCTGAAGCCACCGCAACTCCAGCAATAGCAAGAGTTAATCCCCCTGTAGCAACCGTAGCTGCTGCAAATACAGCAATACCAACTCCAACTGCCACTGCTCCAATAATTGACGCAACAACACCAAAACCAACTTTACTTTTAGCTTCCTGAAGCTTTTGATCTTCATATGCCTTAGCCTGCTCATTAATTTGGTTTATTGCTTCCGCATCCTTATCATTTCTGTGGGCTATTTCATCTGGCAGTGCCACTGGATCCTTTATTGTTCCCTCATATTTAATCATAGGGCCTTGGATAAAGGTTTGTTCATTCATTTGGATTCCAAGGGTTCCGCCTTTAGACATCTCTATTTTACTTTTAGCTGAAAGTTGTATACTTTGAGGTCTAAAAGGCGGTATCTCCCCTTCACCATTTCTCATGCCAAGTTCTAAATTTTCTGTAGCAGTGAAGTTTATATTTTTACCTACAAGGGAAACATTTCCTCCTTGATCTAAGGTTAAACATACGGTTCTGCTATCATCTGCTGCAAAACTCATATCACTTGGAGTTAATTTCATTTCACTTCCTGTAACATTAGAAAATGACTTATTATCTGGTTTTTGTGTTCTTCCTGCATATTTCGCATCTGTTCCATGGGCTCTTACTGCATGAATTGCAATTGAATCTTTTTCATCATTAGTTGGAAAATAGATATGCACCTTACTTTCTTTTTCTGGCATGCAATACCAGGCACTACTCTCTATAGCAAAAGTAAAGTATTTTTGATTGGCATAAGTTTCGTATACCGGGTCAATTTCAAAATGAACACTCATGGTGTTTCCTCTTACATCTTTAACTATTGCAGGTATACTCATACCAAAAATATTGTGGTTTACTTTATAAGTACTTCTTAGTCCTCTTTTGAGTCCTAAGGTATAGATTATTCTAATTTCTTCTTTATAAACCTCCATATGAATTTTTGCAACTATACATTCAACCTTATTAAATATAACTTTTTCTCCAAGTTTTAATTTCTTAGCACTTACAATATCCCAGGTTGTGTACTCCTGAAGCAAGTTATCTTGGAAGCCCAAAGCTTCTCGCTTATTATAAGTATTAATATCTTTTATTACTTCATAATCCTCTAAGTCTATTTCCTTACTATTATCAATTTCAGGTATTCCAAAGTGAAATCTTCCATAGTCTTCTGTACATTCAGAAAGCAGCACTCCATTAAAGTGACTTGCTATTCTTTTTAGAAATTCCCAATCTGTTTCTTCATATTGAAGAATAAATTCACCTATAGCCTGCCCGTCTGTTAGATTATCTGTGAAGCTTTTTTTGCTATATGGTTCTAAAACCTTTTGTATTACTTGTTGATAAGACATTTCTAAATTGCAAAAAGTTCTACTATTTTTCTTAATATCAAAATCTTTTGTGAATGAAACGCATTTAAGCTCCATAATATGAAGTTCACCTTCATAGGACATAAAAACTTCATTTACTTTTCCTACAAACAACATGCTTTCTTCATTTGTATCTTCATTAATTATTGCTACTTTTACTTTTTCTTCACTTACATTCTTATTTATATATTCTAAAATCTTTCCTTCTTCTATTAATAACTTTAAATTTAAAGAAGCATGATCATTAATAGGTTCTAATATATCTATATCTTCTACTTGAAGAGCATTATAAGGCATTTCTATTTTTAAGCCTTTATATGTCAGTATCATATATTTCCTCCTTTTCACTCAATTAAATTTGAATAGCTCTATCCATCTATTTGTCCACTTGTATATAATTTAATTTCCCCACCATATGAACAATTAAGTCTACATCTACCAAGGAGGGCTGGCTTCCCTTCAACAAGAACATCTTCTTTGCCATCTATCCATTCTGTAAATATTTGAGGAGTACATACTCCAGCACATTTTGATGCTAAATCATCACTTACTTTCACCTCTGGTGGCTTAGAGAAGAAATCCATAACTTTTTCAGTAAAACTTTTAGGTCTGCTTTTAATATCATCTACAATTTTTTGAGCTGCTGCTTGTACACTTGGATTTTTTGGACTTTGACATATACCAAAACTTCTTATATTTATTTCTGGTTTACTATCACCTATATTTAGCTGAGGAATTCCATGTATAAATTCTCCATGACTTATGGGAACTACAACATAGCTTTCATGAACTGCGCAGCTGCATAAAATTACTGCTGTATGGAGAATATAATTTTTTTGAAGTTCTGCTATTCTTTTCTCTTCAGCTTCAGCTGCCTTTTTTTCTTCTTCCTTTTTTCTCTCTTCCTCCGCCTTTTTTTCTTCCTCTTGTCTTTTTTCTTCTGCCTTTCTAGCCGCTCTTTCTTCTGGAGATAAACTAAGCCATTCTAATCCATTACCGATATCCTCTTTTAAAAATCCCCCTACTCTTTCAGCCATACCAACTGTTTGTTTTGCTGTATTTATGGTATCATTTACGCCTTTTTCAACTTCATTTATGGCTGTGCCTGCTAAGACTCCATATTTTTCTTCATTATCACTTGCCATTTCATACCACCTCTACTTCCTCAAATTTAATTCCCACATATAAATTTCTCTTTAACATGCTTTCAACTACATCTAAAGAAACTATAAAGTAATAATCTACACCAGCTTTAACTTGAAATATATTGTAATTCCCTACTTTTTCAGAAGCCAAAACTATCTTATCTACCCAACCATTTTTCAGATAAGTAGTTTTATCACTTAAAACATCTAATAAATCTGGGAGAACCATTCTATATACTTTTTGTTTTTTCAGCTTCAAATCCGAAAATACTGCTATTTTATAAACTACGGTATTCTCATATAAGTTAAAAATTTTATGAAGCTCATCTGAAACAAGTAGTACTGGCGCCTGAATAAGATCTGGATAAATACTATTCTCATTCCCTATTAAAGGAACATTGGTGCAGTCTTTATATTTATCTTCATCTTCCTTTAATAAAGTCATCTTTTGACTATTATTAAAACCTTCTATCTCAATTGCATTTTCAAGATTTCTATCTTGCTTTAAAATATAGTACTTCATGATTCTTTTCCTCCATCTATGTATATGGTTTGAAGTTGTTCTGAAGTTAAGTGAATGAAAGGTATATCCTGCTCACTGAAAACTGCATCTTCCACATTTGCCCCCTCAAAAGATACCTTGTTAAATTTAGCATTGGTAAAAATAGCATTTTTAAGATTTGCATTGCTAAAATCCACATAACTAAGTTCCGATTTACTAAAATCCACACCCACGCAGTTTGCACTGTTGAAGTTTGAATCTTCAATTACTGCATTTTCAAATGAGCTTCCAAGTAATTTGGAATTTTTAAATTCACAGTCTTTTATTTTTGTAGCTTTAAATTGACCTCTCCATATATCACTTTCTGAAAAATCTATTTTTTTAAGGCAGCTTCCTTTAAAGTTGATAAATAACATATTTTGCTTTGATAAATCATCTTGTTGTAAGGTACTGTTTTTCCATACTGTGTATACAAAAGAGAGTTTTTCTTGTGGTTTTTTCTTCAATTCCAAAAGTTCATTTATATCTTTTTCCCTATCATCCATGGCAAAGAGAGTTTCACTTTTTCCTTGATATTCGCTCCATTTCATGGTATAAAATTCTTCCACTGAGCTTTTCTGAATCCATTCTTCTTCATCTAAATTCCAGAACCAATTTCTTGCACTTTCTGACATGGCCATATAGGATTCAGAAGCTAAATTAAAAATTATTTCTTGAATATCATAGTTATTAACTTTCCCTATATAAATCTTTTTTTCTTTTATTAGTTTTTCTTTAAGCTTTATAAATGGCTCAAATAAGAATTTAAGATCTATTTCTTCATATAGAGAGTTTTCATCTAAATACCAAAGAGAATTATAGCCATGGGCAAAAATCTTATAGCTTTCATTTAAAATATTAATTCTAAGAAGCTCAAACTGAAAAACTGCCATTTTATATTCCCTGTCTAATTCTTTAAGTTCCTTAGCTCTATTTATTAATTTTTTCATTCCGTCTATTATTAAAACTCTAACCTTTTCTTCATTTTCTCTAAAGTTATCTTGAAATTTAACTTTGCAATCATTTATTAAATTTCCAGCTATATTTTCTTTAAAATGTTCTAGTGCTTCCTGCCTATTCATCCATTCTCCCCCTCGCTAATTATTATTAACCTGAGTGCCCTTTTCTCTTATTTGTCCTTCTTGATCAAAATCTAGGCCTCCGCCTTTATCGCAAGCAAAACTTATTACCTGCTTAGAACTTATTAAAAAGCTCTTTTGCGCTTCAATTTTGATATTCTCTTCTGCATTTACATTAATGTTATTTTGACTTGTAATACTTAAAGTTCCGTCACTTGTAAGATTCATTTCTGCCTGTCCACTATTACAGGAAATAAAAATCCCTCCTGGTGTAAGCTTTACCTGCTTATCATGTACTGTCCTTAAATATTTGTTATCAGGATCTCCCATTCTGTCTTCTGACTCTCCTGCACCTTGCTTATAGCCACTTACAGCGCTAACTGCAAATGATTCATCTTCATCTTTAGTTGGGAAGTACGCTCTTACACTATCTCCTATTTCAGGCATACAATACCATCCACTACCATCAGTTGACGCAGACATAGTAGAAAATTTAAACCAATAAGCTTTTTCCTCATTTTGATATTCATCAATTTCTAAATGAACTTTAACTAAATCATTTTGAACTTTTATGATTTCCCCATCAATTGAGCTTCCTATTACTTTTGTATTAAAAATTCTTTCCTGCCTTAATCCATTCTTAATTCTAAGCTTATAAGTATTTTCTAAAATACCATTCTTTATTTCATAACTTCCTTCATATACATAAAACGCCTGCCCTTGCATTTGTATATTGTCGCCAAGCTTCAATACCTCATAATTTTGTATTTCATAAGTTATATAATCTATTTCATTAGCATCTTTAAGGAAATTTTGAAGTATATGATTATAGCAGTCCAATTCCTTATAAATTCTATAATTTATACTTTTTGATTTTAACTTTTTAGACTGTTCTGGAGTTCCCATGACATATTGTATTTCCTTAGCATCCATTATTGGAAACAACCCTTGATTATATTTTGATGCTATTCTCATTAAAAACTGCCAGTCGGTTTCTTCATATTGTACAAGCAGTTCTTTTAGCTGCTCATCTGGTATGTTTAAAATGTAATTCGAACCGCTATAATCCTTCATTATATTCTTTATAAGATTATGGGTAGTCATATTTATATCCTGAAAGGATCTTGATTTTAATTTTATATCCATTAAATAAGACATACTTTTAGCTTCAAGGTTTATCTTATATACTTCAAGCTCTACATCTATTTCTATATTCGTAACAACCCCATAAAACAAAGTTGTGTTTTCATCGCCATAATAAACTTCCACAGTTTTATTATCCGTTGTTAAATAAACATCGCTATCTTCTTCATTTTTTAAAATCCCAGTTAAATTTAACGTCACGTGATTATTTATAGTAGTTTCTATCTTTAGATTCTTAATTGATTCTAAGTTATAGCCTTTAATTCTGATTTTCTCATAATTAATTGCATCTACTACTTGGCTTTCCCCCATATTTTTATACCCTCCTTATGACTTACTAACTTTATTTCATTTAGAACCTGCTGCACCTTTGGCCTTGCTTTAAAAAAATATCTTATATTAATATGGCTAACCTATAAGTGCTTCTTAAATATCTATCCTTACTTAATTTTTATAAGCATTGTACTCGCTTTTATAATTAACTCCCAAGTCTCTATGTCCTTATAAAAACAATTATAATTTCCAATCAATAAGGTTCCTTTATATTCCCTATAGAAAATAAGATTGTAAAGTGGCCCTTTACCTGTTGGCGTTTTATAAGTTCCATAATATATTTTTGAACTTCCCTCTCCAACTTCTCCTTCTTCAAGCCATTCTAAATATAGCTCCATATCCTTGAAGTTTTTTTCCATACCTTTTTTGAACTTAGCAAAGCTTTGTTTTTGTGCTCCTTTGTCTATATAAGTTAAAGTGAAGCTTACACCATCAAAATCATTTACTAATGTAGCATTTGTCTTGTTGTTTACTTTCTCTTCAAAGTATCCCAGCGGCATTGGCATTTCTAGCTTACCATTCAAAAATAATTTGTTTGCAAACTTAAAATTACTATTATTTATGGTTAAAGAGCCTGTCTTTATCTCTTCAATAACTTCTTCAAGATTAATTTTTTCGTTCTTCTCATCACTGTTTTCTTCCTTACCCTCATTTGCTTTCTTATTTAATTCTTTTTCTTTTTCTAGCCTTTGTTGCATTTTAAGCTTTGCTATTTTTTCATCTATATTATCCATGTTAATTCTCCTTTGCTAACCATTATTATGAACTCTAGTACCAGTAATTAAAATCTCACTGCCAGACATTGTTAGGCTGCTTCCTGTTTCACACAAAATGTCTACACTCTCCTGAGCACTGATTGTCATTTCATTCTCTGCTCTTAGAGAAAGACCCTGAGCACAAGCAATATTAATATTTTTTTGCCCATTGACCTCTACAGTTCCATCTCTATTTAAATTTACAGAAGCCTGTCCCCCATCACATTCTATGAGTATCCCACTCGGTGTAAACTTAACTTCTTTATTGGCATCAGTCTTTAAAGATTTATTATCTGGATTAGACATCCTATCACTTTCTGCTTCAGCTCCTGATTTTGCTTCATGAATATCAATTGCATTTACCACAAAGGCTCTACTTTCATCCTTTGTTGGACAGTATAATCTAATTCTCTCTCCTACTTCTGGCATGCAATACCAGCCCCCGCCTTCTGGTGATGCTGCAACTGTAGCATATGGAAACCAGTAAGCTGTGGAGACATCTGTGTTATTACTAATTTCTAATTGAACTTTTACTCTATCCCTTTGGACCTTAAGTATTGATCCTGTAATTGATATTCCTATAACATTCATATTATATAGACGTTTTGACCTAAGACCTCCCTTTGGTCTTAATTCATATATATTTTCTAATTTACCTTCATCCATTGTATAAATTGCTTTTTTAACATAGAATTTTTGATTCTTAAAATTAAAATTTTCTCCTAAATTTAATATTTCCTGAGTTCTTATCCTATAGGTAACAAAATCTGTTTCTAATACATTAAGAACATCATTATTTTTCACATCATTATATTCATCAATTGCTTTTGAGATTTTATAATTTACTATTTTTGACTTTGGCTCTACATTTATTTCAGGCGTGCCAATATAAAGGCTAATATGATTAAACTCCATAGCGCTTATTAAACTCTGATTATATCTAGAGGCTATTCGCTTTAAAAATTCATAATCAGTTTCATTGTATTGAAGTATAAATTCCCCAATAGCTTCATTTGGAATACTTATGTTATAATTCGCATTTTGATATGCTTTCATTACTTCATCTATAAGTTCATGAGTAGTCATATTTATATTCTGAAAATCTCTTTTCTTTTTTTCTATATCCATTTTATAATCAAAGCTTTTAGCTTCTATAAACATGGTATACACATAATCAACTACACATATTTTTACTTTTGTAACAATGCCATTAAATAAAGAGAAATGTGAATCTTCCTTTTCATAAAATACTTCAATATTAGTTTCTTCATCTGTCTCCTGCACATAGCTATCTTTCATTTCATCATCTAAAATACATGTAATGTTTAAAATCGCATGGTCATTTAAACTGCTATCAATGTGCATATCTTTTATATATTTAACTTTATAAGTGGATATTCTTAAATTGTCATATGCTATAAAATCTTCCTTCATAAATACGCCATTCCTTTCTCATATTCTTAACTTTATTAATTGATATAAGATAATAAAATTTCCATTTGCTAAACTACCAGAGATTTGAATATCCATCATTTTGTAATTCAGCTATTTCTTCTTTCAACATCGCTTTCTTTTGCTCAATATTATTATTTAGAAGATCACTTACCTTTCTTGCCTAATTTCTAATTCATTAGTGTTAATTAGAAATTAATCTATAAGAATTTTCTTAAATTTCCCCGAACCTCTACGTCCGTCGCTGCCTGCTCCATCTTTTGCACTCCTTAATACTTCTAATAGATAATAATATAAATCTTCATTACTATACTCCTTGGACACAATATTTAATTTATATGCTAAATAACTAACTATTATTTCCTTTTGAATAGCATCCTTACTTTGGACACATGTCATTGCAAATGATATATCCCATGGGTCAATTAAATTACATCCCAATAATTCTCTCCCAAATCTTCTTGAAATCTCAGGATTTAAACTGCTGTCTCCATAGGCTGCATAAGGTGCATATATTGTATTTACTGTATCGTATTCTGTACTTAAATCAACGAAATCTATATGATTAATCCTAAGCTTTGCACCAACCCTTAACTTAAACCTGCAAATCTCCATTTCATTTTCTTCTAGATCCGTATTTTCATTTAAATGAATTTCTGTAGAGTTTGTCCTAAAGTCACTGTCCTGCATTTCAGGTAAAAATTTAACCTTCAAAACTATTAGCTTATTGTTACAGGTATATTCAATTTTGTTATCCTTTTTTAAGAGGTAAATTACATCCTTAAATTTTATTATTCCTCTTAATATCTTTATATAATTATCAGAAACCTCAATATCACATCCAGAGATTATCCCATCAGAATACCCCTTGAACTGAGCATCAAAAAATTCCCTAGGAAAATCCCTCATCTCCTCAAGCATATCAATCTTCAAAAGCCTTCCACTCTTAAAAAGCGGATAATTATTTTCAAACACCGTATCCAACCCCTTATATTTTTTATACTGTCTTCTAATAGTTTAAAAACATTTTCAAATTTATTTTCTTTGGTTATCTCACCCTAACAACCTTCTAGTAATTTAAGTTTTATCTAAGCTAAAAAATTCTACAATTTGCTTAACTTATAACTTTAAATAGGTATGCAAACTAGAAATGAGTTACATACTTTTGTGGAATGTTTCGTTAGGAATTTTAATGGCTATGATTCTTAGACTGAAAGTTGTTCCAAATATGCTAGTTCAAAGCTTGTCTTTGAGGCTAGCATTTTGGGCACAACTTTTGGTCTTAGAATCATCCAATAAAATTACTTAGAAACTGAAACAAAAGTATGTTACTCATTTCGGCTTTTATACCTGTACTCAAGTTATTTAAGGCCGTCAAAAAAGTTTCGCTCCCATTTGTCATTTTCGAAGTAGAAGAATTTAGCTTTTCCCATATGAAGCTCTTCATTTTTTCTTAGGATTGCAAGCACATAGAAGCCCCATAACTCTTCTTCTTCCCATACAAAGAATTTTATTTCATTATTTTCTATATTATCTGTTTCATGCTGATTTATATTTGGGAACATATGCCCTATAGTCTTAGCATCAGTTTTTTCTAATTCTTCCTCATTAAATTGATAATTGTATTCGTACTTTACATCATCATTACTATCCTTTAAGTATAGTTTTAAAAGAATTCTATCCATAAATCTTGATATAAAGCCTTTATTTATTTCCTTACCTTTTATTAATACCTTTTGATCTCCCGTATGAGTATATGCTGTTAAAACATATGGAAGAGTTGGTGCTTTGCTTTCTATATTTATATCTGCATATCCAAAGTTTCTAGCATATAAATACTTTAGTGAGCCTTTAAGGCAAGCTAACTTTAATTCATATTCTTCTTTTGATTCTTTTTTGCTTTTATTTACTTCAATTATTCTTCCAGGCATAAATTCTTTTAGAGCATCTTTAAATATATCAACCTTACAAGATTGTCCTGTTAATTTTATTAGGGAGTAATCATATAATTCATCATTCTCGTATAACTTCTCTAAGAATTTCTTTATAATGTTATAAACATCACCTTTTATTAAAGTTGTTATCTCATATATGCTAAGGGTAATGCTTGGTGCTTCCCTTACCACCTGAAGATTTCCTTTATTTATATAAGATAGTTTCCATTTATCAAACTTTATTATGTTTTCATCAGTGCTTTTGCTCTCTTTAGGCGCTAAAGTAATATTTAGAATATCTGGATTTGCAAAGAATAGTTTTTTAACCTCTTCTGCTAAATCAAATAAGAAATAATAGTTACTTCTTACCTTACAATAATCCTCTTTACTTCTTGTTTCATATAATTGAAACTTTGTTGGAATTACAGCTTCTGCTCTTTCATATTCACTATTTAAAGTTTCATACAATTCATTTATTCCTGACTTATCTATAAATCTAAATATATCAATTTTAAATTCATCTATTATGGCTTTTTTAATATTTTCATCTGCATTATTTAAAGCATTTGCCATTATGATTTTTATAAACTGCATTATTCTAAAAGTAAGATTATTTCCACCAAAATCGGTATCACCGTTTTCATAGGATGTTTCTATATCTAATTTATAAGAAACTCTGCTGTTAGATATACTAAAGCTGCAGCCTGAAAGATCTGTAGTTCCCCCTCCACAATCTATAATAAGCGCCTTATACCATTCTCCTTGAACATATTTCTTTTTCTCTATTAATTCAGAGATTGTATTATAAAGAACAGCTACACTTTCCTCTAATATATTTGCGCTTTCTACAGTGTAGTCACTTAAGATATCTTTAAACAGCATATGGAATTTATATTTCTGTTTTGAAGGACAAGATATATAAATATTTTTAAATTTGCATTTAAATCTTTGTTCTGCTAAAGCTATAATGTATTTAAGGTAAGCTTTTATAATGTCCTTTCTTTTTATAAAGGTTGTCTTTTCATTTATATCAATTACTTTTTCGCTTTTCTCAAAGTCACTTATCCATCTTTTTATGTCATAAAATAGGCTCATTCCATCTTCCACATATCTTCTTTTTGATTCTGCTAATGCATCATATCCAAAGATGTATTCAATTTCCTTGTCTTTTATATGCTTAACTCCTACGATACTTGGAATAAGAGGCGTTATCTCCATATTTTCTTTTGATTCGTTAATTATTTTTACGAATTTTACTTTATCATCTTCATAATCTGCATATTCTTGACTTTCAGTTATGTTTTCATTTAATCCTGGAAATATTTCTTTATCTATATAAATACCAGCTGTCGTATTTGATGTACCAAAATCAATAGCTAGGGGCATTTTTGTCTCATTAAGTGGTCTTACTTCAAATTGAAGGATAGGCAAAGAAATAAATTTTATTGAATAATCTACTTCTATAGTATCCCCCTCGTAAATATCATAAAGAAGCTCCGAATCTTTTTCTGAAAAGAATAACAAACTATAATGCTTGCTTTCTGATTCTTTTGCCTCCACAAATTCACTTTTAGTTAAATAATATTTTTCTCTGCCATCTTGAATTATCTTTTTTATGTTAAATATAGTGCAGACTTTTAAATTATTATCAACTAAAAGTACATTACCTTCTTGTAATTTTTCGCTTGACTTTAAAAGGCAGTTATCATAAATATCAAGGGCTAAATTTTCATAAAGAGTAATTTTCCCTGGATAGTCTATATTGTTACTTGTAATTATTTCTTTCTTACTTCTATTTAAAAATCTTTCTATTCTACCAATTCCACCTATTAAGTATCTCTTTATAAGCCTAATATCTTTTTCTCCTCTGTACTTCATTATTAGTCTTATAAGTTCTTCTTTATCAAGAGGATTTATTATACTCTTTACTAGCTTTTCTTTATTACATATTTCTCTTAATTGAAAAGTAGTCATAAGCCTTAAATCTTTTTCTTTATATCTAGGTCTTCTATTTAGTTCCTCATTTCCCTTATGCAACTTGTATGAATATAAACTCATTTTATCCTCCTAAAACTTTTAATTGCTTTTATTCAACTAAAACTGTGTTATCTAGCCTCATAGTATTTTCAAGACCTATAATTCCAAAGTGCTGATTCCAAAATATTAATGGTTTCATATTTATAGGTAAAAATATTTCTATTATAGTCTCAATCTTATTTTCTAGCTCTATTACCCTCGCTTCATCTAAATATATATAGATGTTTTTAACTTTTTCTTTACTAGAATAAATTATGCTGTTCTTAAAGATCTTTCTTAAAACCTTATTGAATAGCTCAAGAGATATACCCGCTTTATACAGTGTAATAAATCCGCTTAATATAATGTCTAACTCTTCTTTATTAAAATAAAGCATATTTTTAGCAAGTTTTTCACCAAAGACTCCATTTAATATGTCTTTAAGTAAAAAGACTTTATAAAACTCTGTTTTACATAATCCTCTTTTTAAATCTAGTTCTCCTAAGTAGTGTAATAGTATATCTAAAAGAACCTCTCTAAGTTCCTTGCTTTCTTGTAAATTGATATTGAATAAGTCCTTAAAAATTTCATAAAATCTATAACATTCATTTACTTCTACCACATTATTTTCAGGCAATGACGTTGAGTTAAGTTCGTCAAAGGCAATTTCCATATAAGGACTACGCACTTCAGCTTGTACAAATTTTATATTTTTTCTAGGAATATTCTTCCGATCAGCCTTTAATAATATCTCCCAAATATAATTCATACTAATCTTCCTTCACATTTATATTCCGGATAAAGCAATTGAATTTCCGATACTAAAAAGCTTAAAATATCCTTGTTTAAATAATTTTCTTTATCCGCTGGCTCAAAATATAAAATAAGAAATCTCTTTATATTTTCATCTCTTATTTCATCAATTATAAAATCATTAATGTCATAAGTTTGACTAAATTCTTCTGGGTAATCCTGCGTAAGCTTAACATCATTGAATTGCAAATACTTTGATACTTTATATGAATTTATAACTCGTGCAAGTTCTGTTTTAGTCTTTATTGTATAGGTTTTTTCGAAAGCTAATTTATTTGAAAAATTAACAATTACTTCATTTGTCATAAGCTCATATTCAAACTTCTTATTTTTGTTTTTAGCATAGGATATAATGCTCCATACTTTCCATAAAGTTGTTTTATTTGATTTAGAAGATATTAGAACTGATTTTTTAGTAAAGGTAATCCAGCTAATATCTTCATTTTCATAACTTACTAAATACCCGTTTTTTTCGCCTTCTTTTACAATTGAAATATCATATTCGTAATTTACTTTATCTACACATGGCATTGGGAAGCCATTTGCTTTTAATAATTGCTCTTTTACATTCCATAGTGAAACCATATCATATTCTACATATTGATTATATTGTCCAAAATCAACCTCAATCTCATTTATAATCTCATCGCTTTCAATTTTATCTTGGCAGCCTGTAAGTATTACGTCTGCAATCTTATGGATATATGGATTATTAACTGTTGTCCAAGTAATATTACTGTTTATAAAGCTCTTATATAATTTGTTCACTATATTTGTATATTGCTTATTTTGTGTCACTTTAAAATATGCTTCATGAACCTTTTTATTTGTCTTTATAACTCCTTTAATATTAAAATCATTATTAATAAATTCTTTAAAAATTAAATAGTCGCATTTTAGAAAAACTTTGAACATATTTTTATTTTGATTATTATTAAGAGCTTTTAAAATTTCTTTTGTGTTATATGTTTTCTCTTCTAAATCCTCTTGCAGCATTGGATGCAGAAATTCGTCTGTTACGTCTACTCTATCTCTTTTTACTATTGTAGAATAAATATTGTATTTTTCTTTCACGTAACTTAACTCATTAAATACTCTTTTTTCTAACTCATCGAACCTGTCCTTAGTGTATTCTTCTAAGGACTCAAATACGCTATTCATTATCTTTTTTAATATTATTCTGTCATTTAAGTCTTTTATTTGATTTAACTTCTCGTAAAGTCCATTATCCATTTAATTCACCTACGTTTGCTTAGTATTTTCTTTTGCCGAAGCTTCTGTAGCTTCTATTGCACTTAACTTTTCAGTTATTTTTGATACTTCATCGTTATATCCAAGACTGCTATATATATCTTTAGCTAAAAGATATAATACTTTAGCTGAACTGTTATCTCCTGATGCATATCTTTTATTTGCTTCCCCCATGTATTTATCTGCTTCACTTTTTTTATCTGATACCTCATTTATTTTTTTATCCATAAGAGCAATTTTTTCAATTAATTCATCTGCCAAGCTATGAGAATTTATTTCTTCAAAGGCTTCCTTCGCTAAAGCATAATACATTTTTGCACTTACATAATCACCCTTTGTATAACTTAAATCACCATTTTTTCTTAAATCTATAGCTTTGTTTAATTTTTCCTCAGCAGCTTTTTTATCTTCCTCTGCCTTTTTCTTATCTTCTTCTTCTTTCTTCTTACTATCTTCATCTGATTTTTTCTTTTCTTCTGAAGCCTTATTTTCATCATCTTTCTTTTGCTTTGCATCTGCTGCTTTTTGATCATATATTTTTTGAATCTTATCCATAGCTTCTTTCTTTTCATCTTTTAAATAATACTCTACAGCTAAATCTTTAGCTTCTAAGTAATTAGCTAATGCATCATCAATCTGTCCACCATCTAATTGTTTATCAGCTAAGGTTAAAAGATCTGAAACTTTTATGCATTTTTTCACTATTTCTAATTTTTTTAATATATAGTCTCTTCCAATGTCTTCTGCATCTCCTGCTTTTTCTAATGCAAGGACATATTTATCCATGGCATCTTCGTATTTTTTTCCTTCTAAATCTTTATCAGCATCAACAATTATCTCTGTATATTTATGGTCTTCATCTAAAATTTTTTCATCATCTTTAAGCTTGTATTTTTCTGCTACATCTAAGGCTTTTTTATATTCTTCACTTGCCTTTTCCATGTTTCCATTTTTCATATAATCTTCTGCATTTGCCTTAGATTGACTCATGGCTAAAATATCATTTTCTTTATTATTTTTATGAATTACAAAAGCCCCTACTCCTATTCCTATTATTAAAAGTATGGGTATTGCAATTAATATGGCTCTTTTTATCATTTTGTTTCTTTTAGGATTAATATAAGCCTTCTCTACAAAGGTCATTGCTAAGGTATAATTTTCTATTTCTTTTAGTTGCTTTGATAAAATCATATCCTCAACACTGTCAATTACATCTTTTGGCTCTTTCGCCCCCTCTAAAGAATCCTCTATTTCTTTAGCATCGCAATTTTCCCATATTCCTTTTGTAAGAAGTGCAAAAGCATCTCCGTCTGAAAGCTTTATCTTTTTTGATATAAATGATGCATTTAAGTCGCTTTTTCCCAAATATGAAGATAAATTATTCCTCTCCATATGCTTTGACATTGCATCTAATGGAATTATTTCTTCATCCATCATTTCTTGTGTTAAAGATTGGTCTTTACTTTGAAGCTTTAAGTATCCATCTTTAAAATAGTAAAATCTAGTATTTCCAATAACTGAATAAATTAATTTGCTGTAGTTAGTTATAACTACTGTGATTGATGCTTTTAGCCTTACGTTTCTACTATTTGCTATCAGCTCACTATTAGCTTCTCTTAAATATTTTCTTAATATAAATCTGTTCATAGTAGGCTTTTCTGTAAAATTCTTTATAAAAGATGTTACAGCTATCTTTGCACTTTTAAGCTCTTTATCCTCATCTATTCCGTCAGCTATTACGTAGCATGCATAATTATCTAATTCAATAAATGCAAAATAATCTTTATTTTGCAGAAAAGTCCCTTCTTCTGATACAAAATTCGTTTTAAATTTTGAGTTTAGCTTCCTCATTTTCTTCACCCTAACTTAGTTTTATTGGCTATACTTTTATTTTTATGTTTATTTTCTAGGCTTTCTTTTTGTTTTTACCTACATATTTCATAAGTATAATACTGCCGTTACAGTTGTTTTTATTATTACTTTTAACGCTATCCATTATTTCTTCGCATATTTCATTTATTTTGGCTTTTTTATCACTTAAAATTTCTTCAAACTCAATCCAACGTAAGCTTTCATATACACCTCTGCTCATAAGTACAATTATGTCACCTTTGTAAATCTCAATTGGGGCTTCTGAAATTTCTATATTTTTAAAGGATTCTTGTCCAACATAATATAAAAGTCTTTTTTCCTTTAGCGCATATAAAGCTTCTACCTTTTGAATTTTCCCATTATAATATTCTCTTCTAGCTACTTCGCTTATAGCATGACCTTCACTTAATTTAATAAGTTCCTTATTTCTAAAAACAGCAAGCATAACATCTCCAACTAAAGCATAAGATAACAAATTGTTATTTATTATTATAGATAGTACGCTTGCTCCACCTTTATCTTTTTCAACTCTTTTTATTACTTCATGGTTGGCTTTATTAAATGCCTTTTTAAAAAAGTAAGTTAGTCTCTCTTTACTACCTTCTTCTTTAAACATTTTTGTTATTGTTTTGACGGATACAATACTTGAAATTCTTCCAGCTTCATTTTTTCCTAGGCCATCAGCTAATACTGCCAAAGTTCCATTCGATGACTCCACTACTTCTACAAAGTCTTCTTGAATTTCTTCATATCCAATACTTATTTCTTTTGCTATTTCTAGATCTTTTTTATTCACTTTTTTTAATAGAAAACCTCTTATTATTAACAATATTATTAATACTGCTCCAAGTACGCATATAAATTTTATATTTGAATATCCATTAACCTCTAGCATATATCATATCCCTACTCATTATCTGCCCATTCGAAATGTTCTCCACAGAATGGTACAAATAGAAATTTGCTGTGTCCAAGTTCAATAACATCGTAGGCAGATAGTTCTGATGGCATATAGGCAGGTTCCCCATTTAGATAAGCAATTCCTGAAGAATCTCCTGGTAATAATACATTGTTCTTTTTCTTTGGATCATATACAACTATCGCATGATTCCTAACAGCAATATCATTATCTCCTATTATTTGTATATCCATATCATCAGCTCTACCAATAAAGTTTTTGCCACTCTTTACCTTGTAGTCTTTGCCTACTCTAGTACCCTCGATACATACAAGCCATCCACACACTGGTTCAACTTCTTGATATAGAAGATTAGTTTCTATATCTAATCTTTCTGGTACTGGTTCTGGCCTTTCCTTTTTTGAAGTATCTATGTTGCAATATGGACATATAGTCCCATAACGCCTTTCGCTAAACATGTGTCCATTTGGACATCTAGTAAGTCCCATTTATATCACTCCTTCTCTTATATATGAAACTCGACTCCTTTTAGTCGCTGAGTAAGTGATTCGCACCAAATCATAGATTTGGGCTCTCTACTTAAGTAAAAGTTTAACTTTAGAAATAAATATAATATCTCCTCTTTTTAATTCACAAGGAGTATTCTTAACTATTCTATACTTTTGATTATCATCAGCCTTCTGAATACTAACTCCACTTTTATCTGATGATAAATCTTCTATATACCACTTTCCAGCAGCGTAATTTAAAACTGCATGGTTATTTTCAATTAAATTTGAATATATTGATGATGTTAAATCTATAAAAACATCATTATCCATTCCATTTTTACCAATAAGAAAAGATATTCTCTCCCCTATTGTCCAATTTCTTATAATTTCATTATCTTCATTAACTAGTTCAATGCTGTTTATATGGCTTTCATCTTGTATAACTTCCTGTCTATGAAGTCTTTTATACAAATCCACAAAACATACTACTCCAAAACTTACGGCTGCAACTATTATTATTCCTCTTATATATATTGATTCTATGGTAATGTACGCCACTACACATATTAGTGCTATTATTACTCCTATAAATAGATTTATTAACTGCATTGCTCCTAATAGTCTGTTATTAAAAATTCTATTACTCTCTTCTCCCAAAGTAACTCACTCCATTACTTCTTTTTTATATTGAAAAAGCTATCAAACATTCTGCTTGTGTCTATTGGATTCTTTTCTTTCTTTAGCTTGTCTTTATTAATGTCATTACTATTTGCATTAAATCCAAAAAAGCTTTCAAAATATTTATTTAAGTTTTCCATATTTTCACTTTTATCTTGATACTTTTTATTGTCACTACTTGAGTTATTATTTTTATTATTTGCTTCTCTACCATTATTCCTTGATTTAAAGCCTGATAGATTTTGATCGTATTTCTTTCTTGACTCTTCATTGCTTAAGACTTCATAAGCTTCATTTACTTCTTGAAACTTTGTTAAGGCATCTTTATCATCCGGATTTCTATCTGGATGATATTTTTTTGCTAAAGCCCTAAATGCCTTTTTAATTTCATCATTATTTGCATTTATAGATACATTTAATATTTTGTAATAGTCTTTCACTTTTTACCTCATATTTCATAAGCATATTAAAAATAATAAGTCGAAGATATGATATATTTAAGTCAAGCACTGACTTATTATTTTTTTTAATATGCCATATTTTAATACTAAAAGATTTTTCTTTTGAATCTTACTTCAAAAGAAAAATCATTATTAAATTTAAGCTTAAGCGCTATATCCACCTTCGATTGTAACAGTACTTAGCTTGTCTTTCTTTTGTCTTGCCATAAGCTTAAAAGTACCTATACCTTCAGTGTCACCAAAATGTTCTTCGTAATCTACTACAAAGGCATTTGGATAAGTTATTTTTCTTATAACTTGATCTGCTGAAATTACTTCTACAGTTATTTTTCTATAGCAGTCTGCTTTTTCTGCTGGTACTAAAGACCAAGTTCCCATTTTTCTAGTGCTGTCAAATGGGTCTCCATCAACTGCTGTTAATATTTTACCTGTAATTATCATAGTGCTTCCTACATCTTTTGATCTAGCATTTGTATCTTGTGGTGTATCTGTAGAAAATTTTACAGTTTCAACACTTTCTATGCTAAGATCTATAGTTTCAGCACCTTCAATTTTTACTCTAAATCCCATGTATTAACATCCTCCTTATTTTAAAATCTTATTCTCCGAAGCCGCCTTCAAATTTAACTGCAGCTGTTTTATCCTTCTTTTGTTTAACATACAATCTAAATGTACCTACTCCTTCTACGTCTCCATACTGTTCTTCATAGTCCACTACGAAGGCATTAGGTAATGTAAATTGTCTTACGACTTGTGAAGCAGAAATAACATCTACTTTAACACTTCTATAACAATCAGCTTTTTCTGCTGGCACAAGAGACCATTGCGCTAATTTAATAGTAGTGTCTGCTGCTTCCCCATTTACTGGTGTTAATATTTTACCAGCAATAACTAATGAGGTTCCCAAATCTGTTGAACGTGCATTTGAATCATCTGGAGTATCTGTTTTGAATTCTACAGTTTCGATACTTTCAATGTTTAAATCAATGCTTTCAGCACCCTCAACTTTCACTCTAAATCCCATTTTTTGTCCTCCCTTTATTTTTATTTATAATTAAAATAGATATGTTAAATATCTATTGTAATTAGCTCACTTCACCGCGTGCTGCATCATTACGTGTAATTTCAACTTCTAAGTTCTTAACGTTTCCGTTAAATACTAGATCGATATTACATGTTCCATTCTTTTCATTAATTACAAAGTTAATATCATCACCATCTTTTATAATGGCATTACAATATTCTTTATGAGCCATCCATCTGCTCTTAACGCTTGTTGGATTATTACTAAAGAATTTAATGATATTGTCTTCTTTAAAATCATTAGTATAGAATCTTAAGATTCTCTCTATATATGTTGTTGCTAATGTTTTATATACTGATTCAAAGTCATTTTCATTAGCTTGTAAGCTTCTTGCTTTGTATACTGTTATTTGTTTGATATCTTTACCTTGAATTTTCGCATTTTCAGATGAGAAAACGAAACCGAAATTTCTTCTATTTATTGAATTTTTAATTTCATTAGTGAATCCAGATATTTCTTTAGCTAATGTTGTTGTAAGCTTTAGTGAATTTTCTCCAGATTCTATATCAAACCTAACTCCTGGATACTCACTGAATACATCACGGAAATGCTCTCTTAAATATTCAGGACATTGATATGCAGCTACAATACCAGCTGCTACATATGAACTTCCAATATAAACTCCTTCTATCCAAAGTTTTAAAATATCTTCTTTTTCCTTAGAAAGCTGTGCAGCACCATTTTCAGTAAGAACCATTCTCTTATCTAAAATAACCCCAGATTTTTCCTTTGGAATAACAGTAAAGTTTGGTATACATGGAATTGCAAATTCACTATAAGGATTGTTTAATAAAGGTTCACATTTATCTATGAATTTTTCAACTCCTGCTGTAGCTACATGGTTAAATGTAGTATCTTCCCTTGGCTCAAAACTAAAGAAAATTTGTATTCTATATTTCTGCACCGTATCTAGAAGCATTGCTAAATCTTCCATAGAATTTGAATCTGTCTTTTCTACTTGCTTATTAGCTTTAAATCTTTCTCTTCTTACCTTATTTTTAGCTTGCGATTCAAGTTCAATTGATGGCACAATTCCAAACCAAATTGTGTTAGCAAAATCATTTTTATCATTTGTTGAACTCAAAAATGTATTTAGTCTTGGTAAGTTTTGTGCATTTACCAATCTATTAACTTTTGTATTTGTGACTAAAAGACTTGGTCTCATTCCTTTATTTTTTGTTTTATATTGATCAAAAAACATTTTTACCCCTAAGATTTTTTCTATTAAAGGTTTTACTGTTTTTATGAAATCATCTTTAGACTCTTTATAAAATTCCAAATAAGTATTGTAGTTGTTTATTTCTAAATCAACATCAATTGAGCTTTCCATTGTTGATGCTAAAGGGCAGAATGTCCTTACAACTAAGCTTTTTACATATTCTGATTTTACTTCGTTAACTTCGTCATAATCTTCTTCAAATGCTTCAATTAACCCTACATTTGCTTTATCATCAATGGCAATTAGTGAAGTTTCTTCAACCTTTGGAGCTTCTAAAACCTTTAACTCTCCGTTTTCTCCCATACTTAAAACTCCAAGTTGAAAAGGTTCATTTGAACTCTTATTATCGTCTCCTCCAAGTAATAACCTTGTTTTGATATCTTCAATAGCAAGTGGTAACATAGCCATAATGTTGTTATAGTTTGCGCTTGCTTCTTCAAACATAACATTAAGCTTGTCCCCTAAATCTAGTTTACTTGGATCTTCATCGTCTAATGCTTCATACTTACCGTAGGTATATTGAATTTCCTTTCTTGTTTGCCTAATATCATCCATTACTTTTTTAGGAGATATCATATCTAACAGATTTTCAAATTTGAAATCTACATTTGCTATTCCTTGAGCTCTTTTTGTATCAATTAATGTGAATAACATCTTTAAGAAGTCATTAGATTTATTTATTGGAATTTCTGTTATTAACTCGCTTGGAAAGTTTTCAGGTTTCTTTAGCGTATACATTACCTTCTGGTTTGTGGCATTATAAAATGAGTACACTACTGGTGCGAATTTATCTAGAAATTCATCAAAACTATTAACTAAAAATAACTCATTAATCTCCTTTATCTTGTCATCATTTAAACTATTCAATCCTTTTGTATCACCTATTACAGTGATTAAGTCAAGCTTTTCAGGATTTATTTCCTCAAATAATATGGTTCTATTTGTTTGATTTATAACATCCACGTTTAATCCTCCTATATAATAAATTTTACATATTGAAACATCGTTTCCTTTTCAACCTTTTTATTACATTTGTTCAAAAATTCATTTTAAATTATAATATATGGTTTTTATTTGTTCAAGAATATTTAGTAAGTAACGGAATCAATTCCCATTTACTCTTTTTAAAGTAAAATTAATTTACATTTAACTTATTCCACTATCTATCGAATCAAAATATATTTTTCTCTCTTTATCCACAAAATATAGCGTATTCCAACAAGCTATTAATTTAACAACATTACTCAACTTCATATCAAAAATTGTTGTATTATCATATTAATTGTTGGTAATAATTTTCTTTTTTAGTTCCTTTTACAATAAATTTACATAAGAAAACAGCCTTAGGAATCTCTTTCCTAAGACTGCTTTCTAAAAATATAGAATTATTAATACTTATGATAATCTACTTTTAAAATCTTCATACCCGAATTTTTTTATTACTTCAACACCTTTTTCTTCGCTATACCTTACAATTGCAGGAAGGTTAACTCCATTAAAGGTATTATTTTTAACCATTGAATAAATAGCCATATCACAGAATACAAGCTTATCTCCTGGCTTTAATGGTTCCTTAAATGAATAATCCCCTATAATATCACCTGCAAGGCAAGTTGGCCCTCCAAATCTATAAGTAAATTCAAATTCATTTGGCTTCCCAGCTCCTATAATATTAGGTCTATAAGGCATCGCAAGTACATCTGGCATATGGCATTCTGCTGATGTATCTAATATTGCTATATCCATTCCATTTTTCATTGTATCTAAAACTGTTGCTACTAAAAAGCCTGTATTTAAAGCAATAGCTTCACCTGGTTCAAGATACACTTCTACACCATACTTATCCTTTATGAAGTTAATAGATCTTATTAGTGTTTCTAAATCATAATCTTCTCTAGTAATATGATGACCTCCACCAAAGTTGATCCACTTCATTTTCTTAATGTACTTTCCAAATTTCTCATCTACTACTTTTATTGTACGTTCAAGGGTATCAGAATTCTGCTCACACATTGTATGAAAATGTAATCCGTCTATGCCATCAAGCTCCTCTTCTTCAAAGTTAGCTAAAGTAACTCCCATTCTTGAATTTTCAAAACATGGATTATATATATCCGTCTCTATCTCAGAATATTCAGGATTAATACGAATACCACATTCAATTTTCTTTCCTTCATAATTCTTAACCTTGTCTTTATATTTTTTCCACTGACTAAATGAATTAAATACTATATGATCACTATATTTCATTATTTCATCAAATTCATCTTCCCTATATGCAGGTGTATAAATATGTACTTCCTTACCCATTTCTTCATATCCAAGTCTAGCTTCATGTAAAGAACTTGAAGTAACACCTTTTAAATACTTTCCTATTAAAGGGAAAGTTGAAAACATCGAAAACGCCTTTGTTGCAAGTATAATATTTGCACCAGTTTCTTTTTGCACATAATCTAAAGTTTCCAAATTCTTTTTAATAAGCCTTTCATCAACCACATAACATGGTGATGGTAACTTACTTAAATCTATATCTTTCATTAAATCACCAAACCTTTTTTCTAGTTATAAGTTCACAATGAAAAGTAAGGATGAAAGCCACAGCTTTTCTTGAAAATAAACTAGTTCCAAGAAACTCTATTAAGATTTCATCCTTATTCTTTCACTGATATAATTTACTAATCTAAATTAATAAATTTGTACTCTAAATCATTCCTTACACCAGAAAGGGCAGGTACTCTTTTGTGCAGCGTTGCATTTAGAAGATGGCTGGTATTTCTTCATTAGAAGTTGTTCCAAATATGCTAGTTCAAAGCTTGCCTTTGAGACTAGCATTTTGGATGCAACTTCTAATGTTAGAAATCCACAGCCATCTTCTATAGCAACCGAAACAACAGAGTACCTGCCCTTTCGGTTAGTTATCACATAATTGAAATACTCACAGTTTATTTAACTAAAGTTGGAGCAAAGTCTTCTTTCCATGGTAATCCCCATTTATTTAATTCTTCCATAAATGGATCTGGATCAAATTCTTCTACATTATATACTCCTGGTTTCTTCCATAAACCTCTTAAGATTAAGCTTGCACCTATCATAGCTGGAACTCCAGTTGTATAAGAAATTGCTTGAGATCCAACTTCTTTATAACACTCTTCATGATCACAAACATTGTAAACATAATAAGTTTTATCTTCTCCATCTTTCTTACCTTGGAAGATACATCCTATATTAGTTTTACCTTTTGTTCTTGGTCCAAGTGATGCTGGATCTGGTAAAACTGCTTTTAGGAATTGTAATGGTACTATTTGCTTTCCTTCAAATTCAATTGGTTCAATTGAAGTCATACCAACATTCTCAAGTACATTTAAATGTGTTATATATTTTTGTGAGAATGTCATCCAGAATCTAATTCTCTTAATTCCTTTAATATTTATTCCTAAAGATTCTAATTCTTCATGATGTAATAAGTACATATCTTTTGGTCCGATTTCTGGGAAATCATATACGCTCTTTATTTCAAGAGGTTCTGTTTCTATCCACTTACCTTCTTCCCAATAACTACCTGGAGCTGTAATTTCACGAATGTTTATTTCTGGGTTAAAGTTAGTTGCAAATGGATATCCATGATCACCAGCATTAGCATCTAATATATCAATATAATTTATTTCATCAAAATAATGCTTTTGAGCATAAGCACTAAATACTCCAGTAACACCTGGATCGAATCCGCTTCCAAGCAATGCAGTTAAACCTGCTTTTTCAAATTTTTTTCTATATGCCCATTGCCACTTATATTCAAACTTAGCTGTATCAAGTGGTTCATAATTAGCTGTATCTACATAATGAACTTTTGTTTCTAAACAAGCATCCATGATTGTTAAATCTTGATATGGAAGTGCAAGGTTTATTACAACTTCTGGTTTAAATTTACTTATAAGTGCTACTAATTCTGGCACATTATCAGCATCTACTTGAGCTGTATGTATTATAGTTTTAGTCTTTCCTTCTAATGAAGCCTTTATAGCGTCACATTTTGATAATGTTCTACTAGCTATACAAATTTCCTCGAATACCTCTGAGTTTTGACAACATTTATGAATAGCAACGCTAGCAACACCACCAGCACCAATAATTAAAGCTTTTCCCATTTTGATTCCTCCAATTTCTTTATAAAGTACAACTTTTCAGTTGGAGTCTTATACTCCAACTGAATTTATCAAACAATCTAATTGTATTATATAATAATTAACCTAATCAGTAAGCCCACTTAACATATCTTTAACGTAAGTTGGTAATGCAAAGCAGCCTACATGAAGGTCTGTATTATAGTATTTTGTTTTTATTCCTAACTTATTCCACGCCTCTGCATTTAAATCTTTAATAGGATGGTACTTTTTTGAAGCAAATCCAAATAACCAATGTCCTGATGGGTATGTTGGAATGTGCGCTTGATACACCCTAATAATCGGAAAAAATTTTGTTATTTTTTCGTGAGCTTCTTTCATTGCAGCTGCATCATTATCGTAGTAAGGACTTTCATGTTGATTAACTAAAATTCCATCTTCTTTTAATGCTTTGTAGCAATTCCCATAAAACTCCTTAGTAAATAATCCTTCCCCTGGTCCAAAAGGATCTGTAGAATCTACTATAATTAAATCATATTCGTTTTCTTTATCTCTTATAAATTTTAAACCATCTTCATAAAATTTATTTACTCTTTTATCATCAAGCATACATGCCGTTAGTGGAAAGTATTCCCTACAAATATCAACAACTCTCTCATCAATTTCAACCATGTCTATTTTTTCAACTGAATCATATCTTGCAAGTTCTCTTATTGTTCCGCCGTCACCAGCACCTATAACTAAAACATTTTTAATATTTGGATTAGTTGCCATTGGTACATGAACTATCATATCATGGTAAATAAATTCATCTTTTTCAGTTACCATCATTAATCCATCTAATGTGAAAAACCTTCCGAATTCCTTAGCTTCAAGTACATCTATTCTTTGGAATTCAGTTTTTTCAGTATGTATTTCCTTCTCAACTTTAATTGAAAATCTTACATTCTCTGTATGTTGTTCTGTATACCATAACTCCATTTACTTGTCCTCCACAATATTAATATTTTCAATTTTAGTATCTTCCGTTCCAGTTAAAAAGCATCCTTTTTCTTTTGCATAACTTATATAATCTAATATTTCTTTTGTTATTTTTTCCCCTGGAGCAAGAATCGGTATTCCCGGCGGATAGCACATTACAAACTCAGCGCATATTTTCTCATTGCTTTCATATAATGGAACTGAAGTCTTTTGCGAATAAAATGCCTCCTGAGGAGTTAATATAACTTCTGGGTCTATATACTCATGATCAAACATTCCAATTTTATCTTTTGAATGTAATCTCTTAATTTCTGATAATGAAGAAATTAATCTTTCGATTGCAAGATTACGATCTCCAACAGAAATAATTGCTAAAATATTAGCAATATCGCCTAATTCAATTTGTATACCATATTCATCTCTTAATAGGTCATATACTTCTATTCCGGCAAGACCTATTTCTCTAGTAAATACAGATAACTTTGTTGTGTCAAAGTCATAAACCGCGTCATTATCAATTAGTTCCTTAGAAAATGCATAATAACCACCGATTTTATTAATTTCACCTCTAGCATATTCAGAAATTTCCTTTACCTTTTTAAAAATTTCTTTACCATGAAGCACAAGATCTCTTCTTGCCAAATCAAGTGATGACATTAAAAGATACGAACCGCTTGTAGTTTGAGTCAAATTAATTATTTGACGAACATATCCAACTTGCAGGTCACAATTAAGCAATAAAAAGGAACTTTGAGTCAAAGAACCACCAGTTTTATGCATGCTAACTGCTGCCATATCCGCTCCTGCCGCAACAGCTGACATTGGCATGTCTTCTCCAAAATAAAAATGCGTACCATGCGCCTCATCTACTAGTACATACATTCCATTTTCATGAGCTAGTTTTGTTATTTCCTTTAAATTTGAGCAGATCCCATAATAAGTCGGATTATTAACAAATATCGCTTTTGCATCTGGGTTTTCTTTAATTGCTCTTTTTACATCTTCAACTGACATACCAAGTGGTATTCCAAGCTGCTTATTTGTACCTGGATTTATATAAACTGGAATTGCTCCGCTAATTATTAAAGCATTTATAGCACTTCTATGCACATTACGAGGCATTATAATCTTTTCGCCTTTTTTACATACACTCATAACCATTGCCTGAACTGCTGAACTTGTTCCATTTACCATTAAGAATGCGTGTTTTGAACCAAATGCATCAGCTGCAAGCTCTTCAGCCTCTCTTATAACTGATACCGGGTGAATAAGGTTATCAAGTGGTTTCATTGAATTTACATCTACTGATAGACATTGTTCTCCCAGAAATTCCCTAAGCATATCATTTCCTCGTCCTTGCTTATGTCCTGGTACATCAAATGGAACCACCCTAGCCTTTTTATATTCTACTAACGCTTCATAAATTGGTGCTCTTGAGTGGGATTCTTTATTCTTCATTTCCATCCATCCCCCCATTAATATATATTAGTTCCACTAAAAATCTCAATCATCTCTTTCCTCAAGTTGTTCTCAATTTCAAGCCTTTGTTTTGGCCTAATTTCATAAACATCTCTATTGAAAAGATAATTTTGAAGTTCAATTTCTTTAATTAACATTTTAGTATGAAATATATTCGATTGATATACGTTTATATCCATTGCATCGTATTTCTTCAAAGTGCCTTCATCAATATAATCTTGTATTGATGTTATTTTGTGATCAATAAACAGCTTCTTACCATCAACATCTCGAGTAAAACCTCTTACACGATAATCTATTGTTATAATGTCCGAATCAAAACTTCCTATAAGATAGTTTAATGCATTTAAAGGAGAAACCTCTCCACAAGTGGCTACATCAATATCAACACGAAAAGTAGCAATTGAATTATCTGGATGATACTCTGGGTAAGTATGCACAGTAACATGACTCTTATCTAAATGTCCTACAACGGTGTCTCTAGTTTTCAAAATGTCAATTTCACCTTTATTACAAGATGCATCTATTTCTTTGACTGCTAGAGTCTGTTCTGATACTAAAATAGTTACACTTGCTCCCTGAGGATCATAATCTTGTTTTGAAATATTAAGTACATGTGCGCCAATACTTTCCGTTACATCACACAGAATTCTAGTAAGTCTTTCTGAATTGTATTGCTCATCAATATAAGCAATATAGTCCTTTTGCTCGCGCTCACTTTTTGCATAGCATACATCATAGATGTTAAAGCTAAGTGTTTTTGTGAGGTTGTTAAAGCCGTATAACTTCAGCTTGTTTTCCAACCCTAACATCACAACCTTTCTGGCATAAATTAAATTCTAGTTGCATTAAAATTTGTTCCAAAAATTCATCGATTAAGCTCTCATATATTTAAAGTTTATCGGATAGCCAGCATTCTTCAAGCAGGAGATAAAACCTACCAAATCTTGGACTATGTACCCCGTGAGGGTATAAGATCAACTTAATTTGGCTAGAGTATAAATTACTCCCAAAAAGCTTCGCCTTATAACCTTATAAATACTTAACTTTATATTTAACTTGAAACATTATTATCATACAACATTGACATTTTACTATATTATCTTTAAAAATGCTACTGTTTATGACAATATTTCTTTAATAGCTTAAATAATTTTATTTAAACTCTAATTTGCTCTATTTTATTTTAAATTCCTCTGATTTCCTAAGTAAATAAATCAATATATCCTTAACTATTTTTTCTCATTGCTCTTTCTTTTACATACTGATTATATTCTTCTATAGAATAAATTTCTGGTTCCCTAACTTCTTCTAAGAAATGTGAGGCTTCAGCATCAGCGTTACTAAAAGCTAAAACTGATTTATACATCTCTACAGCTTTATTATAATCTCTATATTCATCCTTAGGCACATAAGCTCCCATATGCCATCTTATCATTAAACATTCTTCTAAAGATAATTTAACAAATTGCTGAAGTAAAATTACACTCTTTTCTCCATGTCCTAAAGGAATTTTATCGTCAAACTCATAGGAAGCATATCCTATCCATTTTCCTGTCATCTCATCTTTTTTTAGCCTCATAGTTTTTTCATAAAGATTACATTTACAAAGATCGTGCAAATATCCTGTTAAATACATTGTTTCATTACTTAATCCTAGTTTATATTGTTTATTTTTTTGAATTAGCAATTCAACTACATTATCAGAATGATATGCGAGGCCTCCGTCATAATTTGAATGAAACTTTGTAGATGCTGGTGCTGTAAAGTAATCTGTTCTTTCTACAAGGTATTTTATTAATTCATCTATTCCATCTCTTTTAATAGAGCTTAATCTTTCTATAATTTTATCTTTTAACTCTTGCATCTCTTGTGCAGCTTTAGCTTTCGTCAATTCCTTTAGGTCACGTAAATCACTCATTAATACATCTCCTTATCTTGATTAAGTTCGTATAACTTTTAATTTTTTCCTATAAACATATATCTATTCATTTTTTATGCTTATTTTATTATTTTAACACTTTTATAAAAAAACTCATATCATTATGATACGAGTTTCTAATAAAATATTCATTATAAACTTAATGCTTATTGGAACATATATTAAATATGAAGTAAAAAAATATAGTATCACCAAAAAATTTTAAATCTAACTCTCTATGTTAGTGACAATTAAAACTTATAAATTATTCTTCTATCACTGGTAAAGAACTCAGATTATTAGATTCATCGTCGTCCCTACGACTTCTTAAGTATTCCTCACCTTTTCTTGATGTTGATACAGATACTCCACATATGGCTCCAGCCTTAGCTAGTTCTACTCCACGTTCCTTGGTTATTTTTCCTCCATTTGAAAGCTCATATCCTGTTATTTCTCCTGAATGCTTTATAATTGCTTTTATTGATTTTTTTTCATCACTGCGTTCAGATTCAGGTATTAAGCCCTCTTTATAGTTATCATTTTGTGATTCATCACTTAATTTTAAGTCAGTATTGGATATTGCTGCATTATGAATAAAATCAAATGTTAATCCAGTTGAAGATACAGTATTTTTATCTTCCATAACAAACACCTCCGACTTTAAATAAAATTATAATGTACTGAATTTCTATTTTAGAAATTCAATTTTTTTTAAACCTTCAGTGTTATATTATCCAATAAACACACTTTAATACATCATCGATATTCTTCTAGCCGCTATTATAAAAAACATTATTTTAAACAGAAAGTTTTTTTCATAAACTCAAACTTAGAAGTTAAATATTAATATTTATTTTTTCTAATTCTATTTTTAGTTCTTCGGGATTTCTTAGGACAATTCCTTTTAACCCAAGCTCTATAGCTGCTTCAACATTTTCTTCCATATCATCAATAAATACTGTTTTGTCTGGTTCAAGGTTATATTTAATTATAATTTTTTCATAAATTTCTTTTTCTGGCTTAATCAACTTCTCTTTATATGAAACCACTCCACCATCAAATAATTCAAACAAACCATATTTTTTATTTATATATTCAAAGGCCGCTAAGTGAAAATTAGATAGATAATACACATTGTAGCTTTCTTTCTTTAATTTTCTTAGGACATCCATACTGCTTTCTATTGGCATTAGCATATCATACCAGTTTTCAAAAACTGAATTAATTAGTTTTTCATTTTCAAAATTTCTAGAAACTATATTCTTTATAGCTTCATTTTCAGTAATTACACCTCTATCAAGCATTGGCCATTCATCACTTTGAAAAATGCATTTATGTATCTCTTCTAATTTCTCTTCGCCAATTTTGGATTTAACATATGTTTTAGGATCAAACTCTAGCATTACATTTCCTATATCAAATATTATATTCTTAATCATGTTCTCCCCCTTTTACCCTTTCCACTTTTTAATTTATATTA
>Ga0209281_1000717_pt1 | contig 33033 bp, 34 predicted proteins | sample MedtruBG_FD_187514 | JGI IMG/M metagenome (GOLD analysis project Ga0209281, IMG submission 187514) | Root nodule microbial communities of legume samples collected from California, USA - Medicago truncatula BG (SPAdes) (version 2) | ecosystem: Host-associated > Plants > Roots > Nodule | place... | reverse complement strand
TATTTACCTCTGCAGCTACCTTTTAGGTAGGCTGAAAAGCGGCGAAAGCCGCCTTTCAAGCCAACAGAAACGTAAACGATGTCCCCGGTTTCAATTGTAAAGGATGTGTCCGTTTCTACACCGCGAAAGCGGTATATCAGCCAATTAAATGCTGGCTGACATGCCGCCTCCGCGGGCTTGACCGCTCCAACAAGTCACGCTGCAGCGCCTGTCGCATGAGCTCGCCGGCTGAAATCCTTCAGTTGCGTGCACCACACCAATGCACCACGAACCGCAACTGCGCGCGTCATACCAGCCCAGGCCGATCGATTCACCTCGAAAAAACCCGCCATAAAAAAGCAAAAGCCCCGGAATACGGGGCTTTGCGTCTCATCAGCAGTTTTTTTGTGACAAACCATTAAAGCTGGCACGCGCCCTGCAATAACTTCATCACTACCCAGTTTCGGGGACCTTGGTACAGGCAGGCCGGGGATTCCCCATTTTCTACCGGGCTCGATGAGCCCACCGTTTTGGGGGCCTTGATACAGGCAGGTCAAGGTTTCCCTTCTTTACACCCTGGGCTGACGCTTGCAGTCGCCCTCCCGTTTTGGGGACCCTGGTACAGGCAGGCCGGGGATTCCCTCTTTTATTGCTCCTGGAGACGGACCTCCAGCCGCCAGCGGTCGTCCACTTCGCCGCCGGCCCACTCCCCGCGCAACGGTCGCGCCGCCACCAACGTCAGCAACAAGCCCTTGTCGCTCAAGCGCACCCGCCAGTTCACATCCTTGCCATTGAGCTTGAGCTGGCCATTCTGCGGCCTCCCCTCGGCTTCGAACAGCAGCGCTACCGAACCGTCGATGACTTCACCATGCAGTTTCGGCTCACTGTCGAACCAGGCCACCAACGCCCCCTCGCTCACCTCGATTCGTTGCAGCACGTTCGGCTCGGGCGTGGTCAGGCGCCCGATCATCAGCCCGACCATCATGCCGAAAATCGCCAGGGAACCCATCACCCGAGGCATTAGCTTCGAACGTCGATCGGTTTGCGGCGTAGAATGCTGCTCATCTTTATCTGCGGAGCCGTGCATGTTTCACGTCATCCTTTTTCAACCGGAAATTCCGCCGAATACCGGCAATGTCATCAGGCTGTGCGCCAACAGTGGCTGCCACCTGCATCTGATCGAACCGCTGGGCTTCGAAATGGACGACAAGCGCCTGCGCCGCGCCGGCCTCGACTACCACGAGTATGCCACCTTGCAGCGCCACGCCGACCTTGCCAGTTGTCTGGAAAGCCTGGGGCATCCACGCCTGTTCGCCTTCACCACCAAGGGGTCGCGGCCCTTCCATGAAGCCCGGTTCGTGGCCGGCGATGCCTTCCTGTTCGGGCCCGAAAGCCGTGGCCTGCCCGCCGACGTGCTCGACGCCCTGCCATCGGACCAACGCCTGCGCCTGCCGATGCGCGAAGGCTGTCGCAGCCTGAACCTGTCCAACACCGTGGCGGTGGCGGTCTATGAGGCCTGGCGGCAGAATGGCTTTCAATAGCCCCCATAACAAATGTGGGAGCGGGCTTGCTCGCGAAAGCGGAGTGTCAGGCAACATTGATGTCAACTGACACACTGCTTTCGCGAGCAAGCCCGCTCCCACATTGGACTTGCGTCGACCGACTTACTGAACGGTCGCGCCTTCTTGCTGCATGCGCTGCAGTTCTTGCGCGTACAGGGCATCGAAGTTCACCGGTGCCAGCATCAGGGCCGGGAACGAACCGCGAGTCACCAGGCTGTCCAGGGTTTCACGGGCGTACGGGAACAGAATGTTCGGGCAGAACGCGCCCAGGGTGTGGCTCATGGACGCTGCATCGAGGTTCTTGATCAGGAAGATCCCGGCCTGTTGCACCTCGGCGATGAACGCCACTTCTTCACCGTTCTTCACGGTCACCGACAGGGTCAGCACCACTTCATGGAAGTCGTCTTCCAGGGCTTTCTGACGGGTGTTCAGGTCCAGGCCGACGCTCGGTTCCCACTGCTGGCGAAAGATCGCCGGGCTTTTCGGGGCTTCAAAGGACAGGTCGCGGACATAAATGCGCTGCAAGGAGAATTGCGGTGCGGCTTCTTCTTCGCTGGCAGCTGTGTTTTGTTGGTCAGTCATCGCAGATCCTTCTTACTTTCAGGTTCTTGAGTAGGGAATTCAGGCCTTGAGCATCGCGTCGAGCTTGCCGGCGCGCTCCAGGGCGAACAGATCATCACAACCGCCCACGTGGGTGCTGCCGATCCAGATCTGCGGGACGGACGTACGCCCAGCCTTCCGGGACATTTCGGCGCGCAGTTGCGGCTTGCCGTCGACCTTGATCTCTTCGAACGCCACCCCTTTGTTCTGGAGCAGGAACTTGGCTCGCGAGCAATAAGGGCAGTAATCGCTGGAATAGACAACGACGTGGGTCATCTCACTTCACCAGGGGCAAGTTGTCGGCTTTCCAACTGGCCACGCCGCCGGAGAGCTTGGCCGCGGTGAAGCCGGACTTCATCAGTTCACGGGCATGGGTGCCGGCGTGCTGGCCCTGGGCATCGACCAGGATGATGGTCTTGGCCTTGTGTTTTTCCAGCTCGCCGATACGTGCGATCAGTTTGTCCTGGGGGATGTTCACCGCCCCGACAATGTGACCGGTGGCGTATTCCTTGCTCGGACGGATATCCACCACCACGCCGGCATCCTTGTTGACCAGCGCGGTCAGCTCGCCAGTGCTCAGGCTGCGCCCGCCGCCCTGCATCGTGTGGGCCACCAGCAATGCCAGCAGTACGACGAAGATACCGACGAGAATGTAGTGGTTAGTGGCAAATTCAATCAGGTGAGCAACCATCGAAGGAGGTTCCAGGGCGTTAAAATGTCGGCCAGTATACACAGCACGCAAGGCCGGCCAAACCCCGCCCGGCGGTGACGCCACCGGAACTTACCTTTAAACTGCTCGTCCCTTTTGCATCGTCTTCTTTTAACCGCCACGAGTGGATTCCATGACTACCACGCCTAAACCTTTGGTCCTGATGATTCTCGACGGCTTCGGTCACAGTGACAGCCACGAATCCAACGCCGTGTATTCGGCCAAAAAGCCTGTCCTGGACCGTCTGTGGGCCACCGTGCCGAACGGCCTGATTTCCGGCAGCGGCATGGACGTCGGCCTGCCGGACGGGCAGATGGGCAACTCCGAAGTCGGCCACATGAACCTCGGCGCAGGCCGCGTGGTGTATCAGGACTTCACCCGCGTGACCAAGTCGATTCGCGACGGCGAGTTCTTCGAGAACCCGACCATCTGCGCGGCCGTGGATAAAGCCGTGGCCGCCGGCAAGGCCGTACACCTCATGGGCCTGCTGTCGGACGGTGGCGTGCACAGCCACCAGGACCACCTGGTTGCCATGGCCGAACTGGCCTTCAAGCGCGGCGCCGAGAAGATCTACCTGCACGCATTCCTCGATGGCCGCGACACCCCGCCGAAAAGCGCCGCCTCCTCGATCGAATTGCTGGACGCCACCTTCCAGGCCCTGGGCAAAGGCCGCATCGCCAGCCTCGTCGGCCGCTACTACGCCATGGACCGCGACAACCGTTGGGACCGCGTCTCCCAGGCCTACAACCTGATCGTCGACGGCCAGGCCGAGTTCAGCGCCGCCACCGCCCAGGAAGGCCTGAACGCCGCCTACGAGCGCGGCGAAAGCGACGAGTTCGTCAAGGCCACCACCATCGGTGAACCGGTCAAGGTCGAAGACGGCGACGCCGTGGTGTTCATGAACTTCCGTGCCGACCGGGCTCGCGAGCTGACCCGCGTGTTTGTCGAAGACGACTTCAAGGAATTCGAACGCGCCCGCCAGCCAAAACTGGCCGGCTTCGTGATGCTGACCCAATATGCCGCCAGCATCCCGGCCCCGTCGGCCTTCGCCGCCGGCAGCCTGGAAAACGTGCTCGGCGACTACCTGGCGAAAAACGGCAAGACCCAGCTGCGCATCGCCGAAACCGAGAAGTACGCCCACGTGACGTTCTTTTTCTCGGGCGGGCGCGAAGAGCCCTTCCCGGGCGAAGAACGCATCCTGATCCCCTCACCGAAAGTCGCCACCTACGACCTGCAGCCGGAGATGAGCGCCCCCGAAGTGACCGACCGCATCGTCGATGCCATTGAAAACCAGCGTTACGACGTGATCGTGGTCAACTACGCCAACGGCGACATGGTCGGCCACAGCGGCGTGTTCGAGGCGGCGGTCAAGGCCGTGGAATGCCTGGACACCTGCGTGGGTCGCATCGTCGAGGCCCTGGAAAAGGTCGGCGGCGAAGCACTGATCACCGCCGACCACGGCAACGTCGAACAGATGTCCGACGAATCCACCGGCCAGGCCCACACGGCCCACACCACTGAGCCGGTGCCGTTCATCTATGTCGGCAAGCGTGACCTCAAGGTCCGCGAAGGCGGCGTGCTGGCTGACGTGGCACCGACCATGCTGATGCTGCTGGGCATGGAAAAACCGGCGGAGATGACCGGGACTTCGATTCTGGTGTGACGACACGTAGTCACGGAGCATTGGCTTGTTGTGGCGAGGGAGCTTGCTCCCGCCCGATGGCGCAGCCATCGCAGGGGCCCTGGCTTGCTCAACTGTCGAGGGGCTGCTTCGCAGCCCAGCGGGAGCAAGCTCCCTCGCCACGGCAGGCTGGCGGCTTTCAGTGTTTTGCCGGCCAGTTATCACACAGCCCCAAATGGGCGTTTTTTTTGCCGCGTGGGGCGGGCATACTAGGCCGTCCCTTTCCCTGGTATCACCCGCCTCTATGCTTCGCGTCCTGATAGCCCTCGTTCTGACCTGCCTGCTCCAACCGGCCTTTGCCGACGAGCGCGCGCAAACCCAACAACAGTTGGAGGCCACGCGCCAGGACATTGCCGAGCTGAAGAAACTGCTGGGCAAGTTGCAGGAAGAGAAATCCAGCGTCCAGAAAGACCTGCGCGGCACCGAGACCGAGATGGGCAAGCTGGAGAAGCAGGTGGACGCCCTGCAGAAAGAGCTGAAGAAAAGCGAATCCGAGCTGCAGCGACTCGATGGTGAGAAAAAAAAACTCCAGAGCGCGCGCACTGAACAGCAACACCTGATCGCCATCCAGGCCCGCGCCGCCTACCAGAACGGCCGCCAGGAGTACCTCAAGCTGCTGCTCAACCAGCAGAACCCCGAGAAATTCGCCCGCACGCTCACCTATTACGATTACCTGAGCCAGGCCCGCCTGGAGCAACTGAAAAACTTCAACGAAACCCTGCGCCAGCTCGCCAACGTCGAGAAGGACATCGAATTGCAGCAGGCCCAGTTGCTGGTACAGAAAAGCAGCCTCGACAGCCAGCGCGATGAACTCGACAAGGTTCGCAAGGAACGCCAGGTGGCACTGGCCAAGCTCAATGACGATGTGAAGGCCCGCGACAGCAAGCTCAAGGCCCGTGAACAAGACCAGGCCGAGCTGGCAAACGTACTCAAGACCATCGAGGAAACCCTGGCCCGCCAGGCGCGAGAGGCAGAGCAAGCGCGGCAGCAAGCGCTGATCGCCCAGCAGGAAGCCGAAAAAAAGCGCTTGCGTGAGGCCGAGGCGGACTCGGGCGAGGCGCCCCGCAAGGCGACCAAATCCAGCCCCGGCGCTCTGGTTTCCAGTGACGGTGAAACCTTCGGCGGCGCATTTGCTTCGGCGCGCGGCAAACTTCCATGGCCGGTCAATGGTCGATTACTGGCACGCTTTGGTGAAACCCGTGGCGACGACACCCGCACCAAGTGGGATGGCGTGATGATCAGCGCTTCCGCCGGCAGCCAGGTGCACGCCGTGCATGGCGGGCGCGTGGTGTTCGCCGATTGGCTGCGCGGCGCCGGCCTGCTGGTGATCCTGGATCACGGCAACGGGTACCTGAGTCTGTATGGCCACAACCAGACGCTGCTCAAGTCGGCGGGGGATGTGGTCAAGGCCGGCGAGTCCATCTCCACGGTCGGCAACAGTGGTGGGCAGGATACGCCAGCCCTGTATTTCGCTATTCGTCAGCAGGGTCGCCCCAGTGACCCGGCCCAATGGTGTCGTGCGCAAGGATAAGCGCACCCATCCACTTAAGGAGTTCGTTCGACATGCTGCATTTGTCCCGTCTCACCTCGCTGGCCCTGACGATCGCCCTCGTGATCGGCGCGCCCCTGGCTTTCGCCGCTGAACCGGCCCCCTCGGCCCCCGCCACCACGGCGGCGACCACCAAGGCGCCGTTGCCGCTGGACGAGCTGCGCACGTTTGCCGAAGTCATGGACCGGATCAAGGCCGCCTATGTCGAGCCGGTGGACGACAAGATGCTGCTGGAGAACGCCATCAAGGGCATGCTCAGCAACCTGGACCCGCACTCGGCCTACCTGGGGCCGGAAGATTTTGCCGAGCTGCAGGAAAGCACCAGCGGCGAGTTCGGCGGCCTGGGCATCGAGGTCGGCAGCGAAGACGGCTTCGTCAAAGTGGTCTCGCCAATCGACGACACGCCCGCCTCCAAGGCTGGCATCCAGGCGGGCGACTTCATCGTCAAGATCAACGGCCAGCCGACCCGCGGCCAGAGCATGACCGAAGCCGTGGACAAAATGCGCGGCAAGATCGGCCAGAAGATCACCCTGACCCTGGTGCGCGACGGCGGCACGCCGTTCGACGTGACCCTCACGCGGGCGGTCATCCAGGTCAAGAGCGTGAAGAGCCAGTTGCTGGAGTCGGGCTACGGCTATATCCGTATCACCCAGTTCCAGGTCAAGACCGGCGAAGAAGTCGCCAAGGCCCTGGCCAAGCTGCGCAAGGACAACGGCAAGAAACTCAACGGCCTGGTCCTGGACCTGCGCAACAACCCCGGCGGCGTGCTGCAATCGGCGGTGGAAGTGGTGGATCACTTCATCACCAAGGGCCTGATCGTCTACACCAAGGGCCGCATCGCCAACTCCGAGCTGCGCTTCTCGGCCACCGGCAACGACCTGAGCGACGCCGTGCCACTGGTGGTGTTGATCAATGGCGGCAGCGCCTCGGCGTCGGAGATCGTCGCCGGTGCCCTGCAGGACCAGAAACGCGGCGTGGTCATGGGCACCACCAGTTTCGGCAAGGGCTCGGTGCAGACCGTGCTGCCACTGAACAATGATCGCGCCCTGAAGATCACCACCGCGCTGTACTTCACCCCCAACGGCCGCTCCATCCAGGCCCAGGGCATCGTTCCGGACATCGAGGTGCGCAAGGCCAAGATCACCAACGAGCAGGACAGCGAATACTTCAAGGAAGCCGACCTGCAAGGCCACCTGGGCAACGGCAACGGTGGCGCCGACAAACCGACCGGCTCCGGTGCCAAGGCCAAGCCGATGCCGCAGGATGACGATTATCAGTTGGCCCAGGCCCTGAGCCTGCTCAAAGGACTGAACATCACCTCCGGCCGCTGAGATGCGCCGGCGCTTGATCCTCGGCCTGGTGTGCTGCCTGGCGAGCGTTGCCTTTGCCGCGCCCGCCACGCCCGCCGCTTCACCGCACAAGGCCTACCTGAGCCTGATCATCGACGACCTGGGGCAGAACCTGCCCCGGGATCGCCAGGTACTGGCCCTCCCCGGCCCTGTCACCGCCGCGATCATGCCCGACACGCCCCATGCCGCCGAATTCGCCCGCGAAGCCCATCGCGCCGGCAAGCTCGTGATGTTGCACATGCCCATGGACCCCGCCACCGGGCCATTCGCCTGGCATCCGGACCTGCCCATCGAAGAGCTCGGCAAACGCCTCGACGCCGCCTTCGCGGCCGTGCCCTACACCAGCGGGATCAACAACCACATGGGCAGCCGCATGACCGCCCAACCCCAGGCCATGGCGTGGCTGATGGCGAACCTGCAGCAGCGGCACAAGTTTTTCGTCGACAGCCGCACCAGCGCCCAGACCGTCGCGGCCGCCGAGGCGCAGAAGATCGGCCTGGCCAGTGTGTCACGGGATGTATTCCTCGATGACGAGCGCACGGAAACCGCCATCGCCCACCAGCTCCAGACTGCCATCGACCTGGCCCGACGCCAGGGCTCGGCGGTGATGATCGGCCATCCCTACCCGCAGACCCTGGCCGTGCTCGAACGCGAACTGCCCCGGCTCAAAGGCCAAGGCATCGAATGGATCGACATCAAGTCGATGATCAGCCTGCGCAGCAACCGGGCGATGGCCGGGCATGGGAAGGATGGGCTCTACCGATAGCGGTAGCCGCGACGCCGCCATCGCGAGCAAGCTCGCTCCCACAACGGTTCTGCATCGGGCACAAGATTGGCGTTCACAGCAGACCCCCTGTGGGAGCGAGCTTGCTCGCGATGACGGCGGCACATTCAACATCTCTACAAGCTGACCCACCGCTTTCGCGAGCAAGCCCGCTCCCACAGGTTTGTTCCAGCGGTCAGAGATACCGTGCCATGATCGCGTCGACCGCTCCTTCCCGGCGCAACTCATCCAGGGCTTTCTGTAGCCGCGCGACCACCTCGTCAGGCACGTTCTTGTTCAACGCCAGGTACAGCTCGGCGCTGTTGAAACGCAGCACAGTCTTGAGGTCGCTCACACCTTCCTGGCGGGCCAGGTAGCGTCCGGCCGGGTCGCCGGTGGCCCACAGGTCGATCTGACCGTTGACCAGCTTCCTCGCGTTGTCCTGGTCACGCAGCACCACAATGGGATTCAGCCCCTGCTTGCCCAGGGTTTCGGCAATGGCGTCGCCCTTGTAGGCGCCGATCCGGTATTTGCGCGCCTGCTCCAAGGAGTCGAGGGCAATCGTGCTGTCCGCCTTGGCGAGCATGATCCAGTCGTCCGGGCCGATGGGGCCGACCCATTTGAACAGCTTTTCACGTTCCGGCAGCCGCGCCATGACGAAGACGCCGTAGCCGGGATTCTCCAGGGCGAGCTTATAGATCCGCTCCCAGGGGAAACGCAGCGTCAGGCTGTAGGTGATGTCGGCGCGCTTGAAAATCTCGCGGACGATGTCCACGGCAATGCCTTGGATGTTCTCGTCCTGGGCGAAGTTCTTGCCGTTCTTGGCCATGTTGTACGGTGGGAAGTTTTCCGTCAGCAGCACCAGCGAGGTGTCGGCGGCGCGGGCCGTGCCTGCAAGCAGCAAAGTGGCGCCGGCAAGGGCAAGAACAAGGCGTTTGAGCATGTATAGTGGCCTGTGTGGCTAATTCGTGCACTCAAGTTCGGCGCCAGTGCTCGCCAAGCTGCGTTGCCATTCCTCGCCGTAGCTGGGCTACGACTCGTCATGGCGCCTTGCCTGGCAAGTCCTGGCACTCGAACTTGAGCACCCGAATTAACCGTACAGGCCACTAGCTACCGCAATCCATGGTGTGCCCAAGAGTGCCTTGGGCCCGCCATGGTGTCCAGCGGTCAGCGAATGCAGATACCGCGCTGTGCCATGTAGGCCTTGGCCTCCGGCACCGTGTATTCGCCAAAGTGGAAGATGCTCGCCGCCAGCACCGCGCTGGCGTGGCCTTCCAGGATGCCGTCGGCCAGGTGTTGCAGGTTGCCGACACCGCCGGAGGCGATCACCGGAATGCCCAGGGCATCGCTGATGGCACGGGTCACGCCCAGGTCGAAGCCGTTCTTCATGCCGTCCTGGTCCATGCTGGTCAGCAGGATCTCACCGGCACCAAGGCCCTCCATCTTCCTGGCCCACTCAACGGCATCCAGGCCGGTGGGCTTGCGGCCGCCGTGGGTGAAGATTTCCCAGCGCGGGGTTTCGCCCGGACCGGACACCTTCTTCGCGTCGATGGCGACGACGATGCACTGCGAGCCGAAATGCTGGGCCGCTTCGCCGACGAACTCCGGGTTGAACACCGCCGCCGTGTTGATGGACACCTTGTCCGCCCCGGCGTTGAGCAGGTTACGGATATCCTGCACGGTGCGCACGCCACCGCCCACGGTCAGCGGGATGAACACCTGGCTGGCCATGCGCTCGACGGTATGCAGGGTGGTGTCGCGGCCGTCGACGCTGGCGGTGATGTCGAGGAAGGTGATCTCGTCCGCACCCTGTTCGTCGTAGCGACGGGCGATTTCCACCGGGTCGCCGGCATCACGGATGTTCTCGAACTTGACGCCCTTGACCACTCGGCCGTTGTCCACGTCCAGGCAAGGGATGATGCGTTTGGCCAGCGCCATGGTCAGTCCTCAGCCTTTGTAGGCGTCGCAGAAGGCCTGGGCCTCGGCGACATCCAGGGTGCCTTCGTAGATCGCGCGACCGGTGATCGCCCCGATGATGCCCGGCGCCTTGGCGTCGAGCAGTGTCTTGATGTCGCCCAGGTTGTAGATACCGCCGGAGGCGATGACCGGGATTTTCGTGGCCGCCGCCAGGGCCGCCGTGAACGGCACGTTGCAGCCCTGCATCATGCCGTCCTTGGCGATGTCGGTGTAGACGATGGCCGACACGCCGTCGGCTTCGAAACGCTTGGCCAGGTCGATCACCTGCACGGTGCTGACTTCAGCCCAACCGTCGGTGGCGACAAAACCGTCCTTGGCATCCAGGCCCACGATGACCTTGCCCGGGAACGCGCGGCAGGCTTCGGCGACGAATTCGGGCTCCTTCACGGCCTTGGTGCCGATGATCACGTAGCTCACGCCAGCCTTGACGTAGTGCTCGATGGTTTCCAGGGAGCGAATGCCGCCGCCGATCTGGATCGGCAGGTTCGGATAGCGCTTGGCAATGGCGGTCACCACTTCGCCGTTGACCGGTTGGCCTTCGAAGGCGCCGTTCAGGTCCACCAGATGCAGGCGCCGGCAGCCGCCCTCCACCCACTTGGCGGCCATGCTCACCGGGTCATCGGAGAACACCGTGGAATCTTCCATCCGGCCCTGGCGCAGACGTACGCAAGCGCCGTCCTTGAGATCGATAGCGGGGATAATCAGCATCTGGCAAACCTTCAAATACGAATATTCAGCTTGGCTCGAAAATCAGTTTTTCTCGAGCGCCCACAAGTCGCTTTCAATGCTTTCGAACCTTTCTTTAAGGTGCGCCTGCACATCGAAAATCGCCCTGTTGTAATAGTGCGGAGCAATTTCGCGGGTAAACAGCTCAAGAATTTCCGCCGCCTCGAACGAACCCAGGTCCAGTTCGAAACGCTCCTCCATGAACCGCTGGATCTTGCGGTTCGCCTCACTCTCCTGTTCAGGCGTGAGGGTGAGGATCGGCGGTTTCTTGCGCGCCATTACCAACGGCCGTCCCACGCCGCGAAGTTCTGCAACAGTTGCAGGCCGTGGGTATGGCTCTTTTCGGGGTGAAACTGCACGGCGAATCGCGAGCCGTCGGCCAGCGCCGCGGCGAAGTCGACGCCATAGTGACCGCTGCCCACCACCTGCCGGGCGTTGCCGGCCGCGATGTAGTAGCTGTGCACGAAATAAAAGCGCGCCAGGTCCGGGATGTTGTGCCACAGCGGGTGGTCCACCGTCTGCTTCACTTCGTTCCAGCCCATGTGCGGGACCTTCAGGTGCTCGCCGTCTTCATGCAGGCCCTTGCCAAAGAACTTCACCTGGCCCGGGAACAGGGAGATGCAATCGACGCCGTCGTTCTCTTCGCTGCGTTCGAGCAAGGCCTGCATGCCCACGCAGATGCCGAGGAACGGACGGTCCTGACTGACTTCGTGCACCAGTTTGTCGAAGCCCAGGCGACGGATCTCGGCCATGCAATCGCGAATCGCGCCCACGCCGGGGAAGACCACCCGGTCGGCTTCGCGAATCACATCGGCGTCACTGGTGATCAGCACCTTGCCGGCACCCACGTGTTCGAGGGCCTTGGCCACCGAGTGCAGGTTGCCCATGCCGTAATCGATAACCGCGACCGTCTGCATTACAGGACGCCCTTGGTCGAAGGCATCTGCCCGGCCATGCGGTCATCGAGCTCCACGGCCATGCGCAGTGCGCGGCCGAACGCCTTGAACACGGTCTCGATCTGGTGGTGGGTGTTGTGCCCGCGCAGGTTGTCGATGTGCAGCGTCACGTTGGCGTGGTTGACGAAACCCTGGAAAAACTCCTGGAACAGGTCGACGTCGAAGCCGCCGACGGTGGCACGGGTATACGGCACGTGCATCTGTAGGCCAGGACGGCCGGAGAAGTCGATGACCACTCGCGACAGCGCTTCATCGAGCGGGACATAGGCGTGGCCGTAGCGACGGATGCCTTTTTTGTCGCCGATGGCTTGGGTGAACGCTTGCCCCAGGGTGATACCGACGTCTTCCACCGTGTGGTGGTCGTCGATATGCAGGTCGCCCTTGCTGACGATGTCCAGGTCGATCAGCCCGTGACGGGCGATCTGGTCCAGCATGTGCTCAAGAAAAGGCACGCCGATATCAAACCGGGCCTTTCCGGTGCCATCCAGGTTGATCGAGGCTTTGATCTGGGTTTCCAGAGTGTCGCGCTCGACAGACGCCTTACGTTCGGCCATCACCAGCTCCGCAAAATCATTGGGCGAAAAAGGCAGCCATTATAGGGGCGCGAGCGGCAAACAGAAACACGGGAGGTGATATCGCTGACGGGTTGTTGCCCGTCCTGTCGGGGTTAGACATGTCCATACAAGCCATGGACGCAAATGTTTGCCATCACCCAGACACAAATGTGGGAGCGGGCTTGCCCGCGAAGAGGGTGTGTCAGTAAACATAAATGCTTCTGACCCACCGCCTTCGCGGGCAAGCCCGCTCCCACAAAGATCGACTTTACCTTGAAGGTTCAGACAACCCTCTTAGTGGAACAACACTGCCGTCTTCTGCAGGGTCACCCAAACACCCCACGCCAACGGAATGCCCACCACCAGCCAGGCGGCGAGCGCCAGCAGCTTGGTGCCTGGTGCAGCTTTCCATTCCAGCGAAGTGGTGCTGTCGGCGCCCTTGTCATGGCCCAGCGCCTGTTCGGCGGCCAGCTCGGCGTCGGTCATGAAGTACTTGTCGGCGACCGGGCGAACCATCAGGTTGCACAGGAAGCCCAGCACCAGCAGGCCGGCGAGGATGTACAGGGTGATGTCGTAGGCCGCGGCACGTTCAACGCCGATGCTCAACTGATACTCACGCAGGTAGTTCACCAGCACCGGGCCCAGCACGCCGGCAGCGGCCCAGGCGGTCAACAGGCGACCATGGATCGCGCCGACCATTTGCGTACCGAACAGGTCCGCCAGGTAGGCCGGCACGGTAGCGAAACCACCGCCGTACATCGACAGGATGATGCAGAACGCCGCCACGAACAGCGCGATGTTGCCCAGGTGGCCCAGGTTCGGGATCAGCGCGTACAAGGCAAAGCCCAGGGCGAAGAACACGAAATAGGTGTTCTTGCGACCCAGGTAATCCGAGAACGATGCCCAGAAGAACCGGCCGCCGATGTTGAACAGGCTCAACAGACCGGTGAAACCGGCGGCGATGGCCGCGATCTGGGCCAGTTGGCCAGCGTCCAGTTGACCAAACGGCAGGTCGTTGCCGAGCAGTTTGCCGCCGAACACTTCCTGCAACAGGGGCGAAGCCATGCCCAGGATGCCGATACCGGCGGAGACGTTCAGGCACAGCACCAGCCATACCAGACGGAACTGAGGGGTTTTCCAGGCCACGTTCACGTGCACGTGACGATGGGTGATCATCGCGTTCGCGGCTTTCTTCGGTGCCGGGGTCCAGCCTTCAGGCTTCCAGCCGGTCGGCGGCACGCGGTACGACAGGGCGCCACCGATCATGAACACGAAGTAGATCGCGGCCATGACCAGGAAGCTCTGCCACACGCCCACGCCGGTTGGCGAAGCGAAATGGTTCATCAGCGCCGCGGCCAGTGGTGCACCCACCATCGCACCGCCACCAAAGCCCATGATCGCCATGCCGGTGGCCATGCCGCGCTTGTCCGGGAACCACTTGATCAGTGTGGACACGGGGGAGATGTAGCCCAGGCCCAGGCCGATACCACCGATTACCCCGGAACCGACCCACATCAGCCAGATCTGATGGGTATAGATACCCAACGCGGAAATCAGCAGGCCACCGCACCAGCACAATGCCGACACGACGCCGGCCTTGCGTGGCCCGGCGTGTTCCAGCCAGCCACCCCAGATGGCTGCCGAGCAACCCAGGAAGATGAAGAACAGGGTGTAGATCCAGCCGAGCATCGAGATCGGCCAGTCGCATTGGGACGAGAAGACTTGCGAGATGAAGCTCATGTCCGGCGCACAGGCCACCGGTTTGGTGATCCCCAGGGCCTTGGACAGTGGCAACCAGAACACCGAGAAGCCATAGGCCATGCCGATGCACAGGTGGATGGCCAGCGCGGCCGGTGGAACCAGCCAACGGTTGAAACCGGGCTTGGCGATAATGCGTTCCTTGGAGAGGAACGCAGGCTGGTCGGCAACGCCGCCGGCCGTGATGCTCGTGCTCATTGTGTATCCCCCAATTATTAGAATGGTTCACCAGCCACGCATCACCCTCAGCCTTCATTGCACGCAGGCATGGCTGTATTTTCTGGTGAAGCTCCATAGTAGTGCGACATCAAGTCGCAGAAGGACGGCGAACGGACGAAAGGTTACCACTTGCAGGTGACAGAAAAACCAAAGTGACATCACCTTTTTCATGTCATCTGTCTTATCGCGCCGATGCCAGGTTTCTGTAGGGGGCTAACCATTTATTTTTTTTCACGCCCCTTCTTGAGGGGCTGGGGCGCCGGGCGTCACCCATGATCGGCCAACGCGCCGTCACTCACGGCGTTATACTCCCAGGCTAAATTTTGAACTCAACCTATAAGGATTCGCCCATGAAAGCGTTCGGCAAAATCCTGGGTCTGGTACTTCTCGGGCTGTTGCTGATCATTGTGGCCCTGGGCTTCGCCCTGACCCACCTCTTCGATCCCAACGACTACAAGGAAGAAATCCGCCAGATAGCCCGCGACAAAGCCCACATTGAGCTGACCCTCAATGGCGACATCGGCTGGAGCCTGTTTCCATGGCTGGGTCTGGAACTGCACGAGGCCAGCGTGGCGACCCTGGCCAACCCGACACAACCGTTCGCCGACCTGCAGATGCTTGGCCTGTCGGTGCGGGTGATGCCACTGCTGCGCCGCGAAGTGCAGATGAGCGACGTGCGGGTCGAAGGCCTGAACCTGCGCCTGAACCGCGACAAAAATGGCCACGGCAACTGGGAAGACATCGGCAAGGCGCCTGCCACGACGACAGCGAGCGCGCCGACTCCGGCACCGACCGAACAGCCGTCGACGCCGGCCAGCACCACGCCCGAAAAACCGGCCCAGCCAACCCGCCTGGACATCGACAGCCTGACCGTGAACAACGCCCGGGTCGAATACACCGATGAGCAGACCGGCAAGCAATTCACTGCCGAAAGCATCCAGCTGAGCACTGGCGCGGTCCACGACTCGACCAACATCCCGGTCACTCTCACCGCGTTCCTGTCCAGCAACCAGCCGGCCGTGCGCGTGCGCACCGAGGTCACCGGCGAGCTGCGTTTCGAACGCGCCCTGCAGCGCTACAAGTTCGAAGACCTGAAACTGTCCGGCGAAGTCACAGGCGACCCCTTGCAGGGCAAGACCCTGAACTTTGCCGCCCAAGGCCAACTGTTCCTCGACAAGGCAGCGAACGTTGCCGAGTGGACCGGCATCAAGCTGTCGCTCAACCAACTGCGCGCCCTGGGCGAACTGAAGGTCAACGACCTCGACAAGACCCCGCAGCTCAATGGCGGCCTGTCGATTGCCCAGTTCGACCTGGCGAAGTTCGTCGACAGCGTCGGGCAGAAACTGCCGGCCATGGCCGAAGGCAGCTTGAGCAAGGTCGAACTGGTCAGCCGTGTCACCGGCACGCCGACCAGTGTCGAGTTCAACAATATCAACCTGAAAGTCGACGACAGCAGCTTCAGCGGCCGCATTGCCGTGGAGGACTTCACCAAGCAGTCCCTGCGTGCGCAGCTCAAGGCCGACACGTTCAACGTCGACCGCTACCTGCCGCCCAAATCCGCCGAGGCCGACAGCTCCAAGGCCGCCCGCGAAGCCGAAGTCAGCAGCACCGAGGCCAGTGCCATGGCGGGCGCCGGCACCACTCCGCTGCCGAATGCGCCGACCCAGGGCGCCTGGAGCAACGACCGGCTGTTTCCGGTGGAACGCCTGGGCAAGCTGGACCTCGACGCCGACCTGACCTTCGGCCAACTGACCCTCGACAAACTGCCGATCCAGAACGCCGCACTCAAGGCCACAGGCCTGGGCGGGCTGCTGACCTTGGAGAACCTGCGTGGCGATCTGTACAACGGCAGCTTCGAGGCCAAGGGCACCCTGGACGTGCGCCAGCCGACGCCACAATTGAACCTGCAAACCCGCATCAACCGGGTGCCGGCCGAGAAGATCATCGAAAGCCAGGGCAAGGCTGCGCCCGTCAAGGGGCTGGTGACGCTCAACAGCGCGGTGACCGCCAGCGGCAACAGCCAGAAAGCCCTGATCGAGAGCCTCAACGGCAACGCCGGATTCGTCATCAACGATGGCGTGCTGCTCAATGCCAATCTCGAACAGCAGCTGTGCAAGGGCATCGCCACCCTCAATCGCAAGGCGCTCAGCGGCGAGCCCCGGGGCAAGGACACGCCGTTCCAGCAGCTCAACGGCAACCTGACGTTCCACAACGGCGTGGCCAGCAACCCCGACCTGAAGGTGCGCATCCCCGGCATGACGGTCAACGGCAACGGCGATATCGACCTGCGGGTGCTGGGCATGGACTATCGCGTCGGGATCATCGTCGAAGGCGACAAGAGCGACATGCCCGACCCGGCCTGCCAGGTCAACGAGCGCTATGTCGACATCGAATGGCCGTTGCGCTGCCGTGGCCCGCTGGAACTGGGCGCCAAGGCATGCCGCCTGGACAGCGAAGGGATGGGCAAGGTCGCGGCGAAACTGGCCGGTGACCGCCTCGAAGACAAGATCGACGAAAAGCTGGGCGACAAAGTCAGCCCCGAGGTGAAAAACGCGCTCAAGGGGCTGTTCAAGCGATGACCGCCGAGCAATTTTCCAGCGCCGTGCTGGACTGGTTCGACCGCCACGGACGCCACGACCTGCCCTGGCAACAGGGCATCACGCCGTATCGGGTGTGGGTGTCGGAGATCATGCTGCAGCAGACCCAGGTCAGCACCGTACTCGGTTACTTCGACCGCTTCATGGCCTCGCTGCCCACGGTCCAGGCCCTGGCCGCCGCGCCGGAAGATGAAGTCCTGCACCTGTGGACCGGGCTGGGCTACTACACCCGTGCGCGCAACCTGCAGAAAACCGCGAAGATCGTCGTCGACCAGTATGGCGGCGAGTTTCCCCGGGATGTGGAGAAACTGACCGAGTTGCCGGGCATCGGCCTGTCCACTGCTGGCGCCATCGCCAGTATCAGCATGGGCCTGCGCGCGCCGATCCTCGATGGTAACGTCAAGCGGGTGCTGGCGCGCTTCACCGCCCAGGAAGGTTACCCAGGCGAACCCAAGGTGGCGAAACAGCTCTGGGCCACCGCCGAGCGCTTCACGCCGCAGGACCGGGTCAACGCCTACACCCAGGCGATGATGGACCTGGGAGCCACCCTCTGTACTCGCAGCAAGCCCAGTTGCCTGCTCTGCCCACTGAAAAAGGGCTGCGAAGCGCACATGCTGGGCCTGGAAACTCGCTACCCGATACCCAAGCCACGCAAAGAGGTGCCCAAGAAACGCACCTTGATGCCGATGCTGGCCAACCATGAAGGCGCGATCCTGCTTTACCGTCGTCCTTCCACCGGCCTGTGGGGCGGCCTGTGGAGCCTGCCGGAACTCGACGACCTCGACGATTTGCAGCATTTGGCCCTGCAACACTCGCTGGAGCTGGGCAACCAGCAGCAATTGCCGAGCCTGGTGCACACTTTCAGCCATTTCCAGTTGGCGATCGAGCCGTGGCTGGTCCAGGTCCGGGAAACCGGCCATCACGTGGCCGAGGCCGACTGGCTCTGGTATAACCTCGCCACCCCGCCGCGCCTGGGCCTCGCCGCTCCGGTCAAGACCTTGCTCGAACGCGCGGCCGCCGTATTGAACGCAGGAGAGTTGCAATGACCCGCACCATCATGTGCCGCAAGTACAAAGAAGAACTCGAAGGCCTGGAACGTGCGCCGTTCCCGGGCGCCAAGGGCCAGGACATCTACGACCACGTCTCGGCCAAGGCCTGGGGCGACTGGCAAAAACACCAGACCCTGCTGATCAACGAAAAACGCCTGAACATGATGAACGCTGAAGACCGCAAGTACCTTCAGGGTGAAATGGACAAGTTCTTTTCCGGCGAAGATTACGCCAAGGCCGAAGGCTACGTACCGCCGTCCGAATAAGCTGTCCAGGCCGGGGGCGAATCGTAAGCGACGGTAATAATTAAATATTTTTTGATAACGTGCTTGACGCCCCCCTGAAAAACCCGTTTAATGCGCCCCGTTGCCCAGATAGCTCAGTCGGTAGAGCAGGGGATTGAAAATCCCCGTGTCGGCGGTTCGATTCCGTCTCTGGGCACCAAATACCGAAAACCCCGATCAAGTGATTGATCGGGGTTTTTTATTGCCTGGGGGTTTCTTCCCCCACCCAGCCGACTCCGCTACATTCGACCCTCGTCATTCCACCTCCCCCCAATAAACGAGTCGACATGGACATCACCGGCATCCCCTTTGGCACCACCGATTGGTCAACCATCGAACCCACCGTACACAAAGGCGTTACCGGAACGGCGTATTGGCGCACCCGGCAGTTCGGGAACATCCGGGTGCGGATGGTGGAGTACACGGCGGGCTACCTGGCTGATCACTGGTGCACCAAGGGCCATATCCTGTTTTGCCTGAAAGGCGAGTTGAACACCGAACTGGAAGATGGCCGGCAGTTTGTGCTCAAGCCTGGCATGAGCTACCAGGTGGCCGATCAGGCCGAACCGCATCGTTCTTCCACCGCCCAAGGTGCCACGCTGTTCGTGGTGGATTGATTCGAAGCGAGCGCCTCGAAGCTGTAGCATGGGCAGCCTTATTTTTACGTCAGGAGCCCGGCCCATGGCATCGGTGAACAAGCAGCAAAAGCGCACTCAGCGCGCCAAGGCGAAAGCCAAGAAGAACCGCATCCAGCGTGCCGCGGCACCAAACGACTTTCTGGACCCGAACGATGAGCGCATCGACCTGGAGACGGTAGACCTGTCGGAACTGTTCGAATCCATGCGCGCCGCCGAAAAGGTCAGCCAGCAGGCCATGTGCTCGGTCTTCCTGGCGCATCCGTTGCTGGCCCTCGTCCTGGAGCAGGAGGGTGAGGAAGAAGCCACTGACTTCATCTTTACCGCGCTGATCGAATACCGGCGCCTGACCACCGGTGTCGATGAGCAAGCGGCCCTGGACTGGGTCGAAAGCCCGCAATTCCAGGCTGACTATGTCGCCGCCTCCCAGGCGCTGACGCAGCATCCTGATTAATTTCGCGCCTGGTCAATGAGAGGCTGTTCACGCCGGGTGGGCAGCCTCTTCGTCACGTATTCGCCTCTATTGGTGTGCCTACAGCTTTCTCGGATAGGTCCTACATGTCGGCGACACGTGGCCTAGCCAGTCCTCAAATCGGTCTGGCGTGACTCCCACTCTTTTCCTCCCGATCAATCAGCTTCGTCCGGCATCATCGAAACGCCGCGTGGCGCATCCTTTCGGTCCGCCCACTCCTTTGGCAGACATTCGATGAGCTCCCTTCTCCCCCAGGATGACCCGACACTGGCCCCACTGATCAGCGAGCTGGGTGACCTGATCCGGCAGGCACGACAGAAGGTGCTGCGCGCCGTTGATACCCTTCAAGTGCAAACCTGCTGGCAGATCGGCCGGCATATCGTCGAGTTCGAACAGGGCGGTGCCGAGCGGGCTGCTTATGGCGCGCGATTGCTGCCGACATTGGCCATCGAGCTTACGACGAAGTTCGGAAAAGGGTTTGATGAAAGAAATTTGCGGCACATGCGCGACTTTTATCAGACATTCCAAATTTGGAACGCAGTGCGTACCGAATTAAGCTGGACCCACTACCGCACGCTCCTGCGCGTAGAAAACGACGCAGCTCGCCAGTGGTACATGCACGAAGCCACCACACAAGGCTGGTCAACCCGGGCCCTGGAGCGTCAGATCGGTACCTTCTACTACGAACGCCTGCTGGCAAGCCGTGACCAGCCTGCGGTGAAAGAGGAAGCGGCGGCCAAGCTCAAGGAGATTGACCTGGGCCCCAGGGACATTGTCAGAGACCCTGTCGTCCTGGAGTTCCTAGGGCTGCCGAATGCCGGCACCTTGTTGGAAACCAACCTGGAACAGGCCTTGATCGACCAACTACAAGGCTTTCTCCTTGAGCTGGGCAAGGGCTTCGCCTTCGTTGCGCGCCAACAGCGCATCAGCACCGAAAGCAAGGACTTCTACCTGGACCTGGTGTTCTACAACTACCTGCTCAAGTGCTTCGTGATTGTCGACCTCAAGCGCGGTGAGCTGAGCCATCAGGACATCGGGCAAATGGACATGTACGTGCGCCTCTATGACGAGCTGAAGCGCGGGCCCGGCGACAAACCCACCGTCGGCATCATCCTCTGCGCCCAGAAGGACGAATCCGTGGTGCGCTACTCCGTCTTGCACGGCAACGAACAGCTGTTTGCCAGCCAGTATCAGCTCGTCCTTCCATCGGAAGAAGAATTGCGCCAGGCCCTGGATCGCGAGCGGGCGCGGCTTGAAAAAGCCAACCCGCCAGACGGGCGATAAAAGCGGATAACCCTTTCAGAAATCCTGTGTACCATTGACGCGGATTTTTTTCCGTAACACGCCACCAAAGAGCTCTTTCCTGCATGTCATCGGCCGCACCCCACCCTTCCCTGATCCAGGCATTGCGGACCGAAACCGCCACCCTGCACATTGCCTTGGAGAAACGCCTGCCGTTTTTCTCCGAGCGCCTGGATCTCGCGCTGTATCGGCGCTTGATGGCGGCCTACTACGGTTTTTACCAGCCGCTGGAGCAACGGCTTCATGTGCTTGCGCTGATACCGACCGGGCTGGACCAATCCCTGCGTGTCAAGCTCCCGGTGCTGCGGGCGGACCTCACGGCGCTGGGCCTGGATGACGCCGCAATCGACGCCCTGCCGACTTGCCAGGCGCTTCCCCGGATCGACTCGCGCGCCGCGGCGCTGGGTGTTTCCTATGTGCTGGAAGGCGCGACCCTTGGCGGGCAGATTCTGCGGCGCCGGGTGGCTGAGCAGCTGGGGCTCGATGCTTCCAGCGGCGCGGCGTTTCTCAACGTTTATGGTGAGTTCACCGGCCGACGCTGGAAGGACTTCCTCCAATACCTGGACGACAGGAACCTTGGCCAAGCCCAAACGCTCGAAGTCACAAACGCTGCCAAGGCGACGTTTACCTATTTTGAACACTGGCTGGACAGCCAGGAGGTCCTGTTATGAACCCGGATAACCAAGAAGCCTTCGAAGAACTGCTGGCCAATTGCGCAGACGAACCGATTCGCTTCCCCGGGGCCATCCAGCCTCATGGCGTTCTGCTGATGCTGTCTGAGCCTGACTTTGTGATCCGCCAGGTCAGCGCCAACGTGCTGCAACTGATGGGCCACGACCCCGACCGGCTGCTGGGCAAGACCCTGGACGCCCTGTTCGGGCTGGAGCAGGCCGAAGCCATTCTTGTCGCCTGCCGTGCCGCTCCTGAAAGCGACAACGTGCCCGTGGCTATCGTCGTGAACCAGTTGCGCTTCGACGCCCTGGTGCATCGCCATCAAGGCGCCCTGATCGTCGAGCTGGAACAGCACCTGAGCGACTACCGCCCCGAAGGCGTCAGCGGCGAGGCCAACATGGGCCGCATGCTGCAACGCCTGCAAAGTGCGAAGACCCTTCAGGCCCTGTACGAAATCAGCGTGCGGGAAATCCAGGCGATGACCGGTTACGACCGCGTATTGATCTATCGCTTCGAAGAAGAAGGCCACGGCCAGGTGATCGCCGAAGCCAGCGCGCCGTCGATGGAGCTCTACAAAGGCCTGTTCTTCCCGGCCTCGGACATTCCCGAGCAGGCTCGCGAGCTGTACCGCACCAACTGGTTGCGCATCATCCCCCACGCCGACTATGCGCCGGTTCCTTTGGTCCCCGAGTTACGACCCGATACCGGGGCGCCCCTGGACCTGAGCTTCGCCACGCTGCGCAGCGTCTCGCCGATCCACCGCCAATACATGAAGAACATGGGTGTGCTGTCGTCCATGAGCATCTCGCTGATGGAGGGCGAGCGCTTGTGGGGGCTGATCAGTTGCGGCAACCGCGAGCCGCTGCTGGTCCCCCATGAAATGCGCATGGCCTGCCAGACCATCGGCCAAGTGCTGTCGTTGCAGATCAGTGCCATGGAAGCCCTGGAACTGACGCGCCAACGAGATGCCAAGCTTGCGAACCTGAAGGTGCTCGCCGCCGCCATGGCCGAGTCCACCCATAACGTGTTTGACGGCTTGTCCCACGAGCCGCAACGGCTGATGGGCCTGGCCGACGCCTGCGGCGTGGCGATTCTGGAGGACAACAAGCTGCACCGCCACGGCCAATGCCCGGAACCGGAGCAGATCCGCGAATTGCACAAATGGATCCTGGAAACCGACCAGCCGGTGTTCGCCCACCACAACCTGGGCAGCGTTTTCGCGCCGGCCCAGGCTTACCAGGAGGTGGCCAGCGGCGTACTGGCGATCCACCTGCCCAAGCCGGTGGAAAATGGCGTGCTGTGGTTCCGCCCCGAGGTGAAGCAAACCCTCCAGTGGAGCGGCGATCCGCAAAAGCCCCTGGACCTGGAGAACAGCGAGACCGGCCTGCGCCTGCGGCCCCGGACGTCTTTCGAAATCTGGAAAGTCGAAATGGCCGGCATCAGCACCAAATGGAGCCATGGCGACCTGTTCGCGGCCAATGACCTGCGGCGCTCGGCCCTGGAGAACGACCTGGCCCGCCAAGTCCACAAGGAGCGCCTGGCCGTGCAGGCTCGCGACGAACTGGTGGCGGTGGTCTCCCATGACCTGCGCAGCCCCATGACAGTCATTTCCATGCTCTGCGGCATGATGCAAAAGGCCTTCAGCTCCGATGGCTCCCACAGCTCCAAGCGCATTTCCTCGGCCATCGACACCATGCAACAAGCCACCAGCCGCATGAACGCGCTGCTGGAAGACTTGCTCGACACCTCGAAGATCGACGCCGGACGCTACACCATCAATCCCCAGCCGATCGCCGTCAGCCAGATCTTCGAAGACGCCTTCTCGCTGTTGTCGCCGCTGGCTATCGCCAAGGCCATCGACATGTCCTTCCAGGCCGAACCCGACCTGAAGATCAACGCCGATCCCGAGCGCCTGTTCCAGGTGCTGTCGAACCTGATCGGCAACGCCATCAAGTTCACGCCGCAGAAAGGCTGCGTGGGCATCAGCGCGATGTCGGTAGGCAATGAGATCGTGTTCAGTGTTCGCGACACCGGCGAAGGCATTACCGCAGAGCAGTTGCCTCACGTGTTCGACCGCTACTGGACAATCAAGGAAGGCAACCCGAACGGCACCGGCTTGGGGCTGTACATCTCCAAGGGGATTGTCCAGGCCCATGGCGGTAAACTGCACGCCGAAAGCCAGCCAGGCAAAGGCAGCGAGTTCACCTTTACCGTGCCAAAAATCGACTGAGCCGGGCATATCCCCTGACTAATTGGAAACCGAAGCCCAATGGCCTCACTGAACAAGCAGCAAAAACGCGCCAAGCGCGCCAAGGACAAAGCCAAGCAGATCCGCATGAGCGGACGTAAATCTATCCCGATGTATGGCGACCCCGCCTACGCCACCGCTCAACCGCCGGTGTATGTGCTGGAGCTGTTCGCCAAGCTGCGCGAAGCCGAGGCCGTCAGCCGTGCCGAACTGCTCGACACGCTGCTTTCCTCCCTGAGCGGGATGATCAGCGAACGTCCAGGCCTGCTCGACCTGAAAAATGCCGAAAACGAAAGCATGGCGGCCACCAACCTGGCCGCCGACATGCTGGTGGACTACCGCATGTGGGCCGACGACATGGACCGTGAAGCGGCGCAACGCTGGCTCAGCACCCCGGAGTTCATCAAGGACTTCAGCGAGGCGCTGGATCGGTATCGCCAGTCGATGGAAGAACCCGCCAGCGAATAAACCGGCCGGCTATTCGTCACCGTGGTATATCCCATTGACATATCCCTCCATTATCCTATGCTTCAACTGCATCCAATGGAGGACGGCACATGGAACAAACCACCCTTTTCATGAGCAACCGCAGCCAAGCGGTCCGGCTACCCAAGGCAGTGGCGATGCCAAGCGACGTAAAGCGTGTAGACGTGATCGCCATAGGCAGAACGCGCATTATCATGCCGGCTGGCGAAGCCTGGGATAGCTGGTTCGATGGCGATAACGCCACGGCAGACTTCATGGCAGAGCGTGAACAGCCTGCCGATCAGGAGCGTGAGTCTTTCTGATGATCAAGTTCATGCTCGATACCAACGTCTGTATTTTCACCATCAAGAACAAGCCCCAGATCGTCAGAGAAGCTTTCAATCGTCATCACGGCCAGCTCTGCATCAGCGCCGTCACACTGATGGAGTTGATCTACGGCGCAGAAAAGTCATCCGCCCCAGAGAAAAATCTCGGCGTCATCGAAGGGTTCTGTGCCCGACTTGAGGTTTTACCTTTCGGTTATGACGCCGCAGCCCATACCGGCATGATCCGGGCAGAGCTGGCAAAGATTGGCAGGCCAATCGGCCCCTACGACCAGATGATTGCCGGCCATGCCCGCTCCCTCGGGTTGATCGTAGTCACCAATAATCTGAAAGAATTCGAAAGAGTCCCCGGACTGCGCATCGAGGATTGGACAGGGATGTAACTTCGGTTGCCTGAAGTTAAAAAGCTCCATCAAAACTCCTGTTCAGGAAACAGCGGAACATTGGCTTCACAGCCCTGAAGTACAGGCGGATTTCGAAACAGCACGCGCCAGCTTCAGAGAGGTCCTCAAAATATTGTGGGATCTTGAGGACGCTCCCGAATAACCCGAAGTTACTTCTGATTGCGGTAACGCTCATCCGATTAACCCTTCCAACCCCTGTCCAAAGCTGGCACCATCGCGCCTTTTTTTACGCGACTCCCCCGGGATTTTTAGCGGTAGACACGGTTCAAACGGCCGTTCGGTTGTTGATGGCGCGACAGTCTGCTGCGGCGATGCGACAACCTGCCGCACATCACCGATTTACCCCCCGTAGCGCTGTTGGCGACCATTCGGACGCATGCTAGCTTGGCCGCCTCGCCACGGAAGGCAGCCAACAGCAAGGGAGCACACACCATGAGGACCGCACATGGCCCAGGCCACGCCCGCGCTTGAAATCCGCAACCTGCATAAACGCTACGGACAGTTAGAGGTGCTCAAAGGCGTCTCGCTGACCGCCCGCGACGGCGATGTGATCTCGATCCTGGGTTCCTCCGGTTCCGGCAAGTCGACATTCCTGCGTTGCATCAACCTGCTGGAAAACCCCAACCAGGGTGAAATCCTGGTGGCCGGCGAAGCGCTCAAGCTCAAGGCCGCGAAAAACGGCGAGTTGGTGGCCGCCGACGGCAAACAGATCAACCGCATGCGCAGTGAGATTGGTTTTGTGTTTCAAAACTTTAATCTCTGGCCGCACATGAGCATCCTCGACAACATCATCGAAGCCCCACGCCGGGTGCTCGGCCAGAGCAAGGCCGAGGCCATCGAAGTCGCCGAAGCCTTGTTGGCCAAGGTCGGCATTGCCGACAAGCGCCACGCCTACCCCGCCGAACTCTCCGGCGGCCAGCAACAGCGCGCCGCCATCGCCCGCACGCTGGCGATGCAACCCAAGGTGATTCTGTTCGACGAGCCGACCTCCGCCCTTGACCCGGAAATGGTCCAGGAAGTACTTAGTGTGATCCGCGCCCTGGCCGAAGAAGGCCGCACCATGCTGCTGGTGACCCACGAAATGGGTTTCGCCCGCCAGGTCTCCAGCGAAGTGGTGTTCCTTCATCAGGGCCTGGTCGAGGAGCAAGGATCGCCACAGCAGGTCTTCGAAAACCCGCTTTCGGCGCGCTGCAAACAATTCATGTCCAGCAACCGCTAACGGAGCAGTACATATGCAGATCTACAAGAAATTCCTTTTGGCCGCTGCCGCCAGCCTGGTGCTCTCGGCCAATGCCATGGCGGCCGAAAAGCTGAAGATGGGCATCGAAGCGGCCTACCCGCCGTTCAACAACAAGGACGCCAGCGGCCAGGTCGTGGGCTTCGACAAGGACATCGGCGACGCCCTGTGCGCCAAGATGAAAGTCGAGTGCGAAGTGGTCACCTCCGATTGGGACGGCATCATCCCGGCCTTGAACGCCAAGAAGTTCGACTTCCTGATCTCCTCGCTGTCGATCACCGAGGAACGCAAGCAGGCGGTGGACTTCACCGACCCGTACTACTCCAACAAGCTGCAGTTCATCGCGCCGAAAAACGTCGACTTCAAAACCGATAAGGACTCGCTCAAAGGCAAGGTCATCGGTGCACAACGGGCGACCCTGGCCGGCACCTGGCTGGAAGACGAACTGGGCAGCGACATCACCGCCAAGCTCTACGACACCCAGGAAAACGCCTACCTGGACCTGACCTCCGGACGCGTCGATGCGATCCTGGCAGACAAGTACGTCAACTATGACTGGCTGAAAACCGACGCCGGCCGCGCCTACGAATTCAAGGGCGACCCGGTGGTGGAAAGCGACAAGATCGGTATCGCCGTGCGCAAGGGTGACGATGAGCTGCGCAACAAGCTGAACGCCGCGCTCAAGGAAATCGTCGCCGACGGCACCTACAAGAAAATCAACGACAAGTACTTCCCGTTCAACATCTATTGATGCTGACGTGCCCGGCCGACGCTGCTGCACCGCAGCGCCGGCCCTTTGCAAAGCCTGCCGCGATATGAACACACACCCATGATGATCGACCTCTACGGATTCGGCCCGGCGCTCGCCGCCGGCGCGCTGATGACCGTCAAACTGGCACTCTCGGCCTTGTGCCTGGGGCTGGTGCTGGGCCTGCTCGGCGCCTTGGCCAAGACCTCACCGTACAAGCCGCTGCAATGGCTTGGCGGCACTTACTCGACACTGGTCCGCGGTATTCCGGAATTGCTCTGGGTGCTGCTGATCTACTTCGGCACCGTCAACCTGATGCGTGCACTGGGCGAGTACCTGGGCAATCCCGACCTGGCCCTCGACGCCTTCGCCGCCGGCGTCATCGCCCTGGGCCTGTGCTTTGGCGCCTATGCGACGGAAGTGTTTCGCGGGGCGATCCTGGCGATTCCCAAAGGGCACCGTGAAGCCGGCGTCGCCCTGGGCCTGTCGAAATGGCGGATCTTCACCCGGTTGATCATGCCGCAGATGTGGCGCATCGCCCTGCCGGGCCTGGGCAACCTGTTCATGATCCTGATGAAGGACACCGCGCTGGTCTCGGTGATCGGGCTGGAAGAAATCATGCGCCACGCACAGATCGGCGTGACCGTGTCCAAGCAGCCATTCACCTTCTACATGGTGGCCGCGCTCATGTACCTGGGCCTGACCGTACTCGCCATGACCGGCATGCACCTGCTGGAACGACGCGCCGCGCGCGGCTTTATCAGGAGCACCCAATGAACTGGGAAGTCATCATCAAGTGGCTGCCAAAACTGGCCCAGGGCGCGACGCTGACCCTGGAACTGGTGGCCATCGCCGTGATCGCCGGGCTGTTGCTGGCCATTCCGCTGGGGATCGCCCGCTCTTCACGCCTGTGGTACGTGCGGGCGTTACCCTACGCCTACATCTTCTTTTTCCGTGGCACGCCGTTATTGGTCCAGTTGTTCCTGGTGTATTACGGCCTGGCGCAGTTCGATGCCGTGCGCAGCAGCGCGTTGTGGCCGTACCTGCGCGATCCGTTCTGGTGCGCGACGGTGACCATGACCCTGCACACCGCCGCCTACATCGCCGAGATCCTGCGTGGCGCGATCCAGGCCATTCCGCGTGGCGAGATCGAAGCCGCACGGGCCCTGGGCATGTCGCGGCCCAAGGCGCTGTTCTACATCATGCTGCCCCGTGCCGCGCGCATCGGCCTGCCGGCCTACAGCAACGAAGTGATCCTGATGCTCAAGGCCAGCGCCCTGGCCAGCACCGTGACCCTGCTGGAACTCACCGGCATGGCCCGTACCATCATTGCCCGGACTTACCTGCCGGTGGAGATCTTCTTCGCGGCCGGCATGTTCTACCTGTTGATGGCGTTCCTGCTGGTGCAAGGCTTCAAGCAGCTGGAGCGCTGGTTACGCGTCGATGCCTGCCAAGGACGCTGACGGCGGCGTGCTGACGGGCGAAGCGCTGCTCGCCCGTTTCACGGCGCTGGATGGGTTTCTCACCGCACACCAGGCCTTGTGGAAACCGCGGCCGTTCACCCACCTGCAGCTCCCCTGGGAAACGTCTTACCCAGAGATGGCCCATTGGCTCCGCCAGCGCTCCTTGGAAGCCGCCGAACACGACCATCACCAGCCCTGGCTGATCGAGCACGCGCCGGCTCCCTTTGCGGAACTCGCGGCCGCTTCCCGCACCTTGAGTTCAGTTGCCCCCCTGCCCGCACGCACGCTGGACGCACCGACCCATCGCCTCAATGTCGAGGTACCCGGGCGTAAATGGCAGCAGATCGAAGCCTTCGCCAGCCGCCTGCGCTTTGCCAGCGAACCCAGCCATTGGCTGGACTGGTGCGCCGGCAAAGGCCATCTCGGCCGCCGCCTGCTGCACGGTGAGCAACGACTGACCTGCCTGGAATACGATCCCGCATTGGTCGAAAGCGGCCAACAGTTGAGCCAGCGTCACCACTTGCCCGTCACGCACCTGCGCCAAGACGTGCTGGCGGCAGACGCCGCCCGGGCGATCACCCCGGAACACACACCGGTGGCCCTGCATGCCTGCGGCGACCTGCATGTGCGCTTGCTCCACTTGGCCAGCGCGGCCGGGTGTGCGCAGCTGGCCATCGCCCCGTGTTGCTACAACCGCATCAGCGCCGAGCACTATCAGCCGCTGTCCGACGCAGCCAAGGGTTCCGCCCTACAGCTTTCTCTCGACGATCTCGGCCTGCCGTTGACCGAAACCGTGACCGCTGGCGCCCGGGTGCGACGGCAACGAGACCAGTCCATGGCCCGCCGCCTGGGCTTCGACCTGCTGCAACGGCAAATCCGAGGGTGCGACGACTACCTGCCAACCCCGTCCTTGCCCAGCGCCTGGCTGGAAAAATCCTTCGCCCAATACTGCATCGATCTGGCGGCCCTCAAAGACTTATCCACAGTCGGCACGCCCGATTGGGCCGCACTGGAAGCCGCGGGCCAGCAACGCCTGGCCGAAGTGCGCAACCTGGAACTGGTGCGTGGTCTTTTCCGACGCCCGCTGGAGCTTTGGCTGGTACTGGACCGGGCACTTTTCCTCACCCACAAAGGCTACACCGTGCGCCTCGGCACCTTCTGCGAAACACCCCTGACGCCGCGAAACCTGATGCTGCTGGCAGAGCGTCATTAATCCCTCGCAGCCTGTGGATAACTCTGTTGATGGAATCTGCCTGGATCCAACGGAACCGCGATTTGTTGACCGAATTCACTGTGTTCGTTTTTTGTTCACATGGATAAAAAACCATGAAAACAGCTATTTGCGACCCAATGAGAACGTGTTCACAAAATGGCAAGGTTCAAGCGGCTGCATCCATCCCGTTGTGCATAAGCATCTAAGCAAAACGACATAACCGCCGAATTCAGTGCTGCCTTACAGCACTCATTGCACCCGGCCTGGCGGTGCTATACAACAACCGAACGTATCCTGATTGACACCCTGCCGACACATTCAAGGATTGGTCGTGACGTTCATTTCCTACGCACAAAACTTCGAAGACATACGCCTGTGGCGCGCCCTTCAACAGGTGGAGAACGGCTTTTACCTCGACGTCGGCGCCAACCATCCGACCGATGACTCCGTTACCCGGGCTTTCTACGACCACGGCTGGCAGGGTATCAACATCGAACCGGTGCAGGCCTACTACGCCGCGCTCTGCCAGGAACGTCCCCGAGACATCAACCTGCAATGCGTGGCCGGCGACAACGCCGACAGCTTGACCTTCTACACCATCGCCGACACCGGGCTGTCCACCGTCGAACCCAACGTCGCCCAACAGCACCGCGACGCCGGCATGGACGTGCGCACCCAAACCGTCCAATCCCGCACCCTGGCCTCGATCTGCGAAGAGCATGTGCAGGAGCGACCCATCCACTTCTTGAAAATCGACGTGGAAGGCCACGAAGAAACCGTGCTGCGCGGCATGGATTTCAGCCGCTGGCGCCCCTGGATCATCCTCATCGAAACCCCATGGGCCCGCGACCAGGCCTGGGAAGCTCTGGTGACCGGCGCCGGCTACCAGTCCATCCTGTTCGACGGCATCAACACCTACTACCTCGCCGAAGAACACCTGGCGCTCAAGCCCGCCTTCGACATCCCACCCTGCAACCTCGACGGCTTCCAACTGCGCAAAGGCCACCCCTTCAGCCACCCCCTCGACGACACCGACGCCCAACTGAGCGCCGCCCTGCGACGCGCCGAGCAGGCCGAAGCCCAACTCCACGCCATCCAAAACAGCCGTACCTGGCGCGCCTTGCAGAAACTGCGCAACGTGCTGCACCGCACCTGAGCCAACCTCGCGCAAAAATAGTCAGAATTCAGGGGTTTACAGAACGCGCCCAACCGCTATAATCGTCGCCCACACGCCGGTATAGCTCAGTTGGTAGAGCAACTGACTTGTAATCAGTAGGTCCCGGGTTCGATTCCTGGTGCCGGCACCATACAAGGTTCCATAGAAAGCTTTCAAAATCTCTGGAACCCCCGAAAAACCCGCCTTCTGGCGGGTTTTTTCGTTTTGGCGTTCCATCGATTTCCGTCAGAAACTGGTGGATTCCAACCGTTTTAAGGGTAGAGTTTGGGGTACAGGTCACTTCGATAAAAGGGAGTACCCTTATGTCGCGCACCACAGCCCCGCTCTCCGACGCAGCTTGCCGCTTGGCAAAACCTACAGACCGCGCCTACAAGCTTTTCGATGGCGATGGCCTCTATCTCCTAGTCCAACCCAATGGCCGCAAAGGCTGGCGGCTCCGTTACGTCAAACCTGACGGCCGGGAAGGACTGACCTCGTTCGGCAACTACCCCGTCATTGGCCTCGCCGATGCACGCCGCAAGCGCTTGGAAGTCAAGCGAATGCTGGCGGAAGGCGTTGATCCTATAGAGACCAAGCACCAAGCAAAGGCGGAAGCCGTAATCAAAGGCAGAACCTTTGAAAGCGTTGCGCTCGACTGGCACAAGGAAATGTCGGCCAAGTGGGCACCAGGCCATTCCAAGACAGTAATGAGCCGCCTCAAAACCCACGTATTTCCGCTGATCGGCGCACGCGCCATTATTGATCTTGATACCCATGACCTTATGCAGCCTTTGGAAGCGATCAAGAAGCGCGGAACGATCGACGTTGCTTTAAGGGTACAAAACTACCTGCAGAGCATCATGCGCGAGGCAAAGCGCCTCCGGCTTATCACCGTAAACCCTGCTTACGATCTCGAAGGCTCGATCAAAGCCCCGCGGGTGATCCATCGCCCCGCTCTTCCCTTATCGCGACTGCCGGAACTACAGGAGCGGATCGATACCTATAAAGGCCGGGCACTTACCCGTCTGACGGTGATGCTGTCGCTGCATGTGTTTGTACGATCCAGCGAGCTGCGTTTCGCCCGCTGGAGCGAGTTCGACCTCAAGCGCGGTACCTGGGAGATACCGGACACTCGACCCGCGTTGGAGGGAGTACCCTTTTCCACAAGGGGTACGAAGATGGCTGGGGATATCCATCTTGTACCCTTATCGCCGCAAGCGGTGGCTCTACTCGAACAAATCCATGCGCTCACAGGTAACTTCGCATTGGTCTTCGCAGGTGATGCCAACCCCCGGAAACCCATGTCCGAAAACACAGTGAACAACGCGCTACGGACGATGGGATACGACACCAAAACTGATATCTGCGGACATGGGTTTCGTTCGATGGCCTGCAGCGCACTGATCGAGTCAGGATTGTGGTCGGAGACAGCCATTGAACGGCAGATGAGCCACAAGGAGCGCAACAACGTCCGCGCCGCTTACATCCACAAGGCCGAGTTCATTGAGGAGCGCCGGCTGATCATGAACTGGTGGAGCCGGTACTTGGAGGCCAACCGGCAGGAGCATGTCACTCCACACGAATTCGCGAACCAGACCGGAGCGAACGTCACTCGCCTAAAAGCAAAACGTGGCGCAACCGAGTAAGCGCTCGGTCTTCATATCTCAGTGATCCGCTTGTCTACGCGGGTCCATCCAAACAGGGCTGCAAAGCCGCCCTGCTTGGATGGACCTCACTTAAAAAATCTAAAGCCCCCACAACTGTCTGTGGAAAACCACTGATTTCCACCGGTGGATAATTTCATCCACAGCCGCATAACTCCCGAAAATTCGAGCCTTGACCCGAATTATCCACAGGCGTAGAAAAGATCGGGCAAGCGCTGTCGTTGACAGCAACCCAGGTAGCCAGAACCTTTAAGGCTACGCCACACCGTGGTGGTTCTCCCAAAGTGCGATTAGCGTCCGGCAGCTCGCACGGTCACAACGATGTGATGGATGCCTACTTTTATCAGTGTGCCCACTGCGGCAACTCATACCCTTTCATAGCTGCCCTGCAGCAACCTATCCGCTTGGCCATTTCCGTGCGCCAACCTGCGCCCGTCTCTTTCTCCCGGAAAGAGACGGGCGCTCCTACCGCTGCTGCAGCCCAACTCGTACAAGGCTTTGCGGCATTCCCCCTCGTGATAATCGGCGTGACAAACACCGAATTCACCAGCAACAGCGATGCAGATGATGGTGCCGCAGCCCAAGGAATGGACTGCACCTGACTGACAGTCAGGCATGCCCCGGTCATCGCATCCCTGCCTTCACCTGACTCAGGATCTCGCGGCACCGGTTTCGTCAGCCAGTGCAGCCTCCACCCG
>Ga0209281_1000716_pt1 | contig 33058 bp, 28 predicted proteins | sample MedtruBG_FD_187514 | JGI IMG/M metagenome (GOLD analysis project Ga0209281, IMG submission 187514) | Root nodule microbial communities of legume samples collected from California, USA - Medicago truncatula BG (SPAdes) (version 2) | ecosystem: Host-associated > Plants > Roots > Nodule | place... | reverse complement strand
TTTTTATTTTTTTATGATTAATTTTTTAATAGCCTCTGTTTTCTAAATATCGAATTACCGTTATAAAAATTTATGCGCTTGCACTAATTGCTGTTGTATAAATCTTCTCTAACAAATTAAGTGCTCCTTTATATCCGATATAAGTTCTTGCTAATACAACTTCATAAGATGCTGGAAACCCTACCTCGATGATTGCTCCCTTTAATTCTTTAGCTGTATCTCTTTCCCATGTAGTTCCAAATATAATAGGCGGCTTATGCCCAAAATCTGTTTGTTTCAATAATTGACCTATTACATATCCATCCTCAGCAAAATCAACATCAGCTGATACATCTTCTGCTAATTTACTATACTCACCAGCAATTGCTCTTCTATACTGCTCCGGCGGATTTTCTGTGATTATTTGTCTAGCAGGAATTAATCCCAGCTGATTTACCAAAAACTTGTTTAATGCTAAGTTATATGCACTATCCCCCACTACAGCATATTTAGCTGGTAATCCCCACCAATATTCTGCATAGAAGTCTGCGAAGTGTTCTAAATAATAATAGTAATTTTTCTCCTCTTCTTTTATAAATTCTTCACTTTTCTGCTTATCAATTCCAGCAAAATCCACTACCTTCCGTAAGAATTCACTTGTCTCTTTCGCTCCAATAGGTACAGTCGGAATATGTAGGAATGGTTGTCCATACTTACTCTTTAGATGTTTTGCTGTATCTAATCCAAGCCAAGGGGATAAAACCAAATTAAATTGTGCCTTAGGGATATCCTTCCATTCACTTACACCTTTTGATTCTGGTCCAAATAAAATATTAACTTTGAGTCCCGCACCTTCTAATACACGTTTTATTTCCGTAAGATCTCCACGCCAAAAAGTATTTTGATAAGGTAAAAGTGACCATACATTGATTAATCCCTCTTCTTTTTCTCCACTATACTCTCCTACATATTGATCTATAATTGCTTTTGTAACCAATTCATGCCCAACAAAATTATTTCCTTTAAATCCACCAGTCTCAGCATATACTATTGGTGCGCCTTTTTTTTGAAATTCTCCGACAACTGCACCTACATCATCACCAACAATTTCACCTATACATCCAGTAAGAACTACAAATAATTCTGCCTCCATTATCTTTAATGATGATTTAATCAATTCTCTAAGACGATTTTCTCCACCAAATACAACTTCATTTTCACCAGCATTAGAACTTGGTGATACCGCTCCTCCACTATATCCTCCACCTTGGAAGCCATTATAAAATGCAAGACCTGTATATTGCTTATCTGCACAGCCCGGCCCACAGTTTACAATTGGCATTGCTCCTGGTATAGAGGACACACTATATAATGCCCCTATTGCACACCCATAACGTACTTGATTTATAGAATTAGTTTGATTAATATTTATTTCTTTGTTAATTTCCATAATATTCTCCTTCTGAAAACTTCACTATATTATTTTTTCATTTAATATCTCTGGTTCTTTTGCAAGTATATAAGGATCTTCTTGATCAAGCCACCATTTTGTATAAGGCAATTTAACATGCTCTTTAAGGTCTTGATGAAATTTTTTATGTGCAAGAACGTCTAATACGGCTTCTCCTAAATTAATCATTCCATCATATCCTATAGCAAGATGTTCATCTCCAAGGGGAGCTGCTGGTATTCCTAATCTAGATGCTAATGGTGCAAGCCCATTATGCCTTATTAATATAAAATCTGGGTTTGTCTTTTTTAATAATCCATAAAATTGATATTGCTGTCTATTACTTACACTAAATGAAGGTACATCATCATAATTATCTATCAAAAATTTAAGAGAATCCTGTTTTGGATCTCCACTATCATAAACTGGGTCATGGTGGAAAACTAATGATCCGTTTACTTCAACTCCAAGCTCTCTTAATACAGTAATTAAACCATGAGCATAAGCCGAGCCAGTTGCAACATATCCTTTAATACCTTTAAGCTTTTTTCTAAGCTCTTCTAATTTTGGTTTTATTCTTTCATGTTCTTTTTTAATAAATGCTTCTGCAAGCTCTTCTCTATTTGTAACTCTTCCTATTTCACGAAGCCATGCATCAGTTCCTGCAAAGCCATAAGGTTGAGGAGCCTTGATTTCTGGCACTCCAAATTCTTGTTCTAAGGCAGCTGCCATATAAGATGATAAAGTATAACAGAAACCTACTGTTGCTGCTGCTTCTGAAAGCTGTGCAAGATCTTCTACTGTTGCTAAATCTACAACATAGTTTACCCTTAGCCCTAACTCACCAAGCATTGGTGTAAATACATCTGATCCCCAAAGATTTATAACATTGATCAAATCTTCTTGCTTTTTCGGATTCTTACGAACAATCTTTCTTAAAATCCCATGTTGAGTGGCATCAAAACCTGTGCTCCAGTGCTTTGATCTAAATCCTTCACAAGCAAGTGGAATTACAGGTATTCCTATTTCTTTTTCAGCTTCACTTGCCACACTTTCCATATCCTCACCAATAATTCCTGTAGCACAAGATGTACTTAAAAAGATAGCCTTAGGACTATATCTTTCGAACGCATCTTTAATAGATTGCTTGAGTTTTTTGACTCCTCCAAATACCATGTCACTTTCATCTAAATTAGTACAAATAATTCTTATGTTTTCAACAGGCAGATTTCTAAGTGCAAGTCCATTACGATATATTGAATTATACGGTACTTGTCCAACACCACAACCAATAGGCGAATGCTGAATAAGTACTGCATCTCTTACATTTCCTGCTTGACATTCAACCATTTGTTCACTACATACTGATCCTTGAGTAAATGGACCTTTTACCTCGCAAAGTCTGCATTGTTTCCCTTTACCTTCACATCCTCTTCTTTCATATGATGACTGCCTTGATAATTCGGATGCTTTTCCATCCCACGCTATAATAGTTCCAAGCCTTTGTTCACGACTTTCAACCTCCGGAATATCCAGATTGATTTTTTTTTGTGCCATTTGTTTCATACCTCCTGAAATTTTATTTTAAAAGTAATAAAACTGAGTTTCTTATATTCTAACGTATAAATTAAGAAACTCAGTCTCTAGTTTTCTAGTCAACTTTATTAAAAAATTATCATAATCAAGTTTTATCCCATTTAAAATATAAAGTCAAAATCTTGTCCTTATATATTTTCTTTCCATTGTTCATCAATTCACTTATATTACTTAATCATCAAACAATGTTGTACTTAGATATCTATCCCCTCTATCAGGAAAAACAACAACTATATTCCCACTATCTATTTCCTCAGATAATTTTAATGCTGCCGCAAGTATTGCTCCAGATGATGATCCAACTATTAAACCTTCTTTTTTAGCTAGTAACTTTACATTCTTAAAAGCTTCATCATCATTAACCTTTATAACTTTATCAACTAAAGATATATCCATTGTTTTAGGAACAAAATCATTCCCTATCCCCTCTATTTTGTAGCTCTTATGCTCTCCACCTACCATAGTTGAACCTTCAGGATCCGCTAACACTCCCTTGATATTTTTATCCTTTTCCTTTAGATACTTAACAATTCCTGTAAAAGTCCCTCCACTTCCTGCTCCTGCAACAAAATAATTTATATTCCCCTCTAAAGCTTTATATATTTCAGGACCTGTTGTTTCATAATGAGCTAAAGGATTGTCTCCATTTTCAAATTGCCCTAAACTTACACTACTAGGAATCTCTTTTAACAATTCTTCTGCTTTATTTATTGCTCCAAGCATACCTTCCTCATCGGGTGTATTAATAATTTTTGCTCCTAAAGCCTTCATAAGCTTTTGCTTTTCTATTGAGAATTTGGTCGGTACTACAAAGATTATATTATAACCTCTATTTATTGCAGCAAGTGCTATCCCAAGGCCAGTATTTCCTGCAGTTGCGTCAACTATTGTATATCCTTCTTTTAAAATCCCCTTTTTTTCAGCACCCTCAATCATTGCTACTCCAATCCTATCTTTCACACTTCCTCCTGGGTTGAAGCACTCTAGTTTAGCAAATATATTAACATTTCCATTCGCACTGATATGAGTGAGTCTTATTAATGGTGTATTTCCTATAAGTTCTTTTACATCACTTACGTAATTCATACTGAACTCTCCTTAAATGCATTGTTTATATCCTCGATTAGATCATCAATATTTTCTATTCCTACTGATAACCTTACTAAATTATCAACAATTCCAACTTCCTGTCTTATTTTATATGGAATTGCAGCATGAGTCATGCTAGCCGGATGGCATATTAAGGATTCAACTCCACCTAGACTTTCTCCTAAAGTTACTAGTTTTAATGAACTTAAAAAATTTTTATAATCAATTTTTTCATTTATAACAAAAGATAATACTCCCCCAAACCCCGATGCTTGTTTCTTATGAATTTCATATCCTTTTGAATTCTTTATTCCTGGATAATAAATTTTTTCAACATATTCACTTTCTGACAAAAATTGTGCTATCTTTTCTGCATTTTCATTGTGTCTATCTAATCTAACACCTAAAGTCTTTATGCCTTGAAGCAATATAAATGAATCAAATGGTCCAAGTACTCCTCCAGTTGAATTTTGTATAAAATGCAACCTGTCCCAAAGCTCCTCATTATTTACAGCTATTAATCCAGCTACTACATTGCTATGACCTCCTAAATACTTAGTAGCACTATGAACAACAATGTCAGCACCAAACTCTAACGGTCTTTGTAAATATGGTGACATAAATGTATTATCAACAACGGTAAGAGCACCATATTCTTTTGCAAGTTTGCTAACTTCTTCAATATCAGTAATATCCATAAGTGGATTTGTTGGCGTTTCAATAAAAACGGCCTTGATACTTGCGCTATCCTTACCACTTTCTAGAATTCTTTTTACATCATTTAATCTAGAAAAATCAACTATTTCATAATGAAGATTAAAATTCTTAAATACTTTATCAATTACTCTAAAGGTTCCTCCATAAAGATTACTTGGAATTACTACCTTATCACCACTATGAAATAAAGATAATATTGCCGTAATAGCAGCCATTCCGCTGCTAAATGCAAGTCCACCGCTTCCACTTTCCAACAAAGCAATAGTTTTTTCTAAGGCCTCTCTTGTTGGATTTCCTGTTCTTGAATATTCATATCCTTTAGTTTTACCTAATTGCTCTTGCTTATATGTGGAAGTTTGATATATAGGAACATTTACTGATCCTGTTGTTTCATCTCCATCAATAGCTCCATGAACTAATAATGATTCTATCTTCATTTTTCTTTCCTCCTTAATGTTGCACTATCCTTTATTTTTTATATATTAAATTTTTCTATAATTCTAAATATTAATTACTATATATTACTCACATTATTCTTATTTGTTTACTATGTTTTAGAGTAAACAAATATTAATATTTCTTCTCTCGATGTAGTTCTTTTTTATGAAGATTTATCAATCTTTCTATTTAATCCTAATAACTAATCCTTTAACCATGCGAGAAAGTTTCAACCACTTCTTTGTCATATAATTGTCCATGTATATCTTGATTTTTTCCTGGCACTCCACAAGCATCAGCTCTACAATGTTTGCAATGTCTAAATACATCAAGATATTCACCGGCTTCCCCTCTACATTGGTCAAGCATGATGCATGATGGTGCCTCAAGATGAGAAAGTTCATTTTGCGGTATTAAAGGAATTATATTTAATATCGATGCACCTAATTCCTTAGTAACTTTTGCTATTTCCTTAATATGCTTATCATTAATTCCTGGAATTAAGACACTGTTTATTTTTACTATAACTCCTAGTTCACTAATCTTTTTAATCCCCTTAAGTTGTGCATCAATTAATTTCTTTGCACCTTCTTCTCCTTCTAGTCTTTTACCATCTCTATCAATTACAAATGAACAGATATCCTTTTGAATCTTTGGATCAATGGCATTAACTGTAACAGTAATTGTTTCAACTCCAGCTTCAACGATTTTTTCTGCCTTTTCTGCTAATCTTAGCCCATTGGTACTTAAGCAGTTAATAAGATGTGGGAACTCCTTTTTTACTAATCTAAAGGTTTCAAGTGCATGATCAGTAGCAAGAGTATCTCCTGGTCCCGCAATGCCTACAACACTAATTTCTGGGCACAAGCTTAGTGCTTTTTTAACTGTATTTACCGCTTCTTCAGGTGTAAGCAAAAGAGAACTCACACCTGGACGTACTTCTGATTTATTGAATCCCCTTCTACAAAACTTACATTGTATGTTACATGAAGGACTCACTGGTAAGTGTATCCTCCCATATTTAAAATGTGCTTCTCCACCTAAGCATGGATGAGTCTTCGCAAGGTGATCAAAATTCCCCATATAATTCACTTCCTTTACATTAACTTTGAGCAAAACTAACTTGCTATACAAAGTTTAATTAATTTGTATTCTAGTTCTATTAAATTATTTAAATATTATATAATCATTTGTGTTCCACTTCTAACTCCATCATTCTTAATATAAATCTAAAATATTAACTTTTGAATTTAAAACTTTTTTTAGTATATCCTCTATAAAATAAGGAGCCTCAATTCCTTTTATTCCTTTAGCCTCAACTTGAGCTAAAGCGCCTTGTCCAATTCTTGCTACGAAAACTGCCTTACAATCTGATATTAATTCAATAGATTGACTTAAAGCATCTTCGGTATGTTGAAATTCCTGACATGACGGCTCATTAAATCGTGTTCCAACATACTTATAGTCTTTATCATCTACTTCAACAATCAAAAATTGTTTTGTTCTTCCAAAATGTTGATTTACAACTTTTCCATCGCTACTTGCAAATGCTATCTTATATGACATGCTTTTCTCCCCTTTTAGAATGCTGGAACTACAGCTGTACCATATTTTTCTTTAATAAAGTTTTTAACATCATCAGTTGTTAAAGCAGCTATAAGCGCTTTGATTTCCTTTCTATCTTTATCTCCTTTTCTAACTGTAATTATATTTGCATAAGGAGAGTCTCCACTTTCTCTAATAATAGCAGTACTCGGATCAATTTTAGCATCTAAAATAATATTAGTATTTATAACTGCTCCAGCTAAATCCCCAAGAGATCTTGGTAATTGAGCTGAATCTGCTTCTACAAATTGAAGATGTTTAGGATTTTCTGCTATATCATTTGGTGTTGCAGAATAATTTGTTAATCCGCTTTTTAACTTAATAAGTCCATTTTTTTCAAGAAGAACTAACGCTCTATATTCATTTGAAGGATTATTAGGTATACCTATCTTGTCCCCATCTTTCAAATCATTTATAGATTTTATTTTATTTGAATACAATCCTATAGGTTCAACGTGAATTTTTCCTGCAACTTCAAAGTTATATCCTTTTTCTTTTGATATAGATTCTAAATAAGGAACATGTTGAAAGTAATTTGCATCAATTTGTTTCTCATCTAAAGCTGGATTTAACTGGCCTTCATCATCAAGAGTTACTATATCTAAATTAATACCTTGTTCCTTTAATTTTGGTTTAATATGCTCTAATATCTCAGCATGTGGAGTTAATGCTGCACCTACTTTCAGAGTTACTTCGCTCTTTTCAGTTGTAGCTGGTGCACTTGTAGCCTTGCTTGTATCCTCTTTACTAGCTGAGCAGCCAGCAAATACTCCTACTAAAAGTAATCCGCTTGTAATTATTGATAATAATCTTTTTTTCATTTTATTTTCCTCCATATTCATTTATCTTGATATACCCTCCCCAATCCCCTTAAAACCCTCATTCTTCCTATAAATTGTTATCTTGTTAACTTTTTTTCTTTTTAAGTTGTAAAGAAGTTTTACTTAAAAATGTATTTATTCTTTAAAGGTTTTATTGAAACCTTTTTAAAAAGTTTTCTTTAAAACATGGCTTAAAGGAACATTTATAACAAAATTGAATCTATCTAATATTAAGTCAATTTATTTTATTCGAACTTAAATCTCTTTCTATTAATTGATCTTGCGATAAAATCTCCAATAAGCTGTATGGCTTGTACAATGATTACTAAAATAACTACTGTCCCTATGAGTACATCTGTACGAAATCTTTGGTAACCAAATCTTATAGCTAAACTTCCAAGCCCTCCTGCACCAATTGCGCCAGCTATAGCTGTAAATCCTATTATTCCTATTATTGCTATAGTTATTCCTCTTACAATTGAAGGAAGCGCTTCTGGAAGAAGCACTTTTTTTATTATCTCAAGAGGAGCCGCTCCCATTGATTCTGCCGCCTCTATCTTTCCAAACTCAACTTCTTTTAAGCTATTTTCAATTATTCTTGCAAGAAATGGTGCTGATCCTATTGAAATAGAAATTATAGCAGCATTTGCGCCTAATGTTGTTCCAACTATTAGTTTTGCAAGTGGTAATAAAATAATTACAAGTATCATTTCCGGCATTGACCTTATTACATTAATTATAAAGCCAACTATTTTATTTACTTTCAGCAAAGGAAATATGCCTCCTTTATCACTAACAACTAGTAAAACTCCAATGGGCACACCAAGTAAAAAAGCTATTATTGATGAAATAAACACCATATATAAAGTCTCCTTTGTACCAGTTAAAAGCAATGCAGCTAAATCATTACTCATATTCCTTCACCTCCAGAATAATTTCTATTTCTTTGAAATCCATTTGTAATCTTAATAAAATTCTTTAAAGTATCACTTTTAGGATTTAAAAATAAATTTTCTGTACTTCCGTCTTCAACAATATGTCCATCTTCTAAAACCACCATATTATTTGTACAATATCTTAGTACATCTAATTCATGAGTTATTATTACTATTGTTAGGTTTAATCTCTTATTTATATTTTTTAAAAGTTCTAAGATAGAAAATGTTGTTTGTGGATCCAAAGCAGAAGTTGCTTCATCACTTAATAATACATCAGGCTCATTAGCTAACGCTCTAGCAATGCCTACTCTCTGCTTTTGCCCGCCACTTAACTGCAATGGGTATGAATCTCTTTTTTCTGATAACTCTACCAAGTCTAATATCTCTTCAACCCTGCTTTTTATCTTTTCCTTTTTATACCCTGAGATTTCTAATGGGAAAGCAATATTCTCATAAACAGTTCTTGAATCAAATAAATTAAATTGTTGAAATATCATTCCTATTTTCTTTCTAGCATTTCTTAGTTCTTTTCGATTTAACTTAGTTATTTCATTTTCTCCAACAACTATGTTCCCTGAATCAGGTTTTTCTAGTCCATTTAAACATCTAATTAACGTAGATTTTCCTGCACCGCTAAAACCTATTATTCCAAAAATGTCGCCATTCTCAACACTTAAATTTATGTTCTTTAATACTTCTACCTTTCCAGTTGGAGTATTAAATGTTTTGCTTACATTCTTAACAGTTATCATAAAATTGCCTCCCCATTATCCCCTTAGCCTAATCCATCAAACCATATTCTATTAAAATTTCTTCTAATCTTTCCTGAGTCATTGGATTTGGAATTACATACAATTCATTTTCTTCTATCTTTCTTGCTAATTCTCTATATTCATCAGCTTGTCCATCTTCTGGATCAAATTCTATTACAGTCTTCTTTCTTATCTCAGCTCTTTGAACCACATTATTTCTTGGTACAAAGTGAATCAATTGAGTTCCAAGTTCTTTTGCGAAGGCTGTTAAAAGATCAAGCTCTCTATCTACATTTCTGCTGTTACATATTATTCCACCTAGTCTAACTCCACCTTTTAAGGCATATTTTTGAATTCCCTTTGATATATTGTTTGCTGCATATAATGCCATCATTTCCCCACTTGCAACTATATAGATTTCTTTTGCCTTACCTTCTCTTATAGGCATTGCAAAGCCTCCGCAAACAACATCACCAAGAACATCATAAAATACATAATCTAACTCTTCGGTATATGCCCCTAATCTTTCAAGCATTCCAATAGAAGTTATTATACCTCTTCCTGCACAGCCAACACCTGGTTCTGGTCCCCCAGATTCAACACATTTTATTCCTTTAAATCCATTTTTCATTATAGATTCTAATTCAATGTCTTCTCCTTCTTCTCTCAAAGTGTCTAAAACAGTCTTTTGTGCTAGTCCCCCCAATAATAATCTTGTAGAATCTGCTTTAGGATCGCAACCAACTACCATTATGTTTTTCCCAAGTTCAGCAAGTCCTGCTGTTAAATTTTGTGTAGTTGTTGATTTCCCGATTCCTCCTTTTCCATAGATTGCTACTTGTCTTAAAATTTTTTCTGCCATTTTTATATTCTCCTTTTTTATATAATAAAACTTTAATATTTAGCATATGAAACTATACTCATGAATCAAGTCCCATTGATTTAATCATCATTTTATTTTTCATATACCTAAAGCTTTTAACTAGATTTATTTTAATGCCTCTCTAAATGCTTGCTTTAAATCGTTTATCAAATCATCAGCATCTTCAAGTCCTATTGAAAGCCTTATTGTTTCTTCTGATATCTTTGCTAATTTTAACTGTTCCTCTGTTAATTCCCCATGTGTTGTTTTTGCAACATTTATAATTAAAGATCTAGCATCTCCAACGTTAGCTTGATAGCTAAATAGTTTTACCGAATTTATTAGCTTGTTAATTTGGTCAGAGCTTCCATTAAATCCAAATGTAAATGTAGATCCTGCTCCTTTAGAAAAATATTTATCTGCTAACGATTTATAGGGGCTTGTTTCAATAGTTGGATAGCTTATCCAACTTACTCCTTCTTCATTCTTTAAATAATCTATTATTTTTTGTGTATTGCTAACTTGTTTTTGAACTCTTTCTGATAATGTTTCTAGACCTAGCAATATTAAGTAAGCATCAAAAGGACTTAGCACTGCTCCAAAATACGTTAAATAATCTAATCTTACTTTTCCTGCAAATGCACTTTCTTTAAATACATCAGTATAACTTCTTTCATTCCCATTCAAATCTTTTAAAGTGAAATATGGTTCTGAAAACTGAGGAAATTTACCATTTGCCCAATTGAACTTACCGCTATCGACAATTACTCCAGCAATAACATTTCCATGTCCACTTAAAGCTTTCGTAGCAGAATAAATTACTATATCTGCTCCATGTTTAATTGGATTAAATAGATATGGAGTCGCAAAAGTATTATCAACAATTAGTGGTATATTGTTTTCATGAGCAACCTTAGCTATTTCTTCTATATCAGATAAAATTGCATTGGGATTACTAATAGTTTCAATGAATATTGCTTTTGTATCTTCCTTTATAGCTTTTTTAAACTCCTCAGCTCCACCATCGTTATCGATACTGTCAATTTGAATTCCAAACCTTGGATATAGCTTTTTTAAAGCATCAACAGTTCCGCCATATAATTGATGAGTTGTTAAAATTCTTCCTCCACCTTCTGCTACAGCTAATAATGCGTAAGTTATAGCCGCCATTCCAGATGCAACTGCTACGGCTGCAACTCCACCATCTAAAGTAGCTATTCTATTTTCCAATACACTTACTGTTGGATTACTTAATCTGCTGTAAATATACCCCTCCTCAGAAAGACTAGCTAATCTTTCAAACCTTTCTGCTTCGCCTACTTCAAATGATGCGGTTGCATATATTGGCACTGAAACTGAATAATTGTGATCTTTAGGAGTATATCCTCCCCTAACTTTAATTGTGTCAAAATTATAATTTCCCATCTAACATACCTCCAATTTACTCTTCTCTCTATTATTCTTTATTTAACATACAGTATTCTTATAAAAACACTCATATTTATAACTTCTAAAATTCTCTAATACTCTTTAATTTTTAACACCTAATAAATTGTGATTCTTTGTGAATCATCTATTTAGCTATAAATATTTATCTAGGTATATATTTAAATACTTAACTATGTGAATATATTACTAATTGCATATTTACATATAAAACTATATAAGTAATTAAATACTTATATATCAATATACTTAAGTATTTACCTATTAAAATAGATAAATATTTTAATATACAACTCCTATCTATAAGTGTTTAATACTCTATCATATATATCTTCAATTGCTCTAAGCCCACCATTATATCCCGCATAACCACAATTTAATACAAGTCTATAAGTTACTGGCACACTAGTGATGAGCAAATCTGCATTTAATTTTGTCGCTAAATCTCTATCCCAGCCGCTTCCAAGTATTAAAGCTCTGCCTTCTTGAAAATCTTTCTCTTTTTCCTTTTCTATTTCCAATTGAACTGCTCCAGCATCTACATTAAATTCAACTTCTGCTGACCTATATTCAGATATATTTTCAAATTCTTTTATTATTGATTCCTTATATTGCTCTGGAGTATCATCAATAATAAATTGCTTACCAGGAAGTATTCCAAGTTCATTTAATAAGAATTTAGAAAATCCTAAGGAATATGATGAATCCAAAATACTGTAGAATCTTCTAGGTAATCCATATCTAAACTCAAGCATAAAATCTGCAGTTTTTTCTATATGAAAATAAAATTTTTCTTCTTCTTTCTTTATAAAATCCTCGACCTTGTTCTTATCTAAATGCCCAAATTCACCAACTTGCCTTAAAAATTTTGATGTAGCAATTGCTCCTATTGGCAAGTATTGAAAATGTACATATGGTGTTTTATATTTATCTTTTAAATGTTCTGCAATATTTAAGCCTACCCATGAGCTTGCAACTATATTAAACTCTGCATTAGGTATTGTCTTCCATTCTTCAATACCATTAGACTCATTTCCAAAAAGTATATTTACTTCTAAGCCAATACCTTCAAGAACTCTCTTTATTTCTTCTAAATTTCCACTCCAATATGGATCTTGGTAAGGTACTGTTGCAAATACATTTACAAGTCCCTTTTTTACCCCATTGTTGTTTTTAAATTTATCTACATATTGATCAATTATTGCATTAACAACTTCACTATGGCTTACATAGTTGTTACTTTTAAATCCGCCTGTCTCTACATATACAATAGGTTTATCTTTTTCTTGATACTTGGATGTTACGCTTCCTACATCGTCCCCAACAATATCTGATGTGCAGCCAGTAAGTACCACATACAAATCAGCATCTATTACTTGGAAGGCTCCATTAATAACATCTTTAAGTTTTCGTTCCCCGCCAAACACCACATCAGCTTCTGTAGCATTAGTACATGGAATTGTATTACCTCCAGCATAGCCTTCACCTTGTCCTATTAAAGAACTGATTTTATTACTGCATCCTGGCCCAGAATGTAGTATAGGAACTCCTCGTTTTATAGCTATTACTGTTTGCTGTGCTCCTAAAGCACATGAAAATCTAGGTTGTTCAATAATTTTCGACACTAGTATTACCTCCTAAGAAAGTAAATGGATCTTGATCTAGCCACCATTTTGTATATGGCATTGTGCTATGCTTAGCCAAGTTACTTACAAATTCTTTATTATCAATTGTTTCTACTATTCTTGACGCATAATTTAAAACTCCTTGATATCCAAACCCAAACTGTTCATCTCCAATTAACAAAGTTGGTATACCAAGTTTAGCTCCCCACATAGTCATTCCACCATGTCTTGCAATCATTAAATCTGGTCTAACTCTATTTAAAATATTTACAAGTTCATAGGCTTGTTTATTACAAACGTTATAATGTTTAATATCTCCATAAATATTTACAGCTTGTGCTAAAGCATCTGAATCCTTATTTTTATTATCATATAATGGATCATGATGAAATATTGCTGCTCCTTGAACATTTAACCCAAGCTCTCTAAGCATTGCTATTATTGCGTGGCCATGAGCTGCTCCTGCCGTTACATAAGCTGTCTTTCCTTTTAGCTTTTTTCTATATTCTTCAAGCTTCGGAAGAACTCTTTCATGTTCTTCTTTTATAATTTTTTCAATTTCTTCTTCCCTGTCTAATACTTTACCTATCTCTCTCATCCATATGTCAGTTCCTTCTATTCCATATGCTGGTGGAGCTTTTATTTCCTTTACTCCATATTCTTGTTCTAAAGCTGCTCCTAAGTAAGTACTTAGTGAAGAACACACATGAATTGTTGCTTTTGCTTCTGAAATATATTCAAGTTCTGCAACTGTTGAAAATGGTACGATGTATTGTGCCTCATAACCTAACCTATTTAAAAACTCATCGAAAATGTGACTTCCCCAAAAATTAGCAACATTAACCTTATTATTCTTCTTTCTTGGGGGCTTTACTAGCTTTCTTAAAATTGAATGGTAAGCCGCATCGAATCCTGTTGTCCAAATCTTTGATCTAAAGCCTTCGCAGGAACAAGATATAACTGGTATTCCTAGTTCCTTTGATAAATCCTCGGTTATTGCATCAACATCCTCTCCTATGATTCCAGATGCACAGGATGTTGTAACAAAGATTGCATTAGGTTTTGTCCTTTTATATGCTTCTCTTACGGTATCCTCTAATTTCTTAGCCGCACCAAAAACAGTATCTTTTTCTTCAATACAGGTACTAAAATATCTTCCTATTGTAGCTGGAAGCTCTCTTTTCATCTGTTCGACTCTATAAGTAAAATTAAAACCAAAGAAATCTCCTGCACATCCTACTGGTGCATGATTTACAACTACTGCATCTCTTATCATTGCTAACTGACAAAATGCATGACCTGCGTTACACCCCATGCATTGGGAAAACTTTCTTGAACTATCTTTTAACTTTCCTGCATGCGCACATGTTACAAGTTCCTTTGCTGAACCATTAAATCCAGTTATAGAGCCCAATCTAGTTTCTCTTATAGTTACCGAAGATTCTTTCAAATTGATTGTTCCCATAATCTTGATATTCCTCCTTTAAATCGTTGTTTAAGTAAAATCTTTAGGCAATCATACTGATCTATTAATTTTTGATTGTTCCTTAAATACAAAAGAAAAGAGGACATACTTCTATATCTAGAAGTATATCCTCTGGTTTTCCAGTCAGATTTACTTTTACCTGATGTCTAGACACTATAACACTCCATTTCTTTTAGTGGGAGCTAACAATGGCACGACCCTAGGTAAGTTCAACTAAATTCAGCTGGAGTTAAAACTCCACCTGAAAAGTTTCACTTTATAATATGCTATAAAATTTCCACTTATTCATATAAGTTTACTGTGTTTTGTTATAATATATTCCCTTTATTATCATTTGTCAACAACTTTTTCAATAAAATATTAATTATTAAAGTATTCCAAATAAATTTCTGTTTTTTCAATGGAAAACCTGTAACAAAATGTGCTCTTATTTCATTCTTATTTTCTCATTTTTATCAACTTGTATAATTACTCCATCTTGTATTATTAGTGTTACAGATCCATACTTTATTTTTTCAATCATCTTTAGTATTTCTTCTAGTTTTTTATTTTCTAAAATTACTTTGCTGTTAATAGCCATACTATCTCCCCCAACCTTTAATTATAATTTTTATTTGAATTATAAATAACTCCCCTCAAAAATTACTATATAATTTTCTTAACATAGATAAAAAATGCCTCTGTTACAAAAACAGAGGCAGAAGAATTCCGCGGTCCCACTCTGATTATTATGCCAAAATTCACATAACATCTCTTTGTGCTATATCAGGCACTCCTGCTAAGCCTACTGTCAGGTGTATGAAATTCCATAACTGATCTATGATAATCTGTTGTTTTATTTCAAACACTATATTCAACTTAGTGCTCTGGGATGCATTCTATTAAGTTCCATTTAGAATTCCTTTCAGCTATTTTAAGAATTCCTCTCTGAAAACTTTCCTTAATATACTTCTTCCCTTCATTGCTTTACCAATATATAATATATATAAATATTTTTCTTATTATTCCTATTGAATTAGTAAGATTTATTCTAAATATAGTATATTATAAACATATACAGTTAGTCAATATTATTTTCTATTTTTTGATATATCTGTTATATAATTGTTTAACATTCCTTCAATTATTTAAATAGTAGCTTTGGTATTTAATTAAATCTTGTGAGCACTACAGAATATATATCTTCTAAAAGCTTAAGACCTCCTGCATATCCTACATATGAACTATTTATTACCAATCTCTCATTGATTGGCCATGAAATTGCTAGATAGTGTGCTTCAGTTGATTTAGCCACGTTCTTTTCCCAAGAACTTCCTAATATTAACGGATATCCATGATAATCAGTGTTTTTTATCTCATTATGAATTTTAAATCCATCAACTGAAAATTCTACTTCTGCTTTTATTCCATAATTTAATTCCTCAAAATCCTCCTCTATAGCTTTCCTATATTTTTCAGGTGCATCATCTATTATAAATTGTTTAGCTGGAAATAACCCTAAATCATTAACAAGAAATTTTGTTAATGCAAGTGAATATTGAGAATCTGAGACGACTGTAAATCGCTTTGACATTACACGAGTTTCTAGAAATACGTCTGCGAAACGTTCAATATAGTAATAATATTCTTCCTCATGCTTTTCTATAATTTTTTCCACTTTCTTTTTATTCACACCGGTAAAATCCCCTACGGCTTGTAAGAACTTACTAGTTTCAGTTGCCCCTATTGGTAATACTGGATAATGTAAATATGGTGTTCCAAATTTGTTTTCTAACTTTTTAATGTTACTTAACCCTAACCAAGGTGAAACTAGAAGATTAAATTCAGCCTTAGGAACATTTTTTAAATTTTCTATTCCCCTAGTATGTCCAAATATAGTATTTGGTATTAATCCTAATTCCTCTATAAGCTTTTCTAATTCTCTTAAATTTCCTAACCAAAATGGATCGTGAAGTGGAATCCCAGTCCAAATGTTAATTAATCCTTTTATCTTTTCATCACTTCGCTCCAAATACTGATCTATGATTGAATCAATTACCCATTCATGTCCTAAATAATTATTTCCTTTAAACCCTGGTGTAGATGCAAATATTACTGGTTTTCCCTTATCTCTAAAAGAACGTGCGATTTCTTCTGCATCATCCCCAATAACTTCTGATGTACAGCTTGTTAGTACAACATATAACTCAGCATCTATAACCCTTAGCGAATTTTCTACTATTTCTTTTAACTTTATCTCTCCACCAAAAACTACTTCTTTTTCACTTATATTTGTGCATGGAAAAATATTATGTGAAAAATGCCCTGAATTTCCTGCACCTCCACCTAGCTTAGCACCGCACCCTGGCCCTGCGTGTAATATAGGTATTGCTCCAGTTATTGATTGCACAGTCTGCATAGCTGCTAAAGCACATTTATATCTTGGTTGATCTAATATTTTAGCCATTTTATTTTCCCTCCGATGTTAAAAATGTTGAATTATCCTGCTTATACCACCACTCTGTATATGGTAGTTTTACTCGAGATGCCAAATTCTTTTCGAAGCTTCTGTTCTTAATTGTATCCAAAACTGTATATGCAAAATCAAGAGTACCCTTATATCCAAAAATCATGTATTCATCGTTTACGCATAAGGCTGCTGCCCCTTGTTTTATGGCCCAAACTGTTGTACCTGGATGCCTTGAAAAATATATATCAGGCTTATAATGATTGATTATATTTAGAATTTCAAAGTTTTGCTGATCAGCCACACTTACTTTAAAATTATCTTTTGAATTCTCCTCTAAATACTTAAGCGGTGCTGGTAATTCTTCATTATCATGAATCTTATCATAGTGCCAAGAAGCAGCCCAAACCACTTCCATTCCTAACTCTTGAAGAACACGTGATACTTCATATGTATATCCTGGTCCCATTCCAAGTACAGCTTTTAATCCTCTAAGCTCTTTCTTTACCTCTTCTATTTTAGGAATATAAATTTCTCTTTCTCTTTCAATATAAGCCTCTACCTCCTTTTCTTTTCCAATGGCACTACCTATTCCTCTTAACCAGGTTTCAAAGCCAGCAATCCCTAGGGGATTAATTGTTTTTACAAATGGAACTCCATACTTTTGTTCAAGCCCATTTCCAAGATATGACCCAAGAACTCCGCATATGCTTACAGTTGCAAGTGCTTCTGAAAGCTGTTCTAATTCCTCAATAGTTGAATTTTGATAGAAAAAAACTGGTTCAACTCCAAAATTACTAAATATCTCAATTATTTGCTTTCTCTCACTTTCATAAAAATTTTTAAAATTAATTTTATTTGTTTTTTTCTTCGGTGGTTTTACTATACTGCTAAGCACCACATGGTCTGAAGCATCAAATCCTGTTGCCCATATTCTTGATCTAAATCCCTCACAATGGACAGCTGCTACCGGAATGCTTTCTGGTATTTCTTTTTTTACCTCTTCAACTACACTATCTACATCTTCACCAATAATTCCAGATACACAAGATGTCCCTATAAGTATAGCTTTGGGCTTATACCTATTGTAAGTTTCTAATATTATTTCTTTAAGACTGCCAGTCGCACCAAATACAGTATCATTTTCATCCATATCTGTTCCTAAAAATACTGTATTATTTGAAATCCCCCTTTTAGTTGCAAGCTGATTGTTATTAACATTGATGCCTGAAGCTACAGCTGTACAACCAGATGGTGCATGATTAATTATAGCTATATCTCTTATTCCTGATAATTGACCTAAAGCACACATTGCATTACATGTGCTAGATTGGCTAAAACATCTTTCTTTATTTTTTAATGTTCCACATCTTGATTGGTGAATGATGTCATGTAAATCACCACTATATCCTGTAATAGACCCTAAACGATTTTCTCTTGTTCCAACTGAAGATATTTTAAAATCTATAGCCACTTATAATTCCTCCTATATTTTAAATTATTAGCTTGATTTCTCTATTAAAATAATATTTACTCATTAATTAATCTAAATAGTGTAACTCCACTCAGGAAGTATTCTCTTTAAGAACTGCTTTGTTCTTTCTTCCTTCGGTCTGGAGAATATTTCCTTTGGAGAACCTTCTTCTACAATTACTCCACCGTCCATGAAAATCACCCTATTTGCTATATCCGATGCGAAAGACATTTCATGGGTAACTACAATCATGGTAATACCATCTCTCGCCACATCTTTCATTACCGAAAGTACCTCTCCTACGAGCTCTGGATCAAGTGCTGAAGTTGGTTCATCAAATAAAATCACTTCTGGATTAAGTACCAATGCACGAGCTATACCAACACGTTGTTGCTGCCCACCTGAAAGCTCTGATGGATAAAAATTATATTTATCACTTAATCCAACCTTATCTAGTGTTTTTTTACTTATTTCCTCTGCTTGCTGTTTAGATATTTTTCTTGGTATCATTAATCCTTCCATTACATTCTCAAGAGCTGTCTTATTATTAAAAAGATTATAGCATTGAAAAACCATAGCAGTTTGCTTTCTTATTCCTAATATTTCTTTTTTTGTGGCATGCTTAGATCTTACATTAGTATTACCTATGCTTATTTCGCCACTATCAGCCTTTTCCAAAAAGTTTATACATCTTAAAAGTGTTGTCTTTCCGGAACCACTTGGTCCTAATATTACTACAACCTCACCTTTATTAACTTTAATATCCACACCTTTTAACACTTCATTTTTACCAAATGACTTGTGTACTCCCTTTATTTCAATCAAACTGCTACCTCCTTACTACATAAATTAAGACGTTTTTCCAATACAACCGAAGCTTTTTCAATCATAATACAGATGGCCCAATAGACTATTGCTGATGCCACATAGGCCTCTAAATATTTATAATTTGATGTAGCCGTTATTAAAGCTCCATTCATGAGATCTGTGACAGAAATTATAAACGCTAAAGACGAACCTTTAATGAGGCCAATAAAATTATTACATAAAACTGGTGCAGCCACTGGAAATGCTTGTGGTAATATAATTCTCCTTAATGCTTGCAGTCTAGTTAAACCAACAGAATATGCTGCTTCATATTGACCTTTATGGATTGACATAAGTGCTCCACGCATTGTCTCCGAAATATTCACTATAGAAAATATAGATATAGCTATTAATACTATATAAAGCCTATCGATATCCTTTGATGCAAAGGACCAATTGAATTTCTCTGCTAAAAAATCTACTGGTCCAATAACTGCAAAATTAATAATAATTATCTGGAGAACTAAAGGTATCCCTTTAATTATCACAACAAATATTTTAAATATGCTTCCTAATATTCTAATTTTAAATAACCTTGCAACAGCAACTAATGTTCCAAAAACAATTCCAACTATTAAAGGTACTGTGGCTAGCATTAATGTAATTGGAGTATATCTTAATGCAGCTTCTAAAGCTACAAACATAAATGCTATATCAAACTTCATAAAATCACCTGCTGTCCCCTACTAATTTATCTGTAATAACCTTTTTTTCAACTATAGAAAATATTTTCTCTAACGCAATGCTTAGTATGATAAAAATTATCGCAGCAGCTACATACCCCTCGAATTTGTGTAAAGTTCTACTGCCAATAGCTTGTGCCTGTCCCATTACATCAATCACTCCCAGTGTAAAGGCTAAAGATGAATCTTGAAGAAGTGATACAATATTTATGCCAATACTGGGTAAGGCAATCCCTACAGCTTGTGGTGCAATAATACGATAAAATGCCTGCCACCTTGTCATACCAATTGAATAAGCTGCTTCACTTTGACCTGTAGAAACACTTGTTATTGCTCCTCTTAGTACTTCTGCCATGAATGCTGCTGTATTAAGAGTGTACGTCACTAATACAAAATTTAATTTATCCCATCTATTAATGTTAATCCCTATTCCTATTAAAATTTCTGGAAGACCATAATAAACTATAAATAACTGAACTATTATTGGCGTTCCGCGAATAAATGAAATATACATTATAGCTAGATAATTTATAATAGGAACTTTATAAATTCTAGCTAAGGCTATAAATATACCTAAAACTAACCCTATGATTGTAGCTAACACTACTATTAATAGGGTAATATGAATTCGTGATAATATTGATGGCAAGTATTCAAAGATTAATTTGAAATCAAATAATTTTCCCATTAATTCCTCCCTCTATTTCATAATTGTATTTTATTGAGGATATTTATGAATTATTATTCACTCTTTGTATAATCATCTCCTAAAATATCTTTAGATAATTTAACTATTGTTCCATCATCCTTCATTGATTTCAAGGCCCCATCAACATCTTCTTGTAACTGCTTATTTTCTTTGTCAAAAATAAAATATGCATACGAGACATTTACTACTTGTGAATCTTTAGCAAATTCTAATTTGTCTCCATAAGCCTTATTTCTTAAATTCAAATCACTTTTAGTTAAAAGAATAGCATCTACTCTTCCTGTAGCTACATCATCATACTGTATTGCATCATCCGAGCCATAGACTAACTTTACAGCATTATTATTCTTTTTATTATACTGCTCCATAAGATAGGCACTATTTCCTCCTTGACTAACGCTAATACTTTTTCCTTTTAAATCATCAAGACTTTTTATATCTGTTCTACCTTTTTTAACAGCTATTTTTAAGGAATAATCTACATATCCTTCTTTTCCATAGAGATATTTCTCTTCTCTTTCAGGATTTTTTTCATATTCATGTGCTGCTATGTCTATTTTCTTTGCGTCCAAGCTTAGTAGAACATTTTTAAATTCGCTTGTTTGAAATTCAAATTCATATTGAGGAAGTCTTTTATCAATTTCTTTTAATATTTCTACATCAAAACCAGCTGGACTATTATTCTCATCTAAATAGCAATATGGTTTATATGAGTTTCCAGTTCCAACTATGATTTTTTTTACGTTTGAGTTACTCGTACTTGTTGTACTATTTGACCCACATCCAGTAAGCATCACTCCTGTAAATATAATTCCTGTAATAATTCCTATAACTCTAATCTTTTTCATTTTCTACCCTCCACTTTATTCTTATAATTAACTTAGATTTTCTTTAATAAAAACAGCGTTAAATAAAATTAATATAATTTTATTTAACGCCTCTAGTTCTCTAGTCAGCATAATTCAACCTATACATATCTGTTAATATAAATAATACCCTTAAGTTTTAACTCTGTTAATTGAACATTCTAATGAAATATTTATGCTTAATCTAAAACATCAACTTATAATATATTCCTTTAGCTAATTTCTTTTCTTCAAAGAATTAGCAGTAAACAAGTCCTAATTATTTATCTCCTCAACTACGCTAATTTTGCTTTTTATCATACCCATTCCACAGGTATATGGTATTTCTCCTTTTTCAGTCGGTACAAATTCAATAATATTCTCTCCCTCTCTTAGCTTGATATCGATATTAAGTTTTGGAATAGCAATTTCATTATTACACTCATTTAAATTATCCTTTTCTACCTTTATAGTCCATTTCACTGGTATATTTTTTTGAATACGTATCTCTGGAAATGAATCTTTCTCAAGTTCTGTAATTACATTTTGGCTATCTCCATTTATTGATGATGTGTAAACCTTATTAGAACTTTTTGTTTCCATTTTCATCTCTACAGCTTCAACTCCAACTAATGAAAGACCTCTATTTATTAATGAAAACCCTAAAATAAATACTAATGCAGCTCCAACTTTAACAAGTTTAGCCGTATACCTTCTGCCTATATAAGAATTTATAGCTCCAAAGATTAATAATACAGGAAGTGTACCTAATCCAAATAAGAACATAACTAAAGCTCCACTAATTATATTTTGGGTTCCCACTGAATATAACTGCACGATTTGGAGAGGTGCACATGGCATTATGCCACTAATCAGCCCTAAAAATATCGCATCGTATTTTCTTCCATTCCCAACTTTTCTTATGATTTTTAATGAAGGATTTACATTAAATTTTCTTAAAAATTTTAAAAACCCTAACTGATTTATAGCTGTAGCTATCATGAATATTCCACCTATTATAGGAATAATTCCTTTAAGGATACCAGTAAATCCTAGTATGCTCCCAATACCTCCAGCAAGTCCTCCGATTAATGTATATGATATTATTCTTAAGGAATTATATAACAAATATCCTCTTAATTTTTTCTTATCATCTACCTCACTGCCCAATACTTGAGATATTGTAAATCCCCCACACATGGCAATGCAATGAAAAGAGCTCAATAATCCAAATATAAATATCATTCCATAGCTTGTACTTGTATTTAACTCTGGCAAATATTTAAGTAGTAAAATATTTTCAAAAAAATTTATAACTTCACTTACCCACTCACTCATATGTAATCCTCCCCTCTAATTACAGGCTATTTATTTTTTTAACACTTCTTTAAGCTTAATGAATTTAAAAGAACAGATAAAGAACTAGCTGACATTGTAACTGCTGCAATTGCTGGCGTTAAATGCCCTGTAGCCGCAAATGGAATAGCTATTATGTTATAAATAAAAGCAAAAATTAAATTTCCAACAATTTTTCTTCTTATCTTTTTTGCTTTCTTAATTACACTTGGAATAGCAGTTAAATTGTTCTTTAATATAATTACATCTCCAATTTCTATAGCTACATCTGTCCCATTTCCCATAGCGATATTGACATCTGCTTTTGATAAGGCAATAGCATCATTGATTCCATCACCTACCATAGCCACAATTCTTCCTTCATTCTTTAATTTCTGAATTACCTCTCCCTTTTCATCTGGAAGTACTTCTGCAATAACATTAGTAATACCTATTTTATTACCAATATCTTTAGATGCTTTTTTGTTATCTCCACTCAGCATTACTATGTCTATACCATTACGTTTTAGCGTCATGATAGCATCCTTAGAATCTTCCTTTATGGTATCATTTAATAATATAACAACTTCACATTTATTGTTTATAGCTGCAATGATGACCGTCTTTCCATATTCATAGCCTCTATTTTCTATTATATTAATTAGATTGCTATCGATATAAATGTCTTGTTCCTTTACAAATTTTTCAGTTCCAATGATTATTTCGTTTCCTTCACAGGAAGCAATTACTCCACGCCCAGGAATTGCTTTAAAATTATTTGGATCACCTAGTTCTAGTGAAATACCTTTTTTAATTTCTTTATATACAGCTTTACCTATTAAATGCTCAGATTTCTTTTCAGCAACAGCAATAAATTTTAAAATCTTTTCTTTTTCCAATTTATTATCATTGCCTACAAATATGATTTCATCAACAGTTAAATTACCCGTGGTAATTGTTCCTGTTTTATCAAATACTATAGTGTTTAGTGTGCATATTTTTTCTATGATAGCACTGTTTTTTATTAATATTCCCTCTTTAGCAAGACTTCCCATCCCAGTTATGATTGCAGTTGGAGTTGCAAGCCCCAGAGCACATGGACATGATACTACCAATACAGCAACAGCATACATTATAGCTTTTGGTAAAAAGTATGAACTTCCATTTAATATGATAAAATACCAAATTATAAATGTAGCTATTGAAATTATTATAATTAAAGGAACAAAAATACTGCATACTTTATCTACTAGCATTTGAATCGGAGCTCTACTATTTTGCGCTTCTTCTACTAGCTTTAATATTTCTCCAAATTTTGTTTCACTTCCAACCCTTGTTGCTTCAAACTTAAAGGTTCCATACATGTTTAATGTAGAGCCTATAACTTCATCTCCAATATTTTTTTCTACTATTTTACTTTCACCTGTAATCATCGATTCATCTACAGAAGAATTTCCATCAAATATTATTCCATCTACAGGTATTTTTTCTCCTGGCCTTACTATAATTTTATCCTTCGGCTTAACTTCCTCTATAGAGATATCTACTTCTAATCCATCTTTTTCAATCCTAGCAGTTTTAGCTTGAAGTTTAACTAGAGATTTTATTTCCCTTGAAGTTCTTCCTTTTGTTATTTCCTCTAAATATTTTCCAAACAAAACAAGGGTTATAACAACCATAGAAGATTCATAAAAAACATTTTTCATTCCTGATGCATTACTTGCTCCAAATAATGAAACATATAAACTGTACAAATACGTTACGGTTGTCCCTATTACAATAAGAACATCCATATTAAGAATTTTAGATTTTAACGCAAAATAAGCTTTCTTATAAAATCTTGAACCAATTATAAATTGAACTGGTGTCGCTAATAAAAGCTGCAATCTCCAATCATGAAGAAATAAAGTCTTATATCTTAAACTCTCTATAAATTTACTCAAACTAGATTTACTTAAAATATCAAATGCAATACAACAGTCACTGGCTCCATTAAGTATCATCATTAATATCATTGGGCTTGTTAAAATAAATGATATTATTACCAAATTTCTTAACCTAATAACCTCACTTCTTTTGTTATTACTTTGTTTACTTTTTTCATCAGGATTATATAAGTAGTATCCACTTTCTTTAAGTTTATCCTTTATCTTCGAAACAGATACTTTTTCATTATCATATTCAATATTTACTTTTTCACTTGCGTAGCCAACTTGAATATTTATAACTCCATCTAAAGTTTTAATTGCATTTTCTATTATTATTGTACATAACGTACATGTCATTCCCTCTACTCTCAAGATAGTTTTTTCAATCAAAGGCTTCACCCCATATAAACTATAAATAATATTCTAAATCTTTAGGTTTATTTACCAAATTTAATTTTTCTAATATTTTTTTACGCAATACTAAAAAATCATCACTTGTCCTATTTCTTGGCCGTCCCAATTTTACATCAATTATTTCTTCTATTCTTCCGGGTCTCGGAGACATTATTATAATACGATCACTTAGATACACCGCTTCATCTACATCATGTGTAACTAAAATCATTGTAGTTTCTCTTTCTTCCCACAACTCTAAGAGCTTATCTTGAAGTGCAAACCTTGTAAAAGAATCTAAGGCTCCTAAAGGCTCATCAAGTAATAAAACTTTAGGACTATTTATAAGGGCTCTGACCAGAGAGGCTCTTTGCGCCATCCCCCCTGATATTTGATGTGGATAAGACTTCTCAAATCCTTTAAGTCCAGCAATCTCTATATAATGTGAAACCTCCTCTTTATGTTCCTTATATATCTTTCTTGCTCTAAGACCTGCTGATATATTATCTTCGATATTAGCCCAGGGAAACAGATTCGCTTGTTGAAAGACATATCCCCTTTCATGATTGGTTCCTTCTATTTTTTCGTCATCTAAAAATAGCTCACCCTCTTGAGCTTCATCTAACCCAGCAATAAGCCTCATAAGAGTAGTTTTTCCACATCCTGAAGGCCCTATGAAAGATATGAACTCTCCAGGTTGTATTTCAATGTTTATATTCTTTAATGCCTCAACCTCATTTCCATTAGTATCAATATAAGTTCTATAGACATTTCTAACGCTAATTGAACCAACTTCTTTGCCATTATCTTCTATCATTTTAACAACCCCTTTTGCCATATTAATACTCTGTCTCTAATTCTAAAAATTATTGCCATGACTATTGAAAAAACTATTGCCATTATTATTATTGAAGCATAAACTTTTGCATAATTAGACCATCCCTTTGCCCAATTGATATACCATCCAAGTCCAGCCTTTGCACCAATCATCTCTGATACAACTAAGGTTGCAAATGAAATTCCTGTAGCTGTATAAATACCCGTGAAAATTGATGGCATTGCACCCGGGATTGCTACTTTAAATATTAAAAACTCTTCCTTAGCACCTAAAGTTCTTGCTGCTTCGAAAAATGATTTCGGTAAGTTTTCAATTCCCGATGATGTCATGAATGCAACAGGAAACCATACACAGATGACTATTAAAAATATTTGTGCATAGAAACTTGAAGGAAATATAAACATAACTATTGGAATCCATGCCGTAGCCGGTACTACTCCAACTATTTTTATAACTGGAAAAACCCAATAGTGCCATTGTCTATACCATCCTATTAATACTCCTGTTGTTATTCCCAAAATTGTTCCAATAGTAAATCCTATAACTAAAAGCCTCATGGAGTGTCCTGTACTTATTATTAGAGTCCCATAATCCTCTACCATAACTTGAAGTATTTGAGCAAAACTTGGAAAAAAAGGCAAAGGCAATATATTTGATTTTGTTGTTAATAGGTCCCATATTATTAGTATTAAACCTATTCCTGAATATAGCTGTGCATTATGATTTACTTTGGCTTTAATTTTAGAATTCAAAGGAGCTATTGCATTTATAACAATAAAATAAGCTATTGAAATTATTAAAAAGAATCTGTATGGAGCCAAAATTACACTTTGTTTTAATGGAATTATAAAACTAACAAGAAGTGCTAAAGCAAAGATTGAAATATTAATAATCCTCCACAGTGTTGAGCTTGGCTTCCAATAAATAACGTCCAATGGGTTCGACTTCAATTTACTCTTTCTTTCATTTCTTCTAAAATCGATAATATTGGATACATTTTCCGACTTTCTGATATTTACTTCTTGTAAATTCATATGCACAACTCCTATCAAATTTATTTGTTCAGAATATCATAATAAGTATCGTTAGCAAATTGTGTTGGGTCCGTGTTATCTTTTAAGAATCCTGTCTTATCTAGCTTCTTTACAAAATAACTAATATCGTCCTTTGCACTATCTGTTGTATACTCAAAGTTATAAGATTTAATTAACTCCGTTACTAGCTTTACATTATCTGATGCTATATATTTTTTATCAATTTCAATCTTAGCAGCTTCTTCAGGATGTTCTTTTATCCACGCATCTGCCTTTTGATATGCTCTTGCAATAGCTTTAACCTTCTCTGGATTCTCTTTTATTTGATTTTCACCTGCATATAGGAAACAGCAGCTTTTCCCCTCAAAGAGTGGATCAGTTGAAATATCTGTTAATACCTTATATCCATTATTTTCAACAGCAAGAGTTCCAAATGGATCCCATGCAGCAAAAGCATCTACCTCACCTTTACTAACAGCTTCATTTAATTGATCTAAAGGATATGGTTTCCACGTAACTTCAGTTTGTGGATTTATTCCTGCATTAGCTAGTACAATAGTCGCAACTGACATAGGTGTTCCTCCAATTTCATCAACACCTATATTCTTCCCCTTAAGATCTGCTGCAGTTTTAATTGGAGAATTTGGAGGTAATACAATTTTTATACACCCTTTATGTAATCCGCCAATTATTTTTAAATTCATCCCTTGTTGTATTGATGGAAACCATTGAAAATCTCCATTGGTTACAACAAATTCTCCAGTTGCAAGCCCAGTTTTATTTTCATCTAAAGTCCCGCTAACAAGTTCAACATCTAAACCTTCTTCTTTAAAAAAACCCTTTTCGAAGGCAATATAGGATGGAGCTCCACAAACTGCTCCACTAAGAGCTTGTATTTTCAATTTTCCATACTTATATTCTGCATTTACTGATTGTACAGTATTTTTTTGACAGCCTGTAATTGAAGAAGCAATTGCAAAAACTAATGCTAACGGTATTAACCTTTTTAAATTTTTCATATTATTTTCTCCCCTCAATTAATACATAATTTATTTATCTGATGTCTAGCCACTGTAACACCCTCACTTCTTTAAGTGGTGGATAACAGTGGCACGACCCTAGATAAGTTCAACTAGGATTCAGCTGGGGATTCCCCCCACCTGAATCAAGTTTCACTTTATAAATTCTTCTTATAAATTCAAATTCAGCTTATATATAAGTTCTTAAATCAAACTTATATATAAGCCTAAAAACAATCTTCTAGCATCCTTGGATGCATATTATTTTTACTGAGTATCTAGGCATGATATCACCTCCTTTAAGAAATCTAATATAAAACTATTTATTTTAGACAAATTATGTTTTATTAACTTTAAAAATTTTTTCTACAAAAAGCAGAAGAGGGTATATTCTTTTAAAATATATCCTCTGGTTTTCCAGTCAGATTAATAGTATTCCTCAACTAAATAAATAATAAATTAACTTATCTCTTAATCCATATATAATTCCACTTATAATATATCTCAATACACTCCCTCCTTCATACAGGTTACTTTATCTTATCTATAAGATTCTTTTCAGTAATACAGTCTGCAATAAAAAAGAGGACATATCTCAGTTGCTGAAACATGTCCTCTGGTTTTCCAGTCAGATTTATTAAAATACAATCCCAAATCATATCCGTCAATTCTTATAGTTTTACTGTGCTTTGTTATAATATATTATTTTTATATTCGTTTGTCAATAACTTTTCTAAAAATTCTCAAATAAAACTTATTATGTTTTTAAATCGACATATTGATAATCTGCAAATATTTTAATCTTGAAATCTAGCATTATGAAATCGGTAAAATTTTCAATCTAAAAATAAACCAACTCTTCTTCTGGTTTGCTTACAGTTTTTAAATTACTTACACTTATATAAGGAATTTCTCTTTGCTCATGTTGTATAAATTTCTTATGAAGTGTTCCTTCTATCTCAATCCACTCTTTGCCTTGAAAATTAATAGGCTTTGTAGTTTGGCATAAAAGTCCTAAGAAAGCAATATCGTCTTCACAGCATGTCATGGCATTTCTTCCAAAAGCAAAAACACCTTTAGGGTACTTAGGATTTATATAAGCAACTCCTCTTGTATTTATTTTCTTACCTTCGTACTTCTCTGGAAATTCTGTTGCATCTAAATACCATACTCCAAAATCATAGTCTTCAAATTCAATTATATCTGCATTAATATTAAAAGGTAACTCTAATGGCCTGTCATCAATTTCACCATTCTCTAATTCAAAAATAATACTTGCGTGAGCATTAATCGCTTTTACACTATTTCTAAATCTCAATTTATTTGTATCCTCATTACAACGATTAAAAATAATTAAGTTAGAATTTTTGAATTGTTCAATTAGTAAAGATTTCATATTACTCATGTAACTCTCAAAAGTAGATGCATCTATAGGCGTTATAATCTGAGCAATCTCCCACCCTCTCGGTAATCCTAACTTTTCAATAATATCAAACTCCCACATTCCATTATATTCTATCAAAACTTTGCTAGGTTTATTTTCCTTACTAATTTTATCTACTAATGAATGTGTAAATTCTTCCTTATCGCTTATACTTACTATCTTAAGATTGTATCTATTTACAAACTCTTCTTCATATTCTTCTAATCCACTCTCACAAACAATTAAAGTAATCCTTTCTCCTTCTATAAATTCTGGATCATTAAATATTTCCTTAACAAAAGTAGTCTTCCCACCTTCCAAAAAACCAGTAACAAGAAAAACTGGTATATCTGTCATCAATCATTCCTTCTTTCTTCTAATTCTCATAAGCACCATATAAATAGTTATTTAATTCTTCAGTGATACTTATTATAGCTTTCAATTTCTATCTATACGTTAAACAATTCCCCTATTTCATTTTTATTTAGATTTGTTCCTATAACACATATTCTTCCTGTATAATCTGGCAATCCCTCACGCACTTCATATTCCCCTGGAACCAAATCAAAGTTAATCCATCCACCTTCTATGCATTGAATTATGCCTTTTGCACGTAATATAATTCCATAGTCTGAAGAATATGCTAACAATTTTAATATATTTGTAATTTCTTCTTTTGAAAACTTTTTTGGAGTCTCCATTCCCCAACTTGTGAATACTTCTTCTGCATGATGATGCTCATGTCCACAGCCGCATTCATTGTTATGATGAGTGTGATTACCGCAGTTACATTGTTCATTGTTATGTTCTTCATGGATATGATATTTACAACTGCAATTTTCATCATGTTGATGACCATTACCGTTGTTGTGCTCACTACAAGTACATCCATCATGGTGATGATGCTTATGTTCATTATATTCCGCTGTTATACTTAACAGTTCTTTTTCAAGAGAATTCTCTCTTTCCATTGCTGAAAGAATTTGCTCAGCCTTTATTTCGTCCCAATTTGTTGTTATTATAGTTGCACTATCATTATGTTCTCTAATTTGATTTATACATACCTCCAGTTTTTCTACTGAAAGTTTTTGAGTTCGACTTAATATGATTGTGTTCGCATTTTCAATTTGATTATTAAAAAACTCTCCAAAGTTAGTCATATACATTTTGCATTTAATTGCATCAACTACTGCTGTAAAACTATTTAGTTTTATATTCGCATCATCTTTTATATCTTCTACTGCTTTAATTACATCAGATAATTTCCCTACTCCCGATGGTTCAATTATTATACGATCTGGTGAATATTTATTTAATGCTTCCTTTAGGGCAATTCCAAAATCACCAACTAAAGAACAGCAAATACATCCTGAATTCATTTCAGTAATTTCAATTCCTGAGTTATTTAAAAAACCTCCATCAATTCCTATTTCGCCAAATTCATTTTCAATTATCATAATTTTTTCATTTCCAAAAGCCTTCTCTTCTATTAATTTTTTAATTAATGTAGTCTTTCCTGCTCCTAAAAAACCTGATATTATATCTACTTTAGTCATAAAAAAATCCTTTCTATAAATAATAATCAATTAGTATACTTGGAAATTATAACTTAACAACCAATTACATATTTAATTTTAATCCTAACTCCAAAACAAAACCCTGTCAATAAATGATATAATAACTTTTTCTAAACTCTATATTACCATTATTAACCACCAAACTTAATTCAATACTTACACAACTATGAACTCATACATATTTAATAAATTTTTATCTAACTTCATTATATAGTGAAGTTATTATTAATATTATTCACTACATCATGATAATTTCTTATTTTTAAACTAATCAGCGTTTTTTAGCCAATATTGGGTTAATATCAAATTTGAACCAATAATTCTAAAGGTATATAATTAAGATGTCACTAGATAGTGATATCTTAATTATAGGAGTGATTGATTTTATGAATATTTGTATTATCACAACCGAGAATAGAAGACTCTATCCAGCCTTTGTCTATAATATAGAGGATAGTGATCACAAAGATCCAATTGGTGATATTAATGATATTTACGATTTACTGTATAAGAGACAAAGCATACAAGTTATTTCAAACCAATATGATGAATATGGAGCGGAACTAAGAATTTTCCATGGAGAATTAGAAAAAGCAGATATAAAAACCTTGTTTATTGTAAATGAAGAAAAAAATCATATAGATTTATCTGCTGTTATGACTCTATCTGAAGCAGCAAAAAAATGGGGACTTTCTGATGGTTCTACTATTAGAAAGGCTATAGAAAGAGATAAATTTAGGCAAGACGAAATTAAGCAGGCAGGAGAGGTATGGATAACAACTTATTCTGCTATGGAAAGAGTATTTGGCACAATAAAAAACGAAGAAAACGCCTATATAATATATGATGATTTTGAAACTGTTTATCTAACTAGGCTATATCTATCTTTTGTGCAATTCACTTATAGTAAAACCCCCTTATCAAAGGAATTTGAAGAGAAATATCAGTATGTAAAAAATATATTCATCAAAGCCTTAACTGCTATAAGAAACAATCAAAAAGTAATAATAAAAAAAAGTAGAAATAATCAAATTAGAGAGATAATAAATACTGAAAGTGAGTTCTTTTTGTATATCAACGTTTTCCGTAGTAGACGTAATTTTTCACCAGAATTAATTACCAGACTAATAGATGACTTAAAAACAGTTCCAAAATAAATTTATATAATAAATTATTCTAAATAAAGTTTAGATGGCAGGTATTTGAATATTTAAATGCCTGCCAATATATATATATAGTAAAATCATATATAGTAAGATTTAATATTGATTATCTTTTAAAGAAAACTTATTTTAATCCCTACCCTGAAGATTTAATTATATTAGAAGATTCAGAAAAAGTTAAAATATAAAAATAATAAAGGCAAACTTTATAAAAGTTGCCTTTATTATTTTTTCTTATTTACATCTCCAGTATATTTTTCGATTCTCTAATGTTCCACTAAAATTTTTTCAATTACAATAAACAATTTTAAGAATTTAAATATATTGATAATATACCCTTCTTAATACTAATTCAAGTAAAATATTACACACGTGTTATTAAAATCAGATGAGAAATAAGAGAAAGGATGATGTATAATGGATATTTCTAAATTTCCGCTGAAAAATAGTACTAAATTGGATGCTGATACATTGAAAACACTCTTAAATTCTGATGAATTTTCCAAAATAATCGAAAAAA